>Ga0208951_1001400_pt1 | contig 10527 bp, 11 predicted proteins | sample GreLakmeMI27MSRF_FD_187702 | JGI IMG/M metagenome (GOLD analysis project Ga0208951, IMG submission 187702) | Freshwater lentic microbial communities from great Laurentian Lakes, MI, USA - Great Lakes metaG MI27MSRF (SPAdes) | ecosystem: Environmental > Aquatic > Freshwater > Lake | place: Great... | reverse complement strand
ATCAATTTCTTTTAAATACTGATCAATCTTACCATTTTTGAATGTAGCTACCCCACCTATTCCCAGTTTCATGTTCAAGTCAATCGCCCTTTTGGCTTGACCTAAATCGCCCGTAAAACAATGGAAAATTCCAAATAAATCGGAGGCGCTTTCACTATCCAAAACTTCAAAAACTTCATCAAAAGCATCACGACAATGAATGTTGATGGCTAATTTATATTTTTTGGCTAATTGAATCTGACGCTGAAAAGCATCCTGTTGAATTTTTAAAGTGGTATTGTCCCAATACATATCAACGCCTATTTCGCCAATGGCATAAAACTTTCTTTTTGCCAGTTCGGTTTCAACGTGAGCCAATTCCTCTTTATATGTTTCGGGATTTACATAACACGGATGCAAACCCATCATAAGAAAAATATTCTCGGGAAACTGCGCTTCTAAATCGTACATTTTTTGGGTATACCCGGAATCTATCGACGGAACAAAAAAACGTGTAATACCCAAATCCATTGCTCTTTGAATCATTTCTGTTCTGTCGTTTTCAAATTCTTCAGAATAAAGATGCGTATGTGTATCGGTTAAAATCATTCGAATAAAAGGTGCTGATTTACTAAGGCGCTAAGGTACTAAGTTTAGGTTGATTTTTTAGTGTGTTGGATTTTTAGATTACATTTGAAATTCATTTAATTATATGAAACAACTTCAGGAAATTCTCAAAAAAGAGAAATACAAAAAAATAACCTTTAAAGTTTCAAAAACCAAACATTTGTTGATAAAAGCAACTGTAAACGGGATTGCTGGAAACTTTATTTTAGATACGGGCGCTTCCAACAGTTGTGTTGGTTTTGATAGTATATCTCTTTTCACTCTCAAGGCAGGAAAGTCAAAAACCAAAGCCTCTGGTGCTGGTGCAACAGGTATGTTTACACAACTAGCCAAAAACAATTCACTACAAATTGGGCGTTGGAAAACCGAAAAGTTCCATTTGGTTATTTTTGATATGTCTCATGTTAATGAAGCGTTGCAACAATACAAAGCCAAACCCGTTCATGGCATTATTGGCGCTGATATTTTATTGGAAGGGAAAGCGATTATTGATTATTTTAATCATTATTTGTATTTGAAGTAGGTAATTTTTTTAACGAATAATAAGCAATTACCGTACTCAATAACATCAAAAAACTCCCCAAAATAAAAGGGGCCCCTGCCAATTGAAAAGGGGCTTCTTTGTGAGTGAAAAAGTAAAACGTATTGGTCATCATGGGCGGACCAATAATCGCGGAAGCACTCATTAAACTAGCTAGCGTACCTTGTATTTCACCTTGTTCATTTGCTGGAACTTTTGCCGAAATCGTTGCTTGCAATGCTGGCCCTGCAATGCCACCCAAACAATACGGAATTAAAAACACAAACATCATCCAGCTTTCTGTAGCAAATGCAAAGAGCAACATTCCAAAAGTGTAGAGTGCCAAACCAACATAAATACTTTTCTCATTCCCTAATCTAGGATTTATCCAGCGTATTAAACCCCCTTGGACAATTCCGACCAAAAGCCCGACTACGCCAAGCGAAATTCCGACCATTTTTTCATCCCAATTAAACTGATACATTGTAAAAAAACTCCAATTGCTGTGAACCGCATGCGATCCAACATAAAGTAGAAAAATAGCTAAAATCAAACCAATTAAAGAAGGATATTTTTTTAGATTTACAAATGCTGTAATAGGATTGACCCGTTTCCATTCAAATGCTCTTCTATTTTCTTTAGATAGCGATTCAGGTAGAATAAAATAACCATAAAGGAAGTTCAGCATACACAAAATGGCCGCAGCATAAAACGGAACCCTCGATCCAAATTGCCCTAATAATCCGCCAATTATAGGCCCTATAATAAAGCCTAAACCAAAAGCTGCCCCAATCATTCCAAAGTTTTTCGTTCTGTTTTCTGGAGTACTAACATCGGCAATATAAGCAGAAGCAGTTGTAATACTAGCACCTGTTAGACCTGCAATAATTCTCCCAACAAAAAGCCAAACGATTGTTGGTGAAAAAGCCAATAGAAGATAATCTAAGGCAAAAGCAAAAAGAGAAATTAAGATTATAGGGCGCCGTCCAAATTTATCACTCAGATTTCCAATTAACGGAGCAAAAAGAAATTGGGTTATGGCATAAGCAAAAGTCAACCAACCCCCATATTTTGCTGCTTCGCTAATATCTCCATTAATTAATTCTTTAATTAATTTTGGGATCACCGGAATAATTATTCCCCATCCCGTAATATCTATTAGCATTGTTATGAAGATAAAACCTATAGCAGCACTTTTATGTTTTTTCTTCATTGAATTAAATTTAGTGGCAAATTAACAAAAAATCAAAATAGGTTTGCATTCAATGTTGAGCAAACTTGTTAATTTATTATTGTTATGAAAATTAAACAACTATTATTATGAAAGTATAATTTTTATTGGGAAGTCCATTTTAGTTATTTAGTAACCAAACTAAAATAACACTCCTGTATTATAAATTAATTTTGCTAATTTTAGCCTTCAAATAAAATGAAAATGAAAAAGATACTTTACCTAATACTTAATATTATGAGTGTAGCGGGATCGGCGCAAAACCTTTTAACTCCAGAAACTTTATGGAAACTAGGGAGATTATCAACTCTTGGTGTTTCTAAAGATGGAAAAATGATAGTGTACAAAGTAACCACTCCTTCTGTTGAAGAAAATAAATCAAATGCAAAATTTTATTCGCTTCCAATTGGAGGTGGGCTTGCCAATGAAATACAAGAAACAGAAGCAATAAATTTGGTAGTAGATAAAAATGTGTCTCCAGACGGGAAATACTTACTTTCGTCTAAGGAGGTTAAGACAGAAAATGTTCTTGGAAAAGATTTTTATCCGGAATTGGATAAATCCAATGCTCAAATATATGATGGTCTAGATTATCGCCACTGGGACACGTGGAATGAAGGCACACATAACCATGTTTTTTTTGCTATAAATAAAGGAAATAAAGCCGTTCCGATAGATATTATGAAAGGGGAACCTTATGATTCTCCACAAAAACCCTTTGGTGGAGATGAAGATTATATTTGGTCTCCTGATAGTAAAAGAATAATTTATGTGTCTAAAAAGAAATTTGGTACCGCCTATGCAATTTCTACAAATACCGACTTATATGAATATAATTTAGAATCAAAAGTTACCAAAAATTTAACAGAAAGCAATTCGGGCTACGACACAAATCCAGCTTTTTCTCCAAATGGGGAATTAACTTGGTTACAAATGAAACGTGATGGTTATGAAGCGGATAAAAATGATATTATTCTTAGTTGGAAAGGCGAAGCTAACATCAACTTAACCGCATCGTGGGATGGTTCTGTGGAAAGTTTTAAATGGAGTCCCGACGGAAACAAAATATATTTCATAGCAGCGATAGACGGAACCATACAGCTATTTGAGATTGATTTAAAAAATATAACAGTAAGAGCTGGTATAGCCGCTAATATTAAACAATTAACCAATGATGATTTTGACATACGCGCTATTGTAGATTTATCAGGAGACAACATAATAGTTTCAAGAACAGATATGAATCACGCTGATGAAATCTATTCTTATAACCTTAAGAAAAAAACATTTACACAGCTCACCAAAATCAATGACGTAATCTACTCTAAATTGACATTGCCAAAATTTGAGAGAAGATATGTAACCACTACAGATGGTAAAAAAATGTTGGTTTGGGTAATTCTTCCCCCAAATTTTGATCAAACCAAAAAATACCCAACCCTATTATATTGTCAAGGCGGTCCTCAATCGCCGCTAACGCAGTTTTATTCCTTCCGATGGAACTTTTCACTTATGGCATCACAAGGATATATTGTTGTAGCGCCTAACCGTCGCGGAATGTATGGTCACGGACAAGCTTGGAACGAACAAATATCTGGAGATTGGGGTGGCCAAGTAATGGATGATTACTTATCAGCAATTGATGACGTTTCTAAAGAAAATTATGTAGATAAAACGCGTTTGGGTTGTGTTGGTGCAAGTTATGGTGGATATTCAGCATTTTATTTAGCAGGAATTCACAATAACCGATTTAAGACATTTATCTCACACAATGGTGTTTTTAATACCCAAAGTATGTACGGTACTACAGAAGAAGTATTCTTTAATAATTGGGATTTTGGTGGCCCTTATTGGGACAAAAATAATGTAAATGCTCAAAAAGCATATACCACTTTTAATCCCATTAATTATGTAGACAAATGGAATGCACCAATTCTAATAATTCAAGGTGGAAAAGATTATCGAGTTCCAATTGGTCAGGGACAAGAGGCCTTTCAGGCGGCACAACTTAGGGGAATAAAAAGCAGATTACTGTATTTGCCTGAGGAGAACCATTGGGTATTGAAACCTCAAAATGCTCTAGTATGGCAACGCGAGTTTTATAAGTGGTTGAAGGAAACATTATAATAATCTTTAAAAAAGTATCCCAACTAAATTAGTTGGGATACTTTTTTTAACTTATTTCTTTCATTTTGAAACTTTCCATAAACTTTGTGGTATAATTTCCAGCAACATAATCAGGTTCCTCCATTAGTTGTCTATGAAAAGGTATGGTTGTTTTTATTCCTTCAATTACAAATTCATCTAATGCGCGTTTCATTTTATTAATGGCTTCTTGACGCGTTTGGGCAGTTGTAATTAATTTAGCAATCATTGAATCATAATTTGGTGGAATTGTATATCCAGCATATACATGAGTATCAAGTCTAATCCCGTGACCTCCAGGAGAATGCAAAGTTGTAATTTTGCCTGGTGATGGTCTAAAATCGTTGTAAGGATCCTCAGCATTGATTCTACATTCTATAGCATGTAATTGTGGCAAATAGTTTTTACCTGAAATTGGCACCCCTGCAGCAACTAAAATTTGTTCTCGAATTAAGTCGTAATCAATAACTTGTTCCGTAATTGGATGTTCAACTTGGATACGGGTATTCATTTCCATGAAATAAAAATTCCTATGTTTATCTACTAAGAATTCAACAGTTCCCGCACCTTCATATTTAATAAACTCGGCTGCTTTTACAGCAGCTTCGCCCATTTTATGGCGCAATTCGTCCGTCATAAAAGGAGAAGGTGTTTCTTCAGTCAATTTCTGATGACGGCGTTGTACTGAACAATCTCTTTCTGACAAGTGACATGCTTTTCCGTATGAATCTCCAATAACTTGGATTTCGATATGTCTTGGTTCTTCAATCAATTTCTCTAAATACATTCCGTCATTTCCAAAGGCCGCAGCAGATTCTTGTCTTGCGCCTTCCCAAGCTTTGAGTAGCTCATCTTCTTTCCAAACAGCGCGCATTCCTTTACCACCTCCACCAGCAGTTGCTTTAAGCATTACCGGATAGCCCATTTCTTTGGATAATTTTTTGGCTTGTTCGTAAGATTCTAGTAACCCCTCTGATCCAGGAACGCATGGAACACCTGCTGCTTTCATGGTAGCTTTTGCAGAGGCTTTGTCACCCATTTTATCAATCATTTCTGGAGAAGCACCGATAAATTTAATCCCGTGCTCTTGACATATTTTTGAAAATTTTGCGTTTTCTGATAAAAAACCATACCCTGGATGTATTGCATCTGCGTTTGTAATTTCAGCTGCCGCAATAATATTGGACATTTTTAAATAAGACAAATTACTTGGTGGAGGCCCAATACAAACAGCTTCGTCAGCAAACTTTACGTGTAAACTTTCTGCATCAGCGGTAGAATAAACTGCAACAGTTTTTATGCCCATCTCCTTACAAGTTCTAATCACTCGAAGTGCAATCTCTCCTCTGTTGGCAATTAATATTTTTTTAAACATCTTTATAAAATTAGATCATTAAACAATTTGATATAAATCAATTAAAAATTTGTCATTAGAAAACAACTTCTAACTTTTTAAGATGGATCAACTAAAAATAAAGGTTGGTCAAATTCTACTGGCGACATATCATCAACCAAAATTTTAACAATTTTACCTGAAATTTCAGCTTCTATTTCATTAAATAATTTCATAGCTTCTACAACACAAAGTACGTCTCCTTTACCTATAGTGCTTCCAACCTCAATAAAAACGGGTTTGTCAGGCGATGATTTGCGATAGAAAGTTCCAATCATAGGAGATTTAATAGTGATATATTTTGAATTATCATCCACAGGAGCAGCAGTTGGAAGAACCGGATCGGCAGACATAACTGGTGCTGCAACAGCTTGTTGTAAAGGTGCTTGTTGCACATATGTGATGTCCTGTGAGCTTCCTTCAAAGGTAGTTCTAATAGTTATTTTAACATCTCCTGTTTCTAACTTTACCTCAGCAACTCCTGAATTGGAAACAAATTTGATTAAGTTTTGAATTTCTTTTAAATCCATAATTAGTTTAGTTTAAAATTAATTTATTGTTTATTATATGCCCATTTTAAATAAATGGCCCCCCAGGTAAATCCGCCTCCAAATGCAGCGAAAATTAGATTATCTCCTTTTTTTAGTTGTCCTTCAAAATCATTCAACAACAAAGGCAATGTCGCCGAAGTGGTGTTACCATATCTGTGAATATTGACCAATACTTTATCTTCCTCTATACCTATTCTATTGGCAGTTGCATCAATAATCCTTTTGTTTGCTTGGTGCGCAACTAACCAATTAATATCATTTTTTGTTAAATTGTTGCGTTCCATAATTTTTTCACTCACGTCAGCCATTCCTGAAACAGCATATTTAAATACTGTTTTTCCGTCTTGAAAAACATAATGTTGTCTGTTTTCGACTGTTTCTTTTGAAGATGGAAGTATAGATCCTCCGGCATCAATTTTTAAATAATCCCTGCCTATTCCATCACTTTTTAAAAATTCATCTTGTAATCCAAGCCCATCATAATTTGGTTCAAAAAGTACGGCTCCAGCGCCATCTCCAAAAATGATACACGTTGCTCTATCTGTATAATCTATAATTGACGACATTTTATCAGCGCCTATTAAAAGTACTTTTTTATATCTCCCCGACTCAATATATGCCGCAGCATTTGACATTCCGTATAAAAAACTTGAACATGCTGCTTGAAGATCATAAGCAAAGGCATTTACCGCTCCAATTTGACTTGCAACATAAACTCCAGTGGCCGCAACAAGCATATCGGGTGTTGTGGTGGCAAGGATAACCAAGTCTATTTCCTCAGGATTAACGTTAGATTTAGCTAATAAATCTTTGGCTGCTTTTATAGCCATGTAGGAGGTTCCTTTTCCTTTTTCTTTTAATATTCTTCTTTCCTTAATTCCAGTTCGTGAAGTTATCCAGTCGTCATTCGTTTCAACCATCGATTCCAAAAGTTGATTTGACAATACAAAATCGGGGACATAAGCTCCAACGGCGGTAATCGCGGCGGTAATTCTGTTCATAAACTTACTATTTTATCAACAATTCATGAATTGAATAGTGGTTGAAATTACAAAAAAAAAGCACATAAATTAATTTAGGTAATGATATTTAAAAAAAATATTAAAACAAAAAACTCCCACAAAGTGAGAGTTGGTTTCTTAAAAAACTGATATTACGCAACGGCTACTGATTTATCAATAACAACTTGTCCTCTGTAATACATTTTACCTTCGTGCCAATATGCTCTATGATATAAATGTGCTTCTCCCGTTATTGGGCAGGTTGCAATTTGGGCAACAGTTGCTTTATAATGTGTTCTTCTTTTGTCTCTTCTTGTTTTGGAGATTTTTCTCTTAGGATGTGCCATTTTACTATATTATTTATCCGTTAATAGTTGTTTTAATTTGTCCCATCTTGGGTCAATTTCTTCTTTATTCAATAATTCTTGTTCGTTTACTTGCAATTCGTTTAAAGTTTTCAAAGCTTCTGATTGCAAAGTCCCATCTTTTACTCCCGGGTGTATTCGTTTTACAGGAATTGAAAGAGCAATCATTTCGTAAATGTATTGGGCAATATCTAATTGATGTTCACCATGAGGCAATATTAACAATTCCTCATTGTCATTATTAAATTTTTCTCCAAATTGAACTACTAATTTAATTTTTCCTTTAATTGGCAAGTCAAACATTTCTCCTGTAAGGTCACATGGAACAGCTACTGTCCCTTTGTGTGCAAAACTTAATTCCATAATAGTTGATTTTTTTTCTAAAACAACCGCTATATGAATTGTACAATTTTCAAATTCATCAAAACCAAATACATCAAAGAACTTTTTCTCAATTTCGTATTCAAAGTGGTGCTTCCCTATTTTTAACCCTATAAAAGGAATTAAATATGTATTAGTGCTTTTCATCTAGACCACAATTTGAGCCCGAAATTTCGGAGCACAAAGATATAAAAATATTGGAAATCCAATACGCAAATAAACATTTTTTTGATTATGCCTAATTTGACTTTGTTTTTAAAGGATTACTACTTATTTCTTGATGTTGAATTCTTGAGTTATATATGTCAATTGCGGCATAAACTGCCTCCTTGAACGAATTGTGATCGGCTAATCCTTTTCCTGCAATTTCATAGGCCGTACCATGGTCTGGTGAAGTTCTAATTTTATTTAACCCTGCGGTATAATTAACTCCGGCTCCAAATGATAGTGTCTTAAAAGGAATTAAACCTTGATCATGATAAGCGGCAACTACAGCATCATATTTTTCATATTGGCTGCTTCCAAAAAAACCATCGGCAGGGAAAGGACCAAAAACTAGAATTCCTTTGTCAAACATTTTTTTTATTGCTGGTTTTAGCAGTTCATCATCCTCTTTTCCTATAACCCCATTATCTCCTGCATGAGGATTTAGTGCTAAAACGGCTATTTTTGGTTTGTTAATTCCAAAATCCTGAATGAGGGATTGTCTAATAGTATCTATTTTTTGTAGGATAAGTTTTTCTGTCAAATGTTTTGCTATATCATTAACCGGAATATGATCTGTTAATAAACCAACCCTTAGTTTGTCCTGAATCATCAACATAAGTGCGTTCCCCTCCAACTCACTATCAAGATAATCAGTATGTCCGGGAAACTTAAATGATTCTGATTGAATATTATATTTATTGATAGGAGCGGTAATCAAAACATCTACTTGATTCTCTTTTAGAGCTTTTGTTGCTGCCTCAAACGACTTGATTGCATATTTCCCGATGTGCGGATCATTGGCGCCAAAATTTATTTCAACCCCTTCATTCCATATGGAAAGGACATTTACTTTTCCAATAATAATTTGATCTATTTTATCTATACCATTAAGTGGCGTTTCCATTGTTAATGCTTTTTTAACAAAAGACATCACTTTAACATTTGCAAAAATAACCGGCGTGCAAAGTTCTAACATTCGTGGATCACTAAATGTTTTAAGAACCACTTCGCTTCCAATACCATTTAAATCTCCAATTGAAATTCCAACGATAATATTTTCTGTTTTTTTCATAAAAAGAACTGGTTATTTATTGCTAATTTTGAAGTGCAAATTTAGTAAAATAAAACCACAATGTTTACAGGAATAATAGAAACGCTGGGAATAATAAAAAACATAGAAACTCAGCAGGACAACATGAACGTTACTGTATCTTCTTCATTAACACATGAATTGAAAATTGATCAAAGTTTGGCTCACAATGGCATTTGCCTTACTGTTATTGATATAAATGACAAAGAATTTACCGTAACCGCTATTAGAGAAACGATAGCAAAAACTAATTTATCAGAATGGCGGATTGGTGACGAAATAAATTTAGAACGTGCCATGAAGTTAGGCGATCGATTAGATGGACATATTGTTCAAGGGCATGTAGATCAAAAAGGTAATTGCACATCCTTTGAAGAAACGAATGGGAGTTGGTATTTCACTTTTAAATATGATAACTCCTTAAATAATATTACTATTGAAAAAGGCTCTATAACTGTAAATGGTGTTAGTTTAACCGTTGTAAATTCGAATGAAAATGAATTTAGTGTAGCTATAATTCCGTATACATTTGAGCACACAAATTTTAAGAATATTAAAGTAGGTTCAGTTGTGAATTTAGAATTTGATGTTATCGGAAAATACATTACGCGATTGCATTCTTTCAAAAAGTAAACGAAAACGGTCTACGTTATAAAAACTTAAATTTATATTACTTTGTCGCTTTTTTAATGTAATATAATTTAAAAGCCACAAAGAATATGGAAACTAGACCTAAGTAAACTAAACCACTATCTATAGGAACTCCAGGTGGTGTTGGTCCATTAGTCGGCGTTGGTGGTGATGGAGCTCCAAAAACAGCCATTGATTGCGTTAAAAACACAAGCAATACTAGAATCAATTTAGATTGGACAATTTTCATAGTGCGTAAAAGTATAAAAAAAATCTATTTAGCAAAATAAATTGATTGTATAATTGTAAAAGTTAATTTAAAATAATCCCTATTTTAACCAATTCCATGCTACTCCATTTTATATGGAAAAACAAATGGTGTGCTCTCGTCTTCTATAAAAATGAAA
>Ga0208951_1001389_pt1 | contig 10562 bp, 10 predicted proteins | sample GreLakmeMI27MSRF_FD_187702 | JGI IMG/M metagenome (GOLD analysis project Ga0208951, IMG submission 187702) | Freshwater lentic microbial communities from great Laurentian Lakes, MI, USA - Great Lakes metaG MI27MSRF (SPAdes) | ecosystem: Environmental > Aquatic > Freshwater > Lake | place: Great... | reverse complement strand
AGCGAGCTCGTACAAGCAAAGCAGGAAGTGGCGCCACGCACCAGTCAACGATTGCATAGTACCCTTGCGTTGGCACCTCAGCCCACCACAGCATTGAGGCGCACACGCCCGTGTGTACGCCTATGCATACGTCACTCTAACGGTGGCGCTGAGGGCACACGCAACGAGTCTCCGAGCGGCGGTAAAGGTTGACGGAGAGCTCTTCTCTCTCACACCAGCCACTGAAGTCCCAGGGGCTCTAGCCAGCTCTCAACGTTCACAGCAGCTGCGCCCAGTGCGCTGCGACCAGCCAGGCGCCGCACAGATCAGCCCCTGGCCCAAGTCCTGCCCTAATGCACGCGCTCCGCTTCCACGCCTCCTCCACGCGCTCCTCCCTCCTCACAACACCCCTTGGAGCGGCCTTAGTGTGCAGCAGCCTGGCCGTGCTTCACCGCCTGCGCGCGAGAGGTGAGGGGCGCGAGAGGGGCCGGCGATAGAGAGACGGCGACTGCCTGCTGGTTGTGCAGGCCTGCTGCGCTGCGCGCGCGCGCACCTGCTCGTGCATGTAGTGCTTGTATTCTTGCGGCCAGGCGACGGTGTAGGCCAGGCAGAAGGTGCCCACCATCAAGTGCTTCATTGGCTCAAAGCTGCCGGTGTCGATGTACTGCTTCTTGTAGTTGGCCGCCCACACAGCCGTGCTGTCGGTCACGCTCTGCCGCGTGATGCGCGTCTTGAGGAAGCTGGGCACGTCCTTCACCTTGACGCTGGCAGCCGCCTGCAGGTTGGTTTGTTAGGGGGGCCAGGGAGCGCCAGGGCAGCCCACGCACCTTGATGAACTCGCGCAGGGCCATGACGACGACGACGAGCGCGAGGGCGACTCGGAGTGCCACGTAACGAATGAGGAACGTGCGTGCGACGTTTGGTGGCAAATCTTTTAGTCTATGGTCTTTGTACGACCATTTGAGGAGCCTCCGCAGTCCGCACGCGACCACTCAGCACTCAACTGCAATGGCCGCCGTGCTGGGTGCCATCCGGGAGCGCCAAGGCGTGTTTGAGGGGTTTGTGGGTAACATTGCAAAGGCAGTCGCCTCGCACGTGGCGCAGCAGCACAAGGCGCGCACCGCCTTCTCGCTGCGCGGCGGGGCGCCCGAGCGCGCTGTGGCACTGCCTCGTAGGCGCCGCGGCCGTGCGGCGCCGTACGCAGCGCTGCTGCCTGACGGCGGAGTCGCCGGCGAGGTGTTCACAACCTCAATCAACTCCTTCCTCAACATCTACAACACCAGTGCGTGCCTCACAGGGGCGGGGCGGGCGAGGCGGCGGCGGGCAAGGCGGGGCCGTATCGCACACCGCTTGCGCTCCGCTCGCCTCCTCACCCTCCGCTCCCCCGCCCCACGCAGTTCTGATCGCCCGCCTGGTGCTCACCTGGTTTCCTAACCCGCCGGAGGTTATCCTGCAGCCTCTTGCGACGTTGGCGGATCCGTACTTGGGCGCCTTCCGGGGGCTCATTCCCGCTCTGGGTGGGTTGGACTTGTCCCCCATCCTCGCCTTCACCGTGCTCAACGTGCTGCAGGGCGCCGCGGCAGCGCTTCCCGCTGAGCTGAAGGCCATGCGTGGCGGGTGCAGCCAGGCGCGCGCCGTGCGCCTGCAGCCGCTGCGCGTGCTCAGCGGTGCGCGGGAGAACCAGTGAGGATCTCCAATGCACTGCTCGAGGATGGAGCGCTCAAGCTGCAGCTACCGGTAACTGCTATGCTAGTGAGCACTTCCCTTTGGTTGTCCTCGTGCTCCGGTCTTGTGCGCTCTATCGTCTCCTCAGTGTATCCTCAACATGCTACGCGTTTGCGCTGCGATGCGTGCGACAGCATTCAGCAGCAGTGGTGACGGCTGAGGTGAGATCGGTTGTTTTCCCGCCATTCTGACATCTTCCGTCCCTCCGTCTCCCCGATCCACGGCGCCATGGACGTGTCCGCCGCTGCGCCGGCGACGAGCAAGGCGAACAAGCTGGAGCAGACGTCTCTGTTGAGCCACTTCGCGCGTCTGAAGTGCGGCGAGAGCGTAGCCCCTCGGCGGGCTGCTGTCGCGCCCTCTCCCGCGGCCGCGGCGCTGGTGCCCTGCTGCTCCAGCCGCGCCGACGTGGCGAGTGGCCTGCCGTGCGAGGTGCTGCAGCGCGTGCTGAGCTGGCTGCAGGGCGACTTGGCCTCGCTGTGCGCGGCGCTGTGCGTGTGCCGCGCGTGGCGCCTGGCGGCGCGCGGCGAGCCCGCCCTCTGGCGCGTGCTCACCGTGTGCGCGGGACGGGTGTGGGGCGCCCGAGAGAGGCCCCCCCTGGCGCTGAAGCTCACCGACGCGCGGCTGGCATACCTGCTGTCGCTGGCGGGCGCCCAGCTCACCCACCTGCACCTGCACGGCTGTGCGCTCCTCACCGACGCGGCGCTGATGCCGCTCAGCCGGTGCCCGCTGCTGCGCCAGCTCAGCCTGGTAGGATGCAGACAGCTGTCGCACGCTGCGGTGCTTCACGCGCTCCAGGGGCGCCACCTGGACCAGCTGCTGTTGGACGGCGTGCGTCTGGACTTCCGGGCGGCCACGGGATATAGCCTGGACGCACTGGACGCACTTGAGCTGGAGGATGCCTTGTTTAGGCCTGGACAGGCCGCCGCCACGACTGTCCTCGATGCCCTTGGTGCCTTGGCCACAGAGCTGGACGTCAACCGGGTGTGCGACAACCGGAACGAGTACGAGGCACAGCTGTGTTCCACGCTGGTGGTTGCGTGGCAGGCCGAGCCATCGGACTTTTCCCCCTTCTTGCACCCCGGCAACCCCTCAGAAGGCGACATCTGCAACTCCTGCCACCTCCAGTTCTGCACCTGGTGTCGTGACCAAGCTGAGCGCATGCATGGGGTGCCTTTCCGCTGGTGCGGCTGCGATGATGGCATGTTGCTGTGCTCCAGCTGCCTGGTACACCGGGCAGAAATCCTGCAAATAATGTCGCAGGGCGGGCGGTTGCCAGCGCCGGATGTCCACCACCGGGCTGCAAGCACCGAGTGCGGCGCCTGCCAGGCCCCATGGTGCGATGAATGCCTTGAATTTGGGGTTCGCACGCATGGTGACGTATGGTGGCCACCACGTGACGTTGGTGTCGTACACTGCAGCACCGCAGCCTGGCAGCGACGGCCACGCTGCATGCGCACAGTGTGCGGCGAGTGCGCCCGAGGCGGGGCCATCATCGCGTGCCCCTTCTGCGAGCAGCAGTTCTGCAAAACTTGTGCGCACCATTACCGACTCATGGCGGAGCGGACCACACTGGATGGCGCCGCCGTTCTCTGCTGCGTCGGCTGTCTGGACAAGGAGGAGGTGCCGGAGCAACTGGCGATGCCGTGTGCGAGGCGGCTTGACAGACCAGTGCCGATGTAAACGCCCTGCCCGGGCTGGTAGTAGGCCCGCGCTGTCGAACATGCAGTCGAACAGTGTGCCTGCAGATTTGCGCCCCTCTCGTCCGCTGAACTTCGGCTCTTTCAGCGACGAGCAGGCGCGAGCAGACACAATGCCACTGGCTCCTCCAACTGCTCTCGCCGCCGACACGTGCGCAGGGCGTCTCGCGGCAGGCGGCGACAGCGACGAACGCTGGGCAGAGGCGGAGCGCAACATGGCTGCGCTGGGCGCGACGGTTGCAACTGCCACGCGACTGCTGGACGGCGCCGTGTACCTGGACAGCGCAGCCAAGGGCGCTGCGCTGAGCAAGCAGCAGCTGAGCAGCAGCCTTGTGGGCCAGCAGCGACGCATTCAGCAGCTGACGGAGGAGCTGGAGAGCACGCGCGCTGCTGCTGAGGCGTCGCGCAGAGCGCAAGAGGCAGCGGAGGCTCGGCTTCGAGACGCGGCGCGGCTCATTGCGACGCTGAAAGGAGAGGTGGCCAACGGCAAGACTGCCCTTCAAGCACACGTGGCGGAGCTGTTGAGGCTCCAAGCGGAGCGACAGGCTGCCCCTCCACCTCCTTCCTAAAGTCACCCATGAGGGAAAGACGCGTGCCATAGTGCGCACGCACGTAGCGCTCGCACGTGTGTCAGCTCGTTATGGGGGGTCGGTGTTAGTAGTCTTCCCAAGTCCACCGTGTGTCGTTCAAAATGTGCGCCAGCTTGGCGTTGTAGGGCGCATAGAAGCTCCTCAAAAGGCGCCTGGTCTCGGGCGTCGTGGCGGACGCGTCGTCCCCCGCCGTGGCCTTTCGAGGCTGCGGCAGGTGGCCCTCCATCTGCGGAAAAGGCGCGGCCCCCAGAAACTCCAGCACCTGGGCGGTGACCACGCCCGGCTGTCGCGCCCAGTCCTCGTAGCGCACCAGGTGCAGCTGCTGGCGAGGCCACACGGACAGCCACTCCTCCAGCCAGTGGTAATAGATGCTGCGCCCAACCCAGGTGCCGCTGCACATGGCACGCAGAGCCAGACGATGCCCCCCAGCATCGTGCAGCGCCCGCGGAGCCGCGCACTCCGCTGCCAGCAGCTCGTCTGCGGCGCCGGAGCCAGCCCGGCGCGCCTCAGGGCCGGTGCAGAGCGCCTGTAGGTCCGCAACTTCGCGGGACACAACCTGCGCCCACTGTTCGGGACTGACCGGACATCGGATGCAGCGCCCCATGTCTCGTACATGCCCCGCATTGCGCACCGCACCGCTGCTGCTGTTCTCGCGCCGACACGCAGCCTCGCAGGTCATGCGCATGTGGCTCAGCGCGCGCGCGGCTGGCTCGCGCAGGATGAGCACCAGCTTGGCATCCGGCACAGCGGCGCGCATCACCTGCGCAGTGCTGAACGTGGGCGCCTGCTGTTGGCCGTGCGCCACCGGCGGCGTGACCCAGGGGAAGCGCATGGTGCTGTACAGGTAGTTTGGATCGCCGTCGCCTAGCAGGAAGGGGAGCTTTGCGTGCTGGCCGTGCGTGAGGCTGCTGTTGCGGAAGGCCCGCCGCAGGATGGACAGCTCCCGGTTGCGAGCCACGTGGGCCATGTAGTCCCCGCCTGCGGCGTCCGTGTAGCGCTCCGTGCGGGCCAGGCTCTCGCTGCCCGCGTTTGACGGCCACAGCCAGCTCCAGTAGTGCCACTCCTTGCCTCGTCGAGGCACAACCTGCGGGTGCGCCGCCAGGCTGTGCCACAGCACCGTGGAGCCAGCCTTTGGGGCGCCGATGAGGTAGAAACTGGGCCAGCAGTGCAGGCACTTGTTGCCGTGAACAGCAACCGCGCAGTTCGCCTTGCCGCCCGTCAGCTCACCCGGCTGCTCTGCGATCCAGCACCGGTTGCGCAGCGGGCGCCCCTCAAAGTCGTCGGCCAGCAGCGCGCCCTGCGAGTCGAACACCGCCCTGGCGGCTTCGTAGAGCTCTTCGGAAGGAGCGTCCTCTTCGTCGCGCAACGCGATGGTGATGCGCCGCACAGCCACCTGAGGCAATGTATATGACGCGTTCGAACTGATGTTCGACGCAGCGTCAGAGAGCTCCAGAGCGCCCAGGTGTTCCAACACGGGATGAGGCGGGATTTGCAGCAGCGGGGGCTGATCAGCAGCTGCGAAAACGTCCCAGGATAACTCCGCCTCGCCCGCAACGGACGAGGAGGAGTCGCTTGAGGAGTCCTCTGGCTCCACCAGCAGAGCGCCTTGCGGCGCAGGAGGCACTTCCTCACGCAGCGGCCGCAGCATCGGCCGCGGGGCAGGCGCGCTTTCTGCGGTATTGCCACGAGGTGCGGGCGGCTGTGTGTCGATGCTGTGAGCTCTCAGCTGCGCCTGCGCCAGGCGCTGGGCAGCCACGGCCGGCAAGGAGGCTGCGGTGGGCGCCTGCGCTGCAGCGAGGTGCGTGCTCAGCACTGGAGCGGCTTCCAGTCTAGGTGTAGGTCGCGCGTTGCTCCACAGCGCTACGCCGACGACCAACAGTGACAAAGCCAGCAGTCGCTTGCCTCTTCGCACAGCACCCCAGTTCCGCAGCAGCCGCATGTCAGCCTCTGCGCACGCCACCTGTGGGTCACCAGTGCGTCGTCAACCCATGCTCAGGGCCTGGGGCGTCCCATGTCGCTCGCCCAGACACACAGAGCGCGAAGGCGCGTGAGGCAGGGCCATCGGCCTGGGTCTCCCCCCCCTGGTGGGTGGCCCCGCCTGCCACTTCAAGCTGTCGCGCTCGCGCGCTCTATAGCTGCTTTGCCACCGCGTGGTTGTCACGATGCACAGCCCCGCGAAGTTAGTCCCGTATGAGCTGGAGCGCCTTGAGAACATCAAGCGTAAAGATGCTAAGTTGGCCGAGCTGAGACTGCAGCAGCTGGGCGGAGCTATCGGTTCAGCCAAAGCCAAAGCCCCGGCTGCGCGCAAGCCAGGCGCGGCGTTCAACCGCGCCACGGCGACGGCAGCGCCGGCTGGGTACGAGCCTCGCGTCACACGCAACGCGGGCGCGGAAAGGGCGCAACCGCCCGCGCGACGCAAGGCCAAGCAGGTGCGTTGCGCGGCGAGGACGCGGAGAGCGGGGCCGGCGGTGACAGCTCCGCAGAAGACGTGCGCTCACTCGTCTCGTCTCAACGCCAGCAACGACGCACCAAGAAGATGCGCGCCCAGCTGGGCGGCTACGCCGCCGCGCGCGACGCGGACGAGCGGCGGCGCGCTGAGGAGCGCGAGGAGCGGCGGTACCGGGTGAGTGTCCTGCCAGCGCACCAGTCGCTCGCTGTTTTGCCGCCCAACTGCTGACCCCGTGCGCCTGCCCTGTCCCTCCCCCCCCCCTCCAGGTTGCCCCCGACGACGACGGCTACGGCGGAGTGGTGGGCTGCGAGAGCGGGGACGAGGGGGGTGACGACGAGGAAGGAGGGGAGGAGGCGCCTCACGAGACAGCCGTGCGATACGCCCACGAGGCTGAGCAGGCTGCTGTGCGAGACCGCGCGCAGCGCAGCCGCGCAGCCCAGGCTGGTGCCTCCTACTTCTGCAGCCGCGGGCGGGCCGCCGGGAGCAAGGCGCTGCTGGCGGACTTGCCGCTGGCAGGTGCGCGCGTGCTCCCCTCTCCCCCTCGCGTGTCACGCACTCACCTCCCCTGTCCCTGGCCTGTGCGCCGCAGACGAGTACACCATCCAGTCGCTGCTGGAGCAGCTGCCGTGCGGCCACGCGGAGGCGAGGGAGGCGCTGCGGGCGCGCGCGCTCAACGAGCTGTATCCCCGCTGGACGGCGCTGCTGCAGGCTGGCTTCAGCGTGCTGGTGTACGGCGTGGGCAGCAAGAAGCAGCTGCTGGAGGAGTTCCAACACCACCTGGGGCTGGATGGCGCCGTGGTGGTGGTCAACGGCTGGCACCCCACCCTGCGAGCCAAGCACATCCTGGCCGCATGCCTGGCCGCCGTTGCGCCCAGCGACGCGGCGCTGCGCGGGCGGGGCTGCGGCGAGCTGCTGGCTGCGCTGCAGGCGGTGCTGCCCTGCGTGCGCAGCGGCCACCAGCGCCGCCTGTACCTGCTCCTCAACAACATCGACGGCCAGCAGCTGCGCGGCGGCGAGGCGCAGGGCATGCTGGCGGACCTGGCGGCGGTGCCCAACGTGCACCTGGTGGCCTCTGCGGATAGCGTCAACTTCCCTCTCCTCTGGAACAAGCGCAACGCGGCGCGCATGCGCTGGGCGTGGGAGCATGCGCCCACCTACGCGCCGTACACCGCAGAGACGGAGGTTGTGGCGCGCGCGCTCACCGGAAGAGGGGAGGAGCGACTGCTGCGAGGCGCCTCCCACGTGCTGCTCTCGCTCACGCCCAACGCGCGCACCGTCTTCCGCCTGCTGGCGGAGGCGCAGCTGCAGAACAGCGACATCGGGGGGCTCACCTTTGCGCAGTGGTACGCGCTCTGCCGTGCGCAGCTGTCCGTCGCGTCCGAGGACGCGCTGCGCATCCACCTGGGAGAGTTCCTGGACCACAACCTGGTGAAGAAGCTGCGCCGCTCGGACGGAGTCGAGCTGCTCGCCATACAGTTCAGCGCAGACGACCTGAAGCAGATCCTGGAGGATGTGGGCGGACCCGCCCACTAGGATCCTTGGAGCGAGCGCTGCAGTTTTTCACACGACATGCACTGTATGTTGCGTGCTCTGGCGGCGCGCGCCCCAAGCTCGAGCTCTATAGGTCGATTTACTGTATGTAGTCGCTGGAGTGCGTTCCATTCAGATTCGCGCTCATGACACGTCAGATCTTGTCAGGCAAGCCACCGTCTCGATGTGCGCGGTGTGAGGGAAGAGGTCAACGGGGGTTACCCACTGCAACACAAACGGCTGCTCCTCCCCCTCTCCGCCCGGCGCGCACAGCAGGCGCAGGTCCCGCGCCTGCGTGGCCGCGTTGCAGGAGACGTAGACCAGGCGCTGCGCACCGCAGGAGCGCAGGAAGGCGACCAGGGGTGGTGCTAGCCCCGCGCGCGCCGGGTCAACCAGCACCACGTCAGCACGCCGCCCACCCAGCTTCAGCGAGTGCAGGTCTCCCACCGAGAATGTCGCCTTGTGCGCCAGGCCGGCTGCCGCTGCCGCCGCGCGCGCGTCTGCGATCGCAGAGGCGCAGAGGTCGACGCCATGAAGGGAGAGGGCGGCGTGCGCCAGAGGCAGGCTCATGGCGCCCACGCCGCAGAAGAGGTCCAGCACACGTTGGGTGCCGGTCAACGCGGCGGCTTCCGCGACGGCGCACAGCAGTCGCTCGGCTTGCGGCGCGTTCACCTGGAAGAAGGCGCGGGAGGAGACGGGGAACGCCAGGCCGCCCAGGGTCATGCTCAGCTTCTCGGAGCCGTGCAGCACGCGCGTCGTCTCCACCGCCGGCAGGCGGGGCGGCCCGCGCCGGCGGCTGGTGCTGCGCCGCTCCGGCAGGGCTTCGCAGGCGAGCCGGGTGTTCACCACGCTCACGATGCCAGGGTGCAGGCGCGCCAGCTGCGTCGCCACCAGGAGCAGCGCGTCGGCGGCTTCGTCGTCGACCGAAGAGCGGGTGAGAAAGTCAACCTGCAGCGCGATCAAGCCACTTGTGCCGTCCGTCGCGCTGCGCACCATGAGGCGCCGCAGCAGACCAGGCTGGGCCAGGGCTGCGGCTGCGGGGGACGCCAGGAGCGCGCGCACAGAGGCGAGAGTGGCGTCAGCCTCCTCGGGTTGCAGCAGGCAGGCATCCACCTCCACCAGCGCCTGGGTGCCGTCCACCGCCAGGGCCCGCCCGGTGCGCAGCAGGCCGAGGCGCAGGCGACCTTGGTGCGCCGCGACGGTGAACTCCGTCTTGTTGCGGTAGCGCAGCGCGGTGCCTGCGCCCACAGGCGGCCGCACCAGCGCGTCTGGAAAGCCGCCCAGACGCCTCAGCGCGTCTCGCACGTGGCCAGCCTTGGCCGCCAGCTGCTCCCCGTACAGCAGGTGCTGCAGTGAGCAGCCGCCGCAGTCTCCAAAGTGGCGGCAGGGCGCCTCAACGGCGTGCCGCGCTGCCACGAGCGTCGCCACCCGCTCCCCCTCCGCGTGGCGAGGGGAGGTGCGCGTCAGCCGGGCCACCAGGCGCTCCCCGGGCAGCGCGTAAGGCACGAAGACGACGCGCCCGCCCTCCTGTGCGCGGCACACGCCTCGCCCGCCAGCCGCAACAGACTCGCACGTCAGCTCAACCTCCTGGCCCACCGACTCCAACGCGGCTGACGCGCACACCGAGCGGCGTAGGTGGGGGGGCAGCGAGCAGCGTGGCCCGCGCAGCACACACGCGAGGCGCATGGCTGCGCCGCTCACATGCCCGCGCTGCAGATGACGAAGACGCGATAACCCGATAACGGAGGGCGGGGCGTTGTACGGCACACGTGACCTCGTGACGTGGCACGGTGGCACCTGGTGGCAGCCGTTCGAGAAGCAGTTTTCCGCCCTCCTCTGCGCAATGCAGCCCCTGTTGGCCCTCGCGGCGCTGCTGCTGGGCGCTCCCTATGTGCGCGGCCAGGCTACGTGTGCGGACAAGGCTGCTGCGAAGGTGCTCAACTCGAGCAACCTGCCGGAGCCCTGCGTTTTGCCCTACACGTTCACCTCCACCGCCAACATCTCCGGCTACCCCCTGCCCACCGCCTGGCGGGGCCCGGCGCCCGTCTGCTACACCCAGTACTACCAGAACCAGCTGGCGACTCCCACCTTCATGCCGCGCAACAGCACGTGCAGCGCCTATGCGCACCGCGGCTGCTGCTCTTCCGAGACCGTCAAGAGGTGCGCCGTCGCGCCGGGCAGCAGTGGAGGCCGTGGCGCTGTGGCGCGTGGCGCGTGGCTGTCCCTAGATCAACCCTAACCCTGCTTTGCGCTCGCAGCATCGACGACCAGACCTACGGCAGCACGGGCCTCTACCCCGGCTACGGCAGCCGGTGCGCGGGCGTGGGAGCGGCGCGGGCAGGTCGCGTCAGTCAGCCTCAGTCAGCAGCTCTTCAAAAAGGGTACTGTCCCGTCGCCTGACGCCTCAGACCACAACTAGGGGTGGTCGGCAGCCCCCGGCTGCCGTGCCTGAGAACATACCCTCTGCACCGGACCGCGATAATGCGCGCGTCGGGAAGTTGTGGGCACTCGCTCCTCCTCCGCAGGCTCTCGCCGTCTCCTTCGTCTCCTGATCGCCCGAGTAACCCGCCCTCCCTCTGACGCTCACGTCCC
>Ga0208951_1001388_pt1 | contig 10577 bp, 7 predicted proteins | sample GreLakmeMI27MSRF_FD_187702 | JGI IMG/M metagenome (GOLD analysis project Ga0208951, IMG submission 187702) | Freshwater lentic microbial communities from great Laurentian Lakes, MI, USA - Great Lakes metaG MI27MSRF (SPAdes) | ecosystem: Environmental > Aquatic > Freshwater > Lake | place: Great... | reverse complement strand
ACGGCTATAGGAAGTTTTGAGAAAAATTTTCATACAGTTATTGGTGGCATTGGTCTTCGGAATATTGCAATAGAAAATATCAACTACATATCTAATAAAGTAATCAATCAGAATTTTAATAATTTATTGCCGCGCTTAAGTTATCAGTTTAAACCAAGTATGAGCAAGCGAATGGGGATTTATTATACTACGTCATCTTCCCAGCCTTCAATTAATGATTTGCAACCTGTTGTGGACAATTCAAATCCAAATCGAACTCAAGCAGGAAATCCAGATTTGCAGCCAAATTATGTACACAACTTAAATGGAAATTTTAATACATGGCAGGCTTTATCAGGGCGCTATATTTGGAGTGGATTCAATGCAAGTATTACGAATAATGCATTTGCAAACTCGACTGAGTACGATGATTTTGGTAGAACAGTTTCTAAAACTGTTAATGTTGATGGAAACTTATTTAGCAATGTCTATTTCGGAGCAGGAATACCTTTTTTAAGTCGTAAGTTAGAAATTGAGCCAAATGCAAATGCGTCCTATAATCGCTATTCAAATTTTATCAGTGGCGCAAAAAATATAACACAAAATACAGCACTTTCTGGAGGGTTGGATTTTTCTGTAAAATTAGATTCCTTGGAAATCACGATTGGAAATACGTATAGCTATACAAACCCAGTTAGTTCGCTTTCTTCAGTTTCTAACATACCATATTCTAGTCAACGCTATGAATTTGACTTAGAGTGGCAATTGAAGCGTCATTTTACTATTAAAATTGATGCTAACTATTCCATAAATTCCCAAAGGGCAGCGGGTTTCAATAAAAACATTTTTATTGTTAATGCTGAATTGAGTAAAGCATTCTTTAAAACTGAAAATTTAATTATTACGCTATCTGGAAATGACTTGTTAAATCAAAACTTGAATTTGTCTCGTCAAGTAAATGGAAATATCGTAACTGATAATTATACATCCATTATCTCTCGGTATTTCCTACTGAAATTAACATATAAATTTAATAACAATAAAACCAAAGAGGATGAATTTAAAGGTTGGCATTAAGCTATTTTTTATTGGGGTCTTATTGTTTTTGGCAAGCCCTGTTTTGTCTCAATATGCGCAAAGTGGGAAAATTATTTTTGAACGCCGTACAAACTTAGAAAAACGATTTACGGATAAGCGCATGAAGCGGATGATCAACGAAACAAATAAGATTAAGACTGACAAATTTGCACTGTTGTTTAACGACACGTGTTCAATTTTTAAACTAGTAGTAGAAAATACTGGTGCTGATGATATGGCATGGATGACAACTAAAAATACCTATTACCAACAATTGCAGAAAAAAAGTCAATTGACAATTTTAGGACTTTTTGGTCAGAGTGTTTATGTTTTAGATTCTCTTCCTAGCCGCCAATGGAAAATCACAGATAATAAGCGTGTAATAAGTGGTTATGATTGTAGAAAAGCAATCTACCAAAAAAATGATACTACAAGAATTTATGCATGGTACACTTCAGCGCTTATTCCAAGTGTTGGTCCAGAAGGATTTTGTGGTTTGCCAGGAACAATTTTAGGTTTAGCAACAGAAGATGGGGGAATTATTTATTTCGCTAAAAGTGTAGAACTCATTTCTCCAAAAAAAGAAGATCTTGACTTGCCAATTGGAAAAAACAAAGTATTTTCAATGCTAGAACTTCGCCTGAAAATTGAAAAGGAATACGGTAATACTCCATGGGGAAAAGGCATGTTTGATGATTTATTTCGTTGGTTATAATTTTCTAAGCGAAATTTTTCGGGGTAATACGATCTATTTTCTTAAATTTACTCCAATTAAATAAAAACAAAAGAGTTAAATCATGTGGAAAAAAATTGCAGATATAATCTTAAGGAATCGATTTTTTATCTTAGGTATTATTGCTTTAATTACAGTTTTTTTTGGGTTCCACGCATACACTGGTATTCAGCTTGATAACTCTACAGGGATTTTTTTACCTAAAGATTCTAAAACCTCAAAAAATTTCAAAAATTTTAAGGCTCTTTTTAAGGAAGAGGGAGGAGCATTAATTATTGCTATTCAAACTGACTCTTTGTACACTGAGAAAAATTTCTTAAAATGGAAAATATTAGGAGATTCTATTCTACAGATTGATGGTGTAGAGTCTGTTATATCTGAGGCAACCCTATTTAATATTCAAAATGATACTACTGCAGCTAAATTTGAAATTCATCGCATTTTTTCAGATGTGTCATTTAAAGAAAAATCAATTGATTCAATTCGTCGAGAAATAAAAACAAATCCTCTTTACAAAGGTCTTTTATATAGTGATAAAGGAGATGTTTCTCTAATGTTAATAACAATTAATGAATCTTATTTATCTGATAAAAAAAAGTTGCACATAGTAAGTGATATTGAGGATTTAAGCCAAAAAATTACGAAAGACTTTGGTGAAATTCATTTTTCAGGCCTGCCTCATTTAAGGGTTCAAATTGCTAAAAGAATCTTAGGCGAAATGGGATTCTTCATAAGTTTATCGATTTTAGTTACTTCTTTACTTCTTTATTTGTTTTTCCGTTCTTTCCGAGTTGTCTTTATTTGTCTTTGTGTTGTCGGAATAGCAGTTATTTGGTCAATAGGAAGTGTTGCTTTTTTTGATTATCGTTTAACTTCATTAATGGCACTTCTTCCTCCTTTAATGATTGTAATAGGAATCCCAAATTGCATATTTCTTATGACTAAGTTTCATCAAGAAATGAAGGAACATGGAAATAAAGTAAAAGCCCTGTCTTTGGTAATTCAGAAAATTGGAACAGCCACCTTTCTAACAAATTTTACTACGGCTATTGGATTTCTGACATTCGCTTTTACTAATACAAGTAACTTAATAAATTTTGGAATTGTAGCGAGTATTAATATTTTAATGGTTTTTTGTTTATCTCTATGTATTTTACCTATTTTGTCTTCTTTTTTTAGTCCACCACGAACACGGCATCTTAAGCACCTAGATAGAAAATTTGCAACAGGAATGCTTGATTTAATAGTAATGCTAACCCAAAAAAAGAGAAAAGCAATCTATGTTTTTTCTATACTATTGGTTATAATATCTATTTATGGAGTATCAAAAATTATTACAACAGGAAATCTTACTGGTGATTTATCTAAAAATGATCAAATTTACAAGGACATTAAGTTTATGGAGCAGAATTTTGTTGGTTCTATTCCTTTTGAGATCTTGATTTCTTACAAGGAAAAAGGTCGACTAATGAAAAATTCAACACTTTTAAAAATTGAGGAAATACAGACATTGTTAAAAAATGATACTCTTTTTTCACGAAGTGTTTCACCAGTTGATTTTGTTAAACTAATTAACATGTCTTATTACGGCAATAATCCAGACAAATATACCCTTATTGCAAATCGTGATCGTTTGCGTTTAAAAAAGTACATGAAAAATTTTTCTCTGTCTAATGTAAATGGTGGCGGATTTTCCCTCAAATCGCTTGTCGACACATTAACTTGCACAATTCGGATTAGATTACAAATGAAAGATATTGGATCTTATGAAGTTTATGAAAAAGTCAATTCGCTAAAATCAAAGGTAGATTCTATTCTTAATCCTGATAAAAAAGATATTGAAAGATTATGCGGCTTAATAGATTCTTCTCCGAAAAAGAAAAAAGAATTATTTATAGATACTATTTTTCAAATTAATTCTTCCATTTCAAGTACTGTCGCTACTTATTATTCTAAAAAATACCCTAGTTTAGAAACTCAATTAACTAATAATCCAGAATTTATAAAAAGATTTTATGCAGAAAAAGATTTTCAAAAAAAGCTAAAAAAAGCTGTTGATAAAGAAAATTTTGATGTCATTTATACAGGAACGTCTGTTGTATCATCTGAGGGAACCCGTTATTTAGTAAAAAATCTAATATCAAGTTTAGTGCTTGCAATTATTCTAATTGGAGTTCTTATGGCACTTTTGTTTCGTTCTTGGCGAATGGTGATTATTTCTATGGTTCCAAATATTATTCCTTTGATTGTTACTGGTGGAATTATGGGGTATTTTGGCATCCCGTTGAAACCATCAACAATACTCGTTTTTAGTATTGCTTTTGGAATTTCTATTGATGATACAATTCATTTTTTATCTAAATATAGGCAGGAGCTAAAAAATAAACATTATGATTTAAAAAGCTGTGTTCTTATTGCAATTCGTGAATCTGGACTTGGGATGTTCTATACTTCTATAGTTTTATTTTGTGGTTTCTCTGTTTTTGCATTTTCACAATTTGGTGGAACCCAAGCGCTTGGTATATTAATTTCAATTACGCTATTGGTAGCCATGGTAAATAACCTTGTTTTATTGCCAGCTTTGTTACTTTCGATGGATAAACTATTAACAACAAAGTCATTTAAAGAACCCTATTTTGAGGCTTATAATGAAGATAGTGATATTGATTGGAATTCACTTCCAATATCGGATGAAAATGATAAAAAAATAGAATCATAATGAAAGGAATTATTTTAGCTGGAGGTTCTGGAACTCGCTTGCATCCGTTAACACTTGCTTTAAGTAAACAGTTAATTCCTGTGTATGACAAGCCGATGATTTATTATCCATTATCCATTTTAATGAGTGCTGGTATTTCTGAGATTCTCATCATTTCCACTCCGCTTGATCTTCCAAATTTCGAACGACTTTTAGGTGATGGCTCAAAATTGGGCTGCGTTTTTTCCTATGCCGTTCAAGAAATTCCGAATGGCTTAGCACAAGCTTTTGTAATAGGTGAAAAATTTATTGGTAAGGATAAGGTTGCCTTAGTTTTAGGGGATAATATCTTCTACGGAATTGGAATGGATACTTTGCTGAAAGAAAATAATAATCCTGAAGGTGGTGTTGTATACGCGTATCATGTTAGTGATCCTGAACGCTATGGTGTAGTTGAATTTGATGCTGAAATGAAGGCAATCTCCATCGAAGAAAAACCGCTTAAGCCAAAATCAAATTATGCCGTTCCTGGACTTTATTTCTACGATAATTCTGTAGTTGAAATCGCCAAGAATTTAAAGCCATCTGAGAGAGGAGAATATGAAATCACAGATATTAATGCCAATTATTTAAAGCAAGGGAAATTAAAAGTGGCAATTTTAGATAGAGGTACTGCTTGGTTTGATACAGGTACTTTTTCTTCACTCATGCAAGCAGGGCAATTTGTTCAAGTTATTGAAGAGCGTCAGGGCTTAAAAATTGGCTGTATTGAAGAAATTGCCTATCGCAATGGTTTTATTTCTAAAGAGCAATTAAAGAAAATAGCAGAACCACTTGTTAAAAGTGGATACGGAAAATACCTTCTTCTTTTGGCAAAACAAAAATGAAATTTATCCACGATTATTCTGAATTAATTGAAAATGAAATCGCAGGTATTTCTTTTCCCAATGAACCTAAAAATTTATACGATCCGCTGAGTTATTTCTTAGCTCTTGGTGGAAAACGTATGCGCCCATTATTAACTATTCTTTCAGGAGAATTATTCGGAGAAAAGAAAGAAAATTTAATGCCCGCAGCTATCGCAATTGAATTGTTTCATAATTTTTCTCTTATTCACGATGATATAATGGACGCTGCTCCTCTTCGAAGAGGGAAAGCGACAGTTCATGAAAAATGGAATTCAAATATTGCAATTCTTTCTGGTGATGTTTTACTTGTTAAGGCCTATCAGTTGCTTTCTCACTATGATGCTAATAAACTGTCAGCGTTATTTTTGGTTTTTAATAAAACAGCAATTGAAGTTTGTGAAGGGCAGCAATTGGATATGGATTTTGAAAATAGATTCGAGGTGTCTGAGCAAGAATACCTCACTATGATTCAACTTAAAACTGCTGTTTTGTTGGCTTGTGCTTTGCAATTTGGAGCAATTATTTCAAATGCCTCAGAAGAAAACAGAAAGAATATTTATGATTTTGGACTTCATTTAGGCTTGGCATTTCAAATACAAGATGATATTTTAGATCTTTACGGTGATCCCTCCAAAGTTGGAAAGCAAGTTGGTGGGGATGTAATCTGTAATAAAAAAACACTCCTCTCTATTGTTGCAAGATCTAGGGCAACTGATACAGAACTCAAAGAATTAGATTTTCTTCTTAATGAAGTAAACATAGAACAAAAGGTCTTAAAAACTCGAAGTATCTATAACAACCTGAATGTTAAAGCTATTTGTGAAGAAACGATGAAAAAACACAATGATTTAGCTTTTAGTGCTTTTGCTAAGATTGAAACTTCTAATTCAAAAGAAAATATTATAGCTTTATGTAATTTTTTATTTTTTAGAGATTTTTAGTTTTTTTTTAATTTTTATTTAATAAATTTACGTTTAATATATAATTAATCTAAATTTAAACTTAAAAAACAAAAAATGAAAAAAATTTACATTTGTTTATTGGGTTTTTTTACTGCTAGTGCTTTTACTGCACAGGTACAAAACTCAAATTTTTCACCTCTAGAGAGGAAAAATAGTCACCTTGTTGGACAAATTAAGCCTTCTAAGTTGACTCAAAACACGAAGGAAACGATTCTTTGGTCTAATAGTTTTAATACACCATCTGATTGGGTTATCAACAATACAGCAGGAACTCCTGGTCTTGGATGGGAATTTTCTTCAAATCCTGCAGCTATTCCTGTTTCTATTTTAAGTCCTTTTGCTTCAACTACAGCAGCAAATGGTTTTTTATTTGTAAATTCTGATGCGAATAGTACAGCTGATTTTGATGGTTCTCCAATTGTAACAACTGCTACAACTTCTGCTACAATTAATTTAACGGGTCAACCTGTAGTTCGTTTGCGTTACCAACATAACTTTAGATGGTGGCATGATACCAGAGGCGTAAGTGTTTCTGCTGACAATGGGGTAACTTGGACTGATTTTGAGATGTCTAACGAAAATGACTATTCTTTACCAAATCAAAATGCTGGAAACCCTGAACAAACTGTTATTGATATTTCTTCAATAGCGGGTAATCAAGCTCAAGTAAAAATTCGTTTTTATTACAACGACCATGATTGGTGGGGTTGGTATTGGGCAGTTGATGATGTTGCATTATTTGTTCCTGAAGACAATGACTTAGTGATGCTAGGAGGATATTGGGGTTCTACAGGTGCTTGGGGTGCTAGATTACCTTACTATCAAATACCGCTTTCTCAGTTAGCACCACTTGATGTTGCTGGAATAGTAAAAAATTACGGTGCCTTAGATCAAAATGATGTCGTGTTTACAGCTGCTCTAGCTAGTGGAGTTTGGTCCGGAAGTTCAGCTCCTGAAGCAGTATTAACGGGTGCGACTGACACAATTAGTTTAACAGGTGCATTAACACCTCCACCAATTGTTGCAACGCATGTAATTAACATGTCTGTTTCTTCTTCAGCTACGGATGCTGTACCAGCTGATAATTCTATCCTTGCTGCAGCTTCTGTTTCTGTCAATAATTTTATTTATGCTCGTGATAAAGGTACTGCTACAAATGGTACTTACAATCAAGGAATGGGTTTTGAAGCTGGAAATATCTTTGATATTTATGCTACAACAAATCTTTCAGGAATTGATACATATATTGATGCAGGTGCTGTTGTAGGCGCAGAGGTTTATGCAAAATTATATTCAATAGATGCTACTACAGGTGATTTTGTGTTTGTTGATGAATCTGTTTCTTACACATTGACTGCTGCAGATCTTGGCCAAAAAATTACATTGGCTCTTGGTGCAGGTGCAACACCTTTAAATGCTGGAGAATCTTATCTAGTTGTTTTAGGTTCTTATGGTGATGGTGGTGCAACTGATGACTTAATAATATCAACTGCAGGTGTTTCTGAAGTTCAAACTTCTTATTACTTTGATATGACTGATCTACTTTGGTATTACACTACTTCAACTCCAATGGTAAGAATGAATTTTGACCCTTCTGTAGGTGTTAACGAAGTTGAGGATAACCTTGGTCTAAGAGTTTTCCCAAATCCTGCTAACGAAGTAATAAATATTTCTTTAAACAAAGAAGTTTCTGCTACTCTTACGCTATTGGATGTAAGCGGAAAAGTTGTTAGAACTCAAGCGTTAAATGGAATATCTACTTCTATTAATACTGCTTCATTGAATTCAGGAGTTTACTTCGTAACTATTAACGATGGCACTTCAGTTTCTACACAGAAAGTAGTTATCAAAAAATAAAATTTTCTAAATAGTTTTTTAAAGCGGGCTGAAAAGTCCGCTTTTTTTTGGGACTACTTTAGCGCTTGTCTTTCAGAATTTCTGCAACCAATTCTGGATTGAGCAAGGTAGAGATGTCTCCGAAATTTTCGAGCTCTCCTTCTGCAATTTTTCGAAGAATCCTACGCATTATTTTTCCGGAGCGTGTTTTGGGAAGTCCACTTGTAAATTGAATTTTATCTAATTTTGCGATAGGACCAATCTGATCTGAAATAATTTGATTGATTTCTTTTCGAAGCTTTCCATGATCTGCATGTTCTTCTTTCAAAATAACAAACCCATAAAGTGCACTGCCTTTTATATCGTGCGGAAAACCAACAATTGCCGATTCTGCAACTAAAGGGTGATCGTTAATCGCTTCCTCGATGGGACCTGTTCCTAAATTATGTCCAGAAACGATGATAACATCATCCACGCGACCTGTAATGCGATAATATCCGTCCTCGTCACGCAATGCACCGTCTCCAGTAAAATAATATCCCGGAAAAGCGGTAAAGTAGGTTTCTAGATAGCGTTGATGGTCGCCCCAAATAGTTCGCGCAATAGAAGGCCAAGGGAATTTTATACAAAGACTTCCGCTTACTTCATTTCCAATTAATTCCTGCTTCGCTTCGTCCATCAGTGCTACTTGTATTCCTGGTAAAGGAAGAGTTGCAAAGGCCGGCTTGAGTTTTGTTATATTCGGAAGGGGTGAAATTAAAATTCCACCTGTTTCTGTTTGCCACCACGTATCAACAATAGGGCAATTTTCTTTCCCTATGTTTTTGTGGTACCAATGCCATGCTTCATCGTTGATTGGTTCTCCAACAGAACCGAGAATACGAAGACTTGATAAGTCATGTTTTTCTACCCAGGAAAGTGCTTCTTTTGCAAGCGAGCGAATAGCTGTTGGTGCAGTATAGAATTGATTTACTTTGTGCTTATCAATAATTTCCCAAAAACGCCCAAAGTCAGGGTAGGAGGGAATTCCTTCAAATAGTACAGTAGTTGCACCGTTTAATAAAGGTCCGTAAACACTGTATGAATGCCCGGTTATCCATCCAATGTCTGCTGTACACCAAAAAACTTCTTTTTCTTGGTAATCGAATACATTTTGAAAGGTGTAGCCTGCATAAACCATATAACCTCCTGTGCTATGCAACATTCCTTTGGGTTTTCCAGTGGAACCAGAAGTGTAGAGAATAAACAAAGGGTCTTCTGCATCCATAATTTCTGCTTCACAAATAGTAGAAACTTTTTGAAGTTCATCTTCTAGGTAATTATCGCGTTCTGAAAGCATATTTATGTTCGAATGCGTGCGTTTTACAACCAAACATTTAGTGATGCTCGGACACGAAAGTAGAGCTTCATCAACGATTATTTTGAGATCAATTTCTTTATTTCCGCGAAATCCTCCATCTGCAGTTACAATAAGTTTACAGGTGCAATCTTGAATGCGAGAAGAAAGAGCAGTTGCTGAAAAACCTGCAAAGACAACAGAATGCACAGCGCCAATTCTTGCGCAAGCCAGCACACTGATCGCCAATTCTGGGATCATTGGAAGATAGATGCATACACGATCTCCTTTTTCAATTCCATTTGCTTTCAACACATTTGCCATCTTTGAAACGCGAGCATGCAATTCGGTGTAGGAAATATGCTGTGCTTTTTCCTTGGGATCATTGGGTTCGAAAATCAGAGCTGTTTGGGCTCCTTTTTCCGCTAAGTTACGGTCTAAGCAATTGTAGGATATATTGGTTTTACCTTCTTGAAACCAGGCGAATTCAGCTTTTTCCATCTTGCAATCCATCACCTTTTTCCAAGGAGTGAACCAGTGGAAATTTTCTGCAATTTCTCCCCAAAAAGTCTCCGGATGAGTGCTTGCATTTTCAAAAGCACTTTGATAATCAACAATATTTTTTAACTTATATAGCATTTTTAAATTTAAAATTATATTTTTACATAATTAATTATAAACTTAAAAAAAAACTATGAAAAATTTATTTATTTTAACAGTATTTGCTCTTATAGCACTTACTTCTTGCAAGAAGGATTACACGTGTGAGTGTAAGTTCTATGAAGATGGGTATCTTTACCTTACTGAATCAACAACAATAAAAGATACAAAAAGTAAGGCTAAGACTTCTTGTGACAATTTGGATGCTTCATCAAATCTAGGAGGATATATTTATGAACAAGAGTGCGAGATTAAATAATTTTATTCTCAGTTATATTTTTAAAAGAGGCTTCGGCCTCTTTTTTTTTGTTTTTATTAAAGGTAAATAAGTGTAAATATCTTCTACCTTTACTTCATGAATTGGAAACAAGCGATTCGTATTTATTTT
>Ga0208951_1001387_pt1 | contig 10577 bp, 9 predicted proteins | sample GreLakmeMI27MSRF_FD_187702 | JGI IMG/M metagenome (GOLD analysis project Ga0208951, IMG submission 187702) | Freshwater lentic microbial communities from great Laurentian Lakes, MI, USA - Great Lakes metaG MI27MSRF (SPAdes) | ecosystem: Environmental > Aquatic > Freshwater > Lake | place: Great... | reverse complement strand
TATTCAGCCTGAGACGCCGCCTGTATCTGTATCTGTATCGTATCAAATACGATACGATACACGAGCCTCCGGTATCGTATCGGCTGTATCGTATCTGTATCGGCCAGCGCAGTTTATTATCAAGCTTCAAGTCTGAATACATTCTCACCTTGTAGGGGAGGCCCAGGACTAAGAAACGGTCCACCTCGCCCTGTATCGCGACCAAATGCCCCCCTTGCTGGTGGCTCTCAATACCTTCTGCCCTCCTCCTCTAGGCTTGGCTTTTGTTCTGCTGTGCGGTCTGGTGGGGGAAGGCGTTGCTGGGATGTTGGAGCCTTAGAAGGGAAGTCTCGGAAGCTGAGCATGACTCACCCCGACCGCGTGCCGTCGCTGCGCGTCCTGGTGGTGGGCGACGCGGGTGCGCAACGCGTGGGCGCAGAGACTGCGTTGCCCTCGTTCCAGGGCTGACACACCAGGTCGCTGCGCAGGGTGCGGCAAGAGCACGCTATGCAGCCTGCTGTCTTGCGGGAGCTCGCTGGAGGCGGCGGGGCGCACGGCGGCCATGGACGTGCACTGCCGCCTGCTGCACCAGCCGGTGTCTGCGGAGGGCAGTGTGCGGCCCGAGTTTGTTGAGCTGTGGGACGTATCGGGCGACCAGGAGCGCTACGGCGCTCTGCTGCCGTCGCTGGTGGGGCCCGGCTGCGGCGCCTTTGCGGGCGTGCTGCTGTGCCACGACCTGGCGCGCCCCGCCAGCGGCCCGCCGTCGCTGCCGCGCTGGGCGGGGAGGCTCGGGGAGTGCGCGTGCTGGGCCACGCCTCGGGGAGGTGCCGCGCCGCCGTCCACGCAGCTGCAGCAGCGCCTGAGGGAGCTGGGCGTGCCCGTGCCGGCGCTGGTGCTGGGCCTCAAGAGCGACGCCGCCGCGGGGGCGGGGGCACTGGGCGCCTCTGAGCGCGCGCTGGCTTTGCTGCTGGCGCCGCTGCGACGCCTGTGGGCCCGGCTGCGCGGCGCGCTGCGCGGCCGCGCGCTCCTGAGAGCCGCGCGCATAGCGCAGCCGCCGCCGCTGCTGCCCCAGCAGGCGGGCGGCTCGGAGCGGGAGGAGCTGCTGTTCACGCACTCGCAGCTGTGCTGCGCTGCGGCGCAGGGGCGCCTGGACTTTGACGCGCTCGACGGATGGCTTCACGCGCTTTTTCAGCTCTACGAGCCGGCGCTGAGCAGCCAGCCGGGCCACCGGCGCAACTGGAGCGGCGGCGGCAGCTTCGACTTCGGCGTCCCTTCTTCGCCGCCCCTCCACGCGGCAGCCTCCGCCGCGCCGACGGCGCTGGGGCGATTCGGATGGGCGCCCAGGGCTGGCTCAGGCCTCCCTCGCAGCGCAGCCCCCGTGCACAGCCGCGGCTTCGGCAGCACCGAGATCCAGTTTGACCCGGCGCAGCTGGTCCTGGGCGCGGACGAGGAGGGCAGGCTGGCGTGGGACGAGGAAGGAAGACGGTGATGGGAGTCAGACGAGGTGAGTGAAGAATGTTGATATGCGCAGCGGCTCGCGTTGTTGCAGCGTGTGGTGCATAGCTCGAGCTCGAGCTGCAGCCGCGCGGGCCGTGCCACTCAGCTCCTACGCTAAGTTCTTCGTGTTGTTCTTGCGAGCGAGACGCCGAGACTTGTTGTTCGACGACTCCTCACACCGCCTCCGCCTCTCGCGTGCTCCTCCGTGACTCTGCATGTGCGTGAGTCAGAGCTGAGCTGAGCGCCCTGCTGCTGTGCGCGCGCGAGACGAGAGCGTGCGCGCTGGCGCGTGCGCAATGGGCTCTCGCAGACGCTGCTGCGTGCTCTTTCCGCCCGCCCGCGAGGCCGAGCCCCCCCGTCGGCGCGACGTCAGCGCGCACAGCGGCGACACGCCGCGGCAGGGTCACCTGCTAGTGGGTCGCATCAGCACCTGGTCCTCTGGGGACCTGGCCGGCGGCGCCGAGCCGAGAGCCGTGGAGATACTGGCCGAGGCTATGAACGCGTGCCTGGGCACGCGCGGGGACGGCTCCGACGCGAGCCTGTGCGAGCTGGACTCTGCGCCTGCGCCTGCGCCTGCGCCGCGCGCCGCGCCGCAGCTTCCCGCCGCGCAGGCTGCGCCGGACCCAGCCGTGCTGGCGGAGGAGCTGCGCAAGGAGGGCGTGCGCCTGGTAAAGGCTGGCCAGCCCGCCGCGGCAGAGCTGGTGTACACGGAAGCGCTGAAGCACGCGCCCCGTGCGCCGATGCTCTACCTCAACCGCGCAGCTTGCTGCGCGCGCCTGGGGCGCCACGGCGACGCGCTGGGCGACGCGCGCGCGTGCGTGGCGCTGGCGCCACAGCTGGCCAGGGGCCACTGGCAGGAGGCGCTGGCTCTGGAAGCTCAGGGTCGCTACGAGGAGGCGTTGAAGGCGCACGAGCGCGCCTGCGCCTGCGCGGAGGGCGCAGAGCAGCTGCGGGAGTACGAGGCGCGCAGGGAGCAGCTGCGGCGAACGACGGCGAGCCACGCCGACGCGGCTGCGCGGGTCGCCAAAGTGCTGCAGGAGGCGCAGGCGGGCAAGGCCAGCCGCGGCGTCTTCAGAGCTGCCAAGGCTGCGCAGGTTGACAGCGCTCGGGCGCAGAGCAGTGCTCGGCTGGTGGCGCTGCGCGAGGGAGACAGATGACGAAGTAGCGCTCGGGCGCAGAGTAGTGCTCGGCTGGTGGCGCTGCTCGAGGGAGATAGACGAGGAGAGGAGAGAGGAGAGGAGAGGAGGAGAAGAGGAGAGAGAGGTAGGGTGGGCTGTTGGTCTTGTTGTTAACAGCAGAGCTCACGCGCCCTTCCTTCGTCTTCCTCTCCCCTCACGGGGTGGTGATCTTCACCGCCTTGGGGATGAGCACCTGCGGGCGGGGCGGGAGAGGCGTCAGAGGAGGATGGTGAGGAGATACCTCTCATCTCAACACGCGCACCGTGTCAATGATCTGGACGATTGCGTCGTTGGCCACCAGGTCCGGGATGACTACGATGGCGCTGGAGCGGCCAGCCACCACCACAAACACGTCGGATGTCGGGCGCATGGTCAGCGCGTCCTGGTTGAGCGTCACCAGCTTCGCGCCCGCCTCGAAGTCGATTGTGCGCAACGCAACGTGGGGAACGACCATGGCGCGCGCCAGCTTCTGGACCAGGGGACCGTTGTCCAAAAGCTGCGCCTTGGTGAGACCGGCGGCAGCCAGGAATTTCGTCCACGCCGCATCGGTGGGGAAAAAGCAGGTGCCGATGTACTCGTTGTTGCTCATCTGCAAATGGTGAGGAGGTGGTGAGGAGGAGGGAGAGGAGGGGAGGGGAGGAGAAAAGACTCGCGCACCAGGCCGTTGATGCCGCCGGCGATGGCCACGCTGAAGGAGGTGGAGAGCAGCGGCGAGGTCTTGAGCCAGCTGGGGGTGCGTGTGGGCACGCGTCAGGGTGGGGACTCGCAAGGGGCAGAGTGAGGAGACGACCGCCCTGAGGCCGAGAAGGGTGCGAGAGCGCCGGAGGCGCCCACCGGGCGCCAGCCGCACGCGCGCGGGGGGGCACGCACGTGTTGATGTTGCGCCCGGTCTTGGGCAGCACCTGGGTGCGTGGCGCGGCGGGCGGCGGGTTCGGCGTCAGCAAGGCGTTCTCGGGCGGGAAGTCTCAGCGCGCGCGAGGGAGGGGGATTTGGGGCGATACGCGCCCGCCCCGCAACCAATTCGGAGCTGGCGCGGGCGGGGAGGGGAGTGGCTGCCGTTCGCGCGCGTGGGGAGGCGGGGGCGGCTCGCAAGACGTGGGCGGGAAAAAGCACTGAGAAAGCGGCTCCACGCGCGCGCTGACGCTACCCCGCGCGCCGCCGCTCCCCCCCACGCGCGGCCAAGGGTAGTTTCCGGCGGAGGGGGAAGCGGCGCGGGCAACGGCGGGCTGGGCGCGCGCACTGGAACGATAGAGCGCCGCGCACGCACCACGCTGGCGTTTGGGAGGGTGGTGATGTTCAACACCAGCGTCGGCGGCGCCGCGACCACCACCGCGGGCGGCGGCGACTTGGCAACGACCACGGGCGGCGGTGAAGGGTCATCGACGGTCACGTTAGCGACCGGGTCCACAGTCACGTTGACAACATCCTTCGGCGGCGGCGGCGGCTTGGCCACGGCCACCGGCGGCGCCGGCGTGTAGTCCTGCGCGCCCACGCAGGCGGCGGCCAGGACAACGAGGAGGAGGGTGGCGCCCATGGAGAGAGAATAGGAAAGCGGGAGCGCCAAGAGTGGGCTCCAGGCGGGGACCGCCTCAAGTTGAGATGAGAGAGGCCCACAGCGGCTGCGGCCTCAAGCTCAGCACCGCATCTGCCCCAACGGAGAGGTGTCACCTGCGTCGCTGTTGCACGCAGGTGCGGCAACAAGTTGGAGAGACTCCAGATCCTTGACGAAAGTCCGTCTCTGCTCTCTCACCACTGCTATCTACCACTGCTCTCCAACCTCCGACGCGCCCTGCTTGCGCCCACGAGCTGCGCCCCGCGCCATGAAGCGCTGCGCGCTGAACGGCTGCAGGTCCACGCAGCTCGCCTTACCGTCGCAGAGCAGCTCCGCCATGGCCAGCCCCGTGACTGGCGCCCACAGGATGCCCCAGCAGTTGTGCCCGCACGCCAGGAAGGCGCCGTCAACATGCGGCACCGGGCCCAGGATTGGAAGCGCATCTGGCGCACAGGGCCGCATGCAAGCTTGTGTCTGGTCAGGCTCGCCTGCACAAAGCTTTACCATGCCGCCCATGGCTGCGCGCGCGGCGGCCACGCGCCTCGGGTCGGGCGACACGCACTCCTGGCTCTCCGTGTCGCCGCCGGGACGCAGCCGCTGTGCGCTCACGTAGTCGGAGCCCCCGATGCCGCACACGTACAGCTCGCCGTTGCTGCGCGGGTACACCTCCAGGTGCGTGCCGTGGCGCGAGTCCTCGCCGCAGAACAGCGCATAGGGAGCCGCGGAGATTGCAGCCTTCAGCGCGTCGCCGCGGTAAACCACAGAGGCGCTCTTGATGCCCTCCAGCGGGATGCGCAAGCCGTCTCCGAACCAGTCCTCCGCTTGCACGCTCCAGGGGCCCATGGCAACAACGGCGCGCTGACAGGCCACCGGCTCGCCGTCCACGCGCACTGCGGTGACCGCGAGCCGCGTGCCTCGCGCCTCCGTGTCGACTCCCGTCACGGTTCCGCGCCGCAGGGTGGCGCCATTGGCAAGCGCAGCGGCCATGAGCTTCTCCGTCAGCTCCAGGGGCGTCACCTGCGCCGCTGGGCCGTCCAGCAGCGACGCGCTCATAAGCTCCTCGCCGTCCAGCCAGGGCGCAGGCACCTGGGTTGCGTTGCGCGCGCCACGGGGCGCTGTCCGCACTTGCAGAGTCTGGATGCGCCGGTAGGAGGCGACCCCCAGACGCTCCGCCAGCGCCTCGTGCAGGTCGAAGGAGACGCGGTGCAGCTGCTGCGTCACAGAGCCGTCGCCCCAGCTGCGAGCGAGGAAGCCGCCAGCCTTTCCTGACGCGGCCGCGCCCACAGCCGTGCGCTCCACTATCAGGGGCTTGACGCCTCGCAGCGTCAGGTGGTACGCGATGGAGGCGGCCACGATGCCCCCGCCGCAGATGACCACGTCGCAAGGCGCTTCAGGCGAAACGGAGGCCATCACAGGCGCAACAGCAGTTCGACGCCGACTCGCACGAGGGCTGCTAACCTGCCCGCTGCACAGGGCGGCGCGCATGCGTGCAGGAGCTACTATAGGGGAACCGGGGGCGATGAGTTGTCATAAGAGCGACCTCGCGTTCGACCGCCGGAAGGAAAGGTCAGCGTTTTTGCGAAGATTGTGCCGCTGCTGGAAGGCCCGCCCTGCCTCATTTGGCGGCCTGGGTGTCCGTGACCTTGTCGTAGCGCCCCGCCGGGTGCGCGGAGAGTCGCTTGTCGCGGCTGCTCAGTCCAGCCTCCTTCTCCTCCAGCCTGCGCGCGCTCTGCAGGCGCAGCGCCTCCGCCTCGCGGAACATCTCCCGGGCCTTGCCCCTGGACACCGCCCCCGCGCTGAGCAGCTCCTCCTGCGCAAACACGTCCTCCTCCAGCGCGTCCCAGCTGGCAAAGGTCTGCAGCAGCACCTCCTCCTTGCCGCCGCGCAGGCGGCAGGCGCACAGCTGGCGCAGCACGCCCGTGTCGCGGTCGCCCTCCTGGTGGCCGATCACACGGTTGATGGGCAGCTGCAGGCCGTGGATGCGCAGGCCCAGCGTATCCTTGGCGATGCTGATCTGGCGCAGCACGGGCGTGCCCGGCTGGCGCAGCTCGCCGTCGCTGACGATGAGGATGTCGCTGTTGGCCCACTCTGCGGTGGCCAGGCGGCCCACGCAGGCGGCCAGGGGCGCGTTGAGGTCGCTGCCGCCGTTGAAGGGGCGCTCCAGGAAGTCGAAGAGGCGCGCCAGGCCGGCGGGGTCGGAGGCGAGGTCAATCTCCTCAATCTGCTGCGGCCCCGAGAAGGCGAAGCAATAGCAGCCGCGCTCCTGCACCTTGGCCGCGCGCATGCACTCCAGCGCCAGCGCCTTGGCCACGCCCTCGCGCGCGCCGCGCATGCTGCCGCTGCTGTCCAGGCAGAGGAGGATGGGCCCCCGCTCAGCGGTTGGCCGCACCTCCCGGATCCAGGGCGCCACGTCGGACGCCGGCAGCACCGCCCATCCGTCGCGCGCGTACGACAGCAGCGCGCGCTCTGCCCGGCGCGCGTGGAAGAGGAGGCGCGCCACTCGGCGGCGCCGGCCAGCCGCGTAGAGGGACGCCTCAGCGGGGAGCATCATGGCGATGTCTCCCCCGCGCGTCAGCGACCGCGTCTCCGCAGCCTCCAGCGGGTCGCGCAGCAGTCCGTCTCGCGCCTTTGCGTCGAAGCGCTGCGTGGGCGAGAGGCGGAGCGGGCCCCAGCCGGCGCCCCTGCCCAGTCTGCGCACCAGGTCGCGCAGCTCTCTGCAGTCCTCCAGCGTGCGCCGGTACTTCTCCATGGCGGCCCATCCCTTGCGGCTCCAGGACGGGTCTGCCAGGGCGAAGGCGCCGCGCGAGCCGCCCACCACGCCCGTGTCGAGGCCGTTGAAGGCTGCGCCGGCGCGGCGCAGCGACGCGCAGGCTGGCGCCCACTCCAGCCGCAGCGCCTCGCACACTTCGTCGGCCAGCTCGGCGGCGCGGGGGTCGCCCGCCCAGGCGGAGGCTGAGGGGAGCGCGGGGCCAGCGCTGAGCAGCGCGCCGCCCGCAGCCTCCAGCGCGCGCTCAGCCTCCAGCCGCGCTGCGGTGGCGGCGGCGTTCTGCTGCGCCTGCCAGGCCAGGTACTCGGGCGTCTTCTTGAAGTCCAGCGCAGGCTCGCTGCCGTCAGCCGCCGGGGCCTGCGCCTCACCCTCGCCCTCACCCTCCTCGGCGGGGCCCAGCAGCTGCGCGCGACGCTTCTGCGCGTACGACACGCACGCGTTGCACACGGCCTGGGCGAGCGTGAGGCGCAGCGCCGGGTAGCCCGTGCAGAAAGGGGCCACCCCGAGAGCGGCTAGCGTCGTCACCATCCGGCTCAGCAGCGGCTCCAGGGGCAGCGACGCGGGGCCAGCCTCCGCGAAGGACTCCGCCGTGGGCAGGCCGCCCCTCTCCAGCGCGCCCAGCCACACCACCGCGCCCGCAGCAGCCGCGCGGCCGTCTGGCAGCTCAACCGCCAGCGCCTCGCCCGCAGCAGTGCCCGCGCTGGCGAAGCGCACGTCGCTCAGACGCAGCAGCGCAGGCAGCAGCGCGGTGGGCAGCCCTCCGAAGTCGCCCAGAGCGTGGCTCAGCGAGGCGCCGCTCGGAGCAGACTCCGCCACTGCGGCACATCGCGGCAAACACCGCGCGCGCACGCCTGGCGCTCGGGCCAACGCACGGCGCGGGGCATGCACACGCTGCAGGGCGCAGCACTGCATCGCCGAGCCAGCGGAGGCAGGGCTAAGTCAACTCGCTGTCTCGCTCATCACGGCGGCGGGCTGATGAGCGACCCTGACTCCCTGTCCGGCGCTAACACCAAAGACGCCCAGTTGCCCCCAAATATGCACACCTTGCTTCCTCCGCGGGCTTCGCGTCCAGCGCGCCCGGATGCTGCACGCGCCGGCAGCGCAGTCGCTGTGCGCGTCGCAGCGCTGGTCACGTGCGCGTGCTGGAGCCCCCTCGCTCCCCCCTCGGAGGCGTGCGTCCCGCCCCGCGGTCCGCGCCGCCGCGTGGGGCACGGATCGCGTGGAGTTCGAGTCGGTGCCTGAGGCTGTGCGCGAGCGCAGCCTGCGCGCGGTGGAAAGCCTGGGTGGCCGCGTCACCGCCGGCGACGTCGCCGCCCGCGCGGGGCTGAAGCTCACCGAGGCTGAGCCGGCGCTGCGTGCGCTGGCCACGGACACGGGCGCCACGCTGAAGGTGAGCGCCCAAGGGGACCTGCTGTACGTGTACCCGACTGCCGTGCGTGCGCAGCTCGCCGCAAAGTCCTGGCGCCTGCGCTACGCGCCCGCGCTGGCCAAGGCGCGCGACGCGGGGCTGTTCGCGGTGCGCGTGGCCTTCGGCGCCACGCTGCTGGCCAGCCTGGCGGTGGTCTACACAGCAATCACGCTGCTGCTGTCCGGCCGGGGAGAGGACCGGGACCGCGGCGGACGGGGTCGCGGCGGCGGCGGCGTGCAGCTGCACTTTGGCCCCAGCCTTTTGGACTTTTACTTCTGGGATCCTTTTGCTGTGCAGCGCCGTCGGGAGGCGCGCCTTCGCGGCCAGGCTGACGAGATGGGCTTCCTGGAGAGCGTCTTCTCGTTCGTCTTCGGCGACGGAGACCCCAACGAGCTGCTGGAGGAGCGCCGCTGGGCGGCCGTGGGGCAGCTGGTGCAGCGCCTGGGCGGGGTGGTCACCGCGGAGCAGCTGGCGCCGCTGCTTGAACCCCCGCCCGGCGCGCGAGGCGGCCCCGCCGCAGACGAGTCGTTCGTTCTGCCCGCGCTGCAGCGCTTGGACGGAACGCCGGAGGTGACTGCGCAGGGCCAGATCCTGTACCGCTTCCCGCAGCTCAGCCTCACTGCAAGCAGGCCCGGCCGGGCGCAGGCACAGCAGCCCGCGCTGCTGAGCGAGGCGCGCTGGGCCTTCAGCGGCGCGCCGCCAGACAAGCTGGCGCTGGCAGCGCTGCTGGGCGCGGCCAACGCGGGCGGCGTGGCGTGGCTCAGCGCGCTGCTGCGCAGCCCGGCCGTGATGCAGGGCGCCAGCGCGGAGACGCTGCGCGCGCTGGGCCAGCTGCTGCCCGGCCTGCAGCTCTACGCGGCGCTCTTCTTCCTGGTCCCAGCCGGGCGCGCCCTGCTGCTTGCGCGGCGCAACGCGGGCGTGGAGGCGCGCAACAACGCGCGCCGGGAGGCTGCGCGGGCGCTGCAGCAGCCGCAGCCGCAGCTGCAGGCCAAGCTGCAGGCTGCTGCGCAGCGCGCACAGAGCCGCGTGTTCGACGAGCAAAAGGCCGTCTTTTCCTCGGATCAGGATGCGCCGGACGCGGACGAGGGCGCTGACTTTGAGCGACGACTCAAGGAGCGAGCCGCGGCCAAGAAGAAGCGCGCAGATGGAGACGTGCGGTGACGGTGAATGAACGCGCATGAGCCACATCTATACAGCATTCTGTTGCGTTTGAAACCGGACCGTCAGTTCGACCGCGATGAAAGGGAGCGAGAGAGCGAAGAGAGAAGGGAGCGACTTTTCTTGGTATTGGTTGGGCCACGGGGGCCCTCCGCCTCTCCTATCCAGTGCGCTGCGGCAACAGCCCCGTCGCTAGACAGGATGGCGCCGCAGAAGCAGGCATTAAGCTACGTGAATTCACCCGGCGGCAGAACGAAGATGATTGACGGCACGCTTTGTCCGGAGCCCTCCACGCTGCGCGAGGACCGCAGCGACCTGGTGGGCGGCGACGTGTATCGAGCCTCCACCTACTCGTCGTCCGAGCTGGGCGCGCAGCGCCTCGCCAAGCAGGCGGCATTGGGCCAAGCCGGCGACACGTCAGCCTCTGTGCCCCCGCCGCGCGCAAAGCCCAAGCCCAAGCCGGCGCCAGCCTACTCTCTGCCGCCCAAAATGCGCGCAAAAGTGAAGACTGAGCTCTGCGTTTTCTGGACGCGCCCGGGCGGCTGCCAGCGCGGCGCGCGATGCGCTTTCGCTCACAGAGAGCATGAGCTGCGCCGCACGCATGAGGCGGCTGCGAAGCATGCCGCCTCCGCGAGCGTCAAGCTCCAGCCCCCGTCCGTTTCAGCGGAGCGCCCCATTCCAGTGGTGGCCCCACAGGAGTGCAACTGGGAGGAGCCCATTGCAAACGAGGCGGATGCCGCGGAGAGCAGCATGTCCGCCCTGCTGCTCGAGGCGCAGCCCCTCCCCAGCCTGGACGTCCTCAGCTTGTTCGCAACCTCCAGCGAGGCTTCGCCGGACTCTGTGCTCCGCCCCGCCACCTTTGCGGACCTGCCCTGGGCTACCCGCGTCGAGGCGCCGCTGTGCGAGGAGAGCCCGGAGGCGGAGGCCGGCTGGCAGCCCTTCGGCTGCGCTGAGGATGTGGGGTTGGCGCCACTGCCGGTCCCCGTGCCGCTGCCCCCCAGCTACCGGCTGCCGGAGGTCTTCTGGCGCGCGCTGGCG
>Ga0208951_1001385_pt1 | contig 10594 bp, 7 predicted proteins | sample GreLakmeMI27MSRF_FD_187702 | JGI IMG/M metagenome (GOLD analysis project Ga0208951, IMG submission 187702) | Freshwater lentic microbial communities from great Laurentian Lakes, MI, USA - Great Lakes metaG MI27MSRF (SPAdes) | ecosystem: Environmental > Aquatic > Freshwater > Lake | place: Great... | reverse complement strand
CCGCTGAGCCGCCGGCTGGGGTGAAAGCCGCCGCGCGCCGGCTGTGTGCGTCACTGGTGAGCGGGGCGCGCTGGGCGGGCGCCTTGGGCGCGCAGCGGGAGCGTGCAGCGCGAGCGAGCGAGCGAGCGGGGAGGATACGCCGGTGGCCACGCACCAACGGGCTGCGTCCGCTCAGCTCCGACGCAAACGCGCGGTTGTGCAGGTCCAGGTAGGGCACCGGCGCGAAGGGGCGCTGGTCCGCGACTGAGGAGCTGGCAGTGCTTGCGCCAGCCTTGGGAACCGTTTGGGGTCTGGGAGCACTTTTGGAGGAGCACACCGCCCCGCCCGTGCTGGCGCGCCGCGCCCGACTGCGCGCGCCCGCAGCGCGCAGCTCGCACACGGGCGACGGCGCGGCGGCGTGGGAGGAGGCGCGCCGGGCGGCCAGGGAGCAGGGGCTGCTGCACGCGCCCAGCTCCGGGCAGCTCAGGCGCGCAAGCGTGGCGCCGCCGGGGGGGCGCAGGGGGTGCAGGAAGCACAGGGACGTCATGGCAGCAACGGAGGGTGCGGAGGAGGTCACTGTGCCGCTCTCGTCCGACACTTCGACCGACACTTCTACTTTTGTTGGACTAACTGCTGCCAGCGTGCTCAACGCGTACATTGCACGCAGCAGCTGAGCGTCTCGCGCAGACCGGCCTGTCCGAGACCTGAAACAGAGCCTAGACGCGCCTAGAACTCGACACGAACACTAACACCAGGAGGACTCAGTCTGCTCTGCGCTATGAGAGCCCCCAGTCCTCGTCCACATCCTCCTCCTCGCCCAGCAACGGTGTGCTGCCCGCCGGCATGGGGCTGGGCGAGGGCGTGGTGGCAGGGAGGTCCTCCTCAGGCACCAGCTGGCGCACTGGCGTGGCGGGAGGTCCCACATCCTCCGCCCCAGCCGCAGGTTCTTCACACGCGGACGATGCGCCCTCTGAGCTGCCCTCATCCGGTGCAGGCGGGTCCGCCTGCGTACGGGAGACCACCGTCCAAGAGCCCGCTGACCCATCGCTCCCACCACGCGTATGCGTCGCCGCCGGGATGGCCTCCTCCGTGGCCTCCTCCGCGCGCTCACTCTGCGGCGATGGCCCTTCCGGCTCGGCATCCACCTCTGCCGCAGGCTCTGCATTCGCATCTGCTCCCACAACTCCCGCAGCCGGCCCATGCGCCGCCTGCAGCTGCGCCAGCCTGAAGAAGTATCGTGACCAGAAGGAAATGTCGTCGACCACCAGCGGCACGATGCGCGAGTGCAGCTCGGTCATGAAGGCATTGCCCCGCATCACGCTGCTAATCTCGCCGGATTGCCCAACCATGGAGAAGCCAGACAGGAAAACTGCGAAAGCGGCGCCGTCCACGGGCTCGTCGCAGTACGTGCTGCTGTCACGCTGCATAGCTGCGACGAGCTGAGGCAGCGACGGCGCTGCATTGTCGGTGCGCGCGGGACGGCCGCGACGCACGTCGAGAACGTTGCGGTCGTTCTCGGCCAGGATGGTGTCGCGCACCTGTGCGGGCGAGCGGACGTGAGGCGATTAAAAAGGAGTGGTTCAAGTCGAGGCGACGAGCGCACCGAAGCGAGGTTGGACAGAAAGGAACCCGCCGCGCTCTCCAGCCCGCCACCAACCTGCTGCAGCGTGTCCTGCAGCGCGCCGGCCGTGGCTACCAGCTCCGGCACGACCTCCTTTCGCGCGAGTGTGCCCAGAGAGGACGCGTCCTCACGCACCGCCAGGCTGAACTCGGATACGTCACGCCGCACAACCTCCAGCGCCGCGCCCACCGACGCGGTCACCGTGGCGCGGTCAAGCGTGCGGGCGCTGGCGGCCAGCGCTGTGACCGTGCCTAGGGCCGAGCTCCCCCACGCACGCCAGCTCGCCAGCGATAGGTCCAACGCAGCCTCCTCCTCCTCTTCCTCTTCCTCCTCCTCCTCCTCCTCCTCCTCGCCCGTGCGCGCAGCTGCGGTCACGCTGCCCACCCAGTCCAGCATGGCACCCGCGCTCGAGACTCGCGGCGAGGGCAAGCACAGCCAACGAGCACAGACTGCCCAGGATGTGGTGGGCTCGCGACTCAAAACAAAGATTCATGCGGAGCCAGGAGGCATCATCAAAGCCGACAACGCGACAAGCGGCCACCAAAACGCAGATAGATGAAAAGGCATAACCGCAGGAGTGCTTGACCTCCCTGCACCGTCCCAGGACCAGACGAGCGCCCACGAGCGAGCCGGGTGGTCCCTCCTGCTGCCTCTCGCGGTGCGCCCTTCGCCAGCGCGTGTGGCTGTACCTCGCCCGGCGCTCTGCGGGGCGCGGCTGGCTTCTTCCCACCTTCCCACTTCCAAACAGCTGTTAGCCGCGCCTGACCTCGCACGCCTCTCGCACCTTCCGGTTGCGACTGCTCGCCGACCGCCACCATGCAGCAGGCGTTGACGCGGTTGAACGGCGCGGCCGACGAGCTGGAGCACGAGCTGGAGGCGCGAATGGCTGCCAGAGCAGCCGCCGCCAAAGCAGAGCAGGATCAGGCTGCGGAGGAGCGCGCCGCCATCGAGAGCACTTTGGTTGACACGCGCGCTCAGCTGGCGCGCGAGCAGGCCACGGCTGCGTCCGCGCGGGCGGCGTTGGCGGCGGCGTTGGCGGCAACAAAGGCAAGCGAGAGCGCCCGTTTGGCACTGGAGGAGCAGCACGCGGACCTGAAGCGCCAGCTGGACGCCGCCGTGGCCGAGAAGGCTCACGCGGAGGTTCGTGCGGTGGAAGAGGGGCGCCTGGCAGCCCAGGCGGCGGCGGAGCGCTCGGCGGCTGACCGCAGCGCGCTGGAGGGCGCCGCGTGCGAGCGCCGCGCCGCGGAGGCTGGCGCCGCGGACCTGCGCGCCGCTTTGGCCAAGGAGCAGCGCGCGACGGCCAACGCGCTGGAGCTGCTCAAAGGCGCCGTGGCGCGAGCTCAGGGCGCGGACGCGGAGCGACGCGCGCTGCAGGAGCAGCTGGCGCAGGAGCGCGGCGCATGCGACGCGCTCAGCGCGCAGCTGCAGACTGCGGAGGCTGGGGCCCAGGAGGCGGCCATCCTGGCCCAGGTGCACAAGACGGCGGCTGCCAAGGCGGCGGCTGATGCGCAGGCGGCGGCGACGGCGGACAAGTTCGTCTATGTCAAGGCGCTCACGGAGGCACAAGCCGCGGCTGCCAAGGCTGCGGCTGACGCTCAGGGCCGGGTGGAGGCGCTGAGCCGGGAGCTTGCGGAGCTGCGCAAAACGCTGGCGAGCGTCAAGGCGCAGGCATCTGCGGACGCGGCTGCCGCTGGCCAGGCGGCCGCGGACGCCAAGCTGCAGGCTGACAAGGCGGCGGCGGCAGCGCAGGCGCGGGCGGACAAGGCCCTCGGCGACGCACAGACGCGGGCGGCTGCCGATGCAGCCGCTGCCGCCAAGGTGCTGGCTGATGCGCAGAAGGCTGCTGCGGATGCCAGTGCAGCGGCGGGCAAAGCACTCACAGACGCGAAAGCGCAAGCAGCTGCTGCGACCGCCTTCGCCGAGAAGGCGGCCTGCGATGCCAAGGCGCTGTCGGACACCAAGGCCGCGTCCGCCAAGGCCGCCGCCGATGAGGCGATGGCGGCGCTGCGGGCCCAACTGGACAAGGAGAAGCAGGATGCTCTGGCACGGCTGCGCGCCGAGCTGGAGGCTGCGGCGTCGCAGGATAAGGCGTCCGCCCTGGCCTCTCTGGAAGCCACCCTGCGCGCCGAGTTCAAGGATCGCGAGGCGGCCACCCTTGCCGAGCACGAGAAGCTGCTGGCGGAGCTGCGAGCCCAGATGCAGCGCATGGGCGAGGATCACGCGACGGCGACGCGCGCGGCCGAAGCCGCCGCTGCCGCTGCGCAGGCGCAGGCGCTGGCGGCGCTGGAGGAGCGACTGCGCATGGCTGGCGAGCAGGCCGTGTCGTCTCTGCGGTCCCAGCTGGAGACGGAGAAGCAGGCTGCGCTGGCCGAGCGGGAGAGCGCCCTCGCATCTGCGTTTGCCCAGGAGAAGCAGCAGCTGGCGCTGGCGGCCGCAAAGGAAAAGTCTGACGTGGAGGCTGCCGCGGCGCGCGCAAAGGCTGACTTTGAGGCTGAGATCGAGCGCCTCAAGGCCCTCCTCGCCTCCGAGCGCGCGGCGGCGCAGAAGGCGCTGGGCGAGGCGACGGCCCGTCTGGAGGGGGTGCTGGCGGCGGCGCTGTCCGCTGCTGCGGCTGAGCGTGAGGCGCTGCTGGCCGCCTCCGAGCAGCAGAAGGCTGCGCTGGGCGCTGCGCACGCGCAGGCGCTGCAGGCTGAGCGCGAGCGGGCCGCCGCGGAGCTGCAGGCCCTGCGCGACGCCTCTGAGGCTGAGAAGGCGCGCCTGGGGGCGGAGGCGCGGGCCACACAGGAGCGCGCCCTGGCCGCCCAGGCTGCGCGCCTGGAGGCTGAGCTCAACGAAGTCAAGGCCAGGGAGCTGGAGGCGCTGAGCGCCAAGCTGGCGGCCCAGGCTGCGGAGGAGCGCGCGGGCGCTGAGAAGCGGTCCGCGGACGCGCTCGCCGCCCTCCAGGCGGCGGGCGACGCCCGCATGGCGCAGGCCGCCGGCGACGCCGCCGCGCGCCTGGCGGCGCTGCAGAAGGAGCACGCGGAGGCTGTGGCTCGCCTCAGCGCCGGCTGGGACGCGGAGAAGGGCGCCCTGCGGGCCGAGGCGGAGCGCCTCAACGCCAGCGTCACATCCCAGAAAGAGCAGCTCCTGGCGCAGGCGGCGGACGCCAAGGCGCGACTGGAGCAGGTGGCGGCGGAGGCGGCGGCCGCCGCCGTCGCTGCAAAGTCCGCGGCAGACCAGGCCGCCGCCGCCGCCAAGCTGCAGGCTGACAAGGCTGCTGCGGAGGCGCAGGCGCGGGCGGACAAGGCCCTCGGCGACGCACAGACGCGGGCCGCTGCCGACGCAGCCGCTGCCGCCAAGGTGCTGGCTGATGCGCAGAAGGCTGCTGCGGATGCCAGTGCGACAGCGGGCAAAGCACTCACAGACGCGAAAGCTGCCGCGGCGGCTGCGTCCGCCGCCGCCGAGAAGGCGGCCTGCGATGCCAAGGCGCTGTCTGACGCCAAGGCTGCGTCCGCCAAGGCCGCCGCCGATGCGGCGCTGACGGAGGCAAAGGTGGCGGCCGCTCGCGCCGCCGCCGAGGCTCAGGCGCATGCCGAGGAGCTGAGCCGCGTGGTGGCGGACGGGCAGCAGGCGCTCGAGGCTGCGCACAGCAAGCACGAGGACGGCAGCGCGCTGGCCAGCGCTGCTGCGTCTGAGGCCAAGGCGAGCAACGACGCGCTGCTGCGCCAGATCCAGGAGCTGCGCAAGTCACTGGCTGCTGCGCAGTACACCATCGAGAACGAGCGCGTGCAGCTCGCCATCGTCGCTCAGGAGAAGCAGATGCTGGAGGCTGAGGCTGTTGAGCTGCGCTGCGCCATCGACAAGGAGCAGGAGGAGACTGCTTCGGCGCTGGAGCTGCTCAAGGGCGCAGTGGCCACCGCACAGGCTGCGGATGCGGAGCGGCGCAGCGTGCAGGAGCAGCGTTCCGTGGACCGTCAGGGCGCCGGAGAGCTCAACGTCAAGATGCAGCGCCTCAACACCCAGCTGGCCGACTCCCGCGCGGCTGCGGACGCGTTGGGCGTGCAGCTCGGGGACGCGCAGCGCGCCCTGGATGCGGCCCGTCGCGCGCAGGCGGAGCAGCAGGCGAGCGCAGAGGCTGCGTCGCTGGAGCTGCGTGCGCAGCTGGACGCGCGGACTGCGGAGCACCAGGCTGCGCACGCGGCGGCGCTGACGCACCAGGAAAGCGCGTCGGAGCTGGAGCTGGACGCGGCGGCGGCTCGCTCCGCCGCCGCGGTCGCCCAGACGGCCGCCCGCGAGGCTGTCAAGCGCGCCGATGCGCTGGAGGAGGAGCTGGAGGCTGCTCACTCGGCGTTGGAGGCTGCCCTGGCGGCTCACCAGGCCGACGCGTCGCTGCAGGCGGCGCAGGCGGCGGCCGCGCAGGCGGCGGTGCGGGCGCGCATCAGCAGCGGCGGCAAGGGGCGGGGTGCTGGCGACGAGGAGGCGCTGCACGCACGCGTGACCCAGCTTGAGGCGGACCTGGCAGCTGCGCAGGCGCGCATCGCGGAGCTGCTGGGCCGCTCCGCCGCCGCCGCCGGCGGCGCCGCCCCGGCTACGCCCCGCACGCCCGGCGGCGGTGCGGCCCGCTGGAAGGCTGTGGCTGGCCGGGTGGTGGCCGAGCAGGCTGCCCAGAAGGAGCCGGACAACAGCCTGGCGGTGGCACTCTCCGCGCCGCTCAACCTGTTCGGCGCGTCGTTCTTCAAGGGACTCTTGGGCGACCAGTCGTCGGGCGGGGGCAAGACGGAGGCGACGCCAGCCGCTCAGCCGCAGGCGGCCGCGCCCTCCTTCTTCCCGTCCTTCTTCGGCGGCGGGGACGACAAGGCGGCGGCGGCAGAGAAGAAGGCCAAGGACGACGCGGCTGCGGCCAAAAAGGCCGCTGACGAGGCTGCCGCCGCCCAGGCCAGCGCTGCCAAGAAGGAGGAGGCAAAGGCGGCTGAGCAGAAGAAGAGCGCAGATGCCGCCGCAGCCTCTGCTGCCGCCGCCCAGTCACAGGCTGCGGCCGCTGAGAAGGCCGCTTCCGAGGCCAAAGCCAACGCATCTGGCGCCCAGGGCCAGTCCCCCGCCAGCTCCCTCACAGCGGCCCCTGCGTCTGAGCTGGAGCCGTCGCAGGATCTGGGCGACTTGTCCCTCTCCGATGCGCTAGCTGCAATGCGCGCCCACGCGCCGCAGCGCAGCGCAGAGCTGCTGGCGGAGCACCTGGGAGATGCGCTGGCGCACACCAGCGCCTGCTTCTGCGACAGCACCGAGGACAAGTGAGTGAGCGCAGCGCAGCATTCTTTTTCGTGGGCCATGGGCCCCCGAGCATTGCATTTTTGTGACGAAGTTAAGCGAGAGCGAAACGCCGCGCCGACTCGGCTCTACGTACAGCGTACACGCGTTTACAGGGCGTTTGTGTTACTGGAGCCATAGACAGGGACAGCAGGTTTTCATCCGTCGCTGTCGTCGCCCGCCGCGCTGCGCTTGCACTCCGGACAGCGCTTGCTCCACTTGAGCAGCCACTCGCGCGCGCACGGCTGGTTGTGCAGGTAGTGGCCGCACGGCATGCAAAGGAGCATGTCCCCCTCGCAGTAGCACTGCTGGCAGATGGTGCATGAGCCCACGTCAGCGTGGGCCTCCTCATGGAACGGGATGACGGGCAGTGCGTCCACAGCCGCCAGAGGAGCCACCGGGCGCACATCCTCTAGCTCCGACAGCGCCTCGTAGCTGAGCTGCACGTCGTCGCCCGCGCGGCCGCGCCAGGGCGCGGACGCGGCGGCGCGCGGCGGCGGGCGCGGGGGCAGGCCCGGGCGCTGTTGCGCGCTCAGGTCCGCCCCCCCCGTGAAAGGGGCGTCCAACGAAGACAAAGACAGCGCCAGCGCCAGCTGCAGCTCCGCATCCTCCACGCCCGCCAGGCTGGGCCGCTCGCGCAGCTGCACGCAGCGATGTGGGGGCGAACGTCCGTAAAGCGACCCCCCGGGACTACGGCTGTAGTAGCCCCCCCCCGGTGAGCGACTGGAGACGCTGGAGGCGCTCCCGCCCTCCTCCTCGTCGTCGTTCGCCTCCTCGTCGGCAGCCTCAGCGTGGATGCGAGCTGGGAAAGGCGAGGCAACGAGGCGCCTCTCAGCAACGGCCGAAGAGAGAGAGAGCTCCTCCCGTGTGTGCCCCGGCGCGCACCCATGAGCGACCGGTGGTCCTCGACAACTACCCCGCCGCTGTGGCGACGCCGTCGCGCTGCGTGGGGGCGGGGACGGGTGTGAGAGCAGCAGTGGGCGCTCCCCTGCCACTTCCGAGGTCTGCAAAAGTGAACCAACAGCGGCGCAGGCACGCACGCTTCTTTTCGGACGAGCTGCCGGGCGTGCCGCCTGGGCTCTTTGCGCGGCGGGGCACGGTAGGGGAAGCTGTTGCGTTCAAGCGAGGGGCACACCGAGTCAGCCAACCACGCCAGAGGAGTATCCGGTGACTCCGCCGAGCTGGCCATGCAGCCCCGTCACCGTTGAGTCGCGAGGAACGCGCGCGACACGCAGGAGTCGCTCCACAGCCCACAGGAGGAGGTGCCCACGATAGAGCTGAGCGCACCTTGCTGCACCCCCTTGCCGCTCTGCCCGACACCCACCGGCACAGAGCTACCGGCTGCAGCCTCCATGCGCCCCTTCCCAGCAGCGGAGGTGACAACGCCGCCCCGAAGGAAGGACGTTGTGGCCAGCCAAAATCTGCCGTGCGTGCGTGCTAACCAAAGATTGCAAACCGGTGCTGCCTTCGCCTTCCCCGTGTGGCTGGCACCACCGCACGTGCAAGTGCCTGGCAGAATGGGTTGCGGCAGCTCCGCCGCAGCTGACGGACATGCTGCTGCTCCCGCACCAGACAACAGCGTCGCGGCGCTGCTAGTGGAGGCTGTGCGGGTGGGTGTCCCTTCCGCAGTGCACATCCCTTGCATTGAAGCGCTGACTGCACCCAACAGCGGCGCGGGGCTGTGCGCGAGGGCCGCGTGAAGAGCCTGGACCAGGTGCTGCTCAAGCTGCCCGCGGTGCGCACCGTCTTCCTGGGCTGTCGCTCCGTCTTCAATCAGATGGACAGCAACGGCGACGGCACCATCAAGCTGGCCGAGTTCCAGGCGTCCGCTCTCCAAATGGAGCTGCAGTTGGACGAGGCGACGCTGCGCGGTCTGTACGCGCAGGCGGACCTGGACCACGACAATGACGTTCAGTTCAAGGAGTTCGTCGTCCTGCTGGTGCTCGCCTGGCTGCTGCGCAGCACGGAGAGGGCTGAAGGCTCGCTTGCGCTGCTTGACAAGGCGATGCAGACGCTTGTGGACGCGTTCCACTTCTTCGACCGCGCCAACCGGGGGTGGATCACCCAGGGGGACGTGCAGAAGGCGCTGGGCACGGAGGAGGGGTCGGTGCACTCGCGCGTGACTGTGGCGCCGGATGCGGCTGTGGGGCAGCGATTCAGCGAGATGGACTTTAGCAAGGACGGCCGCGTCACCTTCCCCGAGTTTGTGTTGGCCTTGGAGTCCTGGGCAGACCTGGATGAGGAGTGAACAACTCCGGTCAGCGCCCGGAAGCTTGGCCACAACCGCAGAAGAGCAGCTGAGCAGGGGTCGACGGAGCCTCGCGGCTCAGGGCAGGCTGCACGCTGGGTGAGTGACTAACACGCGGGAAACGATTAACACACCAGTTCCGATTTCTATGAGCTCTACTCCTCCTACAGGACTCAACTCAGCCTAGCACCCCTCGCAGCCTAACGTCAGCCTGACGGCGCGGCTCTGGCAGTCCACCGGGCGCGCGCGCAGATCCTCCAGCGTGGGACGGCAGGCGCTCGCCTGCAGCAGCGCTGCGCCGGGCGCAGTGGCTTTGGCGGGGTCAATCACCGCGCAGTTGATGCGCTCGCCAGGCGCTAGGCGCGCCAGGCGGCACGACGACGCGCCGCTGTCAGCGCAGCTGTAGACGGTGCCCGCGTCGGCCACCTTCGGCAGCGCGAGCAGAAAGTTGCCCTGCCCGGGCGACGTGCAGGCCAGCGCGACCCGTCCGGCCTTTTGCGCCTCCTCCAGACGGACGCTCTCCAGCGTGGCGTACGCGATGGGCGGGGTTGCGGGCGTGCAGCCTCGGCAGTTGAAGATGACGCTGCGAATGTCCCGCGAGTTGCAGATCTTGGGCTGGGACAGGTCTTCGTACATGAAGCGACAGTCGCGCGGCTGCATGAGCGTGACATTGCTGTTGGCCTCCACCACCTGCACGGTGATGACGTCCCCCGCGATGACGTCAGCCACCTCGCAGGTGGACGGCAGCGCAGCTCCGCTGCGCGCGCAGCTGTACTCCAGGTTCTCGTCGCTGACGCTCTTGAGCTCCACGCGCAGCGGCGCGGCGGCGTTGACCGACACCAGGAGCGTCACCAGAGGAGCGCGAATCACCTTGCGGTCGTCGCGCACGTTGATGGACTGGAAAATCAGAGCAGCCTTGGCGGCGCCGGGGGGCCGCGGCGGCGGCTGGGCGCGCCGCGGGGCTGGCGGGAAGAGGGGGTCCAGCAGCGAGGAGCGCATCTGGGCGCGTGTGGGGCTCGGGGGAGGGGGCGCCGCGCAGGCGCAGCCCAGGAGGGCCACCACCACGAGGAGGAGGCGCGGCATCGTGCGCGAGCGATGGTGGATGAGCGTGCGCGAGGCGGACAGAAGAGGCAGAGGTTGGCGTTGCGTTGGCCGACCCTTGACCGCAGACCGCTCTTCCTTGGATGTCGCGGCGGTCGTACGTTTCGCTGCCACATCGTTTGCGCCTCGCTCCTTCCGCACGTCTCACGGCATCTGGGCGGTGCCAGCCTGTGCCTGTGCGCGCCTTTTGTTCCTTCACATACAAGGGGAAACTCTATTCAAGCTTGAAAATTGATAATGAGAAATTGCTCATAATGAGAAAGAGAGAAGTATTTTACAAACGTTACGCGCCGCCAGCCCCGGCAGGCACTTCAGTAGCAGAAGTGACGTCGATGCGCAGCCCGCCCACTAGCCCTCCAGCG
>Ga0208951_1001384_pt1 | contig 10599 bp, 12 predicted proteins | sample GreLakmeMI27MSRF_FD_187702 | JGI IMG/M metagenome (GOLD analysis project Ga0208951, IMG submission 187702) | Freshwater lentic microbial communities from great Laurentian Lakes, MI, USA - Great Lakes metaG MI27MSRF (SPAdes) | ecosystem: Environmental > Aquatic > Freshwater > Lake | place: Great... | reverse complement strand
TATCGCGCGCCACGGAGCGACCGAGAAGTGGACGGATCCCGAAACGCCGGCAACGCTCGCGCGCTACATACTATGGAATAAACCGACCGTGGCGGAATCCATTGCGGCCTACCGTCGCACCTTTGGAAAGTGATCGACACATACTTAAGGACGCATACGTCACGGTCAATTGTATCTTAATGGCGGTACGCGAGCTGAACAAGCTCGGGTATACCGACATACGCCCGCTCGAAAAGCTCGTGTATACCGATGGAAAAACGTACGACTTTCCGCATGGCAAGTATTTTGCATGCCATACAGGAAACGACACTCAATCGACTATATTCAATTCGGAACTGAAAAAACTCGGGTTTGAGAAAAACGACGGTGTGAATTTGATAATCAAGAATGCCGCGTCTCACGACCCGGCCGAATGGAGCGCTCGACTCGATAAAACTACTAAGAGAACAAACGTGTACCAATTTTTCAACAAGAAGAAGATGCTTGCCGCTTTGCGTGCACGTGATGCCGGGATCTCAATCACAGAATTCTGTGGCATCGTCCCGGTCTTCAAATACGATCCACCGTCGTCGTTTGTCTCACATTACGAGGTCGAAATGAAGGAAATGCGCGATCGTCTGGTTGCGGCGAATAAAATACAGATCGAAAACCTCGAGGAAGCGTGGCTACCAATCGAGCACCCAAACGGCGGTCGTCGTGGAACGAAGAACCAGTGGACGGCCGCGCAGCATAAAGTAGTGGCTATGTACGAGATGCGAAATACTGACAGCGCGATTCGACACATTCGCACGAAGAATACCATCGGATCGAAAACGTCGACGCTGGGCGGTACGGTCGATGGAAAGTTGATCACGGTCAATGTCGAACGGTATCGGGCCTATATGTGGACGTTCATGAAGCACAAGAAACGGGAGCACCAAAATATCGTAGATCACATCGATGGCAACCATACCAACAACGCGCCGTGGAACCTGCGCTGGATGTCTGACACCGAAAACAATCTTGCAAAACATACCGCGATGACCAAGCGCGTCGTTCCGGATATGGTAGCGTTGCGCAAGATGCACGGCGCGCCTTCGGATCCCAAGATGTGGCACGGGTGGACGTTTCATTCGAATTTGTGGATCACGCGTCCGGATAAGAGCGAATTCGTCGCACGCTCGACACGGGGTACGTACCCTTCTTTCACGAGTCTCAAGAACGCGAATGGCGAGATCGAGATACATGGTATTCAATTCCACTTGATCGTCGCGTACCTTCATCGAATCCCGACATCCGAACGTGCATCTGACCATTTGGAGTCGTTGAAGAAATCTCGCAACCATTTCAAGACGTTTGACGGCACGTATTTCGAATACGCACGAGACCTCAAATCGTGTGGCCTCGTCATAATGCACGGTGACAACGATAAAGCGAATTATTCTTTCGAAAACCTCAAGATCGGTACACCAGCCGAAAACCAAGACGCGCGCCACGACAACCCCGAGACGACAAGCCGGAAACGCGTCGATATTCTCGATGCGATGAGTCATAAACGCATACGGACGTGCGACTCGCATACTGAAGCCGCAGAATCGCTCGGACGTTCTAAGGCAATGATCTCAAGAGACGTATCTTTCAACAGGACGCGCGAGACCGGGTCGTACCGCGTCACAACGCATAAATTGACGGGCGCGAAATATTACGTCGTTGACGCGACGTGAATCCAAAACCGCTGTAACTCGATGGATCGCAACACCGGCCGAGCACTTCAGAAACGGATTTAAAGCGAGCGTACTGCGACAAAAGCATGTCGGGGCCCCCGCAGCTCACCGAGTCCACGTTCAAGGAATCGGTACGCACGTATATCGAGCTGCACGACGAATTGACGCGATCTTCCAAGACGCTTCGGGATATGAAGAAAAAGAAGGACGAGCTCGGCAGTGCGATCCTTGCATTCATGCGAGACAACGAAATTGACGAGTTTCAGGTAGGTGATGGGAAGCTCATACGGAAGAACGCCAAGCGCACCGAGGCGTTGAAGAAGGAGTACATCATTAATTCCCTCAAGGCGGCACTCGGGTCGGACGACAAGGTCGAGGCGGTCTTCATGCAAATGAACGCCAACCGGAATGTGACGGAATGCGAATCGCTGCGTCGCACGCGGATGGGCAAGTCGACGGCCGATGCGTAAGGAACTTAAGAAAAGCGGTATGTAAAAGATCTCATGGCTCTGGACGATCAGTTCCAGGGCGTGGGCGATTCGGCAAGCGATGACGACTGCGATATTAGCGGGGGGACGCGGTACGTCGCCGCGATCACATCGCCGCTCGGCAAGGACGATTTCGAGTATTATTGGAGCGACGAGTTGGTCCAGTTGTACCATAACCTGAAAGATCACGCCTACGACCAGGGGTGGCCGCTCTTTGAGAACTTGAATTTCTGCGATTTCTGCAAATTCGCATACGACAAGAGTTCCCGGACAAAACCTTCAATCGAATAAATGGAGCCGACGGAACTCGTTCTCGGCAGCGGCGGCGCGCGCGGCATCCTCATCCTAGGCGCGGCGGCCGAACTGCAACGCGCCGGCATCTTTGCGCGCCTCGAGTCGTACCGCGGCACGAGCATCGGCGCCGTGCTTGCGGCCGGCCTGGCGCTCGGCCGCAGTCCGCGCGCGATGCTGGAGACGGCGATCCGACGGCCTTTCGAGCCTGACATCGCGCCTGGCGGCTTTGGCGTCGATACCGGCAAAGGTCTGTCGGTCTGGATCCGCCGTATCTTGCGTCTTTCCAAACCTATCACGTTGCGCGGCATGTACGAAACGACCGGCAAGAACCTCGTGATATGCGTGTGCAACGTGACGCGCGGCGTGCCGGAATATTGGTCGCACGCGACGCATCCCGATACGGACCTCCTCAAGGCCCTCCGCATCTCGTGCAGCGTGCCCCTCGTCTTTGCGGCAGTCACCGTCAATAGGTGCCTCTACATCGACGGCGCCGTCGTTGACCCCGTGCCCGTATCGCACGAACGAAATGCGATGGTGATGGCTTTTCGCCCCGATGATGCGCGGGACCGGACGATCGATACCATGAACGATTTTGCGTCGGCGCTGTGCAGCATGTGCGTGAATGCCATCCAGAACGCTTCGGGATCGAGGACCGCCACGCCACGCTACGTCCTGGACATCGATCCGGCCGGCGTCGACCCCCTGGATTTCGCTGTTGATGGTGCGGGTATGCGCGCCGCGTACGCATCTGGCCGGAAGCAGGCGTCGAATTGGTTGAAAAAGAATGTGTGACAGATACCAAGGAATGTCTTCCCAGTCCATCGGTCCCCTCCCTATACCGGGCCTGGGAGCCAGCGCGCCAGGCTCGGGCGCCACGCTCCAACTTGCCGCGGTGGGAACGCAGGACCTGTACCTCCGGTGCCGCGAGGGCCAGTGTTATTCATTCATGACCGCGTTCAGGCGCGCGACTCGGTTTGCGATGTGGACCGACGAGGTTGGCATCGAGTATACGCCCGGCACGCGCAGCAGCGTCGAGATTCCTAAATCGGGCGATCTCTTGGCGGACATGTACCTCGAAATCACGTTACCTGCAGTGCCTGGCTCGACGGCATTCTGGTCGCCGTCGGTCGGCTACACGTTCCTCAAACGCGTGCGTCTCCTTCTGAACGATGCCGAGATCCATAATTACGAGCGTTTATGGTACGATTTATACGATACGCTCTATACGTCCGCGGGACACGAGGCCGGCCTTGCGGATATGGTGGGCCGCGCGCCGCTGCCGCTCTCCAAGAGCCACATCCTCCACATTCCTCTCCGGATGCTCACGGGCCGGCGCGGCGCCTCGCGGCCGCCGTTGCCTCTGCAGGCCATTCCGCGCGCCTCGCTGAAACTTGATGTCGATTGGGAAAAACCGTCAGTCTTGACGCGCCAGACTGATGGGACGACGGCCCTGACGACCGATCCCGGCATCAAGGTGAAACTGGTATGCGATTACGTCGAGCTGGACGAAAAGGAAAAGAAATCGGTTTTGCGGGGGGTGACGCTGGCGTTCGAAAGTGCGATCGATAGCGATGCGGTCTCATATGTCGTCGATAGCGATGCAGACGTCCGCGACGTACCCATTATCAAAGTGAACTTGAGCAACGTCCGATTTGCGGTGAAAATGCTCGTATGGGTCGCGTATACAGAAATCGCCGGCGGACCGCTCTTCACATACCTCCCAAACGTTCTCGGCCGCATCACGCTGCTTTTCAATAACCAGGAACGTATGGCTCCGCGACCGGCAGCCTATTACAATGCAGTCCAGACGTACCAGCACTGCACGCGTTCTCCCATTGACGGGCCGGGCGTCTACAGCTTTGCGCTCAACGCGACGAGTCGGCGCGCGAGCGGCACGGCGGATTTCGGGGCGCTCTCGGCGTCGGTGCTCGTCGCCGAGGTCCTTCCCACCGCGCCTCGATTCAAACTCAAGGTCTTTAGTATGTATTACAACTTCCTAGAGATCCAAGGTGCCAGCGGCCGCGTGCTTCTCGTCTGAAAAAATAAAGCCCCCATCTTTGATCTCGTTCGAATTGAAGATGGTCTCTTCGCTGATGAGGGAGACGATCTTGGTGATGCGCCATTCGGCCGGGATACGGCATGGGAATTTGTACGACTTTGACTCGGAAGCATGCGCCATCTTGCCTTTCGGCAGCGACTCCCAGATGTTGGGGTAGGCCGCCTGCAGCTCCGCACGAATCGCCGCGTGGATGGGCTCCTCGCACGTGTCGTTGCCCGCCGTCGCGTCGTCGATCGTCGAGAAGATGAGGGCCCGGTTCACCATGAGGGGCGTCAGGCCGTCGTAGTTGTCCTCCGTCAAGCGGCGGTAGACGAAGAAGAACTCGTGGATCTGGGCGTTGATCCGCGACTTCCGGATAAACTTGACCGTCGTATCCTTGGGGTCCTCTGTCGGGTTGGCGATGAGCATGACGACGTCAATGGAGGAGGCGATGGAGGAGATCTCGGGAGACGAGTCGACGACGACGCGTTTCCGTTTTTTCGGGGCGCCGGGAATTGTCGGCGTCGGCGATGGCGAGGGCGTCTTGGTCGACGACGCGGCCGCGTGGGACCGGACGGCCTCGGCAGCGGCCTTGGCACGACGCGTCAACATTTTGTCCAAATCGAAAAAAAAAACGAAACGGAAAATTAGAAATGACGCGGGGGTCGGGGCTTGGCGGCTTGGCGGCCGTCGGGAAGAAAGTTTTTTTTTGGCGGGAATCGCCCAGCGTCCCGAACGGCCCTCACCACAACGAGTTTACGCCCGGCGAGCCGACGGGAGCGACGCAGTGCGTTCGTTACATTCCAGACAGCTCTGGTTCGTGGATCGAGACGCCGGCGCGACCCCACGGCGATTGCATTTGGGTCGCGTGGAACGGCAAGAATGTCCGCTTGCGTTTGACGTGAAGGGTCTTAAAGGTTTTGTCGCGGCGTTTGCGTGTAATCTACATCTATGATGCCGAGGAAGCGCGTCGTCGTCGTCGTCGCCGAGTCCAAAGGGGCACGTCGTGCAGAACACGCATAGATGCTGTGCCGAGCGTCGTCTCATCGAGTCGTTTGTGGTTCTGGCTCGACGACACGGCGTCTCGAATCATGGAATCGTCGCGTGGGTACGTCGGAAAGTTGGACGTATCGACGTGACGAGGATGCGGGCCGACGGGACGGAAGGCTGTAGCGTGCCGTGCATTTTGTGTCGACGCGCGCTCGAGGTCTTTGATCTCAAGATCTCGTGTTGCACGGCCGAGCGCGATACGTTCACGGGCCGAATTCACGATGCGCCGCCTTCAAAATTGACGCATATTCAGGAACGACGCGTTTTTGGCCGTATGTAAATTAACGAATCAGACCGCGACGAGCCGCCTCACGGACGATTTGATTGCGGGCCCGGCAACTCGCTTTGAACGCCTGGGACCCGAGACGACACGCATGTCCCCCGGCCTCGATCACGCGATTCACAAACCAATCGCCATCGGCCTTTTCGCGATCGAGCTGTTTCCGAAGCGCCGCCTGTCGTCTCGCTTGCCGCGCCTGGAAGTTGGTGTTCCGCAGCGTGACGAGCGGCTGAAACCGATTGTTCCGAACGACCCACCGGACCGTGGCCTCCATCGCCATATTATAAGAATAGAATATTTAACGGCGGCGACGGATGGGCGCGGCGCGACGCATCGTGCGGGGCCGCGCGCCGGCTGTCCCGGTGCGTTGCGCGGCCGCCTTGGCGAGGTACTGCCGCGCGAGCTGCGTGCGGCGAACGGCTTCGCGGCGGAACGATTCGCGCTTGGTTTGCAGCGCGCGAATGTCGGAACGGCGGCGGTCTTGCGCGGCGCGCGTCCTGGCCGGCGTGCGCGCCTTGAGCGTCGCGATCTTGGAGTCGATGCGGCGGATCGTGTGGCGGTAGGCTTGGGCCTCCTCGATGTGATGACTGGCAGAGTTGGCGGCGAGTTTCTGGAGGATGATGCGCATGGGGTTCTTGAAGATGGCCATTGTGACGTAACGAGACAAAAAAAACTTAAACGCGGTGGCGGGTGCTGCGCGAACGGGGCGCGGCTGCGAGGTGCGCGGCCGCCTTGGCGCGGTACTTCCGCGTGAGGGCGTCGAGGCGTCCGCCCTCCCGGTGGATCAGGTCACGCTTGGCGCGCATCGCCCGGATCTCGTCGTTGCGACGCACTTGCGCGCCGGTCGTCCGAGCCCGCGCGCGCGCCTGCATTGCCGCGATCTTGTCCGACATGCGCCAGAATGACGTGCGGTAGGTGATTGCCTGCTCGTCGTGCCGCGCGGCAGCGTTCATCGCGAGTTGTGCGAGGATTCTCTGCATGGGATCGCGACGAACCATTGCTTATTGTTGACATAAAAAAACGAGCGTCGTCCGCGCGGGAAATACATTATGATCCACACTGCATCAACGCATTGAGCACCATTTTGATCCTGGCATGGTAGTTGGGGTCGACGTTGCGGAACACATCAATAGTAGTCGGTGGCAAATCAGTCCGCACGCGCGAGGAGCCAAGGTAGTCCACGGGATAGACTCGGACAGTTGAAGGCATGCGCCTGGCATTCAATTGGGCGTTCTTGACCAATTGAGCGTTCTGCAACGGATACACTTCGAAAAGGAAATGTGAATGACCTGTATCGGTGACTTGAACACGAATCAAGAAAAACTCCTCAAATTCCAATTCACGTGGTTGTCCATTGGTACGGTGACGCCGGCGGCCAAAGTTGTCATTTTTGTAGAACACTGTAAAGGTTGTGGTTTTAAAATGGCGATCGCTAAAAGGTTGAATTTTAATTGCACCATCAAGCACATAAATCGAAGGTTTGTGGCCACGCGAATGAACTCGGGTGTATTCGACAGCATTGCGCACAAACGGACACAACTGGCGAACAAGTCGAAGTTCTGATGCGTACGGCTCGTCTTTTTCTACATCTCGTACATGGGTGCGCTGCGTACGACTCGTTGAAGAGACTGCAGCCCGATTCCGCGCATCTAAAAGACGGTAGATCAAGGAAGTTACATCGCGAGGCAAATTGCCGTATTTTTTCGGTCTTGCCATTGTCATCTTAAAAGAAAAAAAAAGTTAAAACGAGCGCCGTCACTTGTACTCCGTCCAGCCTTCTGGGAGGCCAAACATGTGGGACTCGAGCCACGCGGCGTTGAGGTGTGCGTCGGGCGCGGTGCGCAGCTCCTCGGGCGTGTCGGAAGCAAACTTGAGCGTCGTCGCCAGGTCGCGCTGGTTACGCTGCGTCAATACGCGGCAGATGCCGAGCGTCCCCTTGCGCAGCGTCGGGAGCTGCGTGATGCGCACTGGCTCCGTGAGGGGCGCGTGGCCCTTGTGGTCCGTGATATCCAGCTGCGGCACGAGCGTGATGCCGATATCGCGCGGCATCTCGTACGGCAGGTCCCAGGGGTGCGCGCACGAGTACCACCGCTTCTGCGCGGGGTCGTACATGCCGCACGCCATCGGGTTTCCGACGCCGCCGCGCGTCCGGCGATTCTTCGCGCAGCTGTCGGCGGGCGCCATGCCTGGGCTGCCGCGCGGAAGCTCCAGCTTCAGGCTGCCGCGCTGGACCGCCTCGAGGACGCCGACCTTGAAGCCCGTCACGAGCGACACAAAGGCCGCGCGCACGGCATCTGGCACGACCCCGTTGCCGAGCATTGCCGCGCGGTGCGTGTGCGACGCGCGGTCGTTTCCGGGATCGCTCGCGCGCAGGAGGCGCGGGTGCGTCTCGGGGAAGTATTCGTGCCACGTGAAGCCGTTGGCGCCGAGCGTATTGGTCAGCTCGACGCGCCCCGCGAGGTCGGAGCGGTACGCCAGCGCGTACCACCGCGTGCGCTTGTGCGGCGCGCCGACGGTCCAGGCGTCCAGCAGGCAGTAGGTCGTCGTGTAGCCCAGCGCGCCGAGTCCCTCGCAGATCTCGGAGACGCACCCTGAGCTCAGGATGGCGCCTACATTTTCAATTAAAACAAATGGCGATTCGCATTCCTTGATAACCCTCAACATTTCGTACCACAAACCAGACTCTTCATGCTCGAGGCCCGTACGTTTTCCCGCGCTGGAATGGCCCGGGCAAGGGTACCCGCCAATCGTGATACCAACGCGTCCCTTCAGTGCCGTGCCATCCAGCGTGCGAATATCGGCGTGGATGGGAACTGTGGGGATCTTGCCCTTGGCCATGAGGCGCTTGAGGCACGCGCGCGGCGCCGGCGCCCACTCGCACATCTGGATCGGTTCCGCATACCCCCTCAGCGCGTACCCCAAACCATGGACGCCCGTAAAGAGATCCAAACAGGGAAGCGCTTTGCCGGCGTTGTGAAGAAGAACGTCGGGGAGCGGAGGCAGAGGCGCGTCGGGCGCGGGCGTGGGCGCGGGTGCGGGCGCGGGCGTGGGCGCAGGCGCGGGTGCGGGTGCGGTGCTGGTCATGATGCCACTGACGTGTGTGGCGATAATAGTTGTTGCATTTGGACGCACGCATGCCTCCTTGCCGGTCTCTACCGCGGCGCTGCGGTCGGGAAGGGCGCGAGGCCCTGCTCGGCGTGGTAGCTGTTGCGCCACTGTGCCAGAAGTATCGCCGGGATCTCGTCCACGTACCGCACGCCGAGCGACGTGCGCCCCGAGCCGCGCTCCACGTACTCGACCTCGATCGTGCGCTGTGGGATGGGGACGCTGCAGCCGATCGCGTGCGTCTTCGTCACGACCGCCTCGTGCCAGGCGACGGCGCCCCAGCGCGCGGCGTGCGTGCGGTCGATGTCGGAGCCGTCGCCGAGCTGGTCCGCAAAGTGCGAGCCGGGAACATAGACGCGCTGCCCGACGACAAAGGCGTGCGCGATCTCGAGGCGGACCTCCGAGATTGCGAGCTCCGTGGCGGCTCGAATCCGCGCGATTCGCTCCTCGACTGCGTGGCGGCGGCGGGGATGTGAGCGCAGATGCGGCGTGCAGGAGCGCAGGCGGCCGGGACGCACCTTGATCCTCGAGCGCCCGAAGGATCTGCTCATGGGAGGCGCCGGGCGGCGGCGGCGGGTCCATCGCGGCGGGCGCGGCGGCGGCGCATTCCCGGATCTCGAGCTCCGGAGCTCCTCGAGGTCGCGATCGACGCTTCGCGCGGCCGGCTATTTTCCACGCGATAATATATGAGCAGCGGCGCGTGTTGAGCGACCGCGCCGGCGCCGCGTCCCACGCAGGCTGACTGGGCTCTCTCAGTTGACTTTTGGGGGCTTTTGGGGGGATTACAGGCGCGCGCAGGTTTGCGCGCGCGTTTGCGAGAGCGCGCGGCGACGCCGATAGATGCGCGCGGGTGCAGGGGAGGTCCGGGGGCGAGCGCGGCGAAAAAGCGCGCGCGCGCTGCGAATGCGGGCTGTTCTAAGTGTCGACGAGCCCCGCGCGGTGCGGCGCGGGCGGGCGGCAGAATGCCTGGCACGAGCCTAGAGTACCACATGCGTCCACCGATGGCCAGCGGCCTGCTCGTTGACTGCAACGCCGTCGTCGACCTCCACCTGCACGGACCGCCGAAAGCCGAGCGGGCGGCCGATGCCGTGTGCCTTCCACCAGTCTACGGGCTCGCCGTACCAGCCGACGGCCGGGTCGTATATAGAGTCGACGTAGACGGCCTTCTCAGAATCGATGTCGCGCCACGACGAGACAACGAACGGCGCCGCGTTGTGGGTCGGGACCGTGCGCGGGACGCACCGGATGACCGCGCCGCCCGAGTGCGTTGTGACCGACGGCGTCCAGAGCGAGAGCACGTCGCGCGCGCTGTCGTACCGGATTATAACCTCGCCGGCCGTCCACTTGCCTTCCAGCGGCGGCACCGCGAAGATGGCGCCGTTGGCGAGGGAGCGCAGCGGGACGAGAACATCCGGGAGGTCCATCTCCATGTTGTTGGAATCTTGGAAGGCCGTGATCGTGACGAACGCCTGGGCGTCACTCGCCCGGCGGGCCTGGAGCCGGGCGTGGACTGGCGGCATGGCCGAGGCTGAAGGCACAGTGGGAGCGCGCGTCTTGGCCTTGGCCTTGCCCATTGCGGCGGCGGGCGGCGGGCGGCGGGCGGCGGGCGGCGGGCGGCGGGCGGCGGGCGGCGGGCGGCGG
>Ga0208951_1001381_pt1 | contig 10610 bp, 11 predicted proteins | sample GreLakmeMI27MSRF_FD_187702 | JGI IMG/M metagenome (GOLD analysis project Ga0208951, IMG submission 187702) | Freshwater lentic microbial communities from great Laurentian Lakes, MI, USA - Great Lakes metaG MI27MSRF (SPAdes) | ecosystem: Environmental > Aquatic > Freshwater > Lake | place: Great... | reverse complement strand
CTGACACCTCTTATGCCGTTATTTGCGATGCCTTCAATACCGCAGCAATTACAAAATTACGGATGGCAAAAAAACAAGTTTCTGATTTAGCTCTACCTGTTGCTGCAGCCTCTCTGGAAACCATTCGCGGCGTTGCAAATTTTTCAGTTGCCGCTAATGATTTAGCGTGCGCATTTTGGCCCGGATCATTAACTATTTTGACGGTTGCCCAAGATTCACTGTCTTGGAATTTAGGGCAGCCGGGAACTGCCCTGGCAGTTCGGGTGCCACATCATGAGGTAGCACTCGCAGTATTGCGTGAAATCGGTCCCACAGTCATGACGGGCGCTCAGCTTGCAGGAGAAACTGCGATCCAGAATGTGGAACAAGCTAGGGCAGCCCTTGGCGAGCTAGTTGATGTCTATTTAGATGGTGGGCAATTATCTGGCCAAATTTCAACGGTAATTGATGCCTCAACTGACCAAATCCGCTTGATTCGCAAGGGCGCATTAACGCTGGCTCAAATCCGCGCAGTAATGCCAACCGTAATCGACGCTTCTGCATCCAGTTAGTCATGCCTTTAGACTTGAGTCTTGCGCACCAGCGCTTCCAGTACCAAAGGTGAATAAATATGAGCGACACATTTTTCGGATCAGATTTCGATGAATTGCAATCAACAGACCCAGAAATTGCGAAAGTTCTTCTTGATGAACTTTCCCGCTTGCGTACTGGCATTCAATTAATCGCATCGGAGAATTACACTTCACCAGCAGTGCTAACTGCGCTTGGTTCAACACTTAGCAATAAGTACGCCGAGGGATATCCAGGTAAGCGGTATTACGGTGGCTGTGAAGTTGTGGATGTCGCCGAGACCATAGGAATCCAGCGGGCCAAGTCATTATTTGGCGCAGACCATGCGAACCTACAACCTCACTCTGGTGCGAGCGCGAACATTGCAATTTTTGGTGCATTCTTGCAACCAGGAGATACCTATTTATCGATGGCATTACCTCACGGTGGCCACTTAACTCATGGCGCAAAAGTTTCCTACTCTGGAAAATGGTTTAATCCAGTTCATTACGGCGTTGCTGAAGGTTCCGAGGATATTGATTATGATCAACTTCGCGACTTAGCTCGCGAGCACAAACCAAAAATGATCATTGCTGGCGGTTCCGCGATTCCGCGCCTTATTGACTTCAAGGCCATTCGTGAGATTGCTGATGAAGTTGGCGCAATCATGCACGTTGACGCAGCTCACTTCATTGGATTGGTGGCAGGTAAAGCAATTCCTTCGCCAGTGCCATATGCAGATGTTGTTTCGTTTACGACGCATAAAGTTTTGCGCGGACCACGTTCGGGCATGATCGTTTGTAAAGAGCAGCATGCAGCAGCAATTGACAAGGCCGTCTTCCCAATGATGCAGGGTGGGCCGATGATGCATGTAATCGCTGCGAAAGCAGTAGCACTTAAAGAATGTGCCACGCCGGAATACCAAAAGTATGCAAAAGATGTCATCGTTAATGCTCAGGCACTTACTGCTGGACTAGCTGCTGAAGGTATGCGCCCAGTAACTGGTGGAACAGATACACACTTGGCACTTATTGATTTGCAAGGAATCAACGTTGACGGCAAAGATGCCGAACAACGCGCAGGCGATTCTGGAATTGTTTTGAACAAGAATTCAATTCCATACGATCCAAAGCCAGCGGCAGTTACCTCTGGCATTCGAGTCGGCGCGCCTTCGATCACAACGCAGGGAATGGGCGTGCCAGAAATGGCAGTCATAGCCAAAATGATTGGCCGCGCAGTGAAATCACAAGATCCAGCCGTTCACGCCGAAATCAAGGCTGAAGTTGTTGAATTAACTGCTAGGTTCCCGGCTTACCCACGTTCTTAAATAATCACCCGCGGTAACCTTTCTCTATGCGCGAGTACTTACTTTGTCTAGCGGCCGCAGCCGCTGTGACATATCTGTTAACTCCATTTGCTCGGGCATTAGCGATTCGATTCGGCGCGATGGCAGATGTTCGCGATCGAGACGTTCACATGTATCCAACGCCGCGCTGGGGCGGGCTTGCGATGTTCGCGGGTCTTGGTGTGGCAATTATTTTGGCGAGTCAACTGCCATTAATGTCCACGATTTTTAATGATCGCCGCCAAATCTATGCGCTGATTATTGGATGTTTGATTATCGTCGCCCTTGGAATTCTTGATGACAAGTTTGGCTTAGATGCGCCAACGAAACTTGTTGGGCAAATCCTTGCTGCGGGCGCAATGGCTATGCAAGGCGTAACACTGGTCTGGCTGCCAATTCGGGGCACATTTATTTTGGATCCCACAACTTCGGTACTCCTCACAGTTCTTGTGGTTCTAGTTAGTATCAACGCAGTAAACATGGTTGATGGCCTAGATGGATTAGCCGCCAGCATCGTTTTGGTCGGGGCTGGTGCGTTCTTTGCGTATTCATATTTCTTGTCAGTTGCCAATGGTTACCAGCGCGCGGCACTTGCGACCTTGATATCTGCTTCGCTGATTGGAATGTGTGCTGGGTTTTTGCCACACAATTGGTATCGCGCGCGAATTTTCATGGGGGATACCGGCTCGATGCTAATTGGGTTACTGATGGCAGCCTCGTCCATAATGCTCACGGGTCAAGTAGATCCTGCTGGTTTAAGTGGTGGCACTTTGCTGCCAGCATTCCTACCGATCGTGTTACCGCTTTCGATTTTGGCAGTTCCGTTACTTGACTTGCTGCTAGCAGTAATTAGGCGCACTCGTAAAGGGCGTTCGCCATTTGCCCCCGACAAAGAACATTTGCATCACCGCTTGCTAAAACTTGGACATGGTCAAGAGCGTGCGGTATTGATCATGACTGCATTTACTGGACTCATCGCATTTGGCGCTGTAAGCACCGCCTTTGTTCCGATCTGGGTCACGGGTCTAGGAACTGCGCTGGGTGTAGTTGCAATTGCCAGCTGGGCATTAAATCCACCAAAACTTCGCGTCCATGCCAGAAATTCGTAAATCCAAGTTGCAAATGAGAGACTAAAACACATGACTAGCCAACGACTTATTCTTCGCGCCGCATTGCCAACATTTATAGTGGGCGCACTGGCCACTATTACTGGTTACATCACTAGTGGCAGCGAAGGCTTAATCGCCGGTGTTTTTGGCACCTTCTTAGTTGTGATTTTTTTCGCCGTTGGACAGCTGGCATTAGATAAAGTCATCCGCACTAACCCAGCCCTTGCTACCTCGATGGCGCTTTTGTTGTACTTAGTAAAAGTTGGCGTGCTCTTTGTTTTGCTTCTGATATTCAGGGACACCACAGCTTTTGATACCAAAGTGTTTGCGGCAACAATCGTTACCTGCACAATTGTTTGGTTAGTGGCTGAAACATGGGCTTTTGCAACCGCAAAAGTGCTCTACGTTGAACCTGGTTCCGGCCCGCAAATTCGCCAAGTAGACACCTACGAGCCTAAAGATTTGTGACTTTGTGAAAGCCCGCACAATCTCGGGGGCGGGTTTAACCGGCCCAAAATAACCTGATAATCTGGCGAAGCGATGAAGGCAAACGGAGCTAACTTCCCAACTCCCGAAGACACCCGTGCAACTGCGGATATGGCTTGGCGTTCAGTAAGTAACATAACTGCCGGACTACTTCTATACGGCGGAATTGGTTGGTTGCTCGGACGTAAGTTCGGTCATCAAGATGCTTTCATGGCAGCTGGATTAATTTTTGGAATTGTTCTAGCGCTCTACCTCACCTACGCACGCGTTTCGGCAATGGATCGAAACACCACTACGAGTGAACGGAGGAACGATCAGCAATGAGTGCTGTTAATTTAAGCGGCGACGTTGATTGCCCAGTAGTTCCTCACTTGAATTCAGGCTGTGGCTTCCCGGCCCCAAATGCCGAAATCTTTTTTCTAGAGCCTTATGCCACGCTAAATGTCGCAGGTATGGATTTTTTAATTGGGAAAACTTCGATCATCGCTGCCTTAGTTTCGATGATCGTTGCGGTGTTCTTTTTAGCCGCAGCTCGCCCCCGCAAAATGGTGCCAGGCAAATTGCAATCTATTGGTGAACAGGCTTACTTATTCGTTCGCGATCAAATCGCGCGAGAAGTTATTGGTAAAGACGGCGATCGTTTTGTTCCGTTTTTGGGTTCACTTTTCTTCTTCATTTGGATTTCGAACTTGATGGGTGTAATCCCGGGCGCACAATTTCCAATTATGTCTAGTTTGGCTTTCCCAGTTTCCTTAACTCTGATGGTTTATATCACTTATTTGTATCTAGGTATGAAGCACCAAGGACCGATTAAATTTTTCACCTCTGCAATGTTCCCGCCAGGTGTGCCAAAAGCAATGTACGGGCTACTCGCTCCACTGGAATTACTACAGCTCGTAGTTACCCGGCCGGTAACGCAGGCAATTCGTTTGTTTGCAAACATGTTTGCCGGTCACTTACTGATTACAACTTTCACGGTTGGCGCGTACTACTTAATCTCTCCATCAATAGTTGGCGTACTAGGTTCCGCAACCTCTTTTGGTGTGACCATTATTCTCACCGGATTTGAAATGTTTATCCAAGGTCTACAGGCGTTTATTTTCACTTTGTTAACTGCCGTCTACATTGGTGGATCACTGCACGCTGAACACTAAATCTTCTCAAGTGAGAAATCACTCGAGATTGAACTACCCGCAAGAAAGAAAGTAAACCTGAGTGACTGGATAACCCAGTGACTCTCGACAGAAGGAATAAGTTATGTCAGTACTAGCAGAATTAACTGGCTCGATCGGTTCAATTGGCTACGGCCTTGCCGCAATCGGTCCAGGCGTAGGTATCGGAATCATCTTCGGTAACGGTGTGCAAGCAATCGCACGTCAGCCAGAGGCTTACGGCGTTATTCGCCAGAACATGATTCTTGGTTTCGCGCTTACTGAAGCCCTTGCGCTAATCGGTTTCGTAGTCCCATTCGTTTTCGGCACCTAATTCAACAAAAGGATTAAATTTCCGTGTTTAACATCATTGCTGCTGGAGGCGAAACAAACATCCTTCGGCTGCCAATTTACGAAGTCGTAATTGGCACAATTGCCTTTGGCATTGTCTTTTTCGCACTTGCTAAGTTCGCATTTCCGGCAATAAGCAAGACGCTGGAAGATCGCGCGGATGCAATTGAAGGCGGACTTGCTAGAGCGGAAAATTCCCAAGCGGAAGCTGCGGCCATGCTTGAGCAGTACCGCGCCCAGTTGGCTGATGCCCGCACTGAAGCTTCAACTATTCGCGCGGAAGCGCAAGCTGAAAAAACAGTGATGATTGAAGCCGCACGCGGGGAAGCCGCAGCTGTTGCAGCAACTGTTACTGAGCGAGCACAAGCCCAGATTGAAGCGGAGCGTTCCCAAGCTATGGCAACACTTCGTCGCGATGTTAGTGAGCTCGCACTTACCCTTGCCAGCAAGGTAGTTGGGGAATCCTTAACGCAAGATGCTCGCGCGCGCGCCAGCGTCGATCGTTTTATTGCAGACCTTGAGAGCGAGACAGCTAAGAAATGATTGGCGCATCCCGCAATAGTTTGGCATTAGTACAGGAGTCAATGCGCTCCCGTTCGAATCAGGGCGATCTGTCAGCCCTGAGTGCTGAGTTACTTGCGGCTGCCGACATTTTGGCTAACGAGAAATCACTTAGACAAAATCTTGCTGATAGTGGCCAGCCAATTTCAGCTAGAACATCGTTGATTAAGGATTTGTTCGGTAAGAAAGTTAGTGCAAGCACCAATGAATTCCTTAGTGAACTTGTAGCTGCTCGCTGGTCTTTTGGTGAGGATTTAGTGGACGCCGTGGAACTCGTTGGTTTCCAAGCCGCCTTTGTCGTTGCCGACAAGGCAGGATCTCTTGATCGAGTTGAAAACGAATTATTCCACTTTGCCCGCGCGGTCCAGGCTTCTTCTGAGCTTCAGATGACACTTACTGATCCAGCTCTAAGCTCGCTAGCTAAGTCAGCCGTTGTCGGTGATTTGCTAGGAAGCAAAGTCGATATAAGTACTTTGAACTTAATCAAGTATGTTGCCGGACACTTGCGCGGTCGACGCGTTGATTCAGTACTTGCAACTCTTGGTAACTTGGCTGCCGCACAGCGCAATCAAGTTGTCGCAGAAGTGCGCTCTGTTATCGCTTTAGATGCCGAGCAAACTCGCAAGTTATCTGCAGCACTATCAAAGCTCACAGGTAAAGATGTTCGGATTAATGTCGCCATTGATCCGTCGGTTTTGGGCGGCATAACAGTAACCATTGGTGAAGAAGTCATCGATGGTTCTATTTCTGCCCGACTAGAAAGCGCCCGCAGAACTCTGTTGGCTTAAGCAAGCTAAGAAACTATTAACCAAGCACCAATAAGCACGAACTAACAAGAAGAAAGCAGGACACCATGACGGAACTCTCGATCCGCCCGGATGAGATCCGCGATGCAATCGCTCGCAATGTTGAGTCGTTTGCAGCTGGCACTTCGCGCGAAGAAGTTGGACAGGTAACGCAGACCGGTGACGGTATTGCGCGAGTTGAAGGATTGCACTCGGCCATGACTAACGAACTTCTAGAGTTTGAAGGCGGACTTAAGGGTCTGGCGTTAAACCTTGACGTTCGTGAAATTGGCGCCGTGCTTCTTGGCGACGGTTCCAAAGTTGCTGAAGGTCAGAGCGTAAAGCGAACCGGCGAAATTCTTTCGGTTCCAGTTGGTGATGGCTTTCTTGGTCGCGTTGTCGATCCACTAGGCAATCCAATCGATGGCCTTGGCCCGATTGTTGCTGATGGTCGCCGCGCTCTTGAGACACAGGCACCAACTGTTGTGCAGCGCCAACCAGTTAAGGAACCGATGCTTACTGGCCTAAAGGCCATTGACGCGATGACTGCTATTGGTCGCGGTCAACGTCAGCTAATCATTGGCGACCGCCAGACCGGTAAGACTGCCGTAGCAATCGACACAATCTTGAACCAACGCGAGAACTGGAAGTCCGGTGACAAAAAGAAGCAGGTTAAATGCATCTATGTTGCTATCGGCCAAAAGGGTTCAACGATTGCCGCAGTTAAAGGCGCACTTGAAGAATTTGGCGCGATGGAATACACCACAATAGTTGCCGCTCCGGCTTCTGATCCTGCAGGTTTCAAATACTTAGCTCCTTACACCGGTTCTGCCATTGGCCAGTACTGGATGTACAAGGGCGAGCATGTTTTGATCGTCTTTGATGACTTGTCAAAGCAAGCAGAGGCTTATCGCGCAGTTTCACTATTACTTCGCCGTCCACCAGGTCGCGAAGCTTACCCAGGCGACGTTTTCTACTTACACTCCCGCTTGCTAGAGCGTTGTGCAAAGCTTTCTGACGAACTTGGCGCCGGTTCAATGACTGGACTTCCAATCATTGAAACAAAAGCCAACGACGTTTCGGCTTACATTCCAACCAACGTAATTTCGATTACAGACGGTCAGTGTTTCCTGGAGTCGGACTTGTTCAACTCAGGTATTCGCCCCGCAATCAACGTAGGTATTTCGGTATCGCGCGTGGGCGGCTCTGCGCAACCTAAGTCGATGAAGAAGGTCGCCGGTCGCTTACGTCTTGACTTAGCTCAGTACCGCGAACTTGAAGCGTTCGCTGCTTTTGGTTCCGATCTTGACGCCGCTTCTAAAGCGCAGTTAGCTCGTGGTTCGCGCCTTGTTGAGCTACTAAAACAGGGGCAGTACCAACCACAGTCAATGGAGCGCGAAGCAGTTTCCGTTTGGTCTGGAACTTCAGGAAATATCGATGATGTGCCAGTTGAAGACATTCGCCGTTTTGATGCTGAGTTCCTAGACCACATTGATCGCAATCACAGCGCAATCTTCGAGTCCATTCGAAGCACAACTGATTTATCAGATGAGAACGTTAGCCAACTAGAAAAGGCAATCGGCGACTTCAAGAAGCAGTTTCGCACAACTTCTGGTCACTCACTTGTTAATGATGCACCTGTTGCAGCGATCGATGAAGATGACGTTGACATTGCTCAGATCGTGAAGGTCAAGGCGTAACATGGGTGCTCAACTACGGGTATATCGACGACGGATTAAATCCGTTCAGTCGACTAAGAAGATTACGAAAGCCATGGAGCTTATTGCTTCTTCGCGTTTCGTAAAGGCGCAGCAACGCGTTGAAGCTTCTTTGCCATATACCCAGGAACTTCTGCGTGCTATTTCTGCTGCTGCTTCACACGGCAGCACCAAGGGCGCATTTGTTACCGAAGTTGAGAACCGTAAGCGAGCGGCAGTAATTCTTATCACTGCCGACCGTGGCCTAGCTGGCGCTTATTCCTCAGCAATCATCAAAGAAGGTGAAGGCCTAAATGCATTACTTAAGGAACAAGGCGTAACACCAGAACATTTCTTAGTTGGACGCAAGTCTGTTGGTTACTACAAATTCCGCGAGCGCAAAATTGCGCAGTCGTGGACTGGATTTACAGATCAGCCAACTTATGAACATGCCAAGGCAATTGCAGCGACAGTTCTGGAAGCTTTTGATAAGCCAACAGCTGAAGGTGGGGTAGATGAAATTCATTTGGTTTATACCCACTTTGTAAACATGGCGGTCCAGCAAGTTCGGGTTCGCCGGATTCTTCCAGTCGAAATACTTGAAGCCACTAAGGAAGAAGCCGCTGAAAAACTTGGCTCAAAAGTCTTCCCACTTTATGATTTCGAACCCAGCCCAGAAGCTGTGCTCGAAGCTTTAATCCCTCGATACGTCGAGAACATGATCTACACCGCATTGTTACTGGCTGCAGCCAGTGAGCACGCCGCACGTCGACGCGCTATGAAATCTGCATCTGATAACGCCGAAGAACTAATCCGCACACTTGCCCGTCAAGCCAACCAGGCTCGACAGGCAGAAATCACCCAGGAAATCAGTGAAATTGTCGGCGGCGCCGATGCACTGACGTCCGCATAACCAGGGAGTAAGTAGATATGACAACCACGACACAGACATCGCTCGGGCGCGTAGCACGCGTAACTGGCCCTGTTGTTGACGTTGAGTTTCCAGTAGAAGGCATGCCAGCGCTTTACAACGCGCTGGAAGTCGATGTGGATTTCGGCGATGGCGAAAAGCGATTGTTAACACTTGAGGTAGCCCTTCACATTGGCGACAACATGGTGCGAGCGATTGCGATGCAACCAACTGACGGACTTGTCCGTGGGGCGGATGTTCGCGACACCGGAGACTCGATCACTGTTCCCGTTGGCGATGTAACAAAGAGTCACGTGTGGAACACACTTGGCAAACCCCTTGACGTGCCAGAGGCATCCCTTGAAATTAAAGAACGCTGGGGGATTCACCGTCCAGCTCCAACGTTTGATCAACTTGAGTCCAAGACTGAAGTTTTCTGGACTGGTATCAAAGTTATTGACTTACTAACTCCTTACGTAAAAGGTGGAAAAATCGGCCTCATGGGTGGCGCCGGTGTTGGTAAGACCGTTTTGATTCAGGAAATGATTACTCGTGTAGCTAAGAACTTCGGTGGTGTTTCGGTATTCGCAGGTGTTGGTGAGCGCACACGTGAGGGCAATGACCTCTTCCTTGAAATGACTGAGTCTGGCGTTATCGCTGATACCGCACTGGTATTTGGTCAAATGGATGAGCCACCAGGCACACGCCTTCGCGTAGCACTTTCGGCGCTGACCATGGCTGAGTATTTCCGCGATGTTCAAAAGCAGGACGTGCTTTTATTCATCGACAACATTTTCCGTTTCACCCAGGCAGGTTCTGAAGTTTCAACACTTCTTGGCCGCATGCCTTCAGCAGTGGGCTACCAGCCAACACTTGCCGATGAAATGGGTGTACTCCAGGAGCGCATCACTTCAACGCGCGGTCACTCGATTACCTCACTTCAGGCAATTTATGTTCCTGCGGATGACTTAACTGACCCGGCTCCAGCTGCGACGTTTGCGCACCTTGATGCAAACACCGTACTTAGCCGTCCGATTTCGGAAAAGGGTATTTACCCTGCTGTGGATCCACTTGATTCCAGTTCGCGAATTCTGGACGCGCGTTATGTTGGCGCAGAGCACTACGCAGTTGCTGCTGAAGTTAAGCGAATTCTGCAAAAGTCAAAGGAACTTCAAGATATCATTGCAATTTTGGGTATTGATGAACTTTCCGAAGAAGACAAGATCCTGGTAAACCGCGCACGTCGTATTGAACGTTTCTTGTCACAGAATATGTTCGTTGCCGAAGCCTTCACTGGTCAAAAGGGATCCTTTGTTCCAGTGGAAGAAACTGTTGCATCATTCAAGAAGCTAACTGAAGGTGAATACGATCACTTGCCAGAACAGGCCTTCTTTATGGCTGGCGGTATCGATGACGTTATCGAAAATGCCAAGAAGCTTCAGGGCTAATCATGTCTGAACTCAGCGTTTCTGTCGTAGCTGTGGACCGCAGTGTGTGGGTGGGCCAAGCTAAGTCGATCGTTGCCAAAACTCCAGAAGGCGAGATCGGCATTTTGCCAGGTCACGAACCAGTGCTTTCACTATTGGTAAATGGCGTAGTTCGCATTGAACCAATCGATGGCGCAAAAGTTGCTATCGCAGTTCACGGCGGTTTCGTTGCCATGGAC
>Ga0208951_1001378_pt1 | contig 10613 bp, 15 predicted proteins | sample GreLakmeMI27MSRF_FD_187702 | JGI IMG/M metagenome (GOLD analysis project Ga0208951, IMG submission 187702) | Freshwater lentic microbial communities from great Laurentian Lakes, MI, USA - Great Lakes metaG MI27MSRF (SPAdes) | ecosystem: Environmental > Aquatic > Freshwater > Lake | place: Great... | reverse complement strand
CCATTATTCGTGAGATTACAAACCTCAACAAGTTTTCCAATTTTACTCGCAATTTAAGAGGTGTGAACAACCGGAATATACGCAATGCGCTTGAGGTGCAGCGTCGCCGTCTCGATGAGCGCCGCCGTCTCAATGAGCGCCGCCGTTCAGGTGACTACGAGCGCCGCCCTGGTAATTACAACCTAGGTCTGCGTCGTATGGTGCCCGCCTCCGGACCTCCACGGTATTCAGGCGAGTCTGATTCCAATTACAATCGGAGACGGCGCGAGGAGGTGAATGCGAACGCGCTCCGGAGAGCACTTGGTCGCGCCGAGCCTCCCCGACTCGGAAACGGGGGGTACCCACCAAGAGTAAACGGGGGGTACCTGTCAGGATTAAACGCGGGAGCGCCACCCCTACCAGCGCCACAGCGCAACGCAATCAACAACGTCGGTGGTGCGACCGTTGCGGTGCAGACCGTCGCGCAAGTTTCAGGCGGTGCGCCAGAGGTGGCAAAGGCTGCAGAGGCCCTCAACGAGACGGGAGGAAATGTAAAACTCGCCATCAACGTCAAGGGTGCGAGCCCCGCAGCCGTCAACGCAGTCCAGAAACTAGGCGGAGTTTCACAGACTGTGAAGATTCTGGAGGGTTTGAACACGATGGCACAGACGCCCGAGACCCAGCGACGCAAAGCGGTCACTCGTCGGACCCGTCGGGCAAAGAAGGCGGCTGGGAGCATCCGTTTGACCGAGCTGAATCGCGTGATTGCTGCGGTCAAGAAGCAGAAGCTGATTTCTCTCATAGCTCACAACGTGACGCGTACAAACAATATCCACCCGAACGACGAGAAACTCAAGAAGCATTACCGCAAGGTGATGAAGTCTTACTTGCTCAAGACGCCATTCGCAACCATCGCCAAGAAGGCTGAGAAAAAACGTGTCCAGTGAGAGTTAGGGTTTTGAAGACAGTGTTTAACCCAACATGAAACATGGACTCATTCCCTTACATTCAGAAACTCAACTCGATCCGACGTGATCTCGTGGCCGATCCGCAACGCCCGGATCCATCATGGGTTCGGATCACGACGATCACTATGATTTCTAAATTTCTTCAGGAGATTGACCTCAAGAAATTTAAAGAAAAATTCAAGGAGCTCGGGTCGGTGACTGTTCGCCACAAGGGTTCCAAGTTTCATGGATTTGAATGGAAGATGAAGGACACGGCGTTCTACAACCAGGTTACTATTGGTTATCAGGACGCCTACTCTCGGAAGAGTATCAAAATTTTCGGGAACGGCGCGATCCAGGTGGCGGGGTGTTCTGACCTGTTTGACTGTCGCCGCATCCTCAAGCAATTGGCGTTTATTTTGTCCTACGTTCTCGAGCTGAAGGAGCCACCCCCTGTTGCCGATGCCGACGTCAAGATGATCAACACAAATTTTTCACTGAATTCATCTGTAAATTTGAACAAAATTATCAGCAAATTTGCCAAGGTTCCAGGATTCAAGGTGACTTTTGACCCAGACCGGTACAGCGCCGTGAAGGTCAAGTTTGTTCCGGGGGAGGGCATGAAGCAGGTGACGGCCAGCATCTTCAGCACGGGGAAGATTATCGTGACGGGCGCCCAGACTCTCGACGAGATTGCACAGGCTTACAAAATTTTGAATGAGAATTTCGATGCGACAATTTTCGTCAAGCCGGTCGCAGAACCCGAGCTGTTCGGAACAATCATGGGGGCGACATTTGAAGAATGGGTTCGGGTCTTGGCGACCAAATAAAATGTGCAATTAAAGTAAATGTCCGAGCGTATTGGCATGGCTGATGGTCGTTGTATCACGTCTTTCGATTCTAACCGCATCATGAGCGACATGCTCATGTCCAAGGAGGGCATCGCCTTCCAGGACAACTACAAGTGGCGGGCGTTCCTTCAGTCCAAGGGCCCCGAGGCTCTGTCTCTGCCCTTGAAGAACGCGGCGTGCCGGTCCGGTACACCAAAGGTTTTGATGGATTCGGAATAGTACTAAAGAATTAAAACGTACATTAAATAATGCCCCGGGTCGTCATCGATGGCAACATCGGGTCCGGGAAGACGACTCAGCTCGGGTTGCTCGAGCAAAAAGGGTGGCGAGTTCGCCGAGAGCCTATAGATCAATGGCCTCTCGAAGAATTTTACAAGGATCCCAAACGTTGGGCGTTCTATTTTCACATGGTAATTCTCCAGACGCTCCGCCCAGAGAAGACACGAGAGACTGTGATTTACGAGAGATCTCTGTTGAGCTCCAGGTGGGTATTCTGGCCTGTTTTGCTCAAGAAAGGTACTGTGACTGCACAAGAGGACGAGACGTACGGCAAGTTCTATGATCAGTACGTATGGTACCCAGACGTGTACATATTTTTGTCCAAAGATCTGGACTTGACGTGGGCCCACATTCAGAAGCGTCAGCAGGCCGGAGACGGCGGAGTGTCTCGGGAGTATCTCTCGGAGCTTGGTGAAGAGTATCAGAAAATGATCAAGAACGTACCATGCAGAGTGCACATCGTCAACGCCAACAGGAGTGTTGAAGAAATTCACAAGGAAATTTGTGGGATCTTATCAGATCATGAATTGTTCGTCGGTGACGCTCTCAGGAGCCAAATGCAAGAAGAAGGCGGCTCAGGACGGAAAATGCCTTGCTCATCTCTCACAAACGTGTGCCGTCTGTCTTGACGGCGTCGGGGCTCGTAAGCACGACGCAAAGAAGCTCAAGTGCAAACACGTCTTTCACACCAAGTGCATCATGACCTGGTTTGAGACGAGCATCGAGTGCCCTCAGTGTCGCATGGAGCAGGACGACGACCCCATCATAGTGTTCAGAAATCACGTCGAGGAGAATATGAGGGAAAAGTACCGTGACGCAATCAAGTCACTGGAGGCTGAGGTCCTCCGAGCTCGGCGAAACCGGTAACTGCGGCACTATATATCAAAACTAATAATTTCATTACATTAATGGAATGTGGGGCGACCACCCTATCAGGAACCTCATGTCGCCAGAAACTCCGCCCAGGGCAGGAGCGCTGCTGGCAACATAGGGGGACGGCCTGTTCAGTGTGTCTGGCGTGTATGGGGGGGCAGAGCGCCACACGGACACTTGGGTGTGGTCACGAATTTCACACGCGATGCCTCGATCGCTGGAAGGCGAGCTGTACCGGGCCAGACCCCACGTGCCCTATGTGCCGCGAGCCGTTTGATGTGCCGACGTACAGGTGTCGTCTCATCATCGAGAGAGTCGCAGCCGACCAACCAGAACGCCGAGTTACTAATTTTGAAACTGATAATGTAATGACAATTGTAGAAGGGTTCGGTCTTGATTTTCGCACACTCGTCCCGGTCAACTCTGGGAGATTTTATACAGATATTCAGTTTGATATTGAACCTTCAGAGACTTTAGAAGATGTTCTTAGAGAATTAGGATTGCCCGTGCCCAGTTAACGGGTCTTGTTGTTTCCAGTCTGTGCCACACCCCTTCGGACGCCATAGGCAGAGCAAAACTTGGTGTAATGGAATCCAGGTTTCCATGACCGATTAGACCGCCGAGGATCAACGATCGTCTTACCTGACGCATCAATCATCAGTGGTCCAGACGCCCACCCTTGCTTGTGTGACCAAAGATTCACAGGGAATTCAATAATCTTTCCTACGACCAGGGCGGGTGCACGAGGTGGGTTCAGGGCGTTCATCATTTTTATATTAGAATTGTTGGTGGCGATCTTACCGTCGGTATTGGATATAGGGTTCTTGTACTTTTTGGTCGCCTCAATGATCACGCTAGACCTGACTCTGAAAAAACGCGCAAGTTTCGACACGGTGTCACCTGGACGAATTTTGTAACGCACCGCCTGGTTCTGTACGTACCAATGAAAATCTCCAGTTGAATTTCCAAAGTCATTTGATGGCGCCACAAAGCACATGACTTTGTAATACCCAGGTTTGGGCTTTGCACTGGGGCTCATTCGATACACGCTCGCAGGATTGTCGCTCAAGACGCGCTTCACGATCCCATTACACGTCGTGAATGTCAGGCCATTCGCGCCGATACCACCCCGATTACCAGGAACGCTTTTCGACGTGCGCTTGGCTGAGAAACTACCAAATGCATAGTCGTAGCAGTTATCGTGATTCACCCCCGCCCTCCCCCAAGGATCCCATGAAAATGTCCGCTCAGACCCCGAGAGGGGCAAGGTTCGGGCACGTGCCACTGAGTTCTTGGCCGGTGTGACCCTCTTGGCAGGTTTCGAAGCCACCATCTTGTTATTAGTACTGGTTTTTTTCTCCCAGTCTAATAAAAGATGCTTAATATTCTCCAGTCCCGTAATGAGCGCGAGGCGATCTACAATGTTTTAGTTTTCACCCTTTTCGTGGTGATTATGACCGTGATCATGAAGTTCCTGTGGAACGACACCCTGGTCAAGCACATCACGGTCCTGCGCCCAGTGGACAGCCTGCTCCAGACTTTCCTGCTGGCTCTGGGTATTGCGCTGTTCAAGCTTTAAAGCTCAGTGTAACCACTCTTGATAACATTGTCAACCATTAGGGTAGGAAATCCCTGAACGAAATCAGGGCACTGCCCCGTCTTACAATCCACAAATTCATAAGGAATACCCTTTTCCTTCAAGTAGTCCTCCTGCTTGACGCACCATGGGCACGTCTTGGAACCATAGACAATCACATTCCCCTTGTCGGCCGGCTGCTGGGTATAGGTAGATGCTCCCTTGGCATAGTGACTCACACCCTTCCAGAGAATGATAATCACCCCCATAATGAGGAGGCCCCAAAATACGTTAATGCCCAACTGGCGATTGCTGGTCATCATTTATATTACTAACCGAAAAGTTTTTTGGCAATATTCGCCTTTGAACGGAGACCCTTGACGCTCACGTTCAATCGCGCCGCCATACTCTTTAGTTCATCCATGGAATAGTGAAGATTGGCGTAGACCCACCGACCTGTATTCTTGGATTTGATCTTCGCACGTCCAGAGCTTGGGCTCAGTTTATAGTTGACCTTGGACGGGCTGAGAGCCTTTGGCTTTGGCTTGGGGGGGCTGAGAGCCTTTGGCTTTGGCTTGGGAAGGCTGAGTGTGAAGGGCGCCATATTCTTGTTGATGCGATTCTGGATGCGATTCATAGCTGTATTTCGCGCCTTGCTCCATGCGTTGTTGAAGTTGGCACCAGAAGCTCCACCCTGATTGGTCCATATTTTAGTCACTAATTTATTGAATTTATTTGACTTTAAAATTGCAACGGGGATTTGTTTGCGCACCTTGACTGGAGATGGAGCCGACATTGGACGATTCGTAAGAGAACGCTTTTTGTTTGGCACAACCTTCTTGTTCTTTGCTGCGGCTCTCAGAACCTTGGCCCTCGCGCGCATCACCGGGCTCAACTTGAGGAAGTTTGTGGCTGTCATTTTCACGAGCTCGGAGTTTGTGTATCCCAGAGGCTTGGTAGCCTTGATGGGCGCCTTGGGGGCATTCGCCTTGACACCAACCTTTTTGAGGCGTCGACGAGCAGCCTCCAACGCAGGTGACGTCACGAGCTTTCTCCCCATGATATAAGGATTGCGGACTAGGCGCGCCAGAGAAGGAAGATTTGCGCACGGATCTTCATATTTGAGCCGCCACTCAGAGACGTGCGCGTCTTTCACTCCTCTGTACCCGACAGGAATCGCCATGTTGAGGAAAGCGATAGTCTTGGGGTACTTGATGGCGCCTTCTTGGCGAAGCAACAAATCTCTAATTTCGTTCAGAATGAGATGCTGGTCGTACCGAGTGTCCGTCTTGGGGCCGACCCCCCAGAAACTCGCCGTCTTCGTGCCGTTCGCCTTGTTGACTGCGGGATTTGTACCATCCTTATCCAGACGAGCCCACCCAAAGTCTCCGATCAGCGGACCCCTCTTGGACATGAATATGTTCTCGAGATGCAGATCGTTGTGATTGAAATACGGATACATAGCCTTGATTTTATCAAGAGTTGTGAGAATTTGCACTATCATTGTGCGTAGTGAAGCGTCGGTGAGGTTTGTGGACGTCAGCCACTTCTTGAGGGATCCGTCCGGACAATACTCCATCAGAATAACAGACTGCCTCGACTTGTCGTACTGCGCCGAGCTCTGTACATTTTCCATATTAATTTCATACGGCTTCACGTACTCTTGGCACTCTAACAGTTGGTGGACGTCGACCACGCCATTTGGTGCCGCATCTCTCGCCGCCTTGTGAATGTTGAACTCAACGGCCGAGGGTTGCTTTTCACCCGCACGGTCCGCGCGAAGGTCCCGGGGGGCCACCTTCACTGCAAATGGGTAGCGCCCATTGGAATATTTGGACGTTAAAAATACTATACCCTGTCTACCCTTGCCTATAACCTTCATCTTCTTCACCTGACTCTTGAGCGTAGCGCACGTGAATTTAAATGGAATGACATTTCCACGAGCCCTCAAGAAATTCACGACGTAGCCAGGCTCGGGTCCCAGTGCTGGTTGGAAGTATTCCTTGCCTTCTTTATTCACCATGGCAATCATCTTCTTACCGTTGATGATTCGCTCGAATGGTTTCAGCTTGACACCGTTCGGCTGAACCGCCCCGCGCTTAGCCTTGTAACGGCTAGGGTTTGCCACCTTGTTTGGATGGGCTTTGAGCCACGCGATGGCCTGTGTCTTGGTTGTGATGGTTTGGGGGATGTTAATCTCTGTGTTACCGGCGTTGTTTCGACGAAACACATAGTGACGACCATTACGGTTCGTAATTGTAAATTGTCTGGAGTTTATCCAGCTCATTATATCTATTACACGCATTATAATTCAAAGGCTGGGATCCTCGGGGCGGCTCGTATCACGAGTCCTTCGGACTCAGACGTCCGGGTCGGTCTCGTACTCAATCTCTGAAGCCTCCTTGTCGGAGACGGGCTCCTCGGCAGGGGCGAGAAACGCACACGGCTTGAGCTTGTTCGTCGGAGCGAACATGACCTGGTGAACGCGCACGGAAATACCAACACCAGCCGGGGTGCGCCAGATCTGATTCAGCTCCACAATCGCACTGAGCGACTGACCCTTCTCCAGGTCGCTGAGAGGCACCGTCTGACGCTGAGCGTTGTAAGCCTCAGTCGCCGGTGCACCAGTCTTCAGGTCGGTGATGACCTTCAGATTCAGAGTCGGCGCGTAGCCATCCTTGGAGCTCGGCTTGATGGGGCTCTTGTACATGCCCTCGGAGATAACCTCGCGTGACATCTTCTTGCCCAGCAGCTCCTCAGAGTGCTCGGTGATGAAGTCGAGGACACGAGCGTCCAGCTTGGCAAACTTCTCCAGCACCTCGGGCTTGTCGAGGCTCAGAGGCAGACTGTAGCTCACACGACCAGATGCCTCATCCTTGAACTCACTCAGGCCAAAAGGTGCGCGAAGCTGAGGCAGCTGGAAGATGAGCTTACCGCCACCAGCCGCGTTCAGGTAGACAGCCTTGCCACCCTTGGCGTTCTTGCGCACATCGGAGAAGGTGACGTTGGAGGCATCGAAAGTGGTGAACATCTGGAGAGCCATTTGCTTTGTTCTACTATACAAGGTACCCAGGCCTTTATGTGGCTTCCACAGGACACCAATTTTTTTCGGAACCTAGAGTAACAAAAGATGGTGTGGTATAATCCATTGTCGTGGTTTAGCCTGAACGCCAATGCTATTGCGCGGAAAGCCAGTACGAACGTACTCAAAAGTGCACTTCGCAACTATATCAAGGCTGTGAACTCCCTCAAGCCTAACATGCGCACGAATCAGGCCATCACCAATTTGCTGAACCAGGCCAATGTGAACGCGAACAATAAGCGCGTCATAAGAAATCGTCTGGCCAATGGCGTTGCCAAGATCGTCGCCGCGTCTCGCCCGGCCATTGCACAGGCCGCCAATGTGGTGGCGAAGGGCGCCCCTGAGGCACCAGCGGCGACTGCTGTAATTAAGGCAACTAGTCAGATCACCACCGCCACTCCTCCCGCGGCTATAAACCGTGCTCTGTTGAACGTCGTCTTGGCCAAGACAACCAACCAGAAACTTCAGGACAATATCAATAATCGCAGTAAATCAGAGGCTCTTGTGAAAGAATTGAAAAATACGGCAGTAGCCGTAGGTGTGAACCTCCAGAACAAGAATGTTAACGCTGCCCTTACTCGCATCATGAATCACGAGTCGCGTCTTCCAGTCGCGGCTGGTACGACGGTGACGAACCGTTCTCGGCTCAACGCGGCTCTCGCCAAGTCCCAGAACCAGATGCTCGTGGCGAATATGCCCAACCGCAGCCAAGCGAACGCCCTTATGGCAGAGGTTCGCAACTCTGCAAAGGCTGCTGGTGTGAACCTTGCGAACAAGAATGTGAGTGGCGCTCTCACTCGCATCGGGCAGTACCAGAGTTCTTTAAACCCGTGAAGCTCCCCGACACTCAACAGCCCTCGGGGGGCGCCAACAATAACAATGCTGTACGACGTGCGGCTGCGAAAGCCAATGCTGCTGCGGTGGCAGCCGAAGCCGCTCGGATAAAGGCGGAAGCAAACGCTGCTGCCGCGGAGGCCGCCCGACTCAAAGCGGAGGCCAACGCCAAGACGGCGCGTAACGCACAAGAACGCAATATCGCAGCCAAAAAAATTCAAGCAGCTTTTAGAGAATCTCAGGCGAAGAAGGAGGCGGTGGAAGCGGCCCGTAAAGCTGCAAACAATGCAAAAGCAGCGGCTCTAAAGGCCAAGGCGAATGCAAACGCAGCGGCCGTGGTGGCGAGGGCCGAACGAGCGGCGAAAGCACGGGCGGCTGTGATGAGAGCTGTGACTATTTCAAAATTGACGGCGGCTCCACTTACAGGAAGAAGGGCGGCGCTTGTAAGTCAGATGTCTACAAAAAAATCTCTTGAGCAATTCTTCAAGAATTTTCAAATTACAGGGGCGGCTCCTACTACCGTCCTTTCACAAACCACCAAAGAAACCGCAATCAATAACGCTCGGAGGTTCTTGTCTAAATCAATGCTTATACCAGTTCGAGGAACCGTGTATCCAAATAAGTTGAATTGGGAACGCGCCGTAAACTCACTTAACCAGTACGACCTCACGAACGCTCAGAAGAACTTAATTCGCCGAGTGAATATAGCCATCGCCGCCAAGCCCAAAAAGGGTCGGTTCGAAATAAGACCCGCTGTGAAAGTGCCCCTTTCTGGAAATAGATCCAAGAATATCGCAGCCCAAGTCAACGCTATTAAAAAAGAAAAGGAGGCTGAGGAACAAGCTGCGCGCCAACAAAACAACGCAAATCGGAGAAGCAGACGCACGGGCGGATCTACTCAACCAGCATTCAAGCCAAGTGGTAGCAGGACAACATACGGAATGTTCTAAATTAAATTCTGAACCAATATTACAAAATGCACAGTGAAATGAGCAAGAATGTTGTGCCCTTTATCGTGTTTTTCCTCGTCGCCAACCCCGAGACCTTCAAGCTGACCAGCAGCCTGCTCGGCTCGTGGATCGCCAACGGCAGTGGCGTCCCCAGCAACCTGGGTCTGCTCCTGCACGCCCTGGTGTTTGTGCTTCTTTCCTGCTTCGTGACGAGCCTGGTCTACGGAAAGAAGGTGTCCAAGTACCACCGCCCAGACGCCCACGCCAGAATGGAGCCCGCTGAAATCACCGACGCGTGTTAATAAATTCTCAACTAAAATTAAATGTCTCAGCTCAACTTTTACGTGATTCCCTTTTTGGCCTATGTCCTCGTCGCCAACCCAGCGATGTACAAGGCGGTTCGGGCAATCCTTGGCGGTTGGGTCGCTAGCGCAGAGGGACTGGCAACATTCCCAGGCCTTCTGCTCCATGCTTTGGTTTATGTTCTGATTGTGGGTTTTCTTATGAGCGTCTTTCCCCGTGTTTCAGGGTACCATCACATGAAGAAGTAGCCCGTTCAGAAACGCGCCTAAGTACACACGGGGTTACAATCGGACGGTTTACACCCGTATCTATACCCATCTTTTTCAAAACCGCAGAAAGTTACGTTATCTTTAGCTTCGATTGATTGATACACCTGATCACCCGATGGTGAGCGGGCCTTAACCTCCGAAATGCATTTACATCTTCCGGTTTTGGTGGAGAAAAAAATAAACAATGCGAACAGAGTAATAATTAACAGACCTCCCATAAACAGGTACATCTTTTATTACAATTAGGATATATTTTTCAAAACTCCTCACCCCCGAAGATTCTTTCAGAATTCTTCGTCAAAACGAATCTCATCACCTTCGACAACCATGTGCTTTGAATAATCTCCTACCCGCTTCTCAAAGAAGTTGGTCTTCCCTTCCAACGAGATGGTCTCCATCCAGTCGAAAGGGTTCTTCACGCCGTAAATTGGCTGTTCTCCAAACTGATTCATCAGGCGATCCGCCACAAACTGAATGTACTGCGTCATTTCCCCAGCGTCCATGCCTATGAGTTTGCATGGAAGCGCCTCGGTGATAAACTGACTCTCAACCTCACAAGCCCACTGAACAATCTTGTGGATATCCTTGGAAGGGCATTTTTCCGCAAGGTGTGAATAGAGCGTCACTGCAAACTCCTGATGGAGCCCCTCGTCCCTGGAAATCAGCTCGT
>Ga0208951_1001374_pt1 | contig 10636 bp, 3 predicted proteins | sample GreLakmeMI27MSRF_FD_187702 | JGI IMG/M metagenome (GOLD analysis project Ga0208951, IMG submission 187702) | Freshwater lentic microbial communities from great Laurentian Lakes, MI, USA - Great Lakes metaG MI27MSRF (SPAdes) | ecosystem: Environmental > Aquatic > Freshwater > Lake | place: Great... | reverse complement strand
TCTCAATCACCGCTGCGCCGGCGCTCGCCACAGCGGTGCCACGTCATCGTGGCGGGGCTTTCGGACGGGCGGCTGAGACCCCCCCCTTTCGGATGCTGCCGCGGACGTCCGTGGCGGGAGGGGCTTAGCGCCGGGGGGCGGCCGCGCGCCGCCGCCGGGCGCAGGCCGATTTAATATATCGCGATAATTGCGCGCGCCCTCCTAGCCCGCCCTGTGCCATAGCTGCCATAGCTGGCCTGTGCGCTTGCGAGCCAGTGTTAGTCGCGGAGCAGCTGCGCACAGCACCCCGCGATGCGTTGGCCCGCGGCTGGCGCGTCTGTGGCGCCTGATAGCGAGGAGGTTGACGCTGCGGAGGCTGAGACACGGAAGGGCACGGCCCGGTTAGGCGCTGTGCGACCCCGCAAATCCAAGCGGCGTAACGAGCTGGACGCGCTGGTTCCGTTCGCCTGGGACGCGGCTGGCGCGCCGGCGGGCCCCGCCGTACTGTGTGACTTTGCGGTGGTGCGTGGCGCGTTGTTGCGTTGTGCGCTAACAGCACCGCCACCCCCCCCGCTTTGAAACGGGCTCCCAGCCTGCACTCGCGCACGGCTCACGCGGCATCGCAGGGGTCGCGCAAGCGTGCGAAGAGCAACGACGGCGGCACGCCACGCGCGCCCACCACCTCCTCTGAGCTGTGCGCTCCTAAGCGACGCTTCCCTGCAGCCGTCTCCCCGGTCCCCTGTGCCCTGGCCGTGGACCCCGACGCCACGGACGACAGTTCCGGCTTGGCACACGGGCCAGCCTGTGACGGCGTCGAGGCAGAAGACGGAGGAGAGAGCCTGCGGGAGGAAGAGGAGGAGGAGGAAGAGCCGTGCGGAGTGGACCTCTCCAAGCTCACCCGGGCGTCGCTGCTGGCGCTGGTGCTACAGCACAGCGGCTGCGACCTGTCCAAGCGCAACCTGTCCAAGGCGAAGCTTGCCAAGCGGCTGCCCGAGGCGCTCCTCCGTCGAGCCATGTCGGACGCCCGCCGCCCAGCACAGCCCAAGCCGCCGCGCGACGCCAAGGCTGCCCGCAAGAAGGGCCCGCCGCAGTCGGACGCGGACGAGGACGCCCAGATGGATGATGATGATGATGAGAAGGCGAGATCGCCTGTTCAGGTGGTGAGCACTAAGGCTCTGGACGCCCGCCGCCTGGAGCACAACTCCGCCGCCGCCGCCGCCTGCGCTGCGCTGCAGCCGCTGCGCGAGGCGTATTTGGCAAAGCACCTGTCGGTGTTGCGCCCCTTCATCCCGCCCTCCGTCGCCGATCGCTTAGCCGCCGCCACGCCGGACGGTGAGGCTGCGCGCAGCACCCCTTCCAAGCACGCCGCGCGCACGCTCCTGCCGCGGCAGCTCATTGCGGCTCTGCGGCCGCACCAGAAGGAGGGCTTTCGCTGGCTTACCGCAATGTACGCATCCGGGTGCCACCCAATCTTGGGCGACGAGATGGGCCTGGGCAAAACCCTGCAGGCCATCGCTCTGCTGGCGCATGCCACCTTCACAGGCTCAGGCGGGCCGCACCTGGTGGTGTGCCCCTTGTCTGTCCTGCCCTCCTGGCTGGCTGAGCTGGCGCGCTGGTGCCCCGACCTGCGAGCTGCGCGCGCGCATACGAGCGACGCAGGCGAGCGTGCGCGCCTGGTTGCACGCCTGGCTGACGTGCGTTCATATGACGTGGCTCTCACAACTTACGAGATGGTGCACGCTGACGGACCCCTGGGCGCGGCGCTGCGCAATCGCACCTTCTGGGACGTGCTGGTGCTGGACGAGGGCCACAAGGCCAAGAACGAGCACGCGGTGGTGTCCCAGGCCATCCGCACCGTGCGCCGCAAGTGCACGCTGCTCCTTACCGGCACCCTGCTGCAGAACAACATGCATGAGCTGTGGGCGCTGTTGCAAATGCAGTACCCGGATGTGTTCACGGACAGCAGCGCCTTTGACGAGGCGTTCAGCATCGACAGCGCGCCAGCCGCCGGCGAGGCGCCGACGCACCGCATCGATGACGTGGCGCTGCGCGCGGCCCATGCGCTGCTCCAGCCACTCTGCCTGCGTCGCGAGAAGCAGCACATTGAGCAGAACCTGCCGCCCAAGGCGGAGACGCACGTCTTATGCCCCCTCTCAAAGCGCCAGACGGAGCTCTACCGCGCCGCGCTGCGCCGCAACGTAGCCTGCGTGGACGGCCACGGCGGCGGCGGCGCTGGGTTGCTCAAGTCCCTGTGCATGGAGCTTCGGCTGCTATGCTGCCACCCGCGGCTGGTGCCCACCGACTCTGACTCTGACGACTCCGACTCTGACTCGGATGAGGCTGTGGAGGTGTCGCGCCTGGTGGCCGAGAGCGGCAAGCTGGAGGTGCTTGACCGGCTTCTTGCAAAGCTTCACGCCTCCGGCCACCGAGTGGTGCTCTTCTCGCAGTTCACATCCATGCTGGACGTGCTGGAGCGGCTGCTGGAGCAGCGGGGCTACAAGTTTGCGCGCCTGGACGGCAACGTGTGCCGCGCGCGCCGCACGGTTGACATCATGCTCTTCAACCGCCCAAAGTCGGACCTCTTCCTCTTCCTCGCATCCACCAAGGCTGGCGGGCTGGGCGTGAACCTGCAGAGCGCGGACACCTGCATCCTGTACGACAGCGACTGGAACCCGCAGGCCGACGCGCAAGCCATGGCCCGGGTGCACCGCATTGGCCAGACCAAGAAGGTGTGCGTCTTCCGCCTGGTCACCGCCAACAGCGTGGAGGAGCGCATGGTGGCGCGAGCGGAGAAGAAGCTGTACCTGGACGCAGTGGTTGCTCGGGGCGCGGGTGGAGCCACAGCGCCCGCGTCAGACGCTGCAGCAGCGGACGCGGACACTGGCGCAGCCCTCACGGCCGAAGATCTGCGCTTCGGCGCGGATTCGCTCTTTCGCAGCGACTCCGGCGAGGCGCCCACCGACGAGGAGCTGGAGGCTTTGTGCGACCGCAGCGAAGGCGGCGACGCGCGGCGCTCGCAGATCCAAGCGCTGCGCGCATCTGCCGCCGTCACAGCTCAGCATTTGGCTGCCGCGCCGCCGCCGCTGGCCAGCCTGTTGGGCGAGGAGGAAACTGCAGAAGCCCGACGCGCAGCCGCCAGCGCCGCCTCAGCAGCTCTGGCTGCGCAGATGGGCCTCGAACGCGCCGCGCGGCGACGCAAGCCTGCCGTGGCGGCTGCTGCGCCGCCATCCGCGGCCGTTGCGCGCGGCAGCGGCCGTCAGATTGCCGGGCGGGACTATTCCCACAGCGCATGGTGTCAGTCCTGCTGGGACGGCGGCGAGCTGTTCCTCTGCTCTAGCTGCCCCGCGTCCTACCACGCAAAGTGCTCCGGCGAGAGTGCGAAAACGCTGCGGCGGCTGCCCAACTGGAACTGCCCTCACCACTCATGCAGCGAGTGCGGGCGCGGCCCAGCCGCCGCCGGTGGACTGCTCTTCCGCTGCGAGTCCTGCCCCGCCGCCTTCTGCGACGAGCACCTGCCCGAGGATGTGGTGGCCTGCGGCCGCCTGGTGGACACCTGCGGGCGCTTCCAGCGCCTGGGGCAGAACCATCCGCCAAACGCCATGTTCATCCACTGCTCCGAGGACTGCGCCGATTGGGCCGCCCAACGCTTCGGCATGTCCCCGGAGGAGGAGCTGGAGCTGGCCCCGCCGCGCGCGCCAGCCTGGGTGCAGCCAGGCGACGAGGAGCTGCTGGTGCCTTCGCGCCGGGACGGACAGCTGCATCTGGTGTCGCTGCGCAGGGCCACCTTCAGCCTGCTGAAGGGCTTCCTGGGCCAGGTGTACGACCCAAAAGCCCCCTTGCCCGACGGCCTGACGGGCGCCACGGCGCTGCGCAACGTGCTGGCGGCGGATGGCGACGCTGCGTTTGGCGCGCTCTACGGAGCCACGCGCACAGCGCTGCAGGCTGGCCTCACGCTGCCGGCGGCTGACGCGGTGGCGACCTTCGACGAGCGCGAGCAGGAGGACAGCGAAGAGGACAGCTCCGACGCCTCCGACGCGGAATCCTCCTCGGGCAGCGACGAGGACGAGGGCCACGGCGCGACGGAGCCAGAGCAGGCGAAAGATGCCACCGCGGCGCCCGCTGGGCCGCAGCCGCAGGCTGGCGGCGGTGCGGTGTGCCACTGCGCGCGCCGAGTGCGCATCATGTGGACGGCCCGAGAGACGGACATCCTGCGCGCGCTGGTTGCCACGTACGGCACCCGTTGGGCGGTGGTGCACGCCGCCTCTGCGGCCGCTGGGGTGACGGCGGGTCGCACGGCGGATGACCTGGCGAAGCGCTGGTACTACCTCACGCGTCAGGCGCGGGACGAGGCGGCCAAGCGTGCGCAGCAAGCAAGCGAACAGCCTGCGGCTGCGGCGGCGCCGCCCCGCGCCGGCCCTACGCCCGCGCAGCAGCTTGCGAGCGCCCAGGCCGTGTTGCAGGCTGCGCAGGCGCAGCGCCTGGCGCAGGCACAGCTGGCGCTCACGAGCGCTTTGGCGGGCTCCTCCAAGCTCTTGGCCGGCTTTGACCCGGCGGCGCTCAGCGCGCTGCTCAGCAACCGCCCGCTGCCCCCGCTGCCGCCGGGGAGCGCACTCTGCACCGCCGACAAGACCCCACCCGCCGCACCCGAGCCCTCCGCGAGCCCAGGCCCGGACGCAGCCACGGCAGACGATGCGCCGCTGCAGGCGGAGGAGAAAGTACCCGCGACCAAGCAGCCCGCCCAGACTCAGCCCGACAAAGGTGGCGATGACGACGCCGAGATGCCCAGCCTTGCCGCTCTGCTGCAGAAGCCCGCATGAGTCAACACGTGTCTTATGGATGATGCGCCTGCTCGATACTCGGTTCATGATAGAGATGGTTCGCACGCACGGCGACCGATGTGCGACACGTGTGTCATACGCGTACCCCAAGCCTCTCCTGTGACTCCGCAACCACGTGTGCGCACATGGCTGAGCTGGCGGTGGCGCCGGGTCTGCTGTCAGATGGCAGCGAGGCGAGCGCTGGCGAGGAGTCGAGCGAGAGCGAAGGGGAGGCCCCCGCTGAGCCCAGCCCTGAGCCACCTCGGTCGCCCTCTCCGGAGGCTGAGTCCGTTGCGGCGCCGTCGTTAGAGAGCTGCGAAAGCGACGAGGAGGGTGTGGATGGCGACGGGGCGCCGCCGCTGCTGGAGGAGGAGAGCGGGTCTGAGGGCGAGCGCAAGAAGGCTCCACGAGGGGGGCCCGCCAAGGCCAAGGCGCCTCCGGCCGCAGGCCTCAAGCCAGGCGCGTGGCGAGCTGCGAGCGCACCAGGCCGCCCCGGCCGCTCGGCGCAGCGCAGACTTTGGGTCTCTGTCTGAGAGCGCTGGGCCGCCTCGCCACCCTGTGCGCTGCCCCTCCGCAGCTCCCCTGTCCCCCGCGCTGCGCGCGCCGCTGTGAGGCGCCTAGGCCTGACGCGCGCGGCTCCACCGCAGGCTTCTTCTCTGGTGTAGGAGGCGCCAAGGCTGCTGCGCCACCCACGCCCAAGCCGGCCCCCACTCCGGCCCCGCCCTCCCCCTTCGCGCCCTTCTTCCCCCCCCCGCCGGCGGGCCTGGGCGAGGGCGTCGCGCTGCCGCGGTCGGAGCTGCGCGGGCGCAACCCGGTGGAGCGCCGCGCGCCGCAGGCTGCCAAGCCGGAGGAGACGGCCAAGCCCAAGCCCAAACCTGAGAAGCCCGCCCAGAAGAAGCACAAGCCAGCCCAGGCGGAGCACGCGCCGGGTGTGCCCAAACCTGGCCCAGGCCAGCCGGGCTATGCGGCGCCCAGCTTGGTCTCTGACGAAGAAGGCGCGCGCTGCACGCTCCGCCACGCACGCACCCGCAGTCGCTCACTTCTGCCCCTCCCTCCCCCACCATGTCCCATCCCGTACACAGGCTCCAGCGGCGACGGCAGCGGCGATGACGGCTCCGATGAGGATGGGTGGGGCACGGATTCAGGAGAGGACGAGACGCTCTCCCCGCCCACAGACCAGCCCGCCGCCGCCGCCGCCAAAGCGTCCAAGAAGCCCGCCAAGAAGGCCGCCAAGGGCGCCCCCGCCGCCAAAAGCGGCGAGCCGGGCGGCGCAGCACCTCCTGTGCTGGTGGACAGCGACGAGGGCGGCGAGAGCGACGAGGATGACGACGAGCCTCCGCCGCTGGAGTACGAGAGCGGCAGCGAGGACAGCAGCGAAGAGGCTGCGCCCGCCCGCGGCGGCGGGGCGCCTGGCGGGGGGGTAAAGGCGGCGGACAAGGGTGAGGAGGCCAAGCGCGCCCCCTGGCAGCTGTGCCCCAAGTGCAAGGCGCCCGACTGCAGAGGCGGCTGCAGCGCCGCAGCCGAGGCCGAGGCCGCGCTGCGCAAGGCGCGGCGCGAGGCCGCAGAGGAGGCGCGCAGGGCGGCGGAGGAGGCGCACCGCGAGGAGGAGAAGCAGGACAAGCTGCGCCGAGAGGCGGACAAGGTGGAGCGCATGCAGCGCCGAGCGGCGGCCATGCAGGCGCACGTGCCGGTGCAGACGGCGGAGGACCTGGCCGCTGAGCTCAGGGCTGCCCGCCAGGCGGAGCTGGCGGAGGAGCGCAAGAAGCTCGGACTCGCAGAGGTGCAGAAGGCTGAGACGGGCGGCGTCATGCTAGACGTCCGTGGCATGGCGTGGCTGTGCGGCCACTGCCGCATGCCCTTCGCCCAGGGCGCCGAGCACCGGGAGTACTTCTGCACCAGGGGCTGCCACATCCTGCTGCACACGGGCGCGTGCAGCCGCGCCTTTGCGCGCCTCCACGAAAACGAGACGGGCCAGAAGCTGAACTGGACGCTGGGCATGCGCTGCCTCACGGACGTGGCAGCGCCGGGCAGCTGCGAGGGGACGGGCATATTCGCCCACGTGCCGGTGGGCAGCAAGATGACGCTGTTTGGCGACAAGGACTGGCGCGAAAAGGAAAAGGCCGCCAAGGACACCGCCAAGGCCAAGCTGCTGGAGGCGCAGCGGGCGGCCAAGCAGGCGCCCAAGCCGTCTCGCAAGAAGGTGGCCGCCGCAAAGGCCGCCGCCCAAGCTGCAGCCGAGGCTGTTGCCGCCGCCGCCGCCGCCGCCGGCGCCGCCGCGCCTGCGCCCGCGCCGGCGCCGGCGCCCGCCGACCCGTCTGCGCGGGTGCCGCTGTCAGCCTACACGCCGCTGCTGCCGCCCGAGGCTGCGGAGCTGCCTCGCGCGGACCGGCGCGCCAAGCTGGCCAAGCTCTCCGCGCCCGCGTCCCTCACCTCCGTGCGCGAGGAGGACGCGGGGGCGCTGCTGAGGCGCTCCAACCCGCTGCTGGTCATCCAGCGACGCAAGGATGAGGAGGAGGAGCAGGCACGCCGCGCCGCCGAGCGCGCGCGCGACAAGGGAGCAAGGGCATCGGCTGCCCAGTCCGACGGCGCCGCCGGGGAGGAAGGCGGCGGCGCGGCACAGCCGCCCAAGGTGCCCAGGAAGGTGAAGAAGCTGCTGGAGGTTGACTTTCGCGTCATTCCCTCGGAGGAGCGCGCCGCAGCGCAGGCGCAGGCTGCGGTTGCGGCCGCGTTTTCGGGGGTGAGCCCCGACGAGGAGCCGGTGGAGGAGGCGCCAGACCACGAGCACCTGGATGAGGCTTTCCCGGCCCTCTCCTCGGCCGCCAGGGCCGCCGCGCAGCAGACGCAGACGCAGACGCAGACGCAGACGCAGACGCAGACGGCGGCGCCGCCGGCGGCGGGCGGCGGGGCGCCCGCAGTGGTGAAGCGCAGCGCCTGCGCCGGGGCTGACTTTTCAGCCTCCGTCGCAGCCGCCTCCGCAGCCAAGCCGCCCGCCCGCAGCGGCTCTGCAGCCGGCTCTGGCGCCTCGGCGTCCAGCTCCGCGTCCTCCTCCTCCTCAGCAGCCGTGGCCGCTGCCCCGGCGCGGCAGGCGCTGAAAGCTGCCGCGGGCAGCGCCCCCAAGGCGGCTGGCCCCCCAGCAAAGTCCAGCCTCACGCCCACCGCCCCGCCCTTTGTGGCCCCGCCTGCGCCGCCAACTGCGCCCGCGCCGCCGCCCGCGCCGCCGCCGTCGCGCATCAACCCACAGACGCCGCCCTTTGTGCCGCCCACGGCCGCCCCGCTCTTCGTGCCCGCCGCGGCGCCTTTGCTCCCCCTCGGCCCGTCCATGCCCCCCGGCGCTGTGCGGTGGAGCAACGCCCAGGTGATCGGCTGCAACGCGCAGATCCTGACCATGTACCGAGCGTCGCCAATCTTTGGGCTCAACCCGTCCAACCTGGTTCTTGACGGGCCGCACGGGGGCGTGGTGACCAGCGGCCCTGCGGTGACGGCGCTGCTGCTGCTCAACACGTCGGACGACAGCCTGCATGGCGTCTTTTTTGGCTCGCGGGACCAGCCCGGCGGCAAAGTGGTGGCGTTCAACACGCTGTGGGAGGCCCGCCCTCTGACGCGCGAGCAGTTCGGGCACGTCATTCCCACGCTGCAGGCGAGCAGCCTGCCCATGGCCCTCAGCGGCGTGGACACCGAACTCGTGGTGCAGATGATGAGGGGCTCCGGGGGGGCTAGCCTGGCGGCGGCGGTCGCAGCAGTGCTCTCCGGCTCTGCGATGCCCGCCGAGACGCGCCAGGGGGCTGCTGCGGGCACGCCGGCGGCGCTGGGTGCAGCCTCGGCGGTGGCGGAGGCGCGGCGTGCGCAGGAGCGTGAGGACGAGCTCTTTGCGCGGGCGCTGCAGGAGCATGATGTGGCGAACGCACGAGGAGCCGCGCGCGACGCAGCAGCGCCCGCGACGCCCCCAGCGGCTGCGCTATGGGCGGACAGGTTCCAGCAGGCTGACTCGGCGCCGTACGCAGCCGCAATGCCTTGGAACACGGCTGCGCAGCCGGCGCAGCCGCCTCCTCCGGCATCTGATGCGCCGCCTGCGCCTCTGCCTGCGCCGCCGCCGCCGGTGGCGCCTGCGGTGGCGCCTGCGGTGGCGCCTGCGGTGGCGCCTGCGCCGCCTGCGGCGTGGGTGAGCAGCGACCCGTTTGAGCAGGCCGTTGCGAGGCGGTTCGCCAACCTGGCAGTGCCCACCTTTGAGGCGGCCCCGCCGCCCGAGGCGCCGAGCTCGCAGGCCCTGGACGTGCTCTTCCCCTTTATGTTTGGGGGCGGGGGGGCGCCCGCTCCTGCGCCCGCTCCTGCGCCCGCTCCTGCGCCCGCTCCTGCGCCCGCTGCCGCTGCTGCACCCGCACCTGCAGCGCCCAAGGCGTACCGGCCGCCCTCCTACAAGCCGCCCTCAGGCGCATCTTGAGGCTGCGCCTGCGTGCAAGAGACCAGACAGACGTGTGAAAACAACAGCCATGCACTGACACGATGCGCTCTAGAGCCACGCTTTGACGATGCCGGAGCGGTCAGCGCTGTACAGCAGGCGGTCGCCCTGGTGCGCGTGCAGCGCACACAAGGCTGTGACCGCGTCCTCGTGCGCCCCCGCCCCCTGGCGCCTCGCCGCCGGCTGCGCACACCGCAGGCGCTGCTGCAGCACAGGCACGCCCCGCCAGGCGGCCGCCACGGGCGGGCCGTCGTGCGCAGCGGCGGCGGAGCCCGGGGCTGCGAGCAGACGGCATGCGGCGCTGGTTCCGTGACGCTGCGCCGGCTCCCACTGCCGCAAACAGCCGTCGTCGCTGCCAGACACCAGCGACCCGCAGCCCGCAGAGAGCAGCGCTCGCATGTGCAGCGCATCAGGCGCGGGATCAAGCCCAGACGCAGCAGCGCTGCCCGCCGCGCGCAGCGCGGCGGGCTCGTCGCTCGCATCTTCCGGCATGCGCAGGCGCATGACGGCCGTGACGCACGCCGCCGCCGCGTCCAATGCCGCAACCTCTCCGCCGTCGCCGCACGCGACCCAAAGGCACGCGTCGGGGCCCGCGTGCGCGAGCGCTCGACAGGGCGCACCGTCAGGGTGCGTCCATCGCGTGAGCGGCAGCTGGAATCGCGCGTCCCAGAGAGACACCTCTCCTCGCCCGCTGCCCACCGCCAGCCAGGCCACCGCCTGCGGGTCCAAAAGCAGGCACAGAGGCGCGCCAGAGCTTGCAATTTTCCAGGGCAGGCGCCATGAGGGGGCGCCCGTGTGCGCGCGCGGGTCCCAGCCGCACACGCCGCCCCTCAAGCTCGCTACCACCAGCAGCGGAGATGAGCCCGGGGCGCATGCCAATGCCGTGATGGCGCTGGGAGAGGACGGGTCATCCGGCGTAGGCGCGCGGCGCACATCCGCTGCGCCAACGTAGGATGACGAGGAAGAGGTTGAGGTGGCGGAGGCGCCTCGAGCAGGAGGTGCGCGCGCCCGCTCCAGCCTCCACGTGTGCACGCTGCCCGCCGCGCTGCCGGTGGCCACGCAGTCGGCCCCCAGCGCCGCCGCCGCCGTGAGGCGCCCTCCCTGGCTGCCGTATGTCACGCAGCTGCGCAGCGCGCACAAGGCGCCCGCGCCCGCGCCGCCGCCGCCGCCGCCGCCTTGACTGCTGCTGCTGCCCGCCGCGGTCCACACCTTTGCTGCCCCGTCGTCGGAGACGGAGAGCACCCAGGGGGCTGCTGCGTCGGGCGGGGAGGGCACCAGGGCGTTGACCCGCCGCCGGTGCTCGCAGTGGTGCGCCACCAGCACGCAGGCGGGCCTCCACGGCTGTGCGGCACTCCCAGGCGGCGCCTGGGGGCTGGGGGGTGGC
>Ga0208951_1001372_pt1 | contig 10648 bp, 12 predicted proteins | sample GreLakmeMI27MSRF_FD_187702 | JGI IMG/M metagenome (GOLD analysis project Ga0208951, IMG submission 187702) | Freshwater lentic microbial communities from great Laurentian Lakes, MI, USA - Great Lakes metaG MI27MSRF (SPAdes) | ecosystem: Environmental > Aquatic > Freshwater > Lake | place: Great... | reverse complement strand
TGCGGCAGAAGATGCGGAGAGCGCAGTCCGCCTCTGTCCGGAGCATGTCACTGCCCATCTACGGGGGGCACGGGCGTACCTTGAGCTGCAGAATGCGGAGGCGCGGCTGGGCACCTCACTCGGTGTGAATAATCTCACTCTTCGATCCCTGGCAGGATGCGCTGCGGCATTTCGAGGCGGTGCTGTCCATCCAGCCGGGCCACTCTGTTGCGGAGAAGGGGAGGCGCGTGAATCATTGGGCGACCGCCCTTAGCGACTTAACGCCAGGCTCCCAGGCTGTCGGCGACTGCGCTGCGCGACGAGCTGCACGAGCTGCGCAGCCGAGAGGCGGCAGCGGCGATGCGCGGCCAGCGGGCGGGGCTGCTGCAGCAGGCGATGAGCGAGGAGGCTGCGGCTGAGCAGCTGCTGGCGGCTGAGGCGATGTTCGCACTGCACCCGACGCGGGAGAGCGTGAAGTGTGCGCGCGTCGAGGCGCTCATCTACTGCCGAGCGTACGGCACCGCCTTGGACGCCTGCCGCGGCTTGCAGGCTGAGAGCGTGGATGCGTTATACCTCACCGCTGAGGTTCACTGGCGCGCCGGACAGCTAGCCAGCGCGGAAGAGGTGCTGAGCAAAGCCATGAAGCTGTCCGGCGAGCAGGCTGGCGGGAAGTGCGCAGCCCTGGGCGCGTTCGTGGTGCAGCTACGGGTATGGCGTTGGCACCCCCAACCCCCACACAGTCCCTCACACTCGCTCCCTGCCCATCGCCTGCTGACCCTCACCTCGCGCAGGCGGACCTCGCCGCCGGCGACCTCGCCGCGCAAGATGCGCCCCACGCGGCGATGGCCAAGTTCGAGGCGCTCCTTGCGTTAGAGCCCGTCAAGGGAACGCGGGTACAGGTGGGTCGTCCGTCGCCGCCACACACGATGCATTTCGCTGACGCTGGTCGCGCGCAGGCGGAGCTGCTTTGTCGCCGCGCCGCGCTGCGGGTTGAGAATGCGCAAGCGCTGGCTGACCTGTCAGCTGCTCTGAGGGTCGACCCGGACAACGTGGACGCCCTCCTGCTGCGAGCAGGCGTCTACGACGCGATGGGCGATAAGGAGCGAAGCTTCCTGGACCTGCGGCGCATCCGCATCGTGGCGCCGCAGGTGTGTGAGCTCACTCAACTCAACTCATTCCATCCATCTGGCTGTCGTTCTCGCAGCCGCGCTAACGCACGCCCAGCGCGCTGGCACATTCCAGGCGCTGCAAGCTGCCGCCAGGGGTGCCATGCGGCAGCGCAGCGATGCGTCAGCCAGAGCGCCGGGCACGCCTGCTTCCTCTGTCGGGGGCGAGACGCTGCTCCCCCGCTTCTACCGCGTGCTGGGCGTGACCATGGGCGCCAGTCCGCGGGACGTCACGCACGCGTACCGCATGCTGGCGGCCAAATGGCACCCCGACAAATGGGCCACGGCCCCGGAGGAGAAGCAAAAGGTGCGAATGCGACGCACAGCCGTACAGCCGTTTCACTCTGCATGAGTGCGATGACGCTCACGCGCGCCGCTGCGTCGCGACAGTTGGCGGGGCAGCGCTTTCGCATCGTTTCCGAGGCGTACGAGACGCTGCGGGACCCGGTGGCACGTGAGCGGGTGGACCGCGGCTTCTACAACCTGTAAACTAAGTCCTTCCGTCTTTCTATTTTCTCGCTGTAGAGTGCGTATAATTGACCGGCCCTTCCGGGCACTCAGCTAAATATCTTGTTCATGAATTCCTGCAGGCGCTGCGAGTAGGCAACCGGGTCCACAGACGAGACGTTCTCCTGGCGCTGCACAACCGTCTGTGGCGGCACCGTCAGCATCGCACGCGTGCACCGCACACGCGCACACGCGCCTTCCAGGTGTGCTCTATCTGCTTGGACAGGTTGTACTCCTGCAAAATGTCGATGATGCCGAAGTTCAGAATCACCTCCATGCGCGCCCCGGGCAGCGGCGGCTGCGCGAGGCCCTTGGGCACGGATAGCACGCGGCCGGGTATGGCAATGGCGGTCATGTTCTCACCCAGGTGAGTGTTCGGCACGCCGCAAAAGTCGTCATCCTCATCCGACTCGTCCTCAGAGTCCGAGCCGGCGGCGGCGGCTCTCGCGGACAGGACCTGCGTCCAGCTGCGCGTCAGCGCCGAGCGAGTGCGAGCAGGCGATGCGCGCGGCGCACCAGGGTGAGCGAGCGCTCCACCCCCCGAGGCCTTGCCCCCGGCTCGGCTGCCCCCACCGCGCGCGCCCCGTTCGAGGTCGGGGGTGCGTTATTCCTGCGCCGCGCGTCTCAGAGATGCGCATCCATGCGCTACGCGTGCATGCCGCGCGCACTTGTGCTGGAAGTGTACGCCCAGCAGGAGGCTGTAGTCCATGATGTTGAGCTTCTCCAGCAGCACACAGTCCGCGTGGAGCTGCGCGCGCAGGCGGGGCGCGAACCCCTCGTCCAGCTGGAAGGTGTAATCCAGGTCCAGGTCCTTGAGGATCTTCTTGGCCGGGTCAAAGGGGGCGTGCGTGAGGCGCCCAAAGGTTGAGCCCTTCAGGTCGTATCGCCGGTGGATGACGTGGTCCGTGCACAGCAGGTTGCCCATCACCACGAAGCGCACGTTGCGCCCGCCGTGGGGTTTCACGCGGTGCAGCCCAAAGAAGCGCGTCAGCAGCGTGTCGGGGTAGCGCAGCACGTGCGCGTAGTAGTCGCGCAGCACCGCTGCGCGCAGGTGCGTCTACGCAGTCGTCAGAGACGGGGGTCACTGGGCACTCCTAGAAGGACAGGGACCGCACCATCTCAGCCTTGCGCATCGTCTTCACGATGAACCGCCCGTCTTGCGACAGGAAAAACACGCTGCCCGACTTCCCCGGCGAAGACAGCTCCCGCAGCGCCTGGTCGCCTGATGGAGGGGGAACGCGCGGGTGAGAGCGAGTCGCGTGCGACGGCGCACTGGCGCGCACCGCAGAGGGAGAGCATGTAGTCGCCCGCGTCGATGCCGAAGCGTTCGCGCAGCTTCCTAAACGCCATGGGGCAGTAGTCCTTCCACTTAAAGTCGTGGGAGGCGTGCGGAGGTGTGGTGCTGCTGCCGGCGCGGGGGAAGCCCATCGAGACTGCAGCCTGCGCCGCGCCCTTTCGGTAGTCCCCGTCCCCGAGCTCGCGCGGACGCTCCGGCGTGATGCGGCCCACACTCCATCGGATGCCGAGCTGCAGCTGCAGCATGAGGTCGTAGCTGGGCGCGCCCTTGAAAATGGTCTCCCCCATTTTCACCTCGCGCTTGCGCCGCGTGCGCACCACCGGCCGCCCCGCCACAGGGTCACCCACCGGGCGCTGCTGCGCGGGCACCCGCTCCTCGCGCACCAGCGCGCCGTGGTCGTACTCACGCAGCACGGCCTCGCGTGGCAGGTTAGAGGCGACAGCCTCGCCCGCAACCGCAGGCAGCGGCGGCGCCCAGATGCCGGGGCCGTGCTTCTCGCCGCCCGCCCAGTTGCCGTCGAAGTAGGAGCCATCAGGCCACGTGAAGGTGCCGCGGCCCTCCTCCTTGCCGTCCCTCCACTCCCCGTCGTACCGCTCCCCCTGCGCCCACACGAAGGTGCCGCGCCCGCACATGCGCCCAGACACCCACTCGCCGTTGTACTCGTTGCCGTTGGCCCACTGCGGGCGGGGATCAGGTCCTGCACGGAAGTGAGAGCGCCAGGGGACGCGCCTTGTACATCCCTGGCCCGAAGGGCTGTCCTGCTCTCCACAGACCCTGGTACACGTCGCCGTTGGGGAAGCGCTTCTTGCCTGCGGGGGAATCGGGCTGCTCAGCACGTGCACCGCGCACCAAGCGCACGCACGCCTCACCCAGCCCGTGCTTCAGGTCGTTCTGCCAGGCGCCCTCGTAGCGCGTCCCGTCGCCGCTGGTGTAGGTGCCTGTGCCCTGCATGCGCCCGGCCAGCCACTCGCCCTCGTACGTGCTTCCAGATGGGAAGACGTACGTGCCGTGACCCGTGCGCACTCCGTTCAGCCAGTCCCCCTCGTAGCTGCCGCCATCAGCCCACACGTACTTGCCGAAACCATGCGGCAAGTCGCCAGACAGAGAGCCCGTGAACAAATCTGCGGCCGAGACGGTGCGCTCCACCGTCTCCATCGACACAGCTCTCTCCCGCCTACAACCGCCTACAACGCACTGCCCGAAACCATGCGGGCGTGGACAGCGCAGAACAGCAGAGCTCGTTTGCGAAATTGGCTGGCGGGGCACCTCGTCGTCGTCTTGACCGACGACGCGTCCACGTCCGTCGTCGTCATCTCGTCAACACTCGCGCAACCCTCGCCGAGCTCGTGCCCTCTGCTGCGCTCCTCCACCAACCCAGTATCGCGTGTGCCTCACACCGTTGCCAATGGCAAAGTCCATCCGCTCGCGCGTGAAGGCACGAGTACAGAAAGCCACACCAGGCGCAGAGGGCGCGCGCGGAGACGAACCGCCGAGCGCTCCGAGCGTGCAGCGCAAGCTCAAGAAAAGAGTGCAGTTTCTTGAGCGTGCGTGCCTGAGCTTTGGACTCGATGCAACCGTCTCTGACGGCTCCCTCTTCTCCTCTCCTCTCCACGCTCCTCCAGGTGTCCGCGCCTCCGCTCTGGCTGTGCGCGGCGCGAGTGGCGTCGGCAAGCGCAAGCGACCAGTCAAGAAGGGAAAAACGCTGAAGGACTTCTCGGCACTGGTGCGAGAGAGCTCTTGAGGCGGCGGCACCTGTGCTCTCCTCACACGCGCCGTGCCTCCTCCCCTCACGCTGCCCACCGCAGAGCGAAGCCCTCGCCCACGTGCCCACCAGGACGGCCTCCACGGCCTTCTTGGCAGCCTCGGCCAAGGCGGTGACGGTGAATAAGCGCATGCGGACTTGTGCGACCGAGGCGGCGCGCTTCGCAGCCGTTCTCGACAACGCAACCTTCACCGCGGACCCCATAGCGGCTGTGACAAACCACATCCTGGCGGCACTTCCCCCGCCGCCCCTGCTGAGCGCTGTGGAGACACAGAGAAGACCGAAGAAGAAGAAGCACGCAGCACGCTGAAGGCTTACTAGATCGCGCTGGGTGGCGCGAGCCACGCGACAGCCAAGTATGGGCAACCCAGACGCAGATGACGAGATGAGCGCGGACCAAGAGTATGTTCCATTCGACGCCTGAATGCCCGCCCTCGCCAGCGGCAGAGCCTCAGTCCCGCACGGCGCGGGAGGCCCGGCGGGGCGCCGCGCGCGCCACTTTCGGGGAGGCTGCGGTCAGCGCGGCGCCGGGGGCTTGGAAGTGCAGGTTGGAGACCTCTCGCGGCGCCTTCTTCTTGGAAGCGGGCTGCTTGGCGCTGGGCGGGCGGGCCAGGGCAGGCAGCATCATCCCCGCCAGCAGCAGCGCCAGCAGCAGCGCCACGGTGGCCTGCAGCGCAACGTCCGCCTGCGCGGGCGTCAGGTACTGCGACAGCTGGGAGAGCAGCGCGGAGTGCGCGGTGTGGAGGTAGGTCGAGGCCGCCTGTTTCGCATGCGCCTGCGCGGAGGACGTCAGGCCGCAGCTGAGAGCAGTCATGCAGAGCACCCACGCACCGCCAGGGGAGCGACGCGCGAGACCAGCTCCTCGGAGGTGTGGGCGACAGCCTGCGCCGCCTGTGTCCGCAGACGCGAGGTGTCGATGCTGGGCAGCTGCGCAGCCAGAGTGTGGAGGCGGGACATGCCGGTGGTGCGCACAGAGGCGCCCAGGGTGACCGCGTACGTCTCAGCCACGGCAACGCCGCGGCGAACAGCGGCCAGAGCGCGCGCATAAACATCCTGCAGCGCAGAGCCGTCGAATGTAGACTTCGCCAGGTTTGAGTTTGCGAGCGCAATCTGCTCTCGCAGCGCGCCCAGCGCGCCCGCGAGCAGCGACTGGCCGCGCTCGAGCACAGGCTTCAAGGCCAGCGCAAGTGCTGGAGGCATCCAGCCGTTAGCCAAGCGCTGGAGGTCCGCCCGAGCATCAGCAAGCGATTGAATTGATTGAGTAGCCTCGCTCCTCGCAGCCGCCAGCGCCTCAGCGCTGTTCGCCTGCTCTTTTTTGAGCGCAGTCAGCTGGCCAGTCAGCCTCTCCTGTGCGCTCGAGCAGGCACTCGCCGCAGCCTTGGCCTCCGCTCTGGCCGCGCCAACCAAGCGCGCACACTCCGCGTCGCACTCGCTTGCCATGGCGGTGTGCGCACACAGCGCACACAGCGACAGCAGGCAGAGCAGGAGTTTCGCCACAGTGTTGGCACGCGCCATTCTGATGGCGCCTCTGCGGCAGCTGCACCAGACGCGATACAGAGCAACCGAGAGCTGCGCGCCGCTGACTGAAAAGCTTGTTTTGGTCGTACTACTCGTGTATGTACGACGCGCCCGACGTCTGGGCCCGACCGCCCCCTACGCCCGACGCGGACCGTGATGATCCAGTCCAGCCATCCCCCAGTTTCCTATTGCAGGCCGCGATGGCGCTGGCGCGCGTGGCGGAGGAGATACTGGACAACAACGAGCGCTTCCAGAGCTTCGTGATGATGTCTTTTGACGACGAGGCGGACTCGCAGCAGCGGCTGCCGAGGGAGCGCTGCCTGCAGGCACTCGTGGCCGTGTACGACCTCATCGCCGCAGTGCTACCACCACCCGGCTGCAGGCTCGTCACGCGGTGCGGCGCAGCCTCTGGCACGCCTCGCGCTAGCGCGCTGATGCTCATTCCCGCGCCAGGCCGCCCGAGGCCGCAGACGTGGACGCAGAGTTGCCGTCAGCGGGCTCGGCGCTGGACTTTGACGCCTACGACGAGCTGGCTCGCGCTGTGTTCCGCAGAATTGCGCTGGACAGAGGGCGAAGACTGCTCACCGGCGTGCTCGCTGGCACAGCCTGCGTCGCGCTTTTCAAGGCCACGCTGCGCCGCACGCCGCTGGTGGGGTCGCTGATACACGCGCTGCTGGTGCCGCTGCTGCCCACGACGCTGGTGAGCGGCCCAGCTCTGGGCGTGCTGGCGTGCGCTGTGCTACCGCCCGACGCGTTTACGGGGCGGTGGAAGCCCAAGCGCGCGCGCAAGCGGACGTCGCTTTCGGGCAAGAAGGTCAACAAATGATGGACTGATTGATAAAAAAGCTGCGCGGCTTGGGCGCAACCACCGCAATCACAATGTGCAGGATGTGCCGTTCAGGCTGCGCCCTGCGCCGCGCTGGGTGCTGCGTCATCGTCGCGCTTGCGGCTGGCTGTGAGGAAGGGCAGCTTGGTGACGAGCCAGGTGATGAACAGCGCGGAGGCTGCGCGCGCGGCGGCCACCAGGCCCACGCGGGCAACCACCCAGAATAGGCCCGAGAAGGCGATCAGCCCGGGCAGGCCGGCATGCAACAGGCGCGCCGCGTGGGTGGTGACGATGACGCGCAGCGCGGCCCGCTGGCGCGCAGCCTCCCTGCGGCCCCCCTGGTCCACGGGCGCCTCCTGCGCCTGCGCAGCCTGCGCTCGCGACGCGTGCCACGCCTGCAGTGCCGCCGCCAGGGTGCGCGCGCCCGCCCGCCGCAGCGTGCGCCCCCCTTCGCCCGTGAGGTGCTGCGCCAGCTGCAGGCTGTCCGCGTCGAAGGCCACCCGCCGCAGGGCCGCCCCTTCCGGCGCGCCCAGCAGCCCCGCAACCGTGCTCATGCCCCCCCCGCCCCCACCGGCGCTGCTGGGGGCCTCCCGCGCCTCCCCGTCCTCGTCCCTCTGACGCAGCGTCTCAACCTGTGCCAGCACCGCGTCCAGGCGCCCCCACCGAAACGCGCCCTCATCCGTAAGCAGCGCGCTGCGCAGCGTCGCCTCCCCCTTTTCAGTCTCCGGCGACAGCGCGCGGCGCACCGCGTAGGGCAGCGCGCTGCTGTAGATTGAAAAGTCGGGGTCCACCACGTTGGCCATCCCCTCCAAGGTCAGAAACGTGCGGCAAAGCAGGATGATGAAGGGCGGGCACAGGAAGCGGAACGTGCCGCTGGCGCCGCCCAGCCCCGTGGCCAGCGCGCCGAAGCGGGTCAGCCCGTCAGCCTCGCCGCTGATTGCGTCCCGGATGCCCTCCGCGAAAAAGTCTACGCTGCACACCTCGTACTTGCCGGTGTCTGGGTTGCGCGCCTCGAAGAGGGGCGGCACCAGGCCGCAGTCCTGGAAGTCCACGGCAAGGGCGCGCCAGTCGCCCGCCAGCAGGTGGCACACGCCCGAGGCAAACGCCTCCATGATGTGCGCCTCCACGGTGCACATGAGGCCGAAGTCGAGGAAGACGAGCATGCCGTCGTCGCCCAGCAGCAGGTTGCCCGCGTGCGGGTCGGCGTGCACAAAGCCCGTCCTGATGAGCTGCGCCACGCTCGCCTCCACAGCCATGTCCACGAAGCGGCGCTGCAGGTCCGGGGGCAGCTGGGAGAGGCGTCGGCCGTGGACCCACTCCATGGCCAGCACGCGCGCTACACCCGCGGGGCCGCTGTACTCTGGCGCCCACCGCGGCGCGCGCACGAAGCCCAGGAAGGAGAGGCGGCGCTCAAACTCGGCCGCGTTGGCCGCCTCGCCGTGCGCGTCCAGCTCGCGGAAGACGCCGGCGCCAACCTCGTCTGCGATGATGCGCAGGTCCGCCATCGTGCCCCACCGGCGACGCAGCAGGTCGAGCATGATGCGCAGCACGTACATGTCCAGGGCTACCAGGCGCAGCAGGCCCGGGCGCTGCACCTTGATGGCCAGCTCGCGGCCTTGGTGCGTCTTGGCATAGTACACCTGCGCCAGGCTGGCGGCGGCCACGGGGTCCGCAGACAGTTCCGCGAACAGCGCGGGGCCGGGCGCGCCCTGCGCGTGCGGGCAGTCGGGCGCCAGTCGGCCCGGCCAGTCCAGGTCCTCTGCCAAGATGCGCCACGCCTGCTGGTTGGGGAAGGGCGCGTTCTCCCCCTGCAGCGACTTGAGCGCAGTGGCCGCCTCGTCGCCGATGAGGTCGGGGCGCTCCGCCAGCGTCTGGCCGCACTTCACGGAGACGGCTCCCAGGCCAGAGAGGGCCTCGCGCAGTACCGTGCCGCGCGTGCGCTGCTCCAACGGCAGCCCCTCCTCCGCGCGCCACACGCGCGCCACGCGCGCGGCGGCGCTGGCGAAGGCTGCGAAGCGGCCGGCAACCTGGGCGGGGATGCAGACGGTGTTCTCAGGGCTGGCAGCAAACGAGGGGCGCAGCCGTTGCGCGCGGCCGCGCACCTCCCACGGGCGCCGCTGGAAGAAGGCTTGCAACTTGACATAGTCGTACTCGCCGCGCAGCACGCCGTACTCGCCGTCTGGGTTGCGCATGCGCATCCGACCCTCGCCCGAGGCGCCGCCGCTGACGCCCAGATCCGCCCGTGGCTCGGAGCTAGAGGTCCTCGGCGCAGCCTGGCGCGAACAGGGCGGCTCAGAGGCTCCACGCGGGCGGCAGCGGGTGCAAGTGCAGGGCGCAGGCGCACAGTCACCGCCACGCTCACGCTACGCGCACACGCACCGACAGCGCCTCCTCTTCTTCTGGGAAGGAGGTGGTGGATAGCGCACAACGCCTGGACGCGTGGCGACCGCGGCGCTGGGGGCCAGGCGTCCAGAGTGGTGTTCTTGGCAGCGGAGTGGCCAGCGCCACAAAAGCAGACTGGGGAGACGAGCCCTCCTGCCCGACCCCGGGACTGCTGCTGCACCCCCGCCTCACGCGCGCGCCCTGCGTGCAGCGCGCGCCCAGCGCGCGCCCGGGCGCCGCCTGCGCCGGGAGAGCGGCCGGCATTGTTCCGAGACGGCTCTCCAAGACCGAGACGCCGTGCCTCCTCGACTGCGTGCACTGCGCTCACTGGAGGAGCTCTACGATACGCGGCCGATACAGAGAGGCCCACGGCGCGACTTTAGCTTTTGCTTCGTCAGCACCGAGCTGCTGCTGGCAGTGGTCGGACGAGGACACACAACTCGCGCTGCGTCGGCGTGTCGAATCGCGATGAAACACATCTAGATGTTGGAAGAAGAATGGAAGGCGCCGCAGAGTCTGCGGGAGCTGGAAGTGGTGAGAGAGTTGGGTGTGGGCTCGTACGCGCGCGTGCTGCACGTGCGCCGACGCAGCAACGGCGAGGAGTATGCGCTGAAGGTGATGAACAAGGCGTTCCTGTTGCGCGAGAACAAGGGTGAGGCTGTCAAGCGCGAGCGTGAGCTGCTGGAGCTGCTGTGCGGCACTCCGGGCATGGTGCGCCTCGCCTTCAGCTTCCAGGACGCGCTCAGCGTCTACCTGGCCACCGAGGTGTGCCACGGCGACCTGCAGGCGCAGCTGGCGCGGCGCCCGGGCGGGCGTGCAGACGCCTGGGAGGCACGCTTCTGGACGGCGGAGCTGGCTTTGGCGCTGCACGCGCTGCACGCGCACAGCTGCGTGCACCGGGACGTGAAGCCGGAGAACGTGCTGCTGGACGCGCGCGGGCACGTGCGCCTGTGCGACTTTGGCAGCGCCAAGCGGCTGGACGCGCTGCCCGCGCCCCCTCGCGCGCCGCCGCCGGGCACGCGCGTGCGCAACGGCACCTTCGCCGGCACCGCCGAGTACTGCGCCCCGGAGCTCATCCAGGGCCTGGCAACCAGCTGCGCAGCCGACTTCTGGTCCCTGGGCTGCCTGCTCTTCCAAGCGCTGGTGCGAGCCGCGTCACCGCCACGCCCGCACCGCGTGCGTGCTGAGCTGCCCCCCCCCTCCCCTTACCC
>Ga0208951_1001367_pt1 | contig 10688 bp, 4 predicted proteins | sample GreLakmeMI27MSRF_FD_187702 | JGI IMG/M metagenome (GOLD analysis project Ga0208951, IMG submission 187702) | Freshwater lentic microbial communities from great Laurentian Lakes, MI, USA - Great Lakes metaG MI27MSRF (SPAdes) | ecosystem: Environmental > Aquatic > Freshwater > Lake | place: Great... | reverse complement strand
CGCGGCGCGAGAATGCGTGCGAGCGTGCGCCAACATGTTCTTTTGGGACGCCCGGGAACCAGCTGTGGTCGCGGCCTCCAAGGCGCTCGCCGCCGCCGTCTGGGCCGGCCCTCCCGCCAGCCGAGATGACACCGCGAGCGCGCTGTGCGAGGAGGCGATGACGCAGCTGACAGAGCGACACACGCGGTCCGCCTTTCCTGGGGCTGCGCTGGACGCCATCCTGCGCCCCGTCCTGCGCGCTGCACCGCCCAGCTTCCTGGAGAAGTTCTGGAGAGCGCACTTGAAGACGCTGCTGCGCCTGGCGGACGAGCGGGCCACCGGCAGCGCCGGTGGAGGTGCTGCGTTGAGCGGCATTGCGGCATCCGCCGATTCGGTGGCTGCGCCAGTGGAAGGCGACGTATTCGCGGCCAAGCGCGGCGCCGTGTACGGCCTCGTGCAGATCGTCCACGAGTGCTGCCCACCCGCCGGCCTGGAGCGCGCGAAGAAAGAGTGGACGAGCGGTAACCTCAACGGTGCCTGGACCAAGGCGCTGACGCGGGAGCTGCAGGAGGAGGGCGCGCGCGTCCCGCAGGCTGCGCTGTCGCCCGGCGCGCCGCTGAGCGACGCGGAGCTGGGCGGCATGGCAAGAGCGCTCGCGCAGCGCGGCACGCGTGCCGCAGCCTTTGCAGCGCTGGCGGCGCTGCTGGCCGCCACCCAGTCTGCGGAGGCCAAACCACCAGGCCAGCCGGGCGAGCCGCCGGGGCCCAGCAACCTGGAGACGTGGGTGGGCCGCCTGCTGGGCGGCGAGTTCTTCGCGGGCAACTCCTGGGCGGCGGTGGTGGACTGCGTCACGCCCGTCAAGTGCGCCCTGGAGGTGACGGTGGAGGCGCCCCGGCGCAGGGGCGGCAGCGCTGGACGGCGGGACCCCCAGGCGAGCCTGTCCCGCTCGCTGCGCGCCCAGGCAAGCGTGGGCACCTCGCTCTCCAGCAGCCTCAGCCTGGAGGACGCATCGCCCGCCGCCACGGCCATCACGCAGGCGGATGCCATGCAGCTGGACGCGCCCGACGGCGCAGCCGCCGCAGCGACTGCGCCAGAAGATGCTGCGGATGAGGAGCCGTACGAGGCCGCCGAGCGCGCGGATCTGCTGGACAGGGGCCCCGCCCTGGACGCGCTGGTGCGGCTGCTGGAGCACTGCGCGCGCGCGTTCGACGAGCAGACCCGCGCGCTGGCGCTCCAAGGCGACCTTGCGCTGCCCGCCTGGCTGGCTCCTCTGGCGCGTGCGCTGGCGGGCGAGGCCCCACTGGCGCCGCCCAGCGCGGCGCTGTTCGTGGCCAAGGCGCTGCTGCGCCTGCACGGGCGCTTCAAGGAGGCTGAGGAGCTGCGCGCTGCACGCAGGCTGGCCACAGCAGCGCGCTCCAGCGGCGGCGCCAGTGCATCCTCGCTCACAGCCTCCCTCGCCGCGTCGATGGACGCCACGCTGCGCCACGAGAACGACGTGTTCGCTAACATGGTCGGTGGCGTCGCAGCCGCCACCGGCGGCCGGCTGCAGCGCTCCCTCGCGCGCCGCGGCCGACCGCTTTATAGCCTGCCCGCGCGCTTCGCGCCGCTTCTTGCGCCGCCGCTCATCAACCTCTTGGTCCAAGGCGCTGGGGGCCGCTCCCTGCACGATGTTCTACGCCAGGCGGTGTGGTTCCTCCTTGACCTCGACTCCCTCTGGTCACTGGCTGCGGCGCAAACGCAGCCTGCGCTGGGCGACGCGCTCGGGCGGCTGCTGGATCACCTGGTCTGTGTGGCGGATGCGGGCCGGGGTCACGGCGTTGCCACCAAGGTGAACATCGAGCTAGTGCAGCTCACGCTACGCCGCGCTGCGCCCTGCTGGCGCCGGCTGGTGGCCACCCATCCCAGCCGCGACAGCATCGCGGAGGCGCTGACGGTGCGCGCCGGCGACCTCGACTCTGACGCCGTCAACAAGCGCCACGCGGCTCTACAGCTGCTGGCGGCGGTCATGGCCCCCTACGAAACCCTCCTGGCGCAGCCGCTCGCGTTCACGGAGGAGCAGGCTGCCAAGCTTGCGGAGCGCATCGTCAAGTGCGACATCCCGGACGCGTCCCCCGGCCGAGCTGGCGTCGTGGGCCACAAGCGGCTCTACACCTCTGCAGGCCTGGTGCTGGGTCTGGAGCTCAAGCGCCGCGCCGAGGCGGGTCTGGGGCCTGCACCCTGGGAAACTGCGCTGTGGGCGAAGCTGCGCGCGCTGTGTGTCGCAGCCGTGGACCCCTTCATTTGCACCCTCGCCGCCATCGCCGACAACTACCCTCAAGCGGCGTGCATGCAGGATATGCGCCTGGCGCTGACCTCTCAGCTGACGCGCACCACGGGCGACGTGCGGTGGACCGCGCTGGAGGCGCTGGCCGTGGGCGCGATGCACGGCAGCCGCGAGCAGCTGTGGACGGAGCTCAAGCCGCGGCTCAGTGACCTGGCTTCCCTGGCCTCGGACGACGGAGCGCTGGAGCGCCTTCTGCGCCTGCTTAGCCCGCTGCTGCTGCGCCCATGGCCAGCCGGCGGCGACGGCGGCCCGCAGGCTGCGGCTGCGTACGCGGCGCCCATCCTGCACGCCTCCCTGCTGCGCCACCGCGCGCCGGCGGTGCGCGCGGCGCACACCCGCCTGCTGGTGGACCTGTGCGCGGCCTTTGGCGCGCTGGCGACGCAAGAGTGTGTGCGCCTGCCCCTGCTGGCGGGGCTCACAGACACAGACCCGGTGGTGCGAGAGCAGTGCCTCTCCTTCTGGGACGCGGCCCTCCCCAGGGCCTTTGCGCCGCGCCTGCTGGCCACGCTGCGGGACGCGTACGCCGCGCCGCTCGCCCCGGAGTGGCCCCGCGCCGCCACTGCGCTGCTGCTGCTGCTGCCCACCCACAATGCGCCCCTGCTGGTGGAGCCCCTGCTTGGCGACAGCCCGCTGGACGCCTCCGCGCAGCTCTCGGAGGCGCGCATCGACACGCGATGGGCGCTGGGCGCGTCGCTGCTGGGCGCCGCCCTGTCGCTGGTGCCCGGCGGCGGCAGCCTGGGCTGGGGCGCCACTCAGGCTGCGGGCGGCGCCACGCAGCAGCCCGGCGCTGGCGTGGACTTTGAGGCGTCCCTCAGCAGCGCCCTGACTGCCACCCAGGAGACCGCCCCAGAGTGGCTCCGCCGCAGCCTCGCGCAGCCTGCGCCCGCAACCACCGCCGCAGTCGCAGCCTCCGCCGAGGACGACTCCGCAGCCGCGCAGCCGCCGCGCGACGGCGCCGTGCGGCCCTCGCGCAGGCTCATCAAGGCGCTGGGCGGCGGCCCGGGTAAGGGCATCAGCTCGGCAGATGTCCGTGCGGCCAAGCTGCGCGCCGCTGCCGCGGACGCGGGCCACAGCGTCTCGCTGCTGCGTGATTACCGCATCGGCGACTTCCCAGACATCCGCGTCTCACGCGGTGACATCATCCACCCCCTCGCCGCTCTCGCCGCTCGCGACACGGGCGTCGCAGCCGCCGCGCTGGCCGCGCTCGCCGCCGGCGCGTGGCGTGAGCCACCCCTGCCCGGCGCCCCGGGAGTGCACGCCGAGTTGCGCGACACGCTGGCGCGCATGTTGGGCGAGGCAGCGCCCGAGGCGGCCCTGATCGCGGCGTTGCACGCCATTGCGCTGGCCGACGACCGCCAAGCTGGTGTGGCGACGCGCATCCACGCGCAGTCGGTGGGGCGCCTGGCGGCGGAGGCGGGGCAGCTGGCGGGCGGCACGCTGCTTGTGGAGACGGCCCTCCTGTACGGTGGCGGCGGCGCGAGCGACGGTAGCGCCACCGCCCCCCCGAAGCGCCGGCGTCTGGACTCGGCGGCGGCGGCGGCGGCGGCTGCAGGCGGCGCCGCTGCGCGCGATGCCTGCGAGGCGTTGAGCGACCTGCTGCGCCTGGGCGGCGACGACTTTGTGGCGCTGGAGGTGCTCACGTGGGGGGCCAGCGCCGCGGCGGAGCACGGCCCGCACTTGGACGCGCTGCGGGCGCAGCTGGACGGCGACGAGCGCGGCGCGGCGGCGGCGTTCGCGGATGTCATCCGGGACGCGGAGGAGGAGGAGTGTGGTGAGGGTGGGGAGCGCGTTCCGCCGGCGGAGCTGACGCGCTGGAGGCGGGACCGCATTGCGCTGCTGGAGCGCATGGGCGACTGGGAGGAGGCGTGCTCGGACGCGGCAGCGCAGGTGCACCAGCTGGGCGGCCTGGACTGCGCGTGGCGCGCTGGGCCGCAGCAGCGCTGCTGGGTGGGCACGCTGGTGCGCGCCGCCGTGCGCCTGCCAGAGCAGCGCCACGCGCTGGCTGCCGCCGAGTGCGTGGCGGAGCCAGCGTTCCGCGCAGCCTTCAGCCTGGAGCTGGCGCAGCTGGAGGCTGCAAAAACGCCGCCCGCCGAGGACGCGGCTGCGCGGCTGCTCGCCGCCGCCGCGCGCGCAGGCCGCGCCGCGTGGGCCGCCGCGCCGCCCGGGGCTGAGCGCATGCGGCACGCCATCGTGGCCTCCTGGCAGCCCCCCGCCGAGCTGGGCGAGGCGCTGCGCGCGGTGCGGGAGCTGCGCCGCGTCGCCGCTGAGCGCGGGGCGCCCGACCCCGCCACGGCCGCCGCTGCGCTGCGCGTGCTGGCGCCATGGCCGCGCCGCTGGCCGTCGCGGGCCCACGCGCCGCGCTGCGTGCTCGAGGCTGTGGCCTCCGGCCGCGAGGTGTGCGCCCAGGCGCTCGCCGCCGCCGGCGCCGACGCGGCAGCGCTGACGCCGCTGCGCGCGGGGCTGATGCGCGCCGCGGGCGATGCGGCGCGGCGCTGCGGCGCGTTCGATTTGGCGGAGACGCTCCTGGCGCCCTGCGAGGCGGCCCAGAAGAGCGGCGCCGCCCCCTACGACTTCGCCGTCGTGACGAGCCTGCTCAAGATCCGCATCGCGCAGGCGGACGCAGCCGCCGAGGACGCACTCGCCCCCGAGGCCCGCGTGGAGCTGCTGAACAGCCCTCTGCGCATCCTGCGCCTCACGCTGCAGAAGCGCGCGGCCGACTTTGGCCCCCGCCCGGACTGGCTGCGCGCCGCGCACGCGCTGCGGGGCGAGCTGTGCGCTCGCCTGGCGCACGCCACGGGCGACGCGGCGCTGGCCACGGAGGCGCTGGAGGCGCTGCGCTGCGCCTCGGCGCTGCAGGGTCAGCTCACACACGCCGACGCTGCGCCGCCGGACGGCCGCGGCGCCTCGCCAGACGCGCGCCGCGCCGCGCGTAGTCTGCAGCGGCTGGCGCTGTACCTGGACGACGCGCTGGCTCAGCAGGAGGACGCGGCTGCTGCGGCACCGCTCAGCGCTACCGCGGTGGTGGCAGCTGCAGGTGGCGCCGACGCAGCAGCGGCGCTCATCGCCTCCTCCATCCTGCGGGCCAACTCCCTGGCGGGCGCCCGCCTGCCCTCCGCTCGCGGCGCCCTGCCCCGAGTGCTCTCCCTGCTGGGCCGCCACCCGGGCGCGCGCGCATCCTTTGCGCAGCATGGCGCCTCAGTGCCTCCCTGGCTTCTGCTTCCCTGGGCGCCGCAGATGCTCGCCTTCCTGGGCGGCCCGGAGGCGCCCACGCTGCTGCCCACGCTGCGCCAGCTGGCGCTGGCGTACCCGCGCGCGATGCACGCCCCCGTCGCGCTCGCGGCCGAGGGCGACGGCGAGGCGGCGGCGGCGGCGCGGGCGCACCTCTCGGATCTGGTGGCCAGCAGGGCCACGGCAGGCTTCGCCTTGGGGGTGGAGGACCTCACCTTCCCTCACATCCGCTTTGCAAAGTGGGTGAGCACCCTGGACGCGCTCACCCTCCGCGTGGCGTCAGAGGAGGCGCCCAGAGAGCGTGCGATGCGCGCGCTGCGTGCCATGGCTGCGGATGTGGCTGACGTGGCGTGCGCCAAAGCGCGCGGGGCGGGTCCCGTGAACCTGTCCTTCGCAAAGGCTGCGCAGCCGCTGCTGCAGGCGCGCTTTGGCGCGCCGCCGCACTTTCCCCTGCTGCGCTGGGACAGCGCGCGTGCGGAGATCGCTGCGCTGCGCAAGGAGGTGGAGGCGGCTGAGGCCTGCAGCCCGCAGGCGTGCAGCCGGCTCAAGGCGCAGACGCGACGCCGGCTGGAGACGCTGTCCGAGTCGCTCGCCAGCATGAGCTCCGCCGCCGCCGCCTCTCCCTTTGACTGGGTGGAGCGGCCCGGGCAGTACGCGGAGGCTGAGGCGCGCGGCTGCCCCCCCGAGCCGCAGCGCCATGCGCGAGTGGTGGGCTGTGACCCCACCGTCCGCGTCATGGCTAGCCTCATGGCCCCCTGCGTCCTCACCCTGCGCTGCGACGACGGCACGGAGGCTCGCTTCCTGGCCAAGGGGGGCGAAGACCTGCGCCAGGATGAGCGCATCCAGCGCCTTTTCCGCGCCTGCGCTGCCGCGCTCGCCGCGCACGGCCCTTCCGCCGCGCGCGGCCTGCACGTGGTGACATTCCACGTAGAGCCGCTGTCGCCCCGGTGCGGGCTTATCGCATGGCTGCCGCGTGCGGCTCCGCTGCTGGATCTGCTGCGTGGCTCCATGCCGCTGGGCGCGGAAGAGGCGTGCGAGGCTGCGCATGTGGCCTTCGTGAACCGCTGGGCCGGCACCACGGACGCGGCCAGCAGCGGGCGCCCCTACGCACGCCTGGCGATGCTGCCAGAGGCGCAGTTGCCTGCTGCCACCGTCATTGCGCACCTGGCGGACCTGCACGCCCGCCTGCCTGCTTACGCGCTCCGCGACGCGCTGCTGGCTCGCGCGCGCAGCCCGGAGGCGTTTCTGGCGGCGCGAGGGCGCTACGTTGCTACCGCAGTTGCCTCCAGCGCAGCCTGCTACATTGCGGGCGTGGGCGACCGACACCCGGCAAACATCATGGTAGACGGCGCCAGCGGTGCGGTCATCCACATCGGTGCGTGGTAGCGCGCTGCATGGACTTTTGTAGCTTACGCCTTCACCTCGCAGATTTCGGAATGGCGTTCGGTTTGGGACTAACACTGCCGGCGCCCGAACTTGTGCCTTTTCGCCTCACCCGCACGCTGGCGCGCGCGGTGGCACCGTACGACCGCACGGAGCTGCTTGTGCATGACCTGGGGAGTGCGCTGGGGGCGCTGCACGCTGCGCGCGCGGCCCTGGTCGCAGCGCTGGACGTGTTCAGCCGCGAGCCGCTGCTGGACTGGGCCCGCGACGCGCACCGTCAAGGGGAGGCGCAGGAAGCTTTCGTGGGCAACCGGCTGAGCGTTGTGCGCCGTAAGTTGAGCATGGCCAACCCCGTCTCTGTCGTGATGCACGAGCTGCCGCCCAAGTACGCTCAAAATGCGAACGGCTGGGAGGCGATGCAGGCGCTGCTGCGGGGCGATGCGGCCCGGGGCAACGTGCGTGCCGAGGTGTGTGCGCGCGGCGGTCAGGACTGCGCCTCTACGCTCGAGCAGGCCGCCTGCCTGGTGGACATGGCCACGGATGCCAACATCTTGGGGCGATGCTGGAGGGGCTGGCGGCCTTGGCTATGACCTTTCGAAGACTCAGCGCGAAAAGACAGCAACTCGAGTCACGTCACAAGACCACGCGCACCGCACGCAAGCACGCCATGGCGGAGGCGTCGCGCCGGTGCTTGCTTCTGCTGTGCGCTCTTGCTGTGTTTGGGGGTAGCATGGCGAATGCAGAGGAGCAGCTCTGTCTTTTCGCGTCCCCTCCAGTCGCACCAGGCCACTGGTCAGGCAGTTTCGGCGCTGCTCGCCAAGCTGCGGGCCGACAGCGCACGTCACCTGCTCCTCTGCGCTGTGTCAGCCTGGTGTTCCAGCCGACCGCGCGCCTCGACGGTGGATTTGACGCTTCCGCCTGCACGCTGCAACTATTCGACTTTATGTGCGAGCCGGACACCCCAGCAACAAGCGCCTTTCCTTACGTGCCCGGCGGTTGCGGCCGTGTCACCAGCGGCGGCGAACGCGCTGATGCCGCAAGTCGGTTGCCTGGCACCAGCCCGGATTGCATCCCGCGCGTCTGCGCGGAGGTGTGCGCTCACCCTGATTCGCCGAAGGCGTTCTGTGCACGCTGTGAACGGGCGGGTCACGCACGCGATGCGAAGCTGTCGGTATGGCAGGGAGTTCCCTTCTTCTTCGCAGCCATCTACAACGAGTGCTTGGCTACACTCTCTTCGCTGGCATGCCCCTGGGGCGCAGTCTGCGGGCTCTGCTACGATCACAAGAACCATCCGCCCAGGAATTGTCCGCCTCCACCGCCACCGCCCTTTACTAGTCCGCCGCCGCCCCTGCTGGGCGCCCCCACGCCGCCGCCCCCCCCGGCCGGGTCGACCTGTGGCGCCACTGCTCCCAAATCCTGCAAGGGCATCCCCTGCAGCGGAAAGACGACCTGTACATCGAGCACGCCCCAGTGCTGCTGCGGCGCGGACTGCGCTACGTTCGGAGACTGCTGCCCCGACCGAGTGCCTTGCTGCGGCGCGCGCATGGGCGTTGGCTCAGAGGAGGGTGCACGGGGAATGGCATGCGGCATGCCAGCCCCAGGGCGCAGCTGCCGAGGCGTGCCATGCAGTGGAAACACGGTGTGCAACCAGCCCCAACCTGGAGGCTGCTGCTGCGACGTCCTCTGTCCGATCATCGGAGATTGCTGCGCAGATCGAGAGACTTGCTGCGGCACCGAGCTCTCAATGCCGCGCATCGGGCAAGCCGCCGAGCGGGACGCGAATGCGGGTACATCGAGCGCATATGTCACTGGGCGCATCACGGCAGCCGGCGTCGACGTGGCGCACGGCGTCAATGTGCGCACCGGCCTCCCGCTGCTCATGCCCAGGCCTGCGGATGTGGCGCAGCGCAGGATTGGGTGATGCTCGAACGCCTCGTGTTGCCACGCGTGCAATAATGATGGCGGGCCTGCCTAGAATCGAGTCGTCACACGTCAGGAGTCATCAAATGCGTCCCCTCGCCCCTCCCATCATGCCCAACGGTGACCGCCTGGTGCTGAGCCGCGGCGACGTCTGCCTGCGAGAGAGCGACGTCGAGTTGCTGCGAGGTCCACACTGGCTCAACGATACGCTGCTCACGTTCTACTTGCAGCACGTCTCTGCTTCTACTACGTCTTCCAGCGTTCTCCTCATGGACGCCTCAGTCTCCTACTTCCTGAGCGCCTGTGCGCCCGAGGACGTGGGCGTCGTGACTGGCCCACTCGCCTTGAGCGGCAGGGACCTGGTGCTGTGTCCCGTTTCAGACAGCACGATGCCTGAAAGAGCGCACTCTGGAACGCACTGGACACTACTCGCCTTCTGGCCCAAGCAGCGCCGCTTCGTGCACTACGACTCGCTTGCACGAGCCAGCAGCAACAACGCGACACGCGTCGCGGGGGCGCTCTCTCAGGCTTGCGGCCACGCGAAAGAGGAGGCGCGTGTGGAGCAGGCGCAGGCGCCGCACCAACGCAACGGCACCGACTGCGGCCTGCACGTGCTGCTCGCCGCCCAGGCGTTGGCTGACGCTCGCGGCGCCATGCTGTCGGTCGAGGCGCTGGCGTTGGCTGTCACGCCCGCCGCCGCCGCTGCGCTGCGAGGGCAGCTCCTGGCGCTCGTCACCCGCCTGGCTGCTGAGCAGGAAGAGCAACGAGCGAGTGAGAAGAATGCAAGGCTGGACTACACTTAGCTATGATGTCGTGGTCGGGCTGTCACGCAGCGCTCCTCAGTTGGGCTCGCAGCGGTAGAAATCCTGGCCCGCATACTTGCAGATGCTCCCGGCCTGGCAGCAGCTCGGGCGCCCATGGTCCTTCCACGGCGTGCTGGTGCCGGAGATGAGGCCGCCGCACTGCGTCGGGGGCGACGCCTTCTCGTCAGAGCGGGCTGCACGGCCGCGAAAATGCACGCGCCTGCTCCCAGACGGCGTTGCAGGGCTTGCACTGGCTGTAGTTCTCGCTGAAGTACACGCTGTGCAGGGCGGGGCGGGTGCTGTGAGCCGAGGTGTGCCCGCCGCCGTCGCGGCGGACTACGCACCACTCGGTGAGGGCGGTGTCGTAGCAGCAGTAGGGCCCCGACCAGGCGTTGATGACGCCCGCGTCGGTGCCGCCACACTGGCTGTACTTTGCGCTGCAGCCCCAGCCGCGGCTCTGCTCGATGGGGATGCACTGACTGAAGGTGCCGGAGAGGAAGACGCAGGTGTGGTTGGCGGTGCAGTAGGTGGGCCCCGCCCAGGCGCTCACAGAGTCGGTGCTGGCAGACGTGCCGCCGCACTGGCCCCACGGCTCCGCAGGCTTGCTCGCATCGGGCGCCGACGCAGGGGTGGCGGGCGCGGGCGCGGCGCCGTCAGCGGCGGTGGGCTCAGTGGGAGGGGCGGCGGCCTCAGCCGGGGGGGCGGCGGCGGCAGCGGGCGCGGCAGCCGGATCAGCGGGCGCCGCGGCGGGCTCAGCGGGTGCCGCGGCGGGCTCGGCGGGCGGCGCCGCATCGGCAGGCGCCGGCTCGGCGGGTGCTGTGCGGTGGCCCCGTTAGTTCAGTCCAACAAAACCGCTTGGGTCTAGGAGAAAAAAATATATATGCTGCACGCGGGGCGGGCCGGGGCGGCGGGGCGGGGGAGGCACACGCCTTCCTGGAGCAGGGTACGGCCGGTGATGGGGCGGCGCAGAGCGGCGGGCGCCGGGGCTGGGGTGCGGGCACGGCCGCGCGGAGCAACCATTTTCTTGCCCTTCTTGTCCGCCGCGTCGGCGA
>Ga0208951_1001363_pt1 | contig 10708 bp, 10 predicted proteins | sample GreLakmeMI27MSRF_FD_187702 | JGI IMG/M metagenome (GOLD analysis project Ga0208951, IMG submission 187702) | Freshwater lentic microbial communities from great Laurentian Lakes, MI, USA - Great Lakes metaG MI27MSRF (SPAdes) | ecosystem: Environmental > Aquatic > Freshwater > Lake | place: Great... | reverse complement strand
TGATTTGAAGTATGATCTTGCTTTTTATCTGGTTTGTTTAGGTATTTTTTTTGATTTTTTTGATGGTTTTTTTGCGCGAAAATTTAATGTTTCAGGGCCATTAGGTATTCAATTAGATTCTTTAGCCGATATGATAACCAGTGGCTTTGTACCTGGATATGTTGTGTTTTCAATGTTAAAAAACGATAACAATATAGGATTAGAGAGTTATTTGCCTTATTTTGGTTTTGTTATAACTTTGGCAGCTTGCTATCGATTGGCAAAATTTAATATAGACGTTAGACAAACCGATTCCTTTATTGGACTTCCAACCCCAGCAAATGCTCTTTTTTTTACTAGTTTACCTTTACTAGAACACACGAGTCAATTGAGTGCTTTGAGTGAGATATTAAATTCTAGTTGGGTTATAGTTGCTTTGGTTTTGTTAAGTGCCTACATCATGAATGCTGAAATTCCTTTGTTTTCTTTGAAGATTAAAGATTTTACTTTTACTAAATATAAAGTGCAAGTTTTCTTCGTTTCTGTTTCGGTGCTCCTGTTAGTTTTTCTTCAAATAGCAGCAATTCCATTGATAATAATTAGTTACGTTTTACTTTCCATTGTAAATAATAAATTGATAAATAAAGCGCTGTAAAAGTCTTATTTGTTCTTATCAATCATATACATTATTAATCCAAAAAAGAGCGCTGATACAATTATTACAACTAATGATTTTGGATTTGCGAAGTTGAGTGTTATACCAAAATTTGGATTGGGTTTGTCTACAAAAATTCTACTGTCTTTTTTATTAAAATAGAAAATACCTAATTTCCAGTTTTTAGAATCTTTATGCCATTTTTCAATTTGCTCCTTATCAGATTTGACCATTTCTAAAATTCAAGCTTTTTTTTACGGAGTTCAAAGTTTTGCCCAAGGTAAACTTTTCTCACCATTTCATCAGCAGCTAGATCTTCAGGGATACCTGCTTTTAAAATTCCTCCTTCAAACATGAGGTAGGTTTTATCAGTAATAGCTAATGTTTCTTGGACATTATGGTCTGTTATTAAAATTCCTATATTCTTGTTTTTTAATTGGGCTACAATTCGTTGTATGTCCTCAACTGCAACAGGATCAACTCCAGCAAAAGGTTCATCGAGTAAAATAAATTTCGGATCTGTTGCAAGGGCTCTAGCAATTTCAGTTCTTCTTCTCTCTCCACCAGACAGCAAATCTCCTCTGTTTGTTCTTATATGTTCTAAGCTAAATTCAGCAATTAAACTCTCCATTTTTGCAATTTGCTCTTCTTTGGTATATTTGGTGAGTTGCAACACACTTAAAATGTTATCTTCAATGCTTAATTTTCTGAATACTGACGCTTCTTGTGCTAAATAACCAATGCCATTTTGGGCTCTTTTATACATTGGGTATTCAGTAATGTTGAGATCGTCTAAATAAATATTTCCTGAATTGGGTTTTACTAATCCTACAATCATATAAAATGAAGTTGTTTTTCCAGCGCCGTTTGGACCTAAAAGGCCAACAATTTCACCTTGGTTTACCTCTACAGATATTCCTTTAACAACACTTCTTCCTTTATATGTTTTTACTAATTTTTCGGCTCTTAATTTCATATTTGGTGTTCTAGGGTTCTAAGTAACTAAGCTTTATAAAGCGCAAATAAACAAATTCTCGAATTAAGGATTTATAATTTTAACCAATTATTAATTGTTAATTATCAATTGTTAATTATTTTCAAGTGCTTCCCAAAACTCGTAGGCTCTTCTTAAATGAGGGATAACAATTGTTCCACCTACTAGAGTTGCAATTCCCATAGTTTCCATCATTTCTTCCTTCGAAACGCCCAATTTGTGACTTGTTTCCAAATGATATTTAATACAGTCATCGCATCGCAATACGGTTGATGCTACAAGACCAAGTAGTTCTTTGGTTTTTTTATCTAATACCCCATCAGCATATGCATTAGTGTCTAAATTGAAAATCCGTTTCACTATTTTGTTGTTATCGTCCAATAATTTGGCATTCATCTTTGAGCGATAATCATTAAATTCTTTAACTTGCTTGTTCATTTTGCTTTTTGTTTTTTTCTACTGCTGCAGAAATCCATATACTAACTTCATAAATTAATAACATCGGAATCGCAACGGTTATCTGACTAACAACATCAGGCGGAGTTACAATAGCTGCTACAATTAATACAATCACAATGGCATATTTTCTGTATTTTCTTAAGAAATTAGGGCCTACTAAACCAAGTTTAGTTAAGAAATAAATAATTATGGGCAATTCAAAAAATAGGCCACCAGCAATAACTGCGGTCTTTACCATGCTTATATAAGAGTCAATGCTAAATTGATTCTTTACAATTTCACTAATTGAGAAAGTAGCCAAAAAATTGACAGACATAGGGACAATTACAAAATAGCCAAAGAGAACACCTAAAAAGAAGAGAAGAGAAGCAATAAATATGAAAAGTTTAGCGTGTTCTTTTTCTTTTTCATAAAGCGCTGGGCTTATAAATTTCCATAGTTCCCACAATATGAAAGGGAAAGCTAGAATGAAACCTATTGTGATACAAACCCAAACAAAAATATTGACCTGACCTTCCATTTCAGTATTCTGAATGATGAAGTTTAATTTTTCTATACAAATACTATCGGCAAAGCCTAAAAAATGGGAAGCGTCACAAAAAAAACGGTAGGTAATAAATCCAGGATCTGTAGGGCCAAAAATGAGATCGTTAAAAATATAATCTGCAAAAAAATATGAAAATACCGCCATCACTAAAACTGCGGCGGAACTTCTTACCAATACCCATCTTAAAGCTTCAAGATGGTCAAGGAAGGACATTTCATTGAGCGCTTTTTTTGCCATTATAAAATTCCTTCTTTTAATATGTCGTGCAGATGGATGATCCCTTTATAACACCCGTTGTCAGCTACTACAAGTTGTGTAATCGAAAAATATTCTAATACATTCAAGGCATCGCTAACCATATCAGTAGATTTTATTATTTTCGGATTTTTAGTCATAATATCTGCAGCAGTTAATTGTGATATGTTGTCCGTTTGATCTAGCATTCTTCTAATGTCACCATCGGTAATGATTCCAACGATTTGTTCATTTTCTATAACAGCTGTAACACCTAATCGTTTTTCGGATATTTCACTAATTACATTTTTAATTGTAGCATTTGGGGCAACTTTAGGTTGTTGACTCGCACCAAGCATGTCAGCAACTCGCAGCAATAATTTTTTCCCTAATGCGCCACCAGGGTGATATTTAGCAAAATCTTCGGGAGTAATTTTTTTTATTTCCATAAGGCAAACTGCTAGCGCATCTCCCATTACTAATTGCGCAGTAGTACTATTTGTTGGGGCTAAATTAATGGGGCAAGATTCGCATTCTACATAAGTATTTAATGTAAAATCAGCTTCCTTGCTTAAAAATGAAGTTGCATTTCCAGTTATAGCAATAAGTTTATTTCCGAAATTTTTTAATAAAGGGACTAATGCCTTTATTTCAGGACTATTCCCGCTTTTTGAAATACAAATCACCGCATCTCCTGGTTGCACCATACCTAAATCGCCATGAATGGCTTCAGAGGCATGAAGAAATAGCGAAGGTGTGCCAGTAGAATTTAAAGTAGCAACAATCTTTTGGGCTATAATGGCACTTTTACCAATTCCAGTTATAATTAATCGTCCCTTTAAATTAGATAGCAGCGTTATGGTATTTACAAAGTTGTCATCTATAAATTCGGTTAACTTTGCTATCGATTGACTTTCAGACAAAATGGTTCTTTTTGCAGATGCTAAAATGGTTTCTTTGTTTATCAAAATAGTAAGAATTTAAAATTTGTGTATGAAAAAGAAAGTAGTATCTTTATAATTGCAAATTTATGTAAAAATACTATTAACAAGAATGAAATTAGACGAAATTGACATTCATAAAGAATTAAAAAAATATTTTGGTTTTAGCCATTTTAAGGGATTACAAGAACAAGTCATAAAAAGTATTATTGGTAAGAATAATACTTTTGTTATTATGCCAACAGGAGGAGGGAAGTCACTTTGTTATCAGTTGCCTGCTCTAATTCAAGAGGGTACTGCAATAGTTGTGTCACCTCTTATTGCTTTAATGAAAAACCAAGTTGATGCAATTCGTAGTTTGTCTTCAGAAAATGGTATTGCTCACGTATTAAATTCTTCACTAACAAAAACCGAAATAAACCAGGTAAAGAAGGATATCACTTCTGGAATTACAAAACTATTGTATGTTGCCCCAGAATCATTAACAAAAGACGAATACGTAGCGTTTCTTCAAAAGGTAAAAATATCCTTTGTTGCAATAGACGAAGCTCATTGTATTTCAGAATGGGGACATGATTTTAGACCTGAATACAGGAATTTAAAATCTATAATAAAGCTTATTGGTGATGTGCCTGTTATTGGATTAACTGCTACGGCAACTCCAAAAGTTCAAGAAGATATTTTAAAGAATTTGGATATGTCAGATGCAGTAACTTTTAAAGCATCTTTCAATCGTCCCAACTTATTTTATGAAGTACGAACCAAAACTAAAAATATAGAGTCTGACATTATTCGATTTATTAAACAGCATAAAGGGAAATCGGGTATTATTTATTGTTTGAGTCGAAAAAAAGTTGAGGAAATCGCTGAGGTTTTACAGGTCAACGGAATCTCTGCTGTGCCTTATCATGCTGGCTTAGATGGTAAAACAAGAGCCAAACACCAAGATATGTTTTTGATGGAAGATGTTGATGTAGTGGTTGCTACTATTGCATTTGGAATGGGGATTGACAAGCCGGATGTTCGTTTTGTAATACATCATGATATTCCAAAATCGTTAGAAAGCTATTATCAAGAAACAGGACGCGGTGGAAGAGATGGCGGTGAAGGTCATTGTTTAGCTTATTATTCCTATAAAGACGTTGAAAAGTTAGAAAAGTTTATGTCTGGAAAACCAGTGGCTGAACAAGAAATTGGTTTTGCGCTCCTGCAAGAAGTAGTGGCTTATGCTGAGACATCAATATCAAGACGCAAATTTTTACTTCATTACTTTGGAGAAGAATTCAACAGTGAAACAGGTGAAGGTGCCGATATGGACGATAATGTTCAGAATCCAAAAACAAAAGTAGAATCAAAAAACCAAGTTAAAATACTTTTAGAAGTTGTAAGAGATACCAAATATTTATACAAGTCAAAAGAGATTTGCTTCACGCTAATAGGTAGATTGAACGCTGTGATTAAAGCACATCGGACGGATTCTCAGACTTTCTTTGGTGTTGGAAAGGATTATGAAGAAAGGTATTGGATGGCTTTAATACGTCAGGTATTAGTTGAAGGCCTTTTAACAAAAGATATTGAAACTTACGGAATTTTAAAAGTATCAGATAAAGGTCATGATTTTATTAAAAAACCGACTGAGTTTATGATGTCTGAGGATCATGAATATAATGAAGCCGAAGATGAAGCTATAGTCACAGCATCTAAAGTCGCCGGAACAGCAGACGATGCTTTGATGACAATGTTGCGTGAATTGCGGAAAAAAGTAGCCAAGAAATTAAGTGTGCCTCCTTTTGTGGTTTTTCAAGATCCTTCACTGGAGGATATGTCACTAAAATACCCAATTTCCATAGATGAACTTATAAATATTCATGGTGTTGGCGAAGGTAAAGCCAAAAAATATGGAAAAGAGTTTGTGGAGCTTATTGCGAGATATGTAACTGACAATGATATTATTCGCCCTGATGATCTTGTAGTAAAATCAACTGGCGCTAATTCGGCAAACAAATTATACATTATCCAAAATATTGACAGAAAATTATCACTAGAGGATATTGCAAATGCTAAAGGATTTACGATGGAAAATTTGTTGAAAGAAATGGAGCAAATTGTAAATTCGGGAACAAAATTAAATATTAATTATTGGATAAATGAAATCCTTGATGAAGAACAACAAGAAGAAATTCATAACTATTTTATGGAATCAGAATCTGATAATATCGAAGACGCCTTGAAAGAGTTTGACGGCGAATATGACATTGAAGAATTAAGATTGTTACGAATTAAATTCATAAGTGAAGTAGCTAATTAGTTGAAAGTCTTAAAGTCTAATGTCAAAAGGATTAGAGTTGATGGATTGTGATTTTTTTTGCTTTATGACTTTCGGCTTTATGACATTAGACTGAGTAAATCTCCCCACGATGTGGCTTTAAAGCATCTCTTACAGAAATCATGTTATCATCAGTAACGACCATAAAAGCAATAGCATGCATTTCGTTTTTAATTTCAAAACCGGTAATGTTCAGCGGAAGTTTTTCAATGATGATATATTCCTTCAAATGAATTTCATGATGCTCCGCCGTTTTAGCTGAAGCTTCTCCACGAAAATCCCAGATTAGTTTTATATTTCTTGACATTATTTTCTTTTGTTTTTGTAATAGTACAAAATTACAATAACAAATTTCAAATCGCTATTTTTGCCATTCAAATAAAATTATGCCTCAAGAACTAAACCTACAAGTTTCTCCCGAAATAGCATCAAGCGAAAGTTTGCTCTATGAATATGTGGCTAAAACAGTTCGGGTTTCAACCAAATTGGTTGAAAAAGTTGTAATTCTTAAACGGTCAATTGACGCACGTCAAAAAGCAATAAAGATAAATCTTAAAGTTTCGGTATATCTGATTGACGAAAAATATATAGCACAAAAAATTGAACTCCCTCACTATGAAAATGTTTCCAATAAACAAGAAGTAATCATTGTTGGAGCCGGCCCGGCTGGATTATTTGCAGCATTACAGTTGATTGAATTGGGTTTAAAACCTATAGTTTTAGAACGCGGAAAAGATGTTCGTGGGCGTCGTCGTGATTTAAAAGCTATTAATGTTGATCATATTGTTAATGAAGATTCTAATTATTGTTTTGGTGAAGGTGGCGCAGGAACGTATTCAGATGGAAAGTTATATACAAGATCAAAAAAACGAGGAGACGTTGATAGAATTTTAAAATTACTAGTCGCTTTTGGAGCTACTCCTGACATTCTTGTGGAAGCTCATCCTCATATTGGAACCAATAAATTACCCCAAATTATTCAAGACATTCGAGAGAAAATAATTGAAATGGGAGGACAAGTTTTATTTGAAACTCGCGTAATAGATTTTGTGATTAAGAATAATGAAATTCAAGGAGTTGTTACTCATAATGGTGATACTATCTCAGCAAATAAACTAATTCTTGCAACTGGACATTCCGCTCGTGATATTTTTGAATTATTAGATAAAAAAAAGATTTTCCTCGAAGCCAAACCCTTTGCCATTGGAGTTCGAGCCGAACACCCTCAGGAATTGATAGATAAAATTCAGTATAGTTGTGATTATCGCGGAGATTATTTACCACCTGCGCCTTATTCTATTGTGAAGCAAGTGGACGGAAGAGGAATGTATTCGTTTTGCATGTGTCCTGGCGGTGTAATTGCTCCCTGTGCTACCACTCCAGGTGAAGTTGTTACTAATGGTTGGTCACCATCTAAACGAGATCAAGCGACTGCTAATTCAGGAATCGTAGTCGAATTGAAACTAGAAGATTTCAAACCCTTTGCCAAATTTGGAGCCTTAGCTGGAATGGAATTTCAAAAAAGTATCGAACAAAAAGCGTGGCATTTAGCGGGAGAAACTCAAAAAGTTCCGGCCCAACGGATGGTCGATTTTACACAAAATAAAGTTTCAGCCAACATCCCAAAAACATCTTATGTTCCTGGAACAACTTCGATTGAAATGGGACAAATCTTCCCCGGATTTTTAACACAGATACTACGCGATGGTTTTACCGAATTTGGAAAATCAATGCGTGGTTTCATGACTAATGACGCTATTCTTCATGCTCCAGAAAGTAGAACTTCTTCACCAGTAAGGATTCCGCGGGATAATTTTACTTTAGAACACCCTCAAATTAAAGGGTTGTTTCCCTGCGGTGAAGGTGCTGGGTATGCCGGAGGTATCATATCGGCAGCAATCGATGGTGAAAAATGCGCTCAGAAGATAGCAGAAGACAAAAAATAATTACTTTCTTATAAACTATTACGTTTTAGTTAATTTTTTTCTTGAAAAAGGGTATTACTGTTTTAACTTAAATGGTAATTTTACAAAAAAATTAATAGTATGAGTACAATACCAGCTGAATTCCAAATTAAAACTATTTTGAGTCAAGATGCTTATTTGGTTAATGGGGAATTAAAGAAGTGGACAGGGCCTACAACAGAAGTTTATTCAACAATATCTTCTACAGAAATATATAAACCTACACTGCTAGGAACGATACCTACTATGGGAGAAGTAGAGGCCGATGAAGTTATATTAGCTGCTTCTGATGCTTACAATAATGGGCAAGGATTGTGGCCAACAATGAAAGTAAGTGAGCGAATTCAATGTATGGAGAAATTCGTTATTCAAATGAAAGAGACCCGCAACGAGGTAGTAAAATATTTGATGTGGGAAATCGGAAAGTCATTAGGCGACTCTGAAAAAGAGTTTGATAGAACTGTCGAATATATTTATGATACAATCGAAGATTACAAGCAATTAGATAGAAACAGTGCCCGTTTTAATAAAAGCCAAGGCGTAAATGCTATGGTTCGTAGAGGTCCGCTTGGAGTTGTTCTTTGTTTAGGGCCCTATAATTATCCTTTAAATGAAACCTTTTCCCTTTTAATTCCTGCAATTATAATGGGAAACACGGTAATTTTTAAGCCAGCAAAACATGGGGTTTTACTTATCTCGCCTTTACTTGAGGCTTTTAGAAATAGTTTTCCCAAAGGTGTAATCAATATTGTATACGGAAGAGGAAGAGATGTAGCTTCCCCAATAATGAAATCAGGTAAAATAGACATACTAGCATTAATAGGAAATAGCAAGTCTGCGATTGCCCTTCAAGATTTACACCCAAATAAGAATCGTTTGAGGTTAATTTTAGGTTTAGAAGCTAAAAATCCGGCTATTATTCTACCTGATGCCGATTTGGATTTGGCCATACAGGAATGTATCATGGGAACTTTGTCTTTTAACGGACAACGTTGTACGGCACTTAAAATTCTTTATGTTCACGAATCAATTGCAGCTGAATTTAATAGAAGATTTACGGAGAAAGTAGATGTGCTTCCTTTTGGGAATCCATGGGAGAAAGGCGTTTTATTGACACCACTACCCGAAAAAGATAAACCCAATTATATTCAGGAATTAATAGATGACGCTACAGCTAAAGGCGCTAAAGTCTTAAATGCTAAAGGTGGAGAACATTCGGATAATTATATTTTTCCGGCTGTTTTGTTTCCGATAAATAAGGAAATGCGTGTGTACCACGAAGAGCAATTTGGGCCGGTAATTCCAATTATAACTTTCAAAGACATTCAGGAGCCGTTGAATGATATGGCCGAATCGAATTACGGACAACAAGTGAGTTTGTTTGGGAAAAACATTAAAACTATTGCGCCACTTATTGATACGTTAGTTAATTTAGTATGTCGCGTAAACCTGAACAGCTCTTGTCAACGTGGTCCAGATGTTTATCCTTTTACAGGGAGAAAAGATTCCGCTGTAGGAACTCTAAGTATTCATGATGCTTTGCGTTCTTTTTCGATAAGAACATTCGTTGCATCAAAGGACAATGCATATAATAATGCCATACTCCAAGATTTATTAAATAGCAAAGAATCAAATTTTATTAATACTGACTATATTCTATAAGCCAATCTTTGGCGATTTTATTGGAATTTTGTTGCCCTAAATAGCACTATAAAAAGTTGTTTTTTGTACATTTTTTGGTTGTGTACTAATATATAAAGTAAAACAGGATTTATCGTTTTGAAATTGCTTCTTCATAGCGTTCCGAAACTTTTTCCCAGTTAATAATTTTAAAGAAATTATCAATATAATTTTTTCGTTTGTATTGATAATTTAAATAATACGCATGTTCCCATATGTCAATATTTAGGATGGGTTTCCCCGATACAATTTGTTTTGGCATTAATGGATTGTCTTGATTTGGCGTACTAATTACTTGAAGTTTTCCATCTTTGTTAACTAACAACCAGGCCCATCCCGCACCTTGATGTTTATTGGCTACTTCCGAGAAATCAGTTTTAAATTGGTCAAAAGAGCCAAAATCTCGTTTAATCGCTGAAGCCAATGTGTCTTTAGGTTGTCCTCCAGATAAAGGTTTTATACTGTTCCAAAACAAATTGTGATTATAATAGCCTCCAGCATTATACTTTAAATCAGAATTTTTTCCGTCACATTTTTTTAAAATTTCTTCAATACTAAGGTCTTTTAGCGATTCTTCGTCAGCTAAAATTTTATTTAAATTATTTGTATGGGTTAAGTAATGTTTGGAGTAGTGCATTTCCATAGTTAGAATGTCAATACTTGGTGAAAGCGAATTGTAATCGTAAGGTAGTTTTTCAAGTTCAAATTGCCCTTCATTTGCCTTTACATCATCAGGTTGACCAATAGTAATTTTTTCTTCAGTTGATGGAAGTGGAACTTCAACAACTTCAATTAATTTTTTCTTACCACATGATATAATCACTATAATTATAATTAGAAGTGTGAATAATTTAATAATGTTTTTCATTAGTAATAAAGTAGATTGAAATATTAATATCGACTTTCAATAAAAAAAGTAATATGTTGTA
>Ga0208951_1001361_pt1 | contig 10709 bp, 12 predicted proteins | sample GreLakmeMI27MSRF_FD_187702 | JGI IMG/M metagenome (GOLD analysis project Ga0208951, IMG submission 187702) | Freshwater lentic microbial communities from great Laurentian Lakes, MI, USA - Great Lakes metaG MI27MSRF (SPAdes) | ecosystem: Environmental > Aquatic > Freshwater > Lake | place: Great... | reverse complement strand
CGCTAATTGTTTCAAATAGTTGTTTGTTGTTATTTTTTCTATAGTTTAATTCCATTTAATAAATTAAAAATACTTATTTTTCTTGTTTATAACACAAATAATCTTTTTAAATATTACTAAATATTAGTAAATATTACTAAATATTACTAAATATTACTAAATATTACTAAATATTACTAAATATTAGTAAATATTACTAACACTATTATTTAGATTATTTAGATGATTTAGATTATTTAGATGATTTAGATGATTTAGTTGATTTAGTTGATTTAGTTGATTTAGTAGATTTAGTTTAAATCCTAGATTATATAATATTATTATTAAACATAATGACATTAGAATTAAAAAAATTCGATATTAAAACTATCAGTTTTAGACCGGATGAAAATAAGGGACCTGTTATAGTTTTAATAGGTCGTCGTGATACAGGCAAATCATATTTAGTTAGGGATCTTCTTTATTATCATCAAGATATACCAATTGGAACTGTTATTAGTGGAACAGAAGCCGGTAATGGTTTTTATGCTGAACATGTCCCAAAACTTTTCATTCATGATGAATATAATACTGCTATTATAGAAAATATTTTAAAAAGGCAAAAAACAGTACTGAAACAAGTAAAAAAAGAAATAGAAGTTTATAAAAAATCAAATATAGACCCTCGTGCGTTCGTTATTTTAGATGATTGTTTATATGATGGTAGTTGGACTAAAGATAAAATGATGCGTCTACTTTTTATGAATGGGCGCCATTGGAAAATAATGTTAGTAATCACTATGCAATATCCCTTAGGTATTCCTCCAAATTTACGTACAAATATTGATTATGTTTTCATATTACGTGAACCATATATAGCAAATAGACGACGAATTTATGAAAATTATGCTGGCATGTTTCCAACTTTTGAAAGTTTTTGTCAAGTAATGGATCAATGTACAGAAAATTATGAGTGTTTAGTAATAAATAATAATTCTAAATCAAATAAGTTACAAGATCAAATTTTTTGGTATAAAGCAGACCATCATAAAACTTTTAAATTAGGTTCAAAAGAATTTTGGGAAATTAGTAAAAATTTAGACTCTGATAATGAAGAAGAAATGTATGACCCAAATATAAGAGATAAAAAAAAAGGACCAAAAATTAATGTACGCAAAACAAAATGGTAATAATTAATTTATAATATTTTTCAATAAATATTATAAATTATTAATGCTGTCTTCTACATGTAGTCAATTGCGGGACCTTCATGTTTTTCTCTTACAATTTCAATGAGTGAACTTTCAAGACTATCACGAGCAGTAGTTAACATTTGACAATAGAATATAAAGCGATATGCTTTAATTGTGCCTAATGTAACTTCTTTAATATGTGCTGTTATTAAATCATATAGATGTGTTTTAATATTTAGCACAACTTCTTCGACACCTGAATTGTCAATACTTGATAATATGATATTATATATTGAATATAATATAGGAGAAGTTTTAAATTCTGCTTCGTTTTCTAATATGCTTAAAAATACTCGATTATTTTTCAATAAATTTCATCTTTAATTTCTTTTGTAGCACAATCGGCCAATAGTTCTAAATTGCTCATTTCTTCTTGTGTTGTTGCTTTTTCAGCACGTTCTTTTTGTCTTTCTAATAGTTCTCCTAGTCCATGATCATTATCTTTCTTTCTTCCCACAATAACATCTTCAGCCTCAAATAATTCTTTGCGCAAATCAGCAGTAGATACATCGTCATCTTCCTTGTCACCAAAAAGCAGATTTTTACCCGGAACATCCATTCTATCCGCATTTATTAAATTGCCCTCTTCATCAATAGTTTGCATTAATTTATTGCCTTCTTTTTGAGCTTTAGCAATATTTTCTTGAATTGCTTTCTTTTTACTTTCTTTTACACGTTCTTTAAATTGCTCTTTAGAAATTTCATCATTTTTCTTCTTATGACTCATAAGTTCATTTAAATCTTTTTCTAAATATTCAACGCGTCCTGTTTTATATGCTTCTGGATGAAAAGGCATCCACATACCAACCGCACCAACATACACATCGTGATTTGAATCTACTTCTCTTAACATCTTACATCTCATTTCTGCTTCTTCTTGTGAACCAAATACACCTCTCACTTTAATGCCTCTTGTATTTGTTTGAAATTCATGTAATTCATTATACTCTTTTTGTAATAGTTCTTCTTTAGCATCCATAAATGTTTTATATTCATCATCTAATGTAGTTAAAAATAAATTCTCTTTTTCCTCTTGAACAAACTCTTCCATATCTTTGCTTAAGTTATTAAAATCTAAATTATATTTGTATGCTAAAAAATTCAAAAATTGTGTATATTTTTCAAAAGTTTTTTTAAACTCGAAGTTCTTTAAGAATTTTTCAAAATAAAATAATTCTTTATTTTTAATATGGTCTTCAGGAGAAATAAAACTTAGACATACATATTTTTGACCACCTATAGGTTTATCTTCATCTAATAAATCCACATATTTTGCTTTTTCTAAATTATTAATAGGTTTATCTTTATCTTTATCTTTATCTTTATCTTTAGATTTAGAAGATTTTTTATTAAGCATTTTATAAATTAGTATTTTAATATAATTTTAAGTATAAATTTAAACATTATATTAAACAAAAATGTAAATAAAATTTAATTTAATTATTTAGGCAATTTTATATATTTAAATTAAATTAAATTAAATTAAATTAAATTAAATTAAATTAAATTAAATTAAAATAAAATAATTTGTGTAAATATAATTTTTTCTTTAGTATTATTATAAAACAAAATGAATTTCAGTATGGGTGAATTAGTAAAAAGAGCTGTGAAATATTTGATTGAAGGTTTAATGGTTGCAATAGTTGCTTTTGTCATTCCACAAAAACCATTAAAAGTAGAAGAAATCGCTATTATTGCTTTAATGGCTGCTGCCACATTCTCTATTTTAGATACTTTCATTCCCACTATGGGTGTAAGTGCTAGATCGGGTGCTGGTTTCGGCATTGGTGCTAATTTGGTTGGTTTCCCAAGAATGTAAATATACTTTAATAATAATTAATAATAATTAATAGTTAGTTTTAAAAAATATATAAATTTTATACACTTTATATATTTTATACATTTTATAATAATGTATAAGTATTTGGTTATGATTAATATCTTGTTAAAAAAATCATTACTTGTAACTAGAAGTAGTAAATAATTTTTTCATTATTTAATGTAAATATATTTACTAATAATAGTAATACTATGAATAGTAATACTATGAATAGAACCAAACCTTTAATAGGTATTTTACCTACTCCTTATATAAAAGATCCGGTTACTAAGAGGCAATTTGTATCTAATAAAATATTTTTAACAGCAGATATAATAAGTTTCTTAAAGCAAAATTTGATTGATTATATTATAATTCCATACACTATTACAAAAGTTGATTTAAACAAAATATTGCCTAATTTAGATGGTTTGTTATTTACATCACATCATCGTGGTAATTATTATAATAACAAATTTTTAAGGCAACATTTTTTAATACAAAAATATATAGTTAAAAAAGTCAAATTACTTGCTGCTAATAAAATAATAATACCAATATTATCAATATGTCATAGTCATCAAAGTATGATTTTAATTGAAAATAAATATTCTATATCAAATAAAAATATAAAAAATACTTTTATCAATGTAAACTCACATGGTATTAAAACAATACCAAAATTTAGAAATACCATTCTGGGAAACTTGTTAAAAACAAATTTTAATAAAACCAAGAAATTATATCATAGTCATAAACTAGCATTAGATGCAAAATATGAAATAAAAAATTATGAAGTTATTGCTACTAGTTTAGATAAAAACAAAAAAGAATTTGTAGATATAGTCAAGCATAAAAAATATCCATTTTTTGGATTTCAAGGACATCCTGAAGTAGAGAATACAAAATTATTTGCTCCTTATATTTCTTATGTTAATAATATTTTTAATAAAAAAAAATCAAACAAAAAAATAATAAATAAGGAAATATATAATAAACTTAATTTATTAAAATTAAGATCTCAAAAAACTTCTTGTAAGAAATATAAATTGGCATCAACAAAACACAAAAAGTGTAGAATATTTTATGATGTATAAATAAAATATTACCAAAACATAGTTTAATAATTTTTGCGTTTTTTTGTGCGTTTAGCACGTTTTTTTATATTTTTTTTTGATTTATTTTTAACGTCATAATCTTCTTTAGGTATATATCTAAAAAAATTCATATTATATAATTTTGAATTACGAGATACTTCGCTTGTTTTAATTTTGGTATATAATTTGGCTTTTTCTTCTCTCATATCTTCTAATGTTTTTTGCTTTCCATAACATAATACACTAAATCTTCGCAATAACCCTTTTTGTTGAAGACGATTTTTTAATTGGACTTTAAATAAATACTCAGCAATACATAACAATCTGTTTTCATCGTAATAAGGTCTATTTGCATATATAAATATTAAGTAAAAACTTAATATAGTATCTATTGATGCCACTTTCACTTTTTGTCCATTAATATTTATTATATTGTAACTATGGCAAGCAATTGGTTTATAAATAAATGCTATAACATCATTGTTGACTATAACCTCATAATGAATATCAATATATTCACCAATTGGTTGTTTTTTAAAAATTGTTACATTTTTATAACCTTCATAGAGTAGTTGTTCTTTCAAAATAGTAGCACTTTCTTGTGGATTTTCGCTTAATACATCAAAATCTGGAATATTGGAAATTTGTTTTCTTTCTTTATATGGCATATATTTACTATATAAAGTTGATGCGTAACCTCCAAAAAAAACTAAACCCTGATTAATAAATGAAGTTCTGGTAATTTCATATATGGCTGCTTGATCCTCTTCTTTTCCTTCATATTTTCTTTGAAAATCTTGTTTATCACATAATATACCTTTTAGCGGATAATTTTTATTTAATAAACTAATACGTTTTAGGACTTTTTCCCATCTAGATACATCTCCCATTGGGCGTGATAATTCAAGATACATTGCCATACGTAGAAAATTAGGCGGACAATAATTAATTCCATTAATTTTTATTGCTTTTTTAGAGACATTTTGAAATAATTTATTGTCTAATAAAGTAATATCAGCAATTGGAACAAAATTCACAAATACTTTATATGTTCCACTATGAACTCCTGATTTTGCTTCCACTTCTTCATATCCGGCTTTATAATATATATTTGCTAAATCTCTCGCATATTCCATAGCATAAGGTGAAAAAAAATCATAATCAGGTATTTCAATATTTTTATTATAAAATCTATATTGTTCTGGGAGTATGTTATTTACAGCAGTTCCACCATAACATAATACTTTATGTGTTCGTAAAAAGGTTTCTAAAATCTCAATAATATTTTTAATAGTATCTGATTGGGTTAATTTTTTTCCAATAATATATGTAGCATTATCTATTGCGTTTCTTAATATTTTCAATTCTTTTTCTTCATATGATTCTTTCATATAATTATATTATATATATAATATAATATAATTATATATTATCAAAATATTATCAAAATATTATCAAAATATTATCAAAATATTATCAAAATATTATCAAAATATTATCAAAATTTTTAATAATCCACTTTATGTTGAAATATTATATGACTACTATTAATACTATGGATTGAATTCACCCGACCAAGTAATAGTTATAGGCGTTCCTAGTTGAGCTGGTAATATTTGGTCTACGCTACCGTTATAAGTACTACCATTTATAAAACTACCACCAGTTATAGAAACATTTCCTAAAATTGTGCTGCCAGTATCAGTCATTTCAAAAAATAATTTTGAAGAAGTATTTGCAAGTCTTGATGTAATTGGTATGTCTATTACAGAACTACCTACATTTAATTGCTGATTTAAAAAATAATGTGTAGGATTTATTTTATATACCTTAACATCAACAGAAATGCCACCATAAATGTTACCGGTTCTAGAACCCGTAATAGTGACCGCACCATACCAACCACTGCCTCCACCGCCTCCGTCTCCGCCTACTTATGGTGTAATACCTAAAACTATTCCCGGTGGATTATTAAAATTTGAGGGCGCCATATTTATTAAGGTTGAAGGTTTCATTTTCCAAGAAAAACCTCCACTGATATCAAATTCAGTATTATAACCATCAAATTCAGTATTATAACCAATCAAATAATTATCTACATTCTGATTCTTCATACAAATTGCTTGACATCCATTTGTAAAAGAATTAAGACTATCAAAATTTATTTTTGAATTCTCTAAATTTGGTAATACTATTGTAAATTTTGTTTTTGTATCTTCCATAAATTGCGGGTTGTCGTTTTTGTTAACTATATCATTAAATATAAAAGTATTACAATGCTCACCTTTACCTTTTAAGTTAATATAATTTTTAAGTTTTGTTAATTTAGAATTAGCAGAATTTTTTTCAATAATTCCTGGATCAGGATTAAAATCACAGATAACTATGATTTTTTTGTATAAATCTTTCATTCTTATATTCAATACAGAAGCCTCTTTATTCGGTGTTAATAATGAATACTTAGAATTAGAATTACTTTTACTAACTAAATATTCTTCGAATAAATCACCCATTTTTTCTAACATAGTTAAATTTGTGCTCATTACTCTAAAATTTAATATTAATGGGTCCTTATCACAATTAGTTTTCTCTGCGTCAAAAGCATTTTCTGTTATTGTATTTAATACTTCGCTTAATAGTAAAGCATTATATGTTTCTTTAATAAAATTATTATTTGCTGTTGATGAAGCAATTATTGGATCATTATTATATGAATAAATTTCAAAATCCAAAAATCTAAAACCATTACCAATACATTTCTCTAAAGCACATAACGCAACAAAATTGTTCTTATATTCGTCTCCACAACAACTATTATATGCGCTTTTAACATAATAGTTAATTAATGTACTATTTGAATTATCAAATATAGCTTGACCATCAGGTCTAATACTATTTATAGTATTAAAATATGTTTTGTTTGTTAGTGCTGAATAAGCAATATCTAATTTTTTGCATGATTCTTCTTTTAATCCTATTTTATGAAAAATCCAACCAAGTAAAGCTATTAATAATATTGTAATAATTCCTAGCGTTGCCATTAGAATTCCTGTATCTTTTAGTTTGCCTTTAATCATGTCTAATATTGATTTGGTTTCTTGCGATTGCATAATAATTATAATTACTATATATTATAATTACTATATATTATAATTACTATAAAAAATATATTATGACATAAATAAAAATTATAATGTTATATTAATTAATAATGGCAGGTGGACTATTAAATTTAATTGCGCTAGGCAATCAAAATATTATTTTGACTGGCAATCCTACTAAAAGTTTTTTTAAGTCAACCTATTCTAAATATACTAATTTTGGATTACAAAAATTTAGAATAGATCAAATAGGACAAACAGAATTAGATGTTACAAAAATTTCCAAGTTTAGTTTCAAAATTTTGCGTTACGGAGATTTGCTAATGGATATGTATTTAGTAATAAAATTACCTAAAATATGGAGTCCTGTTTTAAAATATAATAATGATGAATATAGACCATATGAATTTAAATGGATTAAAAATATTGGTTGTCAAATAATTAAAGAAGTTAATATAACTATTGATGGAACAACAATACAAAAATTTAGTGGTCATTATTTACAAAACATAGTAGAGCGGGATTTTGATGCTCATAAAAAGGCTATTTTTGATAAAATGACAGGAAATATTAACGAATTAAATGACCCAGCAAATTATAATAATAGAAACAATAATTATCCAAGTGCGTTTAATGTTTATGATGTTACTACTGATATTAGTGGTATTGAACCATCAATACGTGATTATAATTTGTATATTCCAATAAATAGTTGGTTTTCTATGTCATCTTTAATGGCAATACCATTAATATGTTTACAATATAGTGAATTAGTTATAGATTTTATATTAAGACCTATTAATGAATTATATACAATAAAAGATGTAGTATATAGTAATTCTATAAATCCTATACCATATAATAATTTTCCACAAATTCAAGCAAATCAAAATGATGTTGTTTATCAATTTAAAAGATTTATACATCCGCCACCAATTAGAGATTTAACTTCTAACATTGATGATTATGTAAATTTAAGAACAACAATAAATAGTAATATTCATTTAATATGTACACAATGTTTTTTAGAAGAAACAGAACGAAAACATTTTGCTAAAAATAGTCAGACCTATTTAATACGAGAAATAAATGAATATAATTTTGAGAAAGTTATAAAATCAAATAAAGTTAAAATAGAGTCAAAGGGTTTAATAAGTGGGTGGATGTGGTATTTTCAAAGAAGTGATGTTGCTTCTAGAAATGAATGGTCTAATTATACCAATTGGTTATATGAAGACAAAATTCCAAATGATTTAGAAAAACTTAACATTGCTAGTGAGTATAAATATTATAGTCCACATTTTACTTATAATGGTGATATTTCAAGAAATATTTATATAACAGGCTATAGTCCAGATGTATATTCACAAACAAATCAATATGAAATAATGAAAAATTTTGCTATAATTTGTGATGGTAAATATAGAGAACAAGAATTTGATAGTAATATTTTTAGCAAACTAGAAAAATATAATAAATCTAATGGCTCATGTTCAAAAACAGGATTATATTGTTATAATTTTTCATTAACTACAGATCCGTTTAAACAACAACCAAATGGAGCGTTTAATACTAATTTATTTAAAACTATTGAATTTGAATATAATAATTATAGTAATCCTCCTATTGATTCAATAAAGTCCAATTCTACAATTATATGCGATGAAACAGGTTCACCTATAGGAGTATCAAGAGACCCTACTAGTATTTATAAATATACTTATAACTTACATGTGATAGAAGAAAAGTATAATATATTATTGTTCCAAAATGGATTTGCCGGATTAGTGTATTCTAAATAAATTACAAATTATAACAATTTAGTTTTTCTTACTCTATGCGTTCCAAAATTGTATTTTAGTTTTGCCTTTTTAGCTAATTTTAGTGCTTTAGATGATTTGCTACATCCATCTTCTAATATTTTATAATCTACTGCTGATGCTTTTCCTCCACTAATAGAACTAGCTAAACGCGCTAGTCCCCAACTATGACTGGTTTGGTTCGGTCTTGAACCAGATGAATAATAAGCACCTTGTCCTTTACTTACAATTTTGCGTAATGAATTTATAGAACACCCTGTTTTTTTGGAGAGATTAGAATTAACTAACAATTTATCAATATTATATATTTTTTTTACATTTAATATATGTTGTGAGGGTTTGGAGTTATATGAAGAAATCTTTTTTCGTGTATAATAACTATTTTTTTTATAAGCTTTGCGTGATTTTTTTAATTCATTTACTATTGTTTTTTTATCTTTTTTAGTTATGTGTTTAGGCAAATATTTAATAGGTACATTCATAGTATTTTATTATAGTATAATAAAATATTATTTTTATTACACACTAGATTATTTTATTATACTATATATAATTTAAAAATAAAATATGTATGAAACAATTATAAAATTTGAGAGAAGTAAAATAACGGGCAAAAAATACACAGCATACATTAAAAATAAAGCAACACAAAAAATACGCAAAATACATTTTGGCGCATCAGATTATCAACAATTTAAGGACAGAACACCTTTAAAATTATATGCTTATAAAAATCATAATGATCGTAAACGTATGCAAAATTATTTTAATCGGCATTCTGGGACAAAAAAAAGAGGAACAGCAATAGCATTAGAAAAAAGAAAATCGAAAGGTTATTATAATGCTAAAATATTAAGTCATGTTTATTTATGGTAAAATTTTTTCATTTATGCGCTTATAAGTTTTTCCCCTTCTTCAATAATATTATATTTAAAAGACCAATCATCCATTTCTTTTGGTGTTTGTGCTCCATTTAGAATTGCGTGTCTATAACTCCAATACATAGGATTTGCTTTGAGTTTCCATTGTTGCGTTTTTAAATCAATTAGTCCAGACGCATCAAAATCAAATAATTTATATTTTCCCTCCACAGATTTTCCCATATTATCAAATTTCCAATCTATATACATAATTCCTAGTGCTTGTAAAAAGTCTTTTACTTTACTCATTGTTTCTATTATTTCATTTAATTCTTCGCATGTCATAACAGATTGATATAAGGGATTTGATTTTTCTGTATCTACTTGTTCCATGTCAGCATATTTACTATTAATGTCATAATAATAAACAATATTTGGATGTGGATGTTGATGTTCCATTAATATTTTAACTATTGCACTTTCTGCTTTTTTTGAATAATCTAAGAATGGATGAGGTTTACCATAATTTTTTCTAAAAAATGGTTTGCCATTATATGTATCATCTACTTGCTTTACAAAATCTGTATCAGGGTCATAAATAGTAGATTTTGTGCCAGTTTTATTCATAACTTTATATAAGTTTTATGTTTTATATTTTATGTTTTATATTTTATATTTTATGTTTTATATTTTATATTTTATATTTTATATTTTATATTTTATATTTTATATTTTATATTTTATATTTTATATTTTATATTTTATATTTTATATTTTATA
>Ga0208951_1001359_pt1 | contig 10711 bp, 9 predicted proteins | sample GreLakmeMI27MSRF_FD_187702 | JGI IMG/M metagenome (GOLD analysis project Ga0208951, IMG submission 187702) | Freshwater lentic microbial communities from great Laurentian Lakes, MI, USA - Great Lakes metaG MI27MSRF (SPAdes) | ecosystem: Environmental > Aquatic > Freshwater > Lake | place: Great... | reverse complement strand
TCTCCGACGAAAAGTCCAGCACCAGCCAGAAGCGAGGCTCGTTCAGCAGCGCGCGCCAGCCCCGCGACACCTCGCGCGCGCGCAGGCGAGCGTCCACGGGCAGGCGCATCAAGATCTCCTCTACAACCTCCACGTCCAGACAGCCCAGCAGGGGCTGCTCTGCGAGCGTGCTGAGCGTGCTGAGCGACATGATGTGTGGCGAGCGCGTGTGAGACACCCGGTAGAGTAGGAGAGGGAGCAAGCGTTCTCTCAAGTGTTCTCGCAAGAGTCTCGTCAAAGTCCCAACGTCCCAAGACGCGAAGAGTCGTGAAAGCTGCAGGTCGTACAAGTCGCTTTCAACTCGCCTACACGCGTTGCAAGTGCGCAGTGATTTGGCTGTACATTAAAGGAGCATGCGTCTTGGCGCACGCAGAAAGAGTGACGAGCAATGCGGCGTTGCAGAAGATCTTCGGTCCACGCCGGCCCAGAGCTCTGGTGCACATTAGGCGGCGGCGATGGCGCCAGCATCCGGCTGTGTGCGCGCAGCCACGATGGCCTGCGCCTCCAGCAGCTCCGGGAGCGGATCCTTAAAAAAGCCAAGGCCAACGAAGCTGAGCCTGCGCAGGCTCATGTTTGCGCGCACCGCAGGCAGGATCACATCGCGCGCAAACTCGCGGCTGATGGTCTCGTTCGACCAACTTTCTGAGAAGATCAGCTCTTTGAGAATGTTGGCGCGAGGCAGCGCATCAAAGATGGGCGCCAGGCAGGCATCGCCAAGACTGTTAAACTGTAAGTCGAGCTTCTGCAGCGCACTAGTGTGTGTGAAGAGAGATGCCAGCTGCTCGCCGGCGGCGCGTCGAGCGTCGTCCGTTTTGTAGTCGAGCAAAGTAAGATCTTGCAACGTCTGATGGCCCAGAAGCGCGGCCAGGAGCTCACCCGCGGCGGCAGGGCGTAGCCACAGCTGACACGATTTCAGTTCGAGCTTCTGCAGTGTGGAGCTGCGCAGCGCGTGGCAGAAGGCGGTGAGATCAGGGCCCTCCTCAAACAACACTTGCATCCGGTTGAAGATGCTCAGTCTCTCCAGGCAATCAGACTGCAGTAGCTGGGTGAGGCCGGGCAGCGAGGCAGGCGCGAGGCCGGGCACCGATGCAGGCGTTAGGAGGCAGTTGTTGAAGGAGACGTCACTCACGCCGGCTTCTGCAACGCCGCGCATCAGCGCATCAGCCACGGCGACGTTCTCCAGTGAGGCCTGATACACAATGAAGCCCTTGATCTTCCCGCGGTGAGCGGGCAGAGCCGCAGCTAAGTCGAGCACTGTCTGCTCATTGTTGTCAAAGCCTCCCGCCTCGAGCTTGACGACGTGCAGTAGAGCGCACGGTGCCTCACACCGCAGCAGGGGCAGCGCCTCGGCAGCACTGCAGTACACACGGCAGCGCAGCGTGCAGAGGGGCGCAGAGTGGCAGAGGCGAGTCACCTCGTCGGCGCTGAACTGGAGCCCTTCCGGCGCAGTCACAGAGCGCAGGCTCTGGCCATGCGCAGTCGCGAACTGTGCCAGGTGCGCAGTGCGCAAGCCCTAAGTGCCAGTCAGGTCCAGCGTGTGCAGGTGACCGCGCCCTCGCTCGCCAGCCGCAAACAGCAGCGCCCGCGTGAGGCGCGCCACCACGCCGCTGCCCGCTGAGAAGTCCAGCACCAGCCAGAAGCGAGGCTGGTTCAGGAGCGCGCGCCAGCCCCGCGACACCTCCCGCGCGCGCAGGCGAGCGTCCACGGGCAGGGGAAAGCACTCCAGGACAAGAGGCAAGGCTTTCACAAGCAGCTCGCCAAACTGCGTCTGCTCTGCCGGCGTGCTGAGCGACATGATGTGTGGTGAGCGCGTGTGAGACAGCCGCCGGTAGAGTAGGAGAGGGAGCAGAGGGAGCATGCGTTTTCAGCCAAAGAGTCTCGTCAAAAGTCCCAAGACGCCAAGAGTCATGTCAGCAGCAGGTCCGAACGCGCGCGCCGCCTCGCTCGGGCTGACGTTGCAAACGCTGAAGCTCCCCTCCTGCGGAAGAAGGAGACCCCCCCCTCTAGAGTTATCTCGTTCAGTTTAGAACACGCTGTCCGGCTCCGACGCAAGCAGCTGCTTGAGCGCCTCCAGCAGGCTGGCGCTCTGCGCCTCCCGCTCAGCCTTGGGTGCGGCCGCGTCGCGTTCCATGAGCGCCCCGAGTCGCCCTCGCAGCGCTGTGAACATGACAGCCAGTCGGGGCGCCGCGGAGAAGGACGCCCATCCGTCAACCACCACGCTGCCCTCCTTGACCACCAGCTCGCCGCCGAAGAGCAGCATGGCGAAGGGCGTGACGGGCGTGATGTCGCGCAGATACACGCCCGTGGACTTGACCTGCTCCAGGAAGACGCCCCAGCGCGCGGGCAGCGCCGCGCGGCCGTGCGCCACGCTACAGGGGTGCAGCTGGCAGGATGACTCCTTGGAGACTGCGCCCTTGCCCCGGGCTGGCTCCTCCTCCTCGCTGGCGCGGCAGGTGAGCTTTGGCGACGCGCCGGGCTTGGCGCCCGGCTGAATGCGGGCGATGTTAGGGTACAGACCAGCCACCAGGAGCGCGCGAAGGATGCGCGGGTCGCCCGCGTTCTCGTTGGCCGTGCGCCACGCCTCAGGCTCGATGCCCACGTCCTCGGGCCCGCTCCGCGCGCCGCGCTTGCCGCCGCCGCGCTTGCCCAGCAGCCCCGCCTCGGAGAGGAGCTGCGCGCACTGGCGCCGCGCGTCGGCCACCGCCTCCAGGGCGCGCACGGAGAGGAAGTTTGCGCGCACAAACTCAGCCTCGACGCGACGACCCTCCTTGCGCGCAGCCGCCCACGCGTCAAAGGCGCGCACGGCTGCCACGTGGTCGCTGCAGCTGGTGCCCGCGAAGGCTGCGCGCGCGGCGTCAGCCTCTGCGCGCTTGTCCAGCGGCGCGACGAAGGGGCTTCGCCCTCCAAAGATGGCCGCGATTGTGAGCGCGGGACCCAGGCAGCGCAGCAGTGCCGCGTAGACGATCATCTTGCCCACGCGCGGATCCAGAGGCAGCGCCGCCAGATGGTTTCCAAGCGGCGTCAGCCGCTGCCGCGCGTCCAGAGCTCCCAAAGTTTGGAGCAGGTGCGCCGCGTTGTCCAGCGCCTTGCGCGACGGCGGCGCAGGCGCGCGCGCCAGCAATGCCACCGCGCCACCGGGGCCGCCGCAGCGTAGCGCGGTGGCAGACAGCAGCGCGCCCGCCAAAGGCACTCGCGCCATCTCAGGCAGCGCGTGAGCTGCGAACCGGGCGCCGGTCGCGCGCGAGTAGAGACGCCATGCCATGCCTGGGCGCACGCGCCCTGCGCGTCCTTTACGCTGTGATGCGCTCGCAGTGCTCACCCACCCCTCCAGCAGCGTCGCCATGCGCGTGTTCACATCGTAACCGGTTTCCTTGACGCGCCCAGTGTCCACCACGTGCACGATGTCGTCGATGGTGATGCTCGTCTCGGCAATGTTGGTGGCCAGCACAATCTTGCGCACCCCCGGGGGCATGGTGGCAAAAGCTGCACCCTGCTCGCCGCTGCCCAGCGCAGAGTGGAGCGCAATGACGTAGGCGCCGTCACCGGTGCTAGCGCGCACGGCTGGCTGCGCCAGAGCCGCCTCTCGCGCCTTGGAGATCTCCGCCAGGCCGGGCAGGAAGCAGAGGATGCCCCCAGGCGGACAGTTTGGGCTGGAGCAGATGTGGGCCAAAAGCGCGGCAATCAGGTCATAGTTGACCTTGTCCTGCGCGAGCGAGCCCACCACCCGCACCACCGAGTCGGAGTAGCCGCCCTTGCGCAGCGACGCCAGCTCGTCAGCCTGCGGGCAACCCTGCACGCACTCGTCGCCCCCCGGGCGCGGCTCGTAGCGCGTAACGGCCACCACATCCTCCAAATGAAGCTCCTTCACCGGGTGAGTGATGCCCGGGACGCACAGCACCGCCGAAAGGGGCAGGCTGAAGTAGGCTCTGAACACATCCGCGTCCAGCGTCGCGCTCATGAGCACCACACGCAGGGTGGGTCTGCGCGGCAGCATGTCGCGCAGGAGGGTGAGCAGGAGGTCTGCGTCCAGGCTGCGCTCATGCACTTCGTCCACGATGACGTGGCTGACGCCCTTGAGCGCCGGGTCATCGTTCAGGCGGCGCAGCAGCACGCCGGTGGTGCAGAAGAGGATGCGCGTGCGTGCGCTGGAAACAGCCTCCAGACGGATCTTGTAGCCAATCGTGGCTCCAGGCTGCTCGCCGCGCTCGCTGGCGACGCGCGTGGCCACGGAGATTGCAGCCACGCGCCTGGGTTGGGTGCAAATCATGTTGACGCCGGCGCCCAGGCTCGCCTCGGTGAGCGCATCCAGGATGAACTGCGGAATCTGCGTCGTCTTGCCACACCCTGTGGCACCAGCCACCAACACCACGGGATGTGCGCTCACCGCAGCGACCAACTGCGCTTGCGCTGACGCCGCGGGCAGCGCGGCGCGGATGGCGAGCATGGCTGCTGCTGCGGGGCTTTGCTGGCGCTCGCGCAAAGCAGACAGCATGCGTGCTGATTCCGCTAGCGCTTGCGGCGTGGAGCAGGCGCGCGATGCCGCCTGCTCCGCCTCCGCAGCTGCGCGGTGGAGCCGCGCGGCGTGGGTCTCTGCTTCGGAGGCGTCCTCGGTGGCGTGAGCGACTGCGCGCGCGCCGGTGAGGCGGGCAACCTCGGCTGCGGCTGCGGCGCGGATGGCCGCCACCTGCTCCTTGGTGCGGCGCTCCACGGGGCGGGTGGTCCGCCCGGGTGGTCCTCCTGCAGGCAGGGCCACCTCAGGCAGCTCTTCTTCCTCGGCAACGTCCAGCTCGCTCAGTGACAACATGCTGGACATGCGCTGGCGCTGCTCTTCCAGCGCATCGTCAAACTCCAAAGCATTCGTCTCGGCAGGAGACTCGGCGGCAGGCGGGGCTGCAGTGACTGCAGTGACAGGCGTGACTGCAGGCTGGACGCCCCGCCCGCCCCGCCCACCACGTCCGCCACGCCCGCCAGCTGCCGGCGCGCGCTGTGTGCGGTACTCTGCCGGCAGCTGTGCCTCCGGCGTGGAGAGCACGAGGTGCTCTAACGCGCGCGCGGTGCGCCGCCGCCGCTGCTCGTTGAACGCCTCCAAGCCGTCAGCAGCCGACGCCGACGCCGCAGTGTGCGCCAGCGCCGCCGCGACGGCGGAGGCTGCAAATCCCTGCTTCACCAGTGCCTCCGAGGCTCTTCGACTCACCTCCGCAACGTCCACGTCGCCTCTCACGGGGGCCGCCACCGCGCTCCCAGCAGCGGCGGAGGGAGCGACGCTCTCCAGGTGTGACAGAAGGCTGCTCAGGCTGCTCAGCGTGGAGGCGCCGGCGCCTAAAGCTTCGTGCGAAGGTGCGGCGGCTGCAGGGGCTGCTCCGCCTCGCCCGCGCCCGCGCCCCGCTGCGCCGCGGCCGCGGCCTCGCCCACCGCCTCGCGTGGACGGCGTGGGCGGGGGGCGCGCAGGGCCAGAGGGGCCGCCGTTCTGCCCTGGCTGATGGCCCCCGCCCCCGTGCTTCTTCCCGCCTCCACGGTTTCCGCCACCCATGCTTCAACTGGTAGGCTACGTGGAGTGCATAATGGCGAGGGCCAAGCGAGGGCGACACACTCTGTGCACCTGTTCGACCGTTAGACCGACCAACGAACAGACGTCTCTACCGCGGACACTCTGTTGCCGGACACTGAGCTTCCAACGAATTGCGTGTCACCGCTATGGAAGAAAAAGGTCAGGGTAGCGCGCTGTGATCGTGTCCTTGACGTACTTGCGCAGCTCCTTGTTGTCCTGCACGTTGCTCTGGAACTTCGTGACGTGCGGACGCGAGGGTATGGGTGCCAGCCATTCCTTCTCAACGAGCTCGTGGTCAGTCACCAGGCGGCAAAAGGCCTGCATTTGTGTGTCAGTGAGCAGCCGTTAGATTTTGCGCTAGGCTTGCCGGCGCTTCCACGCACCGCGATGTTGAACTCGCCCTTCTTCAGCGGGCCCTGCCCGCCCGGGTGCGCGCACTTGAATAGCTCTCCTTTCTTGTCAAGCTCATCAATGAGAGGCAGCAGCGACTCCGGAGTCTTGAATGGGAAGATGTTGTGGCCGCGGCTGCGTGCAGTGGCCTGTGTGGGTGGGGCGGGGCGCGGCGCGTCAGCCGGAGGGGCGCAAGGTGACAGCCCAGGAACTGTGGAGCACGCACCTCGCCACGCTGCTTAGCGTACACGTCGTACTTGCCGTTGCTGAGCTCCCGGCCGCGCTTGGCCGTCGCCTGGGCGCCGCGCGGTGCGCGAGCAGTGCGGCGCGTCAGCGGGATGGGCGCAAGTTTAAGGGGGATGCGGGAGCACGAACCTCGCCCAACTCGACGGCCGCTTTGAACGTGCCAGCGGGCGTCTTGCCACCCTGCGCTATGCGGGCCTGGAGCGGTGCGCGAGCGGCGCGGCGCGTCAGCCAAGGCTCGCGAGTTGACAGCCCAGGGACTGCGGGGGCACGCACCTCGCCGCGCTGCTTGGCGTACGCGTCGTACTTGCCGTCGCCGAGCTCCCAGCCGCGCTTGGTCGTCGACTGGGCGCGAGCGGCGCGCGAGCGGCGCAACGCGTCAGCCGGAGGCACGCGAGTTGACAGCCCAGCAACTATGGAGGCACGCACCTCGCCACGCTCCTTGCCACTCTTGCTCAGGTGGCGGCGCATCAGCTCCTCCAACCGGCGCAGGCCCTCCTCCGGGCCGAGTAGTTCCACCAGCTCGTCCAGCGCCTTCACTCCCCCGACAATGCTGAGCTGGGGGCCTCCGAGCAACTTCAGCAGCACAGAGTCGTTGGTGAGCCGCGCCACAGCGGTGTGGTTCAGACTGCTTCGCCTAGCTCGGAGTTCACCTGCTGCGTCGGAAGGCGGTGAGCAGGGCGCACTCGTGCTACACTCTCTCGCGGCGAGCATGCGCGCGTAGCGCCAAGCGCAACTTGCTTCGTCTATACGCGACGCCTGTGTCACGGGCGAAAGCAAGCGGTGGGCGCGCATCGTTTTCGCGAGTCTGCGTAGCATGGTACGCGGCGGCGGGTGCGGGGCTGGGGGGCCAGATTTGGCGTTTTGTGCAAGTCGCGGCGGCAATATTTGACGGGACGCCACGTGGCCAGCCTCCGCCTACCGCGTGTATCGATAGGCTGTGTGGCGTAGCAATGGGAGCCGGACGGAAGACGCAGACGTCCAGCTATGACACGCGCAACGGCGGGCGCGGCGGCGGGGCGCCCGTGCCTGAGCGTGACCTGCAGGAGGCTCTGGGCGGTGTGGTCTTCGGCGCGACCAGCGAGGCTGGTGCGTAGTTCTAAGCACGTCCAGAGACTCTCTGGAAACATCGCTTGCGCTCTGCGCTGCCCTTGATGCCCTGACGCGCTTCGCCTCTCTCCCCGTCGCCACGCGCAGAGTGTCTGAAGAGCATGCTATTCGGTGCGCCCGCTGAGCAGTGTCGTGCGCGGCTGGCAAGCTTGGTAAGCTCACCAGTGCCCTACAGGCCTGCCCGCCCGCCACTTCGACTACGTGCGTTACATTGAGCACGGCCTGCCGCTCTTTTTTGTTCAACTACACAGGCGCGCGGCGGCTGGGGCGAGCGCCGGGCGTTCTTTTGACATCCCCGCGGTTGCGTGCGCAGACAAGCTCATGTATGGCATGTTCGAGGCTGCTGGCCCTGGCGCCATGAACATCGACCCCCACGCGTGGACAGGCGGCAGAGTTGGGCGCACCGCGTACCCGACGCAGGTGAAGGTTGCGTACTTCAAGAAGTGTAAGCCGCTGCCCCAGTCGGTGGTGCAGCCGGTTTTGAGGGAGAACTATTACAGCAGCAGCAAGTTCCTGTTCGAGCTGACGCACGAGCAGAGCACGGCACTGTGCGTGCTGTTCCAGAACGCCGGGGCTGTGGGCGGCAGAGGGCCGCCGGCGCCGACAGTATCTGCTGCGCCGCCCTTGCCGCGCGCTCTAGCCCCGCCGCAGAGCGCCAGCGTGGACGACCTCAGCTTGGCCGCCTGCGAGCTGCACAGCGAGCCCTGGGAGAAGGGCGCCGCCGCTGTACCGATTGTGCCAGCGCAACCGCAGTCGCCGCCGCCAGCCGCGCCGCCGTCGCACGCGCCGCGCGAGTATCGTCCCCCGGTCAGCGCCGCGGCCGTGCAGGCGCAATCCTCCGCTGGCAACAGCTCAGTGCTGCCCCCCTGGCAGCCGTCGCCGATGGTTGAGCTGGCGCCGCCGCCGCAATCTGTGCAGCTGCTTCGCGCTGAGGTTGAGCGCCTCACGGATGCGCTGCGTGTGTCGCAAGAGAAGCTGGTGCTGCTGCAGTCGGTCTGCACTCGCCAGCAGAACGAGCTGGAGGCGCTGCGCCCACTGCGCAGCTGAAGATCTGACTGTGTCAAGGCGCGTGCTGCTTAAATGCAGACACGAAAGAGTTTGCGCACTCGCAACGTTTGTAGGAGCGCGCTAAAGGCGTTGTACGACCGCGCCACCGCGGAGTCGGCACACTCTCCTTCCCTCGCCTCGCCGCCTCTAACGTGCGTATCGCCGTTGCCATGTCGCTCAGCACGCTGGCAGAACAGCCGCTGCTGGGCTGTCTGGACGTGGAGACCGTGGCGCGGCTGCTGATGGGCATGCCAGTGGACGCTCGCCTGCGCGCGCGCGAGGTGTCGCGGGGCTGGCGCGCGCTCCTGAACGAGCCTCGCTTCTGGCTGGTGCTGGACTTCTCACGCGGCAGTGGCGTGGTGGCGCGCGTGTCGCTGGCGCTGCTGTTTGCGGCGGGCGAGCGAGGGCGCGGCCACCTGCACACGCTGGACCTGACTGGCGTGCGGCGCGTTGATGATGACGACCTGGTAGAGTTCGTGGCTGCACATGGCGAGAGCCTGCGCTCTGTGACGGCGCCGGAGGAGCTCAAGTTCAGCGCCGACCAAGTCACGCGACTCTGCCGCTCTGCGCCCCTCTGCACGCTGCGCTGCTATGTGAAGTGCGAACCGGACGAGGCGCTGCCCCTGCTACGGTGTGAGGCACCGTATGCTCTAGTGCACATTTTTAATCTCTGCGTAGACGGCTTCAACGACAGCGAGCAGGTGGTTCTGGATTTTGCTGCGGCTCTGCCATCTCACAGCGGGAAGATAAAAACGCTCATTGTTAATATGACCCAACTGGAGAACGTCGCCGTGGCTGATGCGCTTATGCGCGGCGTTGCAGAAGCCCACGTGAACGACGTCACCTTCCACAACTGCCACCTCGTGCCTCCATCGTTGCCCGGTCTTACCCGACTGCTGCAGGCTGGTTGTCTGGAGACACTGAGCATCAACAACAATTGGCAGGCGTTGTTTGAGGAGGGCCCTGCTCTCACCGCCTTCTGCCACGCGCTGTGCAGCTCCACTCTGCAGAAGCTCGAACTGAATATGTGTGAGCTGTGGCGAGACCCTGCCGCTGCGGGTGAGCTCCTGGCCGCGCTGGTGGGCCATCAAACGCTGCGAGAGTTTTCTATGCGCTACAGCGGTGTGGACCACACGGATGACGCTCGACGCGCTGCCGGCGAGCGGTTTGCATCTCTCATCACGCACAACAGCGCGCTGCAGAAGATCGACTCGCAGGATTGCAGTCTTGGCGAGGCTGGCCTGGCGCCCATCTTCGAGGCGCTGCCCCGCGCCAGCACTCTCAAAGAACTGAACTTCAGTTATGAGCGTATCAGCCGCAAGTTTGCGCGCGATGTGATCCTGCCTGCGGTGCGCGCAAACACCAGCCTGCGGAAGCTCGACTTTGGCCCCTATCGCGTGCTCCCGGAGCTTGTGGAGGCGCTGGCCATCGTGGCGGCGCGCATGCAGCGGGATGATGGCGCCATCGCCGCCGCCTAATGCGCACCAGAGCTCTGGACTGCGTGGACGCACAGAAGATGGTCTGCAACGCCACATCGCTGTACGCTCTTTCTGCGTCAAGGCGCGTGCTGCTTTTCAATGCAGACACGAAAGAGTTTGCGCACTTGCAACGTTTGTAGGAGCGCGCAAAGGCGTTGTACGACCGCGCCACCGCAGAGTCGGCACACTCTCCTTCCCTCGCCTCTCGTTGCCTCTGACGCGCATATCGCCATGTCACTCAGCACGCTGGCAGAGCAGACGCAGTTTGGCGAGCTGCCTTTGGACTTCGTGGCTCTCGTCTTCTTGCGCCTGCCCTTGGACGCTCGCCTGCGCGCGCGCGAGGTGTCGCGGGGCTGGCGCGCGCTCCTGAACGAGCCTCGCTTCTGGCTGGTGCTGGACTTCTCGCCGGGAAGCGGCGTGGTGGCGCGCATGTCACGGGCGCTGCTGTTTGCGGCAGGCAAGCGAGGGCACGGACACCTGCACACGCTGAACCTGACTGGCACTGAGGGCTTGTCCGCTGAGTACCTGACACAGTTCGCGGCTGCGCATGGCCAGAGCCTGCGCACCGTGACGGCGTTGGAGTCGCTTTCACTCGGCGCTGACTTAGTCACGCACCTCTGTCGCTCTGCGCCCCTCTGCACGCTGCGCTGCTGGGTGGAATGCGCTCCTGCCGAGGCACTGACCCTGCTGCGGTGTGAGGCGCCCTGCGCTCTGCTGCATATCTTCAAGCTCGGGGTTTATAGCTTCAACCACAGCCAGCACACGGTTCTAGCCTTAGCCGCGGCTTTGCCCTCTCACCGCGGTAAGATCCAGGTCATCAATGTTTTTCAAGCCCCACTGCGGATCGTCGCCGTGG
>Ga0208951_1001355_pt1 | contig 10740 bp, 8 predicted proteins | sample GreLakmeMI27MSRF_FD_187702 | JGI IMG/M metagenome (GOLD analysis project Ga0208951, IMG submission 187702) | Freshwater lentic microbial communities from great Laurentian Lakes, MI, USA - Great Lakes metaG MI27MSRF (SPAdes) | ecosystem: Environmental > Aquatic > Freshwater > Lake | place: Great... | reverse complement strand
CCCCCCCCCCCCCCCCCCCCGCCCCCCCCCCTGCCCGTCCGGCTGGTCCCCGAAGTGCGGGCACAGACCACAGGCCAGCTCGTCCATGGTGGAGCCTTGGCCGAGCTGGAACAACCGCCCACAGCCGGGCCGCCAGCACTGGAGCATAGGCTCAACCGCCGCCGATGCTGCAGCCGTCGAGCTAGGGTCTCCCTCCGCCGGGGCCTCTGCAGCGCATGGACTTGAGGCCCTGCTCAAGTACTTGCAAGTACTTGCAAGTACTTGGCCATCGACTATCGAACAAGTACTTGGGGTCCTTTTCCTGGCGCAGGGCGAACACAAATTGCGTGCGCCCCTGGGTCCTCTTTTACCCTCTGCCTTCGCGCACGAAGCAGCCCAGCGCTCTGCATCTCTCTTGCGTTGGCGAGTCGAATTGACGCGCCATGGTGCAACCTCAGGATGAAGAGGCCGGCTTCAGCATGGGTGCGTGCGCCTCGCGTCACCGCCGCCCGCAGTCGCTGACGCGCGGCTGCGGCGCACAGACCTGGTGCGGCGCAACGCGGCTCTGAGTAGCCTGGGCTTGAAAGCTCCCACGGCGACCAAGACCGGCACCACCATCGCGGGCATCGTGTTTAAGGCGCGTGCGAGCGGCCTGCGCGCCTGCCGAGTCTCACACGGTCTGGCTGTGCAGGATGGCGTGGTTCTCGGGGCTGACACTCGCTCCACCAATGGCGACACCGTGGCTGACAAGAACTGCGAGAAGATCCACTACATCGCGCCCAACATTTACTGCTGCGGCGCGGGCACCGCCGCGGACACGGAGGCTGTGACAGGTGCGCGCAGGGAGGGAGCCTTAGGGTTGCTTCCGTCGCTGTCAGCGCTCACCCGCGCCGCCCGCCCCAGGCATGGTGTCCTCCGCGCTGGAGCTGCACCGCTACGCGGTGGGGCGCGCGTCGCGCGTGGTGACGGCGCTGACGCTGCTGAAGAGCCACCTGTTCCGCTACCAGGGGCACGTGAGCGCTGCGCTGGTGCTGGGCGGCGTGGACTTCACGGGCCCGCACCTGCACACGGTGTACCCGCACGGGAGCACGGACACGCTGCCTTTCGTCACAATGGGCAGCGGCTCGCTTGCGGCAATGTCCGTCTTTGAGGCTGACTTCCGGGAGGACCTGTCCCGCGAGGAGGCGTGCGCGCTGGTGGCGCGCGCAATCAAGGCTGGCATCTTCAACGACCTGGGCAGCGGCTCCAACGTGGACCTGTGCGTCATCACCGCCCAGGGCAAAGAGTACCTGCGCAACTGGGAGACGCCTAACGCAAGAACCTACACGCGTGCCAAGGGCTACGCCTTCCCGCCCGGAACTACCAAGCTCAGCGCGCGCACGCAGCTCATCGCAGCCGCAGCCACGCTACCGCTTAACCGGGTGGTCACAGTCACAGAGGGGGCGGATGCTGCTGCCGCCACCGCAATGGAGACGGAATGAGGGAGGCGCCAACGGACACGCAGTGGCGCATCACATACGTGGAAGCAAGCACACACGCTCGAGAGCACACTGACTGCAAAAAGAGACAGAAAGAGACAGTTGTTGCAAACATCAAGCAAGCACTCAGTGTTTTCCGCCAGCCGTTATAGCACCCGCTTGAGCAGCTGCAGCGTGCGCGTGAGGCGCGCGGCGGGTTGTGCGTGCGCTGCGCTTGAGAAGGCGCGCGTGGGCAGGGCGAAGGGCATTTGCTGTGCCGGGAGCGTGGACAGCAAGCAGCGCCCAAGGCCGGGTAGGCGCAGCGGCAGAAGCCCGCCGCGCGCGTGCAGCTGCGGGAAGGCGCTGGCGACGCGCTCGCCGAAGCCGCCACCGCCACCGCCTGGGGGGGTGGCTCAGAGCTGGTTGCTGTTAGGCACTCGCTCGCGCCGCACCTCCTGCGCGCACGGGCTGCGGGAAGCGGGGCTCGCGGGGCTCGGAGAGCTCCACGTACAGCTCCCGTCCGCCCAGGCTGGCGCCGTTTAGCTCCGCCACCGCCCTGGCCGCCTCCGCCGCAGACGCAAAGGTGACGAAGCCAAAGCCTCTGCTCTTGGCAGCCTCGTCCTTAAAGCGTATAACGCGCGACTCCACCACTGTGCCCACCTTGCCGAACACCGCGTCCAGGTCTGCACCGCAGGTCAGCGGCGGAAGGGAGCCAGCCGTGTTGCAACACGCGCTGCGCACCTGACTCGTTGCACGACCAGGCCAGGTTGCGGACGAAGATGGTCGACCGGTTGCTTGCCATCAACAGCGAGGGCGGAGGCACCGAAAAATGGGCTAGTGGCGACGTAGCGACGTCACGATGGAGCCGCGGCGGTCGAAAAGTCATCGTCGTCGATGGGCCGGTCCGTCTGCACAACTGAAGCCCTCGCTAACTGTGTATGTAAGCTATCATGGCCGCCGGCGAGGCCGTCACGCTGCGCGTTGCGGGCGCTTTATCGGGCGTCGTCACTTTGGCGAGCCTGCACGAGCCCGTGAGCGCGCTGCGGCTGGAGGTTGCGCGACAGCTGGGCCTGCCCGCGTGCGATGCGTCGACGCTGAAGCTCATTGCCAGCGGAGTGGTTCTGAGCGACGACTGCCGACGCCTCTGCGACTGTGGCATCTCTGCAGTAAGATGTATCCTTGTGATAAAGGGCGCTGCCGCCGCGTCCACGCTGAACGAAGCTGCCAGCCGCCTGGCGCACCTTGAGCGCGTGCAGGCCGCTGCAGAACGCTTCGCCTCGCGCTCTTTCACCAGCGAGAGCTTCCGTTCTGTTCACCTCGAAAACCAGGCTGGCGCCGAGGTCGCCTTCTCCAGCGACGTGGCGCGTCGGTCTGTGGTGACTGGTATGCTCCTCCACGCCCATGGCCGCAAGATGCTTGCGCGCAACGACGTGAGCGAGGCAACTGCGGCGTTCGGTCTGGCGCTGGACGCGTACGACGTGGTGCCTGCGAGCGACCTGGAGCGCGTCGACAACGTGGCGGAGGCTGCTCTGGACTGGTGCTGGGGCGTCTTCCTCGCCAACGACGTACACAACCTGGAGCGCGGCGCCTCACGACTGCGTGAGGCACGCTCGGGCCTCACTCGCGCTCACGGCGCGGACCTGTCGCGCCTACGGCAGCTCACAGGCGCCGGCCTGGCGCCGCAGATGGTGTCGTATGTGCGTCTCACGCTTCTGGAGGGCGTCGTCGCGCTGCTACGCGGCGATGTCAGCGCCGCGCTCTCCTCTCTGCAGGCTGCTCAGGCGTACGCGCAGCCCTTTGCGGTGGACCCCGAGACGCACGCAGCGCTGATGGATCTGGGCTTGTCGGCTCAGGAGGCCACTCGCGGTCTGCGCCACTGCAGCGGCAACCCGACGCAGGCGGCGGAGTGGGTGTTGGCGCAGCGCGATGCGGCGCAGGAGCGCTTGCGAAGGCGCGCGGAGGAACGGCAGCAGCAGCGCGAGCTGCGCGCACACGGCAAGACATGCAGCGGCGCGTGGGTGGATGCAGCCGTGCTGGCGCGCCTGGAGACACTCGGATACGCTCGAGAGCTGGCTGCGGCTGCTGCCTGTGCGGCAGACAACAGCTTCAACGGCGCGCTGGACACCCTCTCTGACCCGGATCGCAACGACGCGCTGCACGTCGCTGTGCAGCGCAAGCGGCGGCGGCGCGAGGGCAAGGCTGAAGCTGGCGCATCGCGTGCCCAGCTGACGGCGCTGGGATTCTCTGAACGGCAGGCTCATGCTGCGCTCAAGCGCAGCGACTACGACGTCAACGCCGCCGGGGAGCTGCTGCTGTGTGGTGCCGTTGATGAGGAGGATGAGGAGCCCGCCAGTGCTCCCGTCGCTGCCGCCGAGGAGGACCCGGAGGAGGCGGAGTTGGCGCAGGCTGTGCCCGATGACCCGATGGCTGCATTGGACGTTTCCATGGATGCCGAAGAAAGCGCCATCCAGGAGTACCTGGCGCGCATCCGAAGCCTGGCTGGACATGAGGACACGTGATGCCCACTCGCTCCTCTCACAGACGCACAACAGAGTGACGGTTGTGACGCACAGACGTGGCACGACGTGGCACGCAGCTGGCGCGAACAGTTCACAGCTTCTCACACAGACGTGGCACTTGTTGGGTACGGCTGGGTACGGCTGACCGAACAAAACGCACACTTCGCACAGACGTGGCACTTGTTGGTCTCCTCCGCTCATCACGTTTCGCATGTCGTCGCTCTCCGCCCGCCTGCCAACCCGCCTGCCTCGTTGCGCCACGCGCCGCCGTGTCGCCTCGCGTATCGCGCCTGCTGCCATGAGCGGCCTGCACGTGCTGAACGCGGCGCCTGCTTTCAGCGGGCCCAGCGGCCCTCCGCCGGACGGGCTGGCCCTGTCCGCACGTCTGCAGAGCGCGGTGCTGGGCCTGCAGGCTGACTTCCTGCGTGAAGACGGGAGCGGCGTGGACTACGAGGCGTGCCGTCTATCTCCAGCGTTCGCCGCGTTTGTGGACACGGCTCGCGAGCTTCAGGCAGTGGAGGTGGAGGCGCTGGGCAGCGAGGCTGAGCGGCGCAGCCTGTTCATCAACCTTTACAACGCGCTCACCATACACGGGCTGCTTGCTGCGCCGGTTCTCCCGTCTTCGCCACAGAAGCTGGCTTCTTTCTGGGACGTCACCGCATACCAGTTCGGGTCGCGCACGCTCACTCTGAACGACATTGAACACGGGATCCTGCGCGGCAACCGCGCACACCCGGCCGGCCGCGCGCCGCACTGGGCGTCGAGTGACCCGCGTTGCTCGCTGGCGCTGCCCCTGGACGCGCGCATCCACTTCGCACTCAACTGCGGCGCAAAGAGCTGCCCACCGATCCGCGTGTATTCTCCCAAAAACCTCGAGTTCGGGCTGGCACGTGCAGCCGGTAGTTTCCTGGAGAACAGCGTGGAGGTTCGAGACGGGGTGGTGATGCTCTCTTCTCTGCTCAACTGGTATGGCTCAGATTTCGGCGCCACGCAGGCGGAGGTGCTGGCCTACGTGGCGCGCTGCCTGCCGCCCGACAGCTCCAAGCGCGCTGCGCTGGAGCAGCTGCTGGCGGAGACGCGCGATGCGCCGCCGGGCCTGGGTGCGACTCTCTGGAATGGCGTCGTCGCGCGCGCCCTACCTACTTTCATGCCCCGCGGGCCGATTAGCGTCCAGTATGCGCCCTATGACTGGAGCCTCAACACGGCCTGACCACACACCCTCGGAGCTGTGAAGCCTGCCCAAGTCCACAGCTTCACGCCCAAACATGCAACGACTGCCCCTGCTCCTACTCCTGTTCCTGCTGCGCGTGGGCGACTCGGCGAGGCCGACGGTGAGCGAGTTGGCGGTGTCTTTTTCAGAGGTAAAGGCACTGCCGCTTGAGCTCGAGCCTCCCGCACCACCTGCCGCGTCGCAACTGCCGCCGCTGATGCTGAGCTCGCATGGCTCGCATGGTGTGATGGGTGGCGTGTACGAGAGCGAGGCTGGCCTCGCAAGTGAGATACAAACTGGCGCCGCGGTAGTGATTGTGCAGCGCGGTGAGCCGGATGCTGGCGCTCCGCTGGCCACGCTGAGCGAGCTGGCCTCGTCGCTGGGCCCGTCTTACGTCCACGTTCACGATGCCGTCGCTCAGGCAACCGCTGCGACGGCTGCTGCGGCGCTTCTGATTGCGCGGTCTCGAATCATAGCAGCCGCAGATGCATTCACGGCGGGCAGCGCCGCGGTGCTGAAGACGTCCGTCTCGCTGAGCCACGACCTGGCGCAGACGGGCGTCGACGGCGTGAAGGAGGGCGCAGCACTGCTGAGCACCCACGCAGCGGTGCACCACGCGCTATTCGGCGGACGCTAGCCTCATCCGTGCCATAAAAACGTGCTGCTTGTCTTCCCAACCCGTCTGCTGCAGCACACTTTGGAGCTGGCCGAGCTGCGCCTTCCATAGGCGGCACGCGGCAGCATCCAGCCGCGTCCGCGTTCAGGGTAGCGCCGTCGCCGGCGGGTCTGCGATCTGGGTGCGCGGCGAGGCGGCCGGCGACGGGTGCCCGTGCGAAAGCGCCGGTGACACGCTTCGCGACACGAGTCCCAGTCCGCGCAGGCGGTCGCACTCGCGCTTCAGCTTCGCGTTGTCCCTGAGCAAGAGGCTGATCTGGCCGTGCGCCCGGTGGATGATGCTCTCTTGCTCAGCCTCCAATAAGTTCTCGAGTTGGCAGCGCTCCGTCTTGAGCTTGGAGCGCTCAGATACACGCTCGCTGAACGCAATGCTCAGCTCCTTCATGCCAGCCTCGTGCAACTCGTGCTCGTGCTGCAGCTCCCGCTCCTGTGCGCGATGTGCGTCAGTCTCGTGTCGGCATGCTACAGACGCTAAACTGCGCACCAGCGCCTGTTTTTCTTTCATCAGCGTCGTCAGCTGCTTCATCAGTCCGTTCGTCAGCGCCTCCTCCTCAATATCCACCGCAGCGACAACGGCCTGAGGGTGAAGCGTCAGGTGCCCGCTGCCCGCGTTGGGCCACAGCGAGCACGCACATCCTTCTCCGACTTCAGCCGGTCGATGCGCTGCAGCAGCTGGTTGGTGATCGCCTCCTCCTCGCTCTCCAGGCGTAGGTGCTGAGTAAGGTGCCACGCGCTGAGTCGGCTCCCCGTTCCTGTGCGCTGTGCTGCCGCGAACCGGCGGCAAACAAACGCGTGCGGTGCACACGCACCGTCTCCACAAAGTTCTCCTGCAGGCGCTTGACGTCGCTCTGCAGACGCGCGGTGCGACGACGCTCGCTCTCCAGCTGTCCGTCGCCTGTCAGCCTCCTCGCCCAGCCCGGGCACGCACGCTCACACGCACCTGCTCAGTCAGCACCGCCACCTGCACCCGCAGCGCGTCGGTTTCGGCACCCGCTTCAGCCATTGATGGCGCTCACACCAGGCAAACGCCGCCTCCCTATCCCCCTACGCTGCCTCACGCCGTGGCACACAGGACCACGAAGTCCCCGGGGGGCGCGTGCAATGGATGACGTGGCGGGTTTGCGTTGCTGGTACCGTGGGCACGCACGAAAAGATGCCTGTTAATATTTCAGAAGCGCTCAACCACGAAGCATGCTGCGGTGAGCGGCGGCATCGAAACCGCGCCGTCGCGGCAGGTTGCGAGCGCCGTGGTGGCGTCCGAGCGCAGCGAAGGGTGCAGCCTCCAGGCCAGGTGCCCGATGTCAGGAATGGCAAGGCTCTGCTGCTCCGTGGTTGCGTTGAGGAGCATGAGGAGGCGCTGGAAGCGCGGGTCGCGCGCCGGGCCGAGCTCCTCGTCCCGCAGCTCCCACACGAGCAGGCCGGGCAGCTCGGACGGCCCCCGGTTGTGCAGCCGCAGCCGCGCCTGCACTTCCGCCTCGCTGCGCAGGCGGAAGAGGGGCGACGAGGCGCGCACGGCGAGCAGCTCTCGGAAGAGCGCCGACGCGGCCAGGGCCTGCTCGCGACTGGGCGCGCCCTTTGGGTCCGCCAGCAGCGGCGCCATCATGTGCCAGGCGTGCCGGTTCTTGGGCGCAGGTGGCAGACCCACGCCCCAGCCGGTGCGCGCGCCGCTCCAGTCGAGTGCGTTGAAGTGATCCCCAGAGTTGTAGGAGTCGCGGTCCAGGCTCTTGGAGCGCAGCAGCTCATCGCCCGCATGGAAGAAGGGGATGCCCTGGCTCCAGGCCAGCAGCGCCTGCGCGAGGAGGACCACGCGCGCTCGCGCTGCCGCGCCCGCGTCGGGGGGCAGCTTGAGCGCCACCAGGTCCCATAGCGTCTCGTTGTCGTGGGCGCTCACGTAGTTCACAGTCTCCGCCGGCGCGGTGGCGTAGCCGCACCCGCTGCCGCGCCCGCCCGCGTCGCGGCCGGCCACCAGGTGCCCGTCCGCCCCCGTGAAGGTGAAGCCAGCCAGGTTGCCCGCCACACCCGCCAGCACCCGCTCCGTGGCGCGCCCCAGCGCCGCGCGCTGCTCATCCCTGGTGCCCTGCTCCGCGCCCGCCCAGGGCTGCGTCCACAGCCCTGTGAGCACCCCCTGGAGCCGCGGGTCGCCAAAGGGGTTGGCCCCAGTCGCCGCCTCCCGGATGCGGTCGTTAAACGTGCCCACCCCGCTGCCCGCCAGCCCCCGCTGGCTGCCGTTGGCACCCCGTCGCCCGCCCTCAACCTCCGCGTAGTCCCAGCCCTCCCCGTACAGCACCACGTCTCCCAGCCCCTCCGCGTCCAGCGCCTCGCGCGCGCGCACCAGCAGCCGCTTCATCAGGTGTCCCATGAGGTCGAAGCGGAAGCCGTCCACCCCGTAGTTTTTGGCCCAGTGCATGAGGTCGTCCAGGATGAGGCGCTCGCACATTGTGTGCTCGCTGGCCGTGTTGTTCATGCACGTGGAGTCGCACACGCCGCCCCGCTCGTCTCGGCGGAGGTAGTAGGAGGGCACCAGCTTGTCCAGCACGCTCTGCTGCGCGTGCGGGCCAGAGGCGTAGACGTGGTTGTACACCACGTCCAGCACCACGCGCAGGCCCAGCGCGTTGAGGGCGCTGACGGCGCGGCGCAGCTGCAGGCTGCGCTGAGCGCCGTCTGGCTGGGTGCAGTAGGAGCCGTCCGGCACGCCCCAGTGCACGGGGTCGTAGCCCCAGTTGTAGGCGTCGCGGTCGGCCACAGCCGTCACCGCCGCCTGCTGCTCCTCGCTGTCGGGGGGCAGGGAGTCCAGGGGCACGCCCCCTGGGCCGCGCGCCTCCTGCCACCGCTCCCGCTGCTCGTCCACGCTGCCAAAGTCGTACACGGGCAGCAGGTGCACGTGAGTCACCCCAGAGCGCGCCAGGGCAGCCAGGTGCCGCGTGCCCGCCGAGTCCAGGGTGAACGCCTCGAACGTGCCGCGCAGATGCGGCGGCACGGTGGCGTCGGTGGCGCTGAAGTCGCGCACGTGCAGCTCGTAGATGACGCAGTCCGCGTGGTGCTCCAGCCTCGGCTTGCGCTGTCGCAGGCCCTCCCAGCCGGGCGGCAGCAGCGACTCATGGACGATGTCCGCGATGAGCACCCGCGCGCCGTTGGCTGCGAGTGCACGGGCGTAGGGGTCGCTGGCGTCGCACGTCTCCACGCGCCCAGTGCTCCAGTGGAAGGCTGTCACACGGTACGCGTACCAGCGCCCCTGCCAGTCCGCGCCGGAGGCGCTCCACACGCCGCGCTCGCCCTCGCTCAGGTCCAGCGTTGCGGCGGGCAAGCCGCCCTGCGCGCCGTCAAACAGCAGCAGCTGCACGCGCTGCGCGGTGGGTGCCCACACGCGCAGCGTCGCGCCGCCGCCGCCGCCGCCGTGCAGCTGTGCGCCTAGGGGCCCGTCGTAGGCGCAGAGGGAGTCCAGGGCGCCCGCAGTCTGCACCCCGGTCGCAAACAGCAGTGCGCCGCCAGCAGCTTCGCGCACCTCCACCGCCAACTGACACTTCAGCAGCGCTCGCCGCGTGGCGGCGTCCGCGTCCGCGTGCAGGCGGAAGGTGGCGAGGTGGTGGAGGTGAGGAAAGTTCCCCAAGTTTCCCCTTTCAGCCTGCACCAGCTGCACCCGGCTCGCGTCCGGCCCGTGCACGCCGCGTATCGCGTCAACCTCTAGGCTCGCGGTCGGGGAGCTGCAGAGCGTGACCACCAGGGGGCCTTCAGCGGGGGTGGCAAGGGGGAGCAAGAGCGTCTCGCCGTCAACCCAGTGCGCCTCCGCGCATGCGAGACTCCACTGAACCTCACTGACGACTGCAGGCGCGCCCTCCACTGCTTGGGGGGCGCGCCCGGGGCCGCGCGGCGAGTGCAGAGGCGACGTTTGGCTCACCAGGCGGGGGCCACAGCGTCGTGCAGCGAGGCCGCGGCGGCGAAGGCTCACGGCACTGCTGCGGAGACGAGCCGCGCACACAGAAGCGCGTGGCACGCAGGGCAGGCACAGCGCTCTCATGCACGCACGTGAGGCATAAGATAGGAGCCGCGGAGGCAGCTTTTCTCTGAGGCCGCGCACGCCGCAGGACACCACTACGCCACACGCACGCCACGCCAAGTTGTTCCGTTGCTGCTGCAAGTTCTATTGGTACTCTTCACTGGCAGGCCTTCTCGCGGCCCGTGAGGCACTTCTCCCGGCTGAGCACCGGTGTTTTGTCATCCGAGCGCCTTTCCATCGTGGACGGAACCGCTCCCCGCGCCTTCAGGTCCGCGACAAGCGCCTCATAGCGTGGATTGCCCGAACCTTCGTCGGTGGAACGAATGTTGCCTGACCCACCGTCTGCGCACAGCGCAAGAGAGGGTGAGTGAGCAGCCTTGGTGGCACATACAGCAAAACAGCAAAACGCACACGCTAGAGCAGGCCTGCTCGAAGATAGCAGCAACACGAAGCCGGAGAGCGCCAAGCCTGCGCGTCGGCCCAGCACAGGAGCCGCCTTTGGCTGCGCATGCGAAGCCACCAGAGCTGGAGAAACGCGCACCCCATGCATCTGCGACAGAGAGACCGCGAGCATTATGGCGCGTATGACGGAGAAGGCGAGGGGGCGAACACTCGACGTCGCTCGTTGTCATCGGCCGCACGGCCGGCGGTCCTCGAACAATCCCACCAGCAGCTCCAGAAGTGAGTGAGTGAGTGAGTGAGTGAGTGGGTCAGTGAATGGGTGAGTCAGTGAATGGGTGAGTGAAGATGAGTCAGTGAGTGGGTTTGAGTGAGTGAGTGAGTTAGTCTGCGCTGGCCGATACAGATACGATACAGCCGATACGATACCGGAGGCTCGTGTATCGTATCGTATTTGATACGATACAGATACAGATACAAGCGGCGTCTCGGGCTGAATACAGGCTG
>Ga0208951_1001354_pt1 | contig 10740 bp, 5 predicted proteins | sample GreLakmeMI27MSRF_FD_187702 | JGI IMG/M metagenome (GOLD analysis project Ga0208951, IMG submission 187702) | Freshwater lentic microbial communities from great Laurentian Lakes, MI, USA - Great Lakes metaG MI27MSRF (SPAdes) | ecosystem: Environmental > Aquatic > Freshwater > Lake | place: Great... | reverse complement strand
TCTGCTGTGCGCCCGCAGCGCGTGCTGGCGTCGTTTAGGCAACGCGTGGCGCGCTTTGTGCGACGCAGAGTGCGCGATGGAAACGTTCGTGGAGTGGGGCACATGTCACGCCAGGCTGGGAGAAGCCCTGGAGAGCTGCGGAGACATGGCCGCCGCGCTGCGGAGCTACAGGCGCGCGGTTGCGTTCAGCCCGGGCGTGTCGGAATTCCAAGGTCGTTTGGACGCGCTGCTGCTCACAGTGCTGGGCCTGGGCTCAAACAACGGCAGCGCGCCGGTACTGGCCAACCCAGAGGCGAGATGGGTGGCCCAGGGCGGGGGCCCGCCTCGGCTGTGGCTGCCCTTGCGCTGCGCAACCTGCACGGTTGCTCTGGACCTCGGAGCCTCTCTGTTCGATTCCACCGACGCGCTCTCCCTGGGAGGTATCGCAGACTGCGGGGATTTTTACGCGGAGCAGCAACAGCTCGTCGAGGCTGCCCTCGGCGTAGTTGCCGCACACTGCGCAGATCCCGCGTCTTCTACACTCCACTTAGACGCGGCCGCACTGGAAGGCGTGCTCGAGGCTGGAGTGGAGCAAGAGCGCTACGATCCCTGTCGCAAGGCGTTCATGGCATTGTCCGTGGGCTGCATCTTGTCCTGGCTGGCGGATTACGAGGCTGCTGCCGGTTTCTTCAGCCGCGCCATCGAGGCATCCGAGCAAGGCGCGCGCGGCGCGCAAGACACATGGTTGGGCACGTTGCTGTGCAACCGGGCGCTGTGCCGGCTGCGTTGTGGCGCTGCTTCCGGCGCTGGCGAGGACGCAGAGCGTGCGCGCATGTACTGTCCTCTGTGCCCGCGCGCGCACGCGCGATGCGGTGACGTGGCAGCCGCCGGCGGGGACTGGGCGCAAGCGGCCTCTCACTACACAGCCTCGCTGAAGCTGTGCGTTCCGGGCAGCACGCAGGCGATGGACGCGGCCAGCAGGCTCGCGGTGGCGTCGCGCGCTGGGCGAGGCGCCAGCGGCGCGTTGGGGGGCACGCCCACCGTCAGTCCAAGCGTCAGCCCCTGCGGCAGCCCTCTGCTCGGAGGCGGCGGCGCTGGCCGGGCGGCCATGGCGCGCTCGCCCAGCGACAGCTCTCTCATCGAAGTCCTCAGCCTTGGTGGCGAAGATGGTGCATGCGCGGGCGCTGAGCTGCACGTCCAACCGCACCTGACGGGCTTGCCCGAGGAGGAGGCGCACGTTCAAGCCGCTCTCAACAGCTACTTGAGCACGCGCAAACGCAGCAAGCGACAGACTGGGCGCCCATTGGAGCACGCGGCGCAGGCTGTGCAGAGTCCGGAGGGCTGGGGGGGGGTGGATGCGGGGCCGCGACCTGCAATCAAGTCCCCCAAGCGCAGCAAACCCGGCACGCCCGAGGAATATTCGGTGCCGCCCCAGTGTGGCGTGGCCGGCGGGAATATGCTGTCTGGCGGCGCCACGCCGCCAAGCGGCAGCGCCAGTGGGCACGCAATGTCTCGCCTTGCGAGTGAGCTGCTGTCAAGTTTCATGGCTGGCGCGCCCGGCAATGGGACGGGAGGAGGGTTTGTGGAGGGGTGTGGGGGGGATTTAGCGGATGACGACTGTGTTTCGCACTTCCTGCTGGATGACTTCCTGGGAGACCCCGCTGCTACCGCGCATCGCTGAGCGCTGCGCTGGAACAGACACAAGGATACAATACAAACAGAAGGAAACAACACCGTCCGAGCGTCGGAAGGAGGCTGTGTGTTGAGCACAGGCGCGCTCGGTGGAAGAATGCATGCGTCGGGGCGGTCGACAAATCTTTCGAAGCAGATTCTCGTGGCGCGTCCCCGGCTGGCTCGTGCGTGCTTTGCACCGACGTGGCGCGCGCTCTGCGTCGCACCAGTGGAGTGCAAGTCGGCTGCGTCGACGCCCGTTTGCTCCGCGCCATGTTGGGCCGCACCCAATCGCCCCCGGCCATGCGGGGGCAAATCCTCCCAGACGAGTGGGCACAGCGCTGCGGTGAGTGCTCAGTGGCGGTGCTCAAGGCGCGCGGTTGGTGTTCTTCTCACTCGGCGTTCAGAGAGACGGGACTAACGCTGTGATGCTCTCTGGCTCAGGAGGACCAGAACAAGCTCGTCATGGACTTTCTTCTCACGGAGGGCTTTGCGGACGCCGCAGCAGCCTTCCAACTGGAATCTGGCACCGACAGTGCGCACAGGGAAACCTCGCGGCTCTTCACGGCCATCTCACGCGCCCTTTTTCGGCCGCAGTGCCTCTGGAGCTGGCGTCCGTGAGCGAGCGCATGGCTGCGCGCGCCGCCGTGGCCGCAGGCGACGTTGCAGGCGCCATCGAGCTGGTGAACCAGATGGACCCGGAACTCCTAGAAAACAACGCGTCGCTGCTGTTCGCGCTGCAGCGTCAGCGCCTGATCGAGCTCATCGCTTGCGGCGAGGTCGAAGCAGCGCTGCAGTTCGCTCAGGAGTACTTGGCACCGCTGGCCGCTGAAAGCGTACGTGGGCAAGCGTGCGCGCGAGCGTGTGCTGACGTGGCTGCGCAGGTTGATCGGTTAGATGCGCTGGAACGCGCGTTGGCGTTGCTTGCGTTTGAGAACGCAGAGAGCGTCTGCGACAGCTTAAGGCCACTGCTGCAGCCCGAGCAGCGCGCGGTGGCAGCGGCGCAGCTCAACGCGGCCATCTTAGAGAAGCAGGGTCATGAGTCAGGTGCGCTCGTTTTCTCTCCAACAAGCTCGAAGCCGATTCACGGACGCTTTACTTTCCTTTCAGAGCCAAGACTGCACCGCCTTCTGAAGCTCATGCTCTATGCGCAGACGCAGCTTGCGGAGCATCTGAGCGCGCCTGTGATGCGCTTTGACGGCGGCGAGTGGAAGCTATCGCAAGGCGACTGATTAAGCATCCGAGGTGCGTTCTCGACAGACAAAAGTAAGACAAACCCTCTTTTCAAGCCTTGCCTCGTGCACACACTCCATCGCCCCCTGCGCCGCGCGTGTGCGGTGGTGCGCGGCGGCACATGCCGCTGGAGTATGTTCTGGCTGGCGTAGCGGCTGCAGCGCTTATAGACCTGGGAATCTTCACGTCTAGCGCAACGGGAGGGGAGCCCTGGGAGCTGATGGGGCGCGTGATGCCTCTGCCCAGCGCGGAAGGACGGGGTTGCTTGTCGTTTTCGAGCTTTTCCTGACATTTGGACACGCACAAGCCGTGCAATATATGAGCCGATTTTTCGATAGCATGTCGCCTCGGCACTGACGAACGCAACGCAGGAGAGAAGACGCACCGTTATGTCCTGAGCAAGAAGTGTTTAATTGATAATTCTACGCGAAAGGTGGTGCGTGCTGCCTCGACACCAAATACTGCGCCGCGCTGCTCCTCTGCCTCCTCCGCGGGGCTCCTCACTCCGCCCAGCGCGTGGCTGTGTTCCTGTCTGCTGGGGCTGTTCTTGCACGCTGCGCGTGTGGCAGTGCACGGCGCTCGCCCAAATGTCAAAGTCCGCGGGAACCAGCCTCAAGGACGCCGTAAAGCAGTTCGAGACGACTAAGGGTTGCGTGGCCGCCGAAGCTGAAAAGGCGCGCTTTGGTAGCTTGACGCAGCGAGGTTGCATGCCGTAGGGCTGACCAACGCGGCGCACCTTCTGACGCCTATCCTACCGCAGGTTGAGCTGTGGGGCCGCGTGCCGCCCATCGAGAAGCTGGACGCTACGCTGGGTTCGCTCAAGAACTGCAAGCGCGTCCCATCGCAGTGCTTTCCGTGTGTTGTTTGCCCTCTGACCGCTTGTTTCCTCCGCCCCGCGCGCTCACAACAGGCACCTGGCGCTCTCCAGCAACAACATTGGCAAGATTAGCAACCTGGCGGGCCTAGACAAGTGCGGCGGCCTCTTTGACAGTCTCTGTGCTGCGCTCCGTCCATCTGCTGACGCTCGCGCTCAGGCTGGAGATTCTTTCCCTGGCTCGCAACTTGCTTGTTGGCGTGGCGGGCTTAGACGCGGTGGCCGGCACGCTACAGCAGCTTTGGCTGAGCTACAACGGGATCATCAAGCTGTCCGGCTTGGAGTGCTGTACGCAACTACGGGTGCTCTATTTAGCTAACAACTTGATCAAGGACTACAAGGAGCTGGAGTGCGTGCCCTCCAGCGTCGAAGAGCTCTCCTTGTTCGGCAACCCGCTCTTCGATGCTTCCAAAGCCGAAGGCGCCAACCCTGCGACTGTGGGATCTCCCTATAGGGTTGAGATCTTGAAGCGCCTTCCTGCCCTCAAGAAGATCGACGGCGTCATCGTGGACCCAGACGAACGCGAGGCTGCGCGCTTAGGCAGCGCTGGGCGCAGCGCAGGGAGCAGCACAAAGGCTTTTGTGCAGGGGTCTGCGCCCTCTACCGCGCAGGGCAAGTCGGGTGGCGGGCTTGACGACACGCTGCCACCGGCGGAGGCTGTGGCGTAGGCTGTGACGTTTTGCGGAAGCGTCTTGCGTCGATCTTTGATGCAGCAATATTATGTGGCAAATCTTCGAAAGCGCATCTGTGCCTCCGCCTCCGCACTGAGTGTAGCTATGTCATGCGGCGGTGTGCGCTGCCTTGGTGCGCTGCACGCCCGTGCGCCCCGACGAGAAGTCGGCGCAGCTCGCTCCCAGTCCGCCCGCGTGCGCCGTTGCTCGCTGGGCGTGGGCGACCTGGTTGAGCTGCAGCTCGCAGGCGTCAGTTGTGCGCCAGACGGCTTCCACGCGCTGCTGGCGCCTTCGGGCGTCGTCCTCCCGCGCGCGCCAAACGCAGTGGAGCTCCTCCGCAACGCCGCGCCGCCTGGCGACACGCCGCACCCCGGCGCGCGCGTGCTGGGCGTGCGCGTCACCGCAGCGCCGTCCGACGCCTTCTCTCCCTCCTCGCCTCGCGCGCTCACATTGTTGCAGCTGGCGCAGTCACCACTGTGCGACCTCGCCACCGTTCTGCCTTTCAGCGCACTCGCTGACGCCACAGCGACACATGAAAGCGACGAGATGCTCCTGGGGGGAGTGGTGTTGCTAAGCGTGGCGCCCTTCAACGCCACGCTGCTCGCTGGCAACGAAGCCGGGGTCAGCGGGGCTCATGCTGTGAGTGACGCTTGGCTCGCTGTGGCGCTTGCGTTGCGCTACAGAGCGTACGGCGCGCGTCTGTTCGCGTCGCAAGAGCTGTTGGAAAGAGACGGGTGCGAGCTCTCGAGGCTGCGGGATCGGTTCCCTCAGGCTGTGGACTCCGCGTACGTGCGCGCGCAAGGCGCGGCGGTCACGCGAAACTTGGCAGCCGCAGCACTGACAGCCGCAACGCGAGAAGAAGACCAAGACACGCCGTGAGCGCGTCGTGTCCATATCTCCATATTCGTATCCTTTGCTCTCTCCTCCGTCGTTCATTCAGCGCACATAGTACGCGCCCGTCGCAGCGGCAGGCACGGTGCGATGCGCGGGCGCCTGAGCGGGATGCAACATCAAAGGGTTCACCTGCACTCCTCCGCTGGTCCACGCCGCGCCGGCGATGGCCGCCGCCTGCTTGTTGCGTCTGGCCCGCGCGGCGCGCAGCGAGATGAGCAGAGCGAGAGCAGTGACAGCCACAACGGCAACGGCTGCGCTCCACAGCGCTTGGACGGTGCGCTCGCTGAGCTTGAGAGGGGCATCGCCGTCATCCTGGTTGTCCGCATCGGCGCCGTCGGGGAAGGCGCTGGCATTGCCCGTCAGCGCCGCCATCAGCGCGACCGTGGCATTGACCACCGTGAGGCCGGTGACGCCGACAACTCCGGACGCGCGCAAAGAGCTCAGCAGCGGGGGCGACGCGCCGCCTGTGGCGGTGGCCAGGCGCGCGGCCAGCTGCGTCGGCGTGAGCGCCGGCGCGAAGGCTGCAGGCAGGCGCACGGTGACTGCGAGCAGGGCGAGCACGCGCGGCGGCGCGGTCAAAACGGCGCGCGTCACGACTGCGCCGCCGCCGCCGCCGGCGGCGGCTTGGAGCGCCTTGGCTTTGGCGCACAGGAAGGAAGACTGACACGTGACGTCAGAGCGCAGGCGTGCGGCCGCCGCCGCCGCGGCTGCCCCTGCGCCCGGCGCGCCCGCAAACCCGGAGCCTCCCAATCCGAACAGCACCAGCTGCATCGCGCTGTCCTCCGTGCCGTTCACAGCCAGCGAGGCCAGCGCCTGCCAGCGCTGCAGGTGCGCGTCGCGGGCAGCCGCCGCCGCCAGCGCCGCGCCCACAGCGCTGCCGTTGCGCTGCCAGGCGGCCGCGTGCAGGCCTGTCAGCAGAAAGGATGCGGCGACGGGGGCGTCCAGCATCAGCACGTCCACGTCAGCAGCCGCGAAGAGCTGCTGAGGGGAGCCGTCGCTCGCGCTCACCGACGCTGCCACGCCAGCCGCAAACGCGGCCAGGTTCAGGCTCGCAGCGCCGCTGCCGGTCAGCATCAGCGTGAGCGACGCGCCGGAGGAGGATGCGCGCGCGGGCGACGGCGGCGGCGGCGCGGGCGGCGGCGGCGACGCGGACGGGGGCAGACGGCCGCACGAGCTGGCGCGCTCTTGGAAGCCCGACACGGCGTACGCGGCGCCGGCGGGCGGCGGCGGGCTGCGCGGCGGCGGCGGCGGCGGCGGGAAGGCGGGCCAGAGGGCGCGGTCGCCGCACGTCACGGTCACGTACACCCACGCGGTGGCTGGGCTCAGGCCCACAGGAAGCGCCGCATTGGCGAACTGCGCGCGCGTGGCGGGCACGGAGCATGCGAAGGCGCCGGTGCAGCAGGCGGCGGTGGCGTTGAGCTGCGAGGCGTTGAGGGACAGCGCATTGCCTGGAGCCCCGCAGGTCGCCTCGCCCGCGGAGTTGCCGTACACCGCGGAAGTCACCTCGCCGATGGCAAGCGCGCCGCAGTCCACCCACAGGGTGTTGCCCAGCCCGGCGGCGCCGCACGTCTGCTCGCCCGCCGCCGGAAACTGCGCGTAGCGGTACCCTTTCGTCGCATCCGTGCGTGCGCGGCTGGCATCGAACTCGGGGATGACCCGGCGCAGCCATGGCAGGTAGTAGCTGATGCGCGTGTACACTCCAGGCTTGGTGGGCTGAGCGCAGCCGTCGCCGGAGGACACGATGCCAACCAGCGAGCCGCTGTCCCAGGCGCTGGATGTGCCGGATCGCAGGCCCATCAACGGTCCGCCGCTGTCCCCTTGGCACGAGTCTGAGCCTCCTCGCAGGTCCCCTGCGCACAGCTGTGCGTCGGGGTTGAAAGAACCTAAGGAGCTCACGCACCAGCCTGCGTCCAAGATGCCGATGCGCACGCGACGCAAAGAGCTGGGCAACGCCACCGCCGCGTCCGTCGAGCCGGAGCTGGCCAGCGTTGAGCCGTACCCGAGGACGGCTGCTGCGCTGCCAACGGCGCCAGGAGCGCCTGGGACCGCCGGCGATTCGTCCAGTGCCACCGTGGCGAAGCTGCTTGCGCGCGAGAGGAACACCAGGCCCAGGTCGTGAGACAGCGTCGCGTCGTCGTAGAGCTCGTGCTGCTGCCACTCTGCGGCCACGATGCTCTCCACACCCAGGCTGGCGCTCGTGTTCTGCAGGCCCAGGCGCGCCGTGATGGAGGTGATGGAGCTGGAGGGCGATTCGTTGAGGCAGTGCGCAGCCGTGAGAACAACGGTTGGCGTGAGGAGCGCGCCGCCGCAGAGCTCTGGAAAAGCGGAGCTGGACAGCGAGATTGAGAGGTACACCATGTATGGGTAGGAGGCACGCGGCGTGGGCACCTAGGAGAAGAGAGCAAGTCCGTGAGTTCTTGGGCGGGTGCACGTGCCGTGCAAAGTGACGGTGATCGCGTCGCACCGACGCGCCGCCGACCACGCGCGCAGCGATGCGGGGCTGCACGTCAGCCAGGCTGCGTGCAGAGACTGTGTGGGTGTGAGAGAGGGAGAGCAAGAGAGAGGGACGGAGCGCACCGCTGCTGAGACTGCGCCGCTGCGTACAGGCACAACAACCGAGCGACAGCACCAACAGCGCTCGCAGCAGCGTCGGCACTGCGCGGCGCTGGCGCATTGAATTTGGCGCACGTCTCGCGTGGCCGCAGCGGGAGCAGGCACGCTGACGCTGCCCTGCTCGCGCGCCCGCGGCTGCGCCGCTGCTCGCGCTGGCGCCACACGCACGTCACGCAGAACGCAAAGGCGCAACAGAGTGCCTCAATACACGATTTTGGATCGATCGTACTACTACATTGAAATCCTTGAAAAGAGACTCTAACGTTGACTCTGGCCCTCAGCTTCCTTCATCCGATCCGTTCATCGCGCCCTGGCCTTGCGCGTGGTGCTCCGTCTGGGCCCTCCAAAACTGCTCTCGCTATCTGAGCGCGACAGGGCCGGCGACGCCGCACCGCTGCTGTGCGGCGACCAGGGTGACCCAGGGTCAACGGGATCGTCGCCTTGCGGCTGCGGCGTCGGACTACTGGCTCCTCCGCGCACCCCCGCTCGTCGCTGCGCAGCATGCAGTGCAGCGGTGACGCGTCCCAGCTCGCGCTGCGTCTCCACCAAAGCGTCTGAAAGCGCATCGTTGCGGCTTTCGGCCCTCGCCCTCGCATCATCCGTTGCCTCGGCTCTCTCTCGCTCTCGAGCAGCGTCCCCAACCGCACCAGCAAGCACATCCGTGCGTTGCGCCAGCGCCTCCAGCCTCGCGCGCTCAGACGCCAAAGCAGCAGTAGCAGCGCCCGCGCGCGCCTCCGCAGCCGACAGCCGTCGCTGAAGCTCAATCGTCTCCCTTTGTGCTGTGCGGGTCGCATCTGCCACAGATCCCGCGGCAGCAGCCTCTGATGCCGCGCATCCGGCACGCACTTGCGCCAGCTCGTCGCAAGTGGCGGTGAGGAGCGCCTCGGCGGTGGCCGCAGCGGCGTTTGCGCATTCGGAGCGAGAGCGAATCTCATCCATGCGTGCTTCCTGCAGCGCTGCCGCGTCGCACAGCGCCTCCAGCTCCCGCTCGGCCCTCTCAGCGCGCGCCTGAAATGCAGCGACAGCACCGGCGGCGGCGGCGGCGGCGGCATCGTCGCGCGTGTGCTCGGTTTGCGCAACTCCGGCGGTGCCTTTCAGACGCTCGGCGTGCAGCTCCGCCCGCAGCGCGTGCAGCGCAGCCTCCAGGCGGCGCACCTCCTGCTGCGCCAGCTGAGCGGCGGCTCTGTCGGCGAGCGCCGCCGCAACGGCTTCGCCGCCGCAAGGAAGCTGCCCGGACACCGCCCGCGGGGGTCCCACCGCCGGTCCCGTGGGTGGTCCCACGGATGGTCCCACGGCTGGCGCGCCCTCCCAGGTGAGCCTTGCTTCCAAGTCCCGTCTCTGTGCTTGCTCCTCTTTCAAAGCCGCTCGCAGCGCGCCCACCGTTCCCTGCAGCCGTGCCACGTCAGCAGCGGCGGCGCGCGCCTGCTGGACCGCGCTCGCACGCTCGTGTCGCACAGCCTCCACGGACAGCATGTCGTCCTGCTGTCGCGCGCGCTGAGCCAGCAAGTGCTCGATCTCCCCCCGAAGTCGACGCTCAGAGTCGCTGCTGCGAAGCTGCTGCTCAGCGGAGGCGCGCTGGAGCCTCTGCAGCTCAGCGGAGGCGGCGCCTCGAGCGTCCACCCACCCTTGAAGACGCAGCTCGAAGTCTGCGCTGCGCAAACGCTCCGAGGTGAGAGACGCGGTGAGCATTGCGGTTGAGGCGTCCACGGCGCCTCCGTTTGCCGCGTCAGCAGCGAGAGCGGCTGTGCGCTCTGCGCGCGCTCGCTCCTCGCTCAGCAGAGACTGCAGCAGCGCGCAGCGCTCGCGCAAAGCCTCCGTCTCAGCGGCAGCGCTGCCTGGCGGCGGCGAGGAGAGGTCGGGCGGATGCGCGGCCGAGTGCGTTGCGGCTTGGCGAGCGCCTTCCGCTCTCGACGCAGCGCCGGCTCCCCCGCTCCCGCTCCCGCTCCCGCCCACACCGCTCTCCAGCTCCCCAGCGCGGCGCTGCTCCGCCTCCAGGGCGCCCTGCAAGGCCGCGACGGCTGCGTTTGCGCGCTGCAGCGCCTCTGCAGCCTCTCGGGCAGCCTCGCCGCTGGCCTGGGCGTGCGCCACCGCCCGACAACGCTCCCAGTGCAAGGCCTGCGTGGCAAGCAACACCTTTTCGGGGCAGTCCGGCCGCCTCCAGAACGCGTGGTCAGGCGCTGGAAACGCTGGCGCTACAGCGTCTCCCCTCTCCCAGCCTTCCTCACCCCCAGAGCCCACGGCAGCCACCAGCAGTCCGCTGAACTCGCCCACCACGCCCTCCCACCAATTGTTCAGCGGACCCCCGCCACCGTGAGGCACACCACTAGCGCCAGCCCCGACGGATGGACCAACCACTGGAATGCCGACCACCGGCGCCTCCGCAGGTGACCCGTCGCTGCTGATGAGAGCGTATCGGGCGCCGCTGTGCGCCTCCGCCATCGCAGCGTCGCAGAGGAAGCAGACGGGGTGTTGGAGCACCGCAGGGCCGAGTTGCAGGAGGGCGAGAGGCCAACGCAAGTGCAGGCGCGAGAGCGCGCAGGTGGAGGGAGCGCAGGTGGCGGGCCTCATATACATCACACGTGCCACCCATGCCATTGTCTTACAAGGGCTTACGCTATTCAAGGTTTAAGAGGCTGTCTACACTTGTAGGGCTTGATAGGGGTAGTTCAATAGGTCTCAGTAGGCCCAATAGGGCGGGGGACTATTCTGTAGGGCCACTGCTCGTCTACACTCGTGTTTCTTGGCCGCGCTATGGCGCGCGGCCCTTCTCTACGCCGCAGGCGAGCTTTAGCAGTCGCCGTACTT
>Ga0208951_1001352_pt1 | contig 10750 bp, 9 predicted proteins | sample GreLakmeMI27MSRF_FD_187702 | JGI IMG/M metagenome (GOLD analysis project Ga0208951, IMG submission 187702) | Freshwater lentic microbial communities from great Laurentian Lakes, MI, USA - Great Lakes metaG MI27MSRF (SPAdes) | ecosystem: Environmental > Aquatic > Freshwater > Lake | place: Great... | reverse complement strand
AGACCTCTAAATATAAGGCAACTTATAGCCGCCAAGCCGCAAAAACGCTTATAATAAGCTTATAATTGTCACGGATCCCATATTTGCCATCCCAGGTTTCCATCCAGTTGTGTTGAGCCAACGTGGGTCGCAGCGGCGTTGTACGACGCAGTTTTGGGCCAATCATCTCACCCTCGCGAGTCTCGTTGTCATGGCTGACGTCGCGCCGCCTGTAGACGCACCAGAGGCTGCTGAGGTTGACGCCGACGCTGTTGTGGCATGTGCGTCAGCGCCAGCAGTCCGTCTGGGTCTCTGCGGCGTGTGCGCCGCCAGCGGGCGGTACCGCTGCCCCCGCTGCGGCGCGAGCAGCTGCAGCAGCGTGTGCGTTGGCGCGCACAAGGCGTCCAGCGGGTGTAGCGGCCGCCGTGACGTGGCCGCGTTTGCGTCGCTCAAGACGTTCACGGACGCCACGCTGCGCTCCGACCTGGCGCTGCTGGAGGAGACGCAGCGGGGTGCGGAGCGAGCCAAGCGGGCGCGCCTGGACGCTCCGGGCGGGGCATCCCAAGGCCGCCTTCCCGCGAAAGCTCTCAAGCTGCAAACGGTGTGTGCCCTCCGCTCTCAACCCACCGCCAGTCACTCACACGCTCACAGCTGGCGCGCAGCAGAGGCACAGAGGTGCTGCTGCAGGCGCCCGGCATGAGCCGCCGCTGCGCAAACTCCTCCAAGCTTGACTTCAAGACGCAGGCGCGACCCCACACGCGACAGTGCAGCGCCTGCGCGACCGCCTCTTCTCTTGCGCTGACGTGGCATGGGGTGGGTGGCCCTCCAGGGCATCACATGGCACGTTGAGTGGCGCTTCCCCTCCGCCCCGGCTCTGACATGCAGCAGCAAGGTGTCTGAAGAGACGCTGTTGCGGTGCGCATCAGCGGCGTTGCGCGGCGCCGTGCGCTGTGTGGCTGAGCTGTTGCCACGCTATGTCTCAGGGACGCGGTGTCTACGTTGTTCCGGGACAAGTGCCTGTCTGCGGTGTCACGCCACGCGCTGCGCCACGTCATGGACGAGGTGACGCACGCGCGCGTGTTTCTGGAGAAGGTGGGCGTGCCGGCCTCGACGCGAGAGCGTTGGGTGGAGCTGGACACGGCACACACTCTCATGGCTGCACTGGCGGGCAAGTGGCTCCTGGAGTTCCCCACTCTCCACGTTGCGCTGCCCGAGGAGGCGCTGCTCTTTCCGCTGGCGCAGCACGCGCTGCCAGAGGCGCCGCCGGCGGGCAATGTCTGGATCTGAGAGCTCGACAGCAGCCACTGCTGGCACCTGGTGATCTCCCATCTCACTGGCGCCGGTTTGTCTTCCAGCTGGTTCGAACGCCTCCAGCCTTTTTCGGCCGACACCGTTCGCACGCATGGGCACTGCCTGACGGGCCGCTTCGTCCCGTCCGTTCAAGACCACACTCAGGCGCGCTCGCTGGGCGCGTGCAGCCCGCAGCGAAGAGACCCTGCACGTGTTGGCAGCTGCTCCGGCGGGTCGGGGCGCTGTCAAGTCGCTGAGACGCTAAGCGACGGGAGTGATGCTTTGCAGCCGGCATCTCCGGTCGCCCGTCACGCGCTCTGTTCCTCCTCCACTCCGCCCTCTCCTCCGCCGCAGCGGAGCCTCCCACCGGCACCATGCAGCCGCTGCCGTACCAGCCGAGCGCGGTGCATGTTGCAAGCGTGCAGTTGGGATGTCCGTCTCTCCCGAGCTTCGCCGTCCTTCCGCGAACGCAGCGGTCCTGCCACGCCGAGCAAGCGGTGCGTGCTTGCCTGGCGCAGGCCCGTGCGTCAGTGCGCGTCCCTGGCGCGGGTGTTGTGCGCCGGCGGTGGAGCTGTCAAGAACCACAGGACCTTTTTGGCGACTCCTGACTCTCCCTCCGCGCGCAGAGCTTGCCTGAGCTGGACCCGGACACGCCGCCCCACGTGGAGGAGGTCCAGGCCGCCTGCGCGCATGCGCCGCGGTGCCGCAAGCGCAAAAAGTGCTCTCCTGGCTCCGCCTCGGACTGGTCTGCGCAACCTCCCTCCCAGTCGCGCGCCCCGCAGCAGCTGCTCGCGCTCTGGGCGCTCCAGCTCGCCACGCAGCAGGGAAGCGAGCCAGCGAGCCCGGGCGCTGTGGGCTGTGCGTTGCAGCTGTTCCACCGCTTCCTGTCCGCGAGCGCATCACCCTCGGACGTCGAAGACCAGTTGAACCTGAACAAGCTGGCGGCGCTGCACGCGCACCATGTCCTGGGCGACTCCCATCAGGCGACTCACCTGGCCGCCTGTTTCTGGTGCGTGCGGTGTCCTCTCGCTCGCTCTGCAGTCTGGGACGTAAGACCTCTGAAGTCGTCAGTCGTGTCTCGTCGCGTGCTCCACATGCGACCTTCGAACTGACAGCTCAAACCCTCGCTGTCGCGTCAGGCTGGGCGTCAAGCTCATGGACAACCAGACGAGCGTGCCTGGCGCCAGGGCGGTCTGTTGCGCGGTGGGTCACAAGGAGCAGGGTGGTGCTGCTGTGCGGGCGCTGAGAGCTGCGGAGCGGGCGGTGTGTCAGACGCTGCGCTGGGAGCTGCTGAGGGGCACGGACGTTGTGAGTCCGGCGGGGCGAACGCCTTCGGAGTGCGGAGACGGGGGGGGGTGACCATCCGCAGCGGTGACTCGCCATCTCCGTGGCCGACTTGGCGGTGGTGCTGCTGCTGTGCTATTTGGGATGTAACGACAGTCTGTGACAGTGCGCAGAGAGAGCCGATGGTAGCTAGGTAGAAAGTAGAAAGCAAACAAGCTAGGGAAGCGGAAGGGAGCAAGCCGCACCGCGCGCCCGTGGCTGTTCATGGCATGCCCGCTGGGCAACGCGTAGGTGCGACTGGTCCGTGCGTCCTTACCGTGCACGGGGCTGCTTGGGACATTGCTGACGTGGCTGCTAGGGTCGGGTGTGAATATTCCGCGCGGCATCTGTCGCCGTCGTGCAGCCACTCGCTCTTTTTGCCCGCCGTCACTCGCCCCGCGTAGGCACGGGTGCGGCGCGCTTCCATAGGCAAAATGTTTTGTTAAAAACCGACCACATTGGGGTGCACGCCACTTCGTCGAACCATATCCCAGCCATTGAAGGCTGACAAGACCTCTACATCCGAAGTGTAGCGCTATATCCACTTAGCTATGCGGCCGCAAAAGGTGTGCAAATAGTCAGAAGTCAAGGTGGAGCGAGTCGAAACCATAGCCAAGCGGAACAAAATTTGGTCGCTTTGGTTGGATCTTTGGTGCGGCTGGGGGGAAAGTGTTTTTCCCCAGCGTCCAGGCCTCCGACTTCTGACGAGCTGTATTCATCGTATTCGCGTCATAGCGTCTCTAGAAAGCGAAGGGTCTTTGGACACACGGTTGCTGCATGTCGAGCTTGGCCGCCATCTGCGAGTGCGCCAGCTGCAGTTGGTGGAGCGAGGCGGTACATATGAGAAGGAACCAAATATTGCAATTAGCTCGTGTGTTTTGGTCCATCTCGCGTCTCCAACTCCACGACAACGACAGCAGCAAGCTTGCTGAAACGCCTCGCAGTCGGACTCGGTCTCCCCTCCGAATGATTTTGATTGATGTTCATCCTATCCTTCCACCGCAAAAGCGTCTCTTCTTAGCGCCGTCGCCGTGCCCTCTTCCCCCACTTCCCCCCCTCTCCCTCGCCGTCCCCGTCATCGCTGCTGCTGCCGTGTTCGCGCAGCGTGCTCGCGGGCGCCGCCGCCCGCCGCGGCCGCCCGCCAGCCCGCTTCTGCGCGCCCGCAGCCGGCTCCTCCGCTGCAGCGTGCGCACCCGCATCGTCGCCCAGGTTCCCGGCCTTCTTCTTGCTCTTGCTCTTGCTCTTGTATTTGCGCGCCTTCTTGGGCCGCTGCCCGGCCGCCTCCTCCGCCCTTCGCCAGCGCAGGCAGCACTGGCTGTCCGTCCTGGGCGCCAGGCGCAGCGCCACCGCCGCCCAGCTCACCTGACCTGCGTCCCCGCGCAGCTGCGCCACCGCCTCGCGGAGGGCGACGTCCTCCTCAGGCCGCCACGGGCTCTTGTCCAGCCCGGGGTTCAGCACGTTGGCCCACCTCTCCCGACACTGCACGTCCGTGCGTCCCTCCACCAGCGATGCCACCCGGGTCCAGGCTGGGCCGCCTGCCGCGTCATAAGCGGCACGCAGCGCCGCATCCTCCCCCGGGCTCCACCGACCACGCTTCTTGCCTGGAGCCAGCCCGCGGCTGGCGCGGTGGTGCACCTGCCCGCCGGTGCGGCCCAGCAGCGCGCCCACCACCGCCCAGTTGCCTGCGCCGTGTTGCTCCACCAGGGCCAGCATGCGAGCATCCTCCTCAGCCGTCCACGGCCGCAGTGCGCACGCGCAGGCCTTGGAGGACAGGCACGTCTGGTAGCGCCGCAGACACTCGGCCGGAGAGCGGAGGGGTTTTGGGCGCCCGGCGTTGACGCCGTCTTGGAAGAGCTCTTCGGACACCTCCGCCCAGGCGTGCCCTCCCCTGCGGGACGCGAACAGTCGCAACGCTTGGTCTTCCTGGGCGCACCAGGGTCCCACGTTGAGCAGCGGCTCCTCGAAGTTGCTCCACCGGGCGCAGCACTCGCCCGCCCCTCGGCCCGGGCAGTGCAGCGCGCGCACCGCCGCCCAGTCCACGCCGGACACGTCCACCCGCTGGAGCGACGCCGCAGGGGTCCCTGCTGGCACCTCCGACGACAAACCGGGTGCCACGGGTGCCACGGGTGCCACGACGGCGGGTGCCAGCGCGCCCCCGTACCGCAGTCGGCCGTCCCCTGGCACCCGCCTGCCAGGCGCTGCGCCATCCTCCAGCGGGGGCCCCGTCAAGCCGATTCTGGGTGCCGCGTCTGCGGCATCCCTCACCTCCTGCAGCGTCAGCGCTCGCCCGCCAGCCGCCGCCAGCGCAGCCGCCATGTGAGCCTGCTGCAGCTGCCACTGCACGCCGCAGCGCAGCGCGGTGCGCTCCGTCTCGCTCCAGGGGCGCGCCAGGATGCTCATGGGCAGGCGCTGCTGCGCGAGGCGCCAGGAGGGGGTGACGTCCGCGCTTGCTGGTGGGGCGTGTGGTGCGTCCAGGGCTGCGCGGAAGAAGCGGCTGGTCCCTCCCGCAGCCTCGCCGCGGGACTGCTTGATGCCCGGCATGCGGGCGCCTAAGGCCAGGGCCAGCGCGGCGGGCGGGACGGTCAGTCGGGCCCTCAGCGCCGCGACGGCTGCCCGCCGAGAGCGCACAGAGTCCAGCGCGCCTGTCAGCTCCGCGCAGTACGCCGCGCTGGCCCGCAGCGCCGCGCGCACGGTCAAGGCGGTGGCGCCCGCTGGCAGCGGCGGTGGCGGCGGCGGTGCTGCGGCGGCGAGTCCGCGCGCCTCTTCCCACTGCCCAGGCGGCGCCAGCGCCCACGCAGGAAGCGCGACAGCGGGCGCGGGCCTCGCGGCCGGCCGGCGGGGCGGCGCGGCCCGGACAGCTGCAGCTGGGGCGCGCGAGCGGGGCACAGGCCACGAAGCCTCTGCTCCTCGAGGAGCTTCTTCGGCGACGGCAAGAGGGAGCGCAGCCGTGTCGCCTCGTACCACCGCGCGCCGGCGCGTGGCAGTCGGCGCGGGCGCGACCACAGGCTGTGGCTCCTCCTCCTCCTCCTCCTCTTCAGAGGACTGTCCCGCCCCGTGCGGCCGTATCGCCCCGCCCACGGCAGCGGAGCTCAGGCCGGGCAAGCGCGGCGCCGCAGCGCCGCATCCGGGCGCAGGCCGAGCCGCCGCGGCGAAGATGGCCGCGACCAGTGCTGCGTCTTCGTCGTCGGACGGCTGAACGTTCTCTGCGTCAGTCAACGCAGCGCAACACAGCACAAAACAGCGCAGCGCAGCGTAGCACAGCCCGCACCGAGGGCTCCAAGCGCCAATCGTCCGCTTGAGTGTTGGCGCCGCCATCGCCCCACGCAGCCTGCGTGCTCGCCAGCAGCGCCACGTCATCCGCGTCCAGCTCAGCGGGAGCGCCCCAGGGAGCAACCCACGGGTCTGCGACCTGAGGCCACATAGCGCAGGCGGGGCGCGTGCGTCGTCGAACAGAAAAATACCACGCACGCGCCGCGCCGCCGCGCGGGCATCTAACCATCTTTGCTTCCTCACTTGTGCTGCCCTCGCCTGCTGCGTGCACAGCCAGCCTCTGTGTGGGTGGGTCTGCGCACCAGGGTTGCGAGCGCGAAGCAATGCAAGGCGCCGCATCTGTTGCTCCAGCGATGCCCGCCGACCAGCCCGTGCTTACTCCGGACGGCGTGGCGGCCACCGAGGCGGCCTGGCGGCGGGGCGTTACGCTGGCGGTTGAAGATGCTCAGGCAGCCTGTCGCCCTGAGCTGGATCGTCCGTTTGCGTCTTTGGAAGACGCGACGCTTCGTCTTCTGCCGTACCACGTGTTTAGCACGGAGGAAGGGGACGAAATGGACCTGGACGAGGCCGGTGCGTGCAGACAGGGCCGACAAAGCGCTCTCTCGCTCTCTACAAAAAAGCCTTCTCTTCTCACACACGCGCGCGCGTTGCCTCGCAGTTGGCGCGCACGGCGGGAGACTGCTGGCCAGCCGGGTGACGCAGTGGGGCGACATGTGCTCGCGGAAAGCACGGGAGTTTGTGCCGCGCATGGAACAGTACGTCAGCGGCTCTCGCTCTCTGCTCTTGCTGTGGCTGGTTGGTCACTTGTTCCTTCTGCACCTGACGCGCGCGTGCAGGTGCGCTGAGGGGCTGCGCAGCTACGCGGGCGCCCGAGCAGCGGCTCTGCACGAGCTGCGCCCTGAAGAACGGTTCCTCGTCGCGCGCCTGCAGCTGACCGAGGAGCGCCGACGCACCAGCGCCGCCGTTGCCGCAGCAGCAGCAGCAGCAGCGCCGTCAGCCGAACCAGCACTGGCAAGTTTGCCGCCTACTAGCGAGGCCGCCGCGGCAATCCCTGCTTTGCGCACTGGGTCATAGCAAGACAGCATTGATGCAACGTCTCACTCATCGTCACAATCGGTGGTCCTCCTCCGTTGAGTCATCAAATTCCCCAAGCCGCCCCCACTTCACTTCCCCCAGCCGCCACGGCCAGTGCGTGAGGCGCTCAGCCAGCTGCGGCGGCACACCTGCGCTCTCCGCTGCGCGTCTTGCGCCAGCAGCGGCCTCCCGCGCCCAGTCGTTGGCGGCTTGCAGCGCGCGCGTGGCTGGCAGAGCGACGCTGGAGGTAGCGCTTGCTAGGGTGAACCAATCCCCGAAGATGCCCAGCAGAGTGAGTCTCTCGTTCAAGTACTGCACTTCCGCGAGGGCGAAGGCCTTACAGTCCAACACCGAAACCGAAGCAACCGACGTGCTGGGGTCCACTGCTCGCAGCAGACGCCGAGCGGCTGAGGGCTCCGAAGACCAGTTCTGGGCGCGCCGCAGCTCCAGGTAGGCCCACACGCTGTCTGGCTGCGGGCGTGTGAGCAGCGCAGCGACCAGAGCAAATGCCCAGCCAAGCGAACGCTGCAGCGACTCCAGCAGCAGCGCAACGCTGGCCAGAGACAGCAGCTTGGCCCACTTGAGCAGGTGCGGCGCGGGAGAGAGGGCCAGCGAGGAGGGTGGCTGCGCGGCGGCGGCGGAGGGCGGCGCAGCAGAGGATGCCGAGCCCAACAAAGGAGGACGCACTGCGCGCTCTGCACGCTCCGCATGCGCTGTGCGGCGGGGCAGCGCCAGCGCCAGCGCGGTGGCGAGAGCGGCTAGAGAAGAGAAAGAAGGGGTTGGGGCGACGGTGAGCGAGAGGTGAGCGCACGAAAGGAGGGAACTTCACAGCGGGCGCGCACCTCTGTTCCATGCCGCGCCCTGCGCGGCTAAGCGGCAGGCGAGCAGCGCGTGGCGCAGCGTGGCGGTATGCGCGGGCTGGCGCGCCGCCTGCACAGCGACGAGCGCTGTGGGCGCTAAGAAAGGCGTGTGCGTCAGTCACGGACCTGCGTGCGGACCCACTGGCCAACGCACCTGCTCCGAATGCACCACGCGGTGCCGCGGGTGCGAGCGGCGAAGCACAGAAGGTGCGAGGTAGGGAAGCAGAAGAGACCAAGGGACACGAGCTGGAGCGCACCGCGCAGCGGCTCGTCAGCCGCGCAAGGAGCGTGCCGCGCGCCAGCATCTCGCCAGCCGGGAGAGAGACTCAGCAGCAAGAAATAGCGGTCCACACGCGTCAGTGTAGGGCGCGATGAATGGACAGTCGCACAACAGGAGGTTTCGAACACTTACTCTAATCGAACGCGTCGTCGCGTCCTGCGTCGTCGCGCGCACTCAACGCGCCTCCGCCTCGCCTATACCAGCTGACTGGGTGTTCCAGTCCCCGCCTGGCTGCACGCTCGCGCATCACCCTGCGCTGCCTCTCGCCATGCGCGACCTGGAGTTCAGCGTGGACCTAGACGCCTCGCCGCAGGTGCGCCAGTTGCTTTGGCGCGCTCTCGTCTGCAGTTGAAAGCGCTCTCTGACTTCATGTGTCGCCCAGACGGTGCTCCGCCTACTCTTCGACGACAGCGGCGCCTTCTTGCGCCGCTTCCATGCAGACGTCAACGCAGACGACCACTGCGTCGTCACACCCTGGGCGCAGGTGCCCGGCAACGCCAGCGCCAAGCGGTGCGTGTCGTTCACCAAGCGCATGGACCTTCCCACCGCAATCACTCGCCTCCTGGGTGACGTCAGCGCCATCCGCGTGGACGAGACGCAGCTGCTGAGCTGCGCGGAGGCCAAGGGCTGTTTTGCGAGCGTGGGCAGCGAGCCGGTGGTAGCAATGGCGGGATTGGAGCGATTCCAGACCAAGCTGATGAGCACGCTCGAAGCCCGTGGCGCACGGGGCTGCACGCTGCGCACGCGGGTGAGAGTCGAGGCGAGCGTGTACGGCGTGCAGCGACTGGTAGAAGGCGCAATGGCGAAAGAGGCGAGCGCAAGCGTGCTGGCTTTGCAAGCGTATGCCTCCGTGTTTGTGGCGGCCCACCTGGCACGTGGAGGGGCTTGTCCGCCTGCGCTCGCGCTGTTTGCGTCCGTGAGCGGCCACGGACACCGCCGGGGCGTGTCCGTGGGGTCCTCCTCCGGTGACTGCGACGCCTTCTTCGACAGCGAACAGCCACGCAGCGACACCGGCTCTGAAACGGAAGAGGAGCTAGAGGAGCAGACGGAGGCGGAGGAGGATGCGGGCGAAGGAGGGGCGCCGCAGCCTCAGCTGGGGGACTGGTTTGCCAGCGCGGTGCTGCGTGAGCTGCGGGCGCTCACCGCAGCTTCCGCCGGCGCCAGAGCCACCCTTGTGTCGCTGGAGGCGCGCTGCGGCGTCATGCAGGCTGAGGTTGTGGCGCTGCGCGCGGAGGCGCAGGCTGTGCGTCGGGCAGCCGCCGCTGCTTCGCTGGCGGTGGTCTTCGCCGCGGCATACACGCAGCTTCGGCGCAGCCGCTGAGATGTCAGATCTCGATATATGCATTTACAGAGCCGTGTTCCTTCGTATTCACTCCTCGCTGTCGTCGTCGTCGCTCTCGGGTGCTCCCCACCCTTCAGCAGCCGCCCCCTCCCCCGCACGCCACGTGGCAAGCAGCGCACGCAGTGGCCCCTGGGCGCCAGAGGGGCTGCCAGAGGACGGCGCCTTGGCCGGCGAGGCTGTGGCGCGCCACGCGGCCAGCCCCGCAGCCAGACCAGAGTCGCCACCCGCAGGCGCGGCTGTGCCGTAGTTTGCCACAGCCGCCGCCGTCAGCGCCGCCGCCTCGCCAGCGGCCTCTGAGGCCGTGCGCGCGGCTCTGAGCACCGCTGCGAGCGCTGCAGCGTCGTCGTCGTCGGAGACGTCAGAGTCCGAAAAGGCGGACGCGTCGTGGGGCTGCCAGCGCAGGCTCTGCATGGCCTGCACGTACGACTGCTGGGAGGGCGCGGCCAAGGGCAGCGGGAAGCCGGGCGAGGGGCCGCCGCCGTCTGAGGGCGCCCCGCCCAGGAACGAGCTGCCACTGGCGCCGGCGCTGGGCGCATCGTGCGCATCCCATGCGCCGCCATGCGCGGCGACGGCGGGCTCTGCGGGCGGCTCTGGGCCGGCGGAGCTGTAGGTGCGTGACCAGCTGCGGCGCTGCGGCTTGCCCTCCCCCCCGGCGACGCCAACCGTCGCGGCGGCGGGGGCGCTGAACTCGCCCATCCAGGGGTCGCGGAAGAACTGCGCAGCCGCGTCCTGCGCCGCACGCAGCGACCAAGGCGCGGCGCCGCCTGCGGGGCCGCCGCGAGGCACCGCCGGCACCGCTGCGGGGCTGCCGCCAACCGCCAGCGCAGCGCTGACTGCTCGGGACGCAGCGTCGCGCGCCATGGCAGCCTTGCGCTCCGCCTGCGTCGCCTCCGCCACCAGCGCCTCGTACTCAGCCTCGGCTGCCTGCAGCGCGCGCAGGTGCTGCGGAGCGCCGCCGCCGCCCCGCGCATCTGCGACGCGTGGCGTCGCAGCGGCAGCCAGCGCGGAAGACGAACCGTCGCCGCCGCGGAGCAGCAGCGGCGGGGCGCCCGGCTGCAGGGGCACCTCGAAGGCGACGGAGCGCCGCTGGGGGCGCCCTGACACGTCATCGGAAGGCCCCGCCTGGGAGGGTGGTGCCGTGCCGGGCGCGTGTCCGCCCACGCGCGTGTACAGCGCCGCTTCGTATGCCAGCTGCTGCGCAGACGGAGCCTTCTTCTGGCGCCTCAGCGCCGCCGGCTTGGCGGGAGACACCGCCCGGGCGGGCCACCAGGATGGCGCCACCGCGCCGCTCTTCTGCGCCACGGGCGCAGAGGCGGCGGCGGCGGCGCGTGC
>Ga0208951_1001349_pt1 | contig 10782 bp, 6 predicted proteins | sample GreLakmeMI27MSRF_FD_187702 | JGI IMG/M metagenome (GOLD analysis project Ga0208951, IMG submission 187702) | Freshwater lentic microbial communities from great Laurentian Lakes, MI, USA - Great Lakes metaG MI27MSRF (SPAdes) | ecosystem: Environmental > Aquatic > Freshwater > Lake | place: Great... | reverse complement strand
CTCGATCACATTCAGCACGTCCTCCACCGTGAGCGGCTCGAAGTACAGGCGGTCAGAGGTGTCGTAGTCCGTGGAGACGGTTTCGGGGTTGGAGTTGAGCATGATTGCCTCGTAGCCGGCGCCGCGCAGCGCAAAGGCTGCGTGACAGCAACAGTAGTCGAACTCGATGCCCTGGCCGATGCGATTGGGCCCGCCGCCCAGGATGAGAACCTTGCGCGCTCCAGTTGGCGTGGCTTCGCACTCGTCATCGTAGCTGCTGTACATGTACGGCGTGGAGGCCATGAATTCGGCGGCGCAGGTGTCCACCCGCTTCATGGAGGGCACTACACCGAGCGAGGCGCGCGCGGAGCGCACCTCCAGCTCCGTCGTGCCCAGCGCACGGGCAAGTTGGGGGTCACTGAAGCCCTTGCGCTTCAGTGCGCGCCAGTCAGCTCGCTCCAGCGCGGGCAGCGTGGTGCCTTGCAGGAAGCGCTCAGCCGCCAGTAGGTCTGCCCACTGGTTCACAAACCAGGGGTCCATGGTGGTCAGCTGGCACACCTCCGCCTCGCTCATGCCAGCCGCCATGGCCTGGTGGATGGCAACCATGCGATCCGGGTTGGGCGTGCGCAGCGCGTGCTTCAGGTCTTCCCACTCCTTCGCCGTCGGCGGGGTCGGCGAAGAGCGCGAGTCACAGCCCCAGCCACGCAGGCCCGTTTCCAGCGAGCGCAGCGCCTTTTGGAACGACTCCTGGAAAGTGCGGCCAATGGCCATGGACTCGCCGACGGACTTCATTTGCGTAGTGAGCACAGGCACGCTGCCTGGAAACTTCTCGAACGCGAAGCGGGGGATCTTGGTGACAACGTAGTCAATGGACGGCTCGAAGCTGGCAGGTGTGCGCAGGGTGATGTCGTTGGGGATGCCGTCCAGCGTGTAGCCCACTGCAAGCTTGGCAGCCATCTTTGCTATGGGAAAGCCCGTCGCCTTTGAGGCGAGGGCAGAGGAGCGAGAGACTCGGGGGTTCATCTCGATGATCATGAGCTCGCCGTCAGCAGGGTTCACCGCGAACTGGACGTTGCTGCCGCCACACTCGACTCCAATCTCGCGAATGATTGCAGCAGCCGCGTCACGCATGCGCTGGTATTCACGGTCCGTCAGCGTCTGGGCAGGGGCAACTGTGATGGAGTCGCCAGTGTGGACGCCCATGGGGTCGATGTTCTCGATAGAGCAGACGATGACAACGTTGTCAGCCAGGTCGCGCATCACCTCCAGCTGTGCCAAACATTGCGCCGCAGTCAGCATGTGCACAGTGTGGTGTGCAGTGCACTGGGACACTGCGAGCGCCGAAGGTTGGAGTCAGCGTTGCCTGCGCACCTCAAACTCCTTCCAGCCCAGCAGCGAGCGCTCGATCAGCACCTGGTTCACAGTGGATGCCTGGATACCGCTCGCGACGATGGCCTCAAACTCTTGCCGATTGTACGCGATGCCGCCGCCGGAGCCGCCGAGCGTGAAGGCTGGGCGGATGACCAGCGGGTAAGTGCCGATCGTCTCAGCAACCGCGAGGCCTTGCTCCAGCCTGAAGAGAGACGCACGCGCAGTGAGATAAGCGGGTGCAGGCAGCAAGCACACAACGCACGTGCAAGCAGTGCCAGACTGAGGCGTCTTGAGGCCGATGCGCGCCATCGCCTCCTTGAAAAGCTGACGGTCCTCCGCCATCTGGATTGCCTTCAACTTGGCGCCGATGAGCTCCACGCCGTGTCGCTCAAGCACGCCAGACTGCAGGCGCCTGGTGTCAGCGTGCAGCACGGGACAAGCAGCCCTGCTGCGTAGACGCGCCTCAGCCAAAGAGACTGCCAGGTTCAGAGCAGTTTGACCGCCCATGGTTGGGAGCAGCGCGTCCGGCTTCTCCTGCACGTGGGCAGGCATGAGACCTGACCATGTGACCACCACTTAACGGCGCGCCTTGGCAATGATGCCTTCGATGAGCTCGGGTGTCATGGGTCCGATGTAGGTGCGGTTGGCGGTGTCCGGGTCGGTCATGATGGTGGCCTTTAGGACGGAAAACGCGCAAGTGTTAGCAACTTCTCCAGCAAGGTGAGCGCGGCGCGTCGCGCACCGGGTTTGAGTTTATGAGAATGACCTCATAACCCTCCTCCCTGAGTCACGCGTCACCACGGGCCAGCGTCAGAGAGGGAGGAGCAGGGCACTCGAGGCGGGAAGGGCGCTTTGAGGAGCCCGCGCTGGCTCACCTCAGGGCCTTGCACGCTTGTGTGCCGGAATAGTCAAACTCGCAGGCCTGGGCACACCAGGCGCAGCATGTCAGCGGGGAGGGGGCGAGCAGCCGCCAGCGAGTTGTCACATGCCTGGCCGATAACGATGGGCCCCGCGCCCAGAATCATGATGCGTTTGATGTCCGTCCGCCGGTGCCGGTTGGCGAAGGAGGATGTCCAGGCCTGGAAGTCGGGCGCGGTCGGAGCGAGGGAGGGAGCGAGCGAGGAAGCCGGCGACTCCGGCGTGGCCGCGGCCGCGGCCGCGGCCTGACGCCCAGCGAAGCAGGCGCGCCCGCCGGCGCGGCGGGTGGCGACTCGCGGGCGACTGGCGACGGGCGGCGCGGCGGCGGCCGGAGAGAGCCGGTTGCGAGCAGCCTGCCCCAGAGGCCGCAAGGCTGGGAGCAAGCACTCCATGGCGCCGCCCGCTGCCCTGCACTAAGGGCGAGACGGGCACAGCGTCGCGTGGGGGGCACGAAGAGAAGCCTGCACCTTAAAGAGCGGCGCTTCCCGCCAACAGGGGTTCGCGAGAGGGACACCTGGTAACCCCACCCCTACCCAGTGGTGGAACGGCCCGCCAGGCCGCCGTCGGTCAAAACGGCTCCAGGTGGTGTCGTGGTGAGCTGACCAGTCTGTGGCCGCTCCGGTGGCACCATGCAGATCTTCGTGAAGACGCTGACGGGCAAGACCATCACCCTGGAGGTGGAGTCCAGTGACACCATTGACAACGTGAAGGCCAAGATCCAGGACAAGGAAGGCACGACTGCTGCAGCGGCCGCCTCCGTGCCGGCACCCGGAAGCCCATGGCGCCTTGAGGCAGGCGGCGTGCGCGAGCCGTCGCCGCCGTCAGCTGCGCGTTGGCCTCCGCGGCCGCTGCGCTCGCACTCAGCTGCTGGCCGGCCTGGAAGTGCTCTCCGCCCGAAGCGCCGCGTGCTGCTGCGCAGCCTTGGCCGCCAGCGTCGCCGCGACCGTCCACTCCGATCGGTGTTTAGGGTTGGTGGCCTGACACTGTGCGCTCGCACAGGCATCCCGCCCGACCAGCAGCGCCTGATCTTCGCGGGTAAGCAGCTGGAGGACGGCCGCACGCTGGCTGACTACAACATCCAGAAGGGTGCGTTGCGGCGATCAGGGCGCTGCGCGCATTTAGGGCGAGCTCACCCTTCGCGCAGAGTCCACGCTCCACCTCGTGCTCCGCCTGCGCGGTGGCATCATCGAGCCGTCGCTGATGGTGCTTGCGCGCAAGTACAATCAGGACAAGGTCATCTGCCGCAAGTGCGTTGCCGAAGCTCACAGCTGTCTGACACCACAGCTGCGAGATCTCACAACCCGCTCGCTCCTGTGCAGGTGCTACGCTCGCCTGCACCCGCGCGCCGTCAACTGCCGCAAGAAGAAGTGCGGCCACACCAACCAGCTGCGCCCGAAGAAGAAGCTCAAGTAGAAAAAACGCTGTCCAGTCGGGAAGATGACGGCTTGATGCAGCTTGCCACGGTGCAGCTGGCTGTCAAAGCAGAACGTTGACTGCCGTGAAACACACAGCACTCTCTGTCCACCGTTTGTAGTGAGCAGCAAGGTTTGTCTAGCTCTGTGACAAGGTCATCGACGCACAGCCCACAGCCGTCGATCAAGTCTGGTGTCGGGTTGGTGTCGACTCGATGCCTACCCCCTCGGAGGCCGGGTCCAAGGGTGGGTGGGTAAGACCGTCTCCACTCCCCTACGTACCTAGCTTTTTGGTTTAAACTTATTAAATTACAGTGTACGTATGTGATGTTACATGGAAGAAGAGCGCAGCGCGCCTAGCGCGCATGTATGTGTGCGCCGTGCGCATCCTGTCCGCCGCCGCGCCCGAGAGACACCAGGCCACCCCCAGCGCGCCCATGTCTAGCGAAGTAACGCGGGTCTCGCCACTTGTTAGCCTCCGTCAGCGCGGCGTGGGGCGATTTCTTGATGGCCCTGAGCACGTCGTCCGCCAAGGCGCGCATGATGGCGCAGCCCGTGCGCTCCTCAAACCACTTAAGGCACGTGAACGCCCTCCTTGCCCCCGCCGCCGCTTGATCGTCATCATTCTATACCTTTACACCTTCCTTTGGTTTAATAGACAACTAATCTATAAGTATAGAATGCTTTGTGTGAAGCTTCAGGTAGGCCCGATTTTGGTGATATCAAGTAGAAAATCTAGAAGGTACCTGCGTGCTAGGAAAATCAGACCTGTTCATAGAAATGAATGGGAGGCGTACGCTGGTTCATCCTCCTCCGTCTTAGTAAGGATAGGGATCTCGGACCTGACAAAGGGCCTCTAGGTTAGTTTGTGGAGGACAAATTATGAATACAGGCGTTAACCATACCGCTCCTCGAAAGAATCGACACAAGTCAATGACCTCTCCAATACCTGGTCTGGAGAACATGTCACCAAGAAACGTGACAGTGCGGCTTGCAATCCGACTGATGGCAGGCGAGCGCGATATTCAGTTCTGCCGTTTGCTGCCGGCATGACTGGTGCGCTGCGAGTTCTGGTAACCTTTGTTGCTCGTTCGGCCTGTGAATCCTGTCACCAGATCGAGTAAATTTAAATAGAGATCTAGCGAGACGAGGCAATTTTCATACCTTGCGCGTGAAATCACTCTGCGGACGCTTTCGATTTACCGAGGCAGTCTCAAAGGTAGTTGAAGCTGTTCTAGGTTGCATCTTCAGAAGCTGGATCTACTCAAAGTTTTGAATTCCGAGTGAGTAAGCCACCTACATTATTGATGAGAATCCCGTAATAATGTGGTCGCACCTCTTCGTGCGCCTGTTGTGTCTGGTGCTCAAGAACATGCAGTCGTTTTTCTTCCTCTTCGTCAAATAGCGCTAATGAACGTCTGTAGTTGTGCACACGTTAGATGTGACTTGGTCGGATGGTTAGAGACATACCGGGAGACATCAAACGAATTTGTCAGCACAGGCATGAGTGGAGGGATCAAATCATCACGAAAAAAAGGGTCAACCAGATCATCGCCCTCGAAGATAAAAGTAGTACTATAGTCCATCGATGTTGTGAATTCCGTCAGTGGGAATAGCTTGTTGGCCAGAAATGCTGTAGGGTAGTACTCAATTGCTTCGGCGCTCAAGCGGGCAATCTCGCAACTCACCGGGATACTTCGGAAGGTTCTGAGCTTCTTTCGGCCGGGTTATCGTCATCGTTCTACGCACTTGCAGCTGAAAAGTCAGACAAACAGTCGTAAGTCCACGGCTGCATAGCAACACTCAGGCAGCAGCAAAGACACGCTTTCGTTCCGCACCAGGTACCATGGCCATGGGGCGTTACGCGACTGGTTTCTAGTAGATGCGTTCCGCGGTTTCGGGTAGAAGCTAAGACCAGACTAGAGAAGAGGTCCGGGAGAGACGGGTAGAGTCCTCTATTGTGATGATGTGTGAAAACGAAGCTGACGAGGGGCGGACGGGCGAACTTTTCTGTTCCAGGCATGCAACAATCAACTAGCTTTTCTTGTGCGATCACCGGCGCTGAACCTAGACGTCAACACCAACCGTCGGGCGTTATATGTGCGCAACCGGAGGGGACGGAATCGGTTCCGATTTTGTCGGACGACGGTTCCCCTCCGCTCGCACCAGTTTGGGTGGCGGGACACGCACTCTACGCTAGTGTAGGGTGCCGCGAGTGGTGGGCTGGCGGGCTGCGCGTGACATGCGCACGCGAGCACGCACTCTGGTGCTTCCTTGCTAGACTAGAGAAGTAGATCTAGGCCGCTGCATTTTGGCTGGCACCTGCTGGCACGGCACACGCAGCGTGCTTTCTACCAGGCAGCCTAGAGGTCCCTAGGTTGCAGCGGTTACTGCCTATGTTAAGGGGTGAGATTAAGATGGCGAATCAGGCATGCTTGGAGCTTGCACCGTCCCTGGGAGCCTGGGTCTAGGTGGAGTGATGGGACGTGGGCTACTATAACACAAACGCCCAAATAGATGCAGCTGTAGCGAGGAGGTCCAAACTAGACAAACGCAGTGGAGGCGACGAACCCCTACGTAGACTCTGGTTGGCCAGCTTCTGATACCAACTGACTCACTGCACACAACCATCATAGTCTAGGTGTAGTCAGTTCTAGTAGAAGTTCTGGAGACAGGGTGCCCGCCGGAGTCGAGGTTGGCGCTGTAAATAAAGTCCCCAACACCCCACGTCGTTTGTGTCTGCGTGTCAGGCCGCTCACACTCCGTCGGCTCGCGAAGACTCGTGCCGACCGCCACAGCGAACGCGGACTCTTGCGTGCGCTCATTGCGGCACCAGAACAGCTAACGTAGATGAGCTCGCGCACACGCGGCTCGCCCGGGTCATCACCAACCGGGCGTGTGTGCCTCACACCTCAAACCTCAAACGGAGTGTGTGCCTGTCTGCCTCACTGCCTGTCACAACACTCCACTAAAATTCAGCGCCACTGGCGTGCGAGGTCGTCTCGCTTGACGGCCCAGGCTGCTGCCGCTGCGCCGAGGCTGAGTGCGGCGAGCGTGACAGCGAGGAGTGGGCGCGAGAAGTTATCGCCCAGGGTGTCGAAGGTACGGCTGGGCGCCGCGCGCGCGTAGAACAGGTCCAGCCCCAGCGCCGCGACGTGGCATGCGGACTCGAGGGCGGCAGGGGCGGCGGCGAGGAAGCGGGGGCGCGCGAGGCGGGAGGCGCCCGTGAGATACGCCCCCGGAAGCAGCGGCAGCGCCTCGCTATAGGGCACCAAGCCCTCCTCCCGGTCAGCGGCGGAGGGGCGGGTGGGGCGGCGGGGGTCCAGGAAGCGGCGGTCCAGGGCCAGCAGGCGGCCGGCGCGGGTGGCGAGGAGCAGCTGGCGCGAGGTCAGCCCCCGCCGGGTTACCGTGAACCCCAGCCCCGCCGTCTGCGCAGCCAGGCTGTAGCTCTGGCCCATGATGCGCAGAGCGGGGGGAGCGAGGCTGCTGGCCCCGCGCAAGGCGGCGTCGGGGGAGGCAGCCGGCAGTGGAGCACTGGTGGCGAGGAGCGCCCCCAGCACCGCCGCGCCCAGCCCGCCGCCCCCCCGCCCCGCCCCCTCGTCGAACAGCTCCAGCACGGACACCTCAGTGCGCTGCGCCGCGGTGTCCCAGTAGGTGTAGATAAAGCAGTTGTCCGCCGCCGCAGCTGCCACAGGCCCTGAGCCGCGCGCGTGGCGCACCCGGTACAGCACCCGCCCCGTCACAGTGTCCACTAGAAGCACCTCCAGCCCGTCGGCGCCGCCGACAGAGGCGCTGGCCACCAGCAGCGTGTTTGGGTTGAGGTACTTGTGGAGGGTGGAACGGTCACCTAGCACCCGCGTGCGGCTGAACACCGCGTCGCTGGGCGGCCGGGCGGCCAGGGCCAGCGGCGGGCCGGGCAGGGCGAGGGACCAGGAGGGCAGGGCGCGGGTGAGCGCGGGGCCAGGGGCGAGCGCAAAGCCGCGCACTGCCCAGTCCTCGCTCGCCTCGCCCGCCCAGAACAAGCTCGTGCGCGCCAGCGCGCCCGCAGCCGCATGCGCAGCCTCCGGGGTGTCCGGGAAGAGCGCCAGGCGGCCGCCATCGCGCTGCCAGAGCAGCAGCACGCAGCGACCCTCGCTGTCCACATCCTCCAGGGGAACCAGCCGGGTGGCGGCCAGCGGCGCGCTGGCCGTACCAAGTGCCGCGCCCGAATGCCCATCCAGCCAGGCGAGCGCCGTGGCGTTGTCGCCGGCGGAGCCGGCCAACAGGAGCAGCGGAGCGGCGCCGGAGCGCCACAGGAGCAGCGTGCTGGGCGGGGCGGTGCCGGGCGGGGGGGTCCAGCTCCACACCACCCGCCCGTCGTCGCTGCGCAGGGCGAGCACCTTGCCGGCGGCGGTGAGCGCCACCAGGAGGCGGCTGAAGCCGTGCTCATCACGCTGGGGGGGCAGGGCGCGCGGCCAGTCGCGGGGTGCGGGCGACGTTGCGCCGACGCCCTGAGAAGAGGCACCTGACGCAGCCACTGAGCGAAGCATCGCCGCGACGCGGCTGTGCCAGGGCGCTACCACTGCGCCGCTTGGGACGGAGGCCGCGTGGGCACCTACGGCCGCGCCAGAGCCCGACGACTGTGGCTCCAGGAACAGCAGCTGTGTCACCTCCGCCAGCGCCTCCTCGCGCAGCCAGGCGGTCTGGCCCTGCTGCAGCAGGCTGAGAGCATGGTCTGCTGCGACAGCGGCGCAGCGAAAGCCGCGGCTGCCGTCGCGCTTAGAGAAAGTGCCCAGGAAAGCGGTGAGAGGCGGGGAGGCGTCTCCAGGGGCAGAGAGCGTCTCCGAGGCAGACGGTGTGCCGCTGCCAGCCTCGGTCACCTCAAACAGCAGCGACCCGGCGACCTCGCCAGTCCGCAGCGCCAGCACATGCGTGGTCGGAGGAGAGGCCTGGTTGAGCACTCCCACCGCCGCGCCCGCGGGCGACCACTGCAGCAGCACCTGCGGGGAGGCTGTGGCTGCGCCCAGCGGGGTTACCTCCGCCGCCCCGGTGGCGGAGTGCAGCAGCGCGAAGGTGATACCCGATGGGAAGTCCAGGGAGGCGAGGCCGGCGCTGTGGGCGCGCAGACGCAGTGGCTGCTTGGGCATCTGCTCAGAGGAGGGCATGAGTGAAGAAAGCGTGACCAGCTGCAGGGCGGCCCTCTCGCCACCGCCAGCCACGCGCGCCAGCTCCGCGTGTGCCAGCTGGGCGCCGTCGGCGCTGGGGGCGATCAGAAGCTGCGGCGAAGCGCCAGCACGGGCGGGGGAGAGGAGCAGGAGCGGGGAGGACAGCGGCGTAGTGGAGGTGGCGCTGCCTAGGAGCAACCAGGGCGGCAAGCGCGTGTGAGGTCCTGGCGAGGGGCACACGCCTGTGCTGTGACGCACCAGAGGACAGCAGCTCCCCGGTTGCCCGCTGCAGGGCGACGGCGGCCACCGTGCCCGCGCCAGCCAGGCCGGCAACGTACAGGGTGTCGCTGTCCGCAGACACGCCCAGCCTGCGTGCGCAACCGGAGGCTCAGCAGAGAGATGCGGTGCAGGCCAGAAGAGCACCACACGTGGAGAGCTGCGCGTCCGCCACGGACGCGTTCACACGCGTCTCCCACACGAGGCGCCCGTCGCCGGCGTCATGCAGCTGCAAGAGAGCTCACGTAAGTGAGCAGCAGCACGTGGGCTTGAAGGTGTGTGCGTCAACGCGCACCTGCACAACGTTGCCGGACAGCGTGGCCAGCAGCTCCTGGGCAGCCGCCGAGAACAGCAGGGTGTGGTCGAGGCGCGTAGATGCGCTGGGCTGCTCCCAGAGAAGGGTCCCATCCTGGACGACTATGGCCGTCAGTGCGCACTCATAGTGCTCATAGTACTGATCATGCCGTGGCTCCTGGTCGTGTGGGCCAAGGCGCGTGCGTAGCGCCGATCGTGCGCCGGTCCACGCGCCTGTGTTCCCCAGGCCTGCAGGAGTCCAGCGGAGTGCGTGACCACGGCGGCTGAGGTGAAGACCACGGCTGAGGGCGTCTGCGCCTCCGCGAGCACTTGGCGCCACTCTGAGGGGCGCGCGCGGGCGTGAGGGCGAGGCCTGGAGCCCGGGGCGCGGGCACGTACCCACGTCCCCTGTGCGAGCGGACAAGCTTGCCACCACCCCCTGCGCCGTGGCCACGCGCACGTGACGCCCAGCCAGCGACGCGTGCGTCACGCGCCCCAGGCTCACGCGCTGCCAGTCCGTGGCGCTGCTGCAGGGGCGCAGCGCAGCGCAGAAGAGAGCCAGCAGCGCCAGGGCTAGCGGCCGTCGAGGGACACTCCCACCCATCGTGCCCGCCTCCAGCAGAGCAGGGGTGCGCAGAGGAGGCAGGGTGAGCACTATTATATTTAGGCTTTTTGGTTTTTGCCGCAGGAGGCAAGGCAGGGTCGTTGTTGGCTCAGTGGGCTCCCTGCTAAACTTAGGGGTGGTAGGCAGTAGAGTGTCGGGCTTTCTGAGTTACAAAGTATCCGTGGCTAATCCTGGGGGGCAGTGGTATTGCCGAACTCGGGGAACCTTGCCGGTCTTCGGCGTTGCTATCGCGCTAAACAGCGCTAAGTGGCCGCTGCTATCGCGCTAATTTAGTGCTGTTTAACGCTTTAACAGCAACGGGTTGAGGATTAAGGAATTAAGGAATTAAGGATTTTAGGAGAGAACACCCCCCACCCCGGCTCGCGTCGCCGCTCGTCTCCGCGCGCGCGCACGGTGCGCACGCCAAAGCCCTTGCTGTACCAGTCGGCCGCGCCGCCAACGCGCGCGCCGATGCGCGTCGGCGTGGCCGTCAGCGAGCGTGACAGGTTCAGTGTGTGTTAGATGACATCTAACACACACTGTACCCTGAAAAAATCTAACATCTAATAGATGTTAGATAGTGTTGTTAGCCACTATATTTACGTATTTAGCGCTAACCGAGCGCACCTGTTGCTAATAGTGCTAACCTAACTTAGCGCTAAATCAACAAGTAGCAACAAGGAGACCGGCAAGGTTCCCCGAGTTCGGCAATATTGAGGTAGGGTTTGACAGAGAGCACCCCCCCGGGCGGCCTTTGGGCCCGGGACGGGAAGCAGAGATGGGG
>Ga0208951_1001348_pt1 | contig 10786 bp, 10 predicted proteins | sample GreLakmeMI27MSRF_FD_187702 | JGI IMG/M metagenome (GOLD analysis project Ga0208951, IMG submission 187702) | Freshwater lentic microbial communities from great Laurentian Lakes, MI, USA - Great Lakes metaG MI27MSRF (SPAdes) | ecosystem: Environmental > Aquatic > Freshwater > Lake | place: Great... | reverse complement strand
GACGACACGCGGGGGTTGTGATGGAGATTATGGAGAAATTCGAGAAAACGACGGAGGCGCCTAACATTGAAATTCGAACACCGTTCGAGTGTTCGACGAGGATCGTGTCGAATTCGCGCCCACCACCACTCGCACTCGCCCACTCGGCACTCGCGAACGGGAAACGTCGGCGCCCTACGAGTGCCTGTCTGTCAACCTTGGTCTTCCGCCTCTGCTAGCGCAGGTTGGAGCTGTTTAGAGCCGCAGCTCCACCGCATTTTCCTGTGCCGACGTCTGCCATGCAGTCCGCTGCCAGCGCTGGCGGGGTGGAGCGCGAGACGTGCAGCATCAGCCTGGAGGTGCGTGTCGGGCGGGAGGTTGTGCTGTCAGTTTGGCGCTGACAGTTGCTGCTTGTGCGAAGGCGGTTGAGGAGGCTGCGCTCTCCCTTCGCTCAGGCTTCCTCGGGTGGTCTCAGCTGCGCAGCTTTTCCGGTGTGGACTTCGCGGCGCTGGACGAGCGGCTGCGAGCAGCCTGGGAGGCGAGCACGCTTCTTTCGGCGACGGAGGTGCTGGGCGCGCTCACGCTTGCCGAGGCGCCGGTGGAGGACCCCGCCCAGGGACCGCCGCTCTCTCTGCGCGAGCTGAACGCGGCCCTGGCGCTCTGCCAGCAGCTGCTGGCGCGGCAAAGGGACGAGACAGAGCACTGGAGGGCAGAGGCTGGTGCCCTGAAGGCGTCCCGCCTGGAGCTGGCGCGCACGCGCGAGGTGCTCACGCACGTCTGCGCGGAGCGCGACGCGCTGCGCGTGCGCCTGCAGGACGTGGCGGACGGCGCGGCGCCGCTGCCCACCGAGGTGCGCAGGGAGGGCCACAGCGGCCTCCTCCGGGCGGCGGCGGAGGAGATGAAGGCGCACAGCGCCGCCCGAGAAGCTGCGGCGATCGCGGCGGAGGAGGCACTCTGCGTGGCGCAGGCGCACGCCAGCGCAACCACGCAGAGCGCCGCGGAGCGCCTCCGCGCGCGCATGCTCAGTGGCGAGCAGGACGGCCAGCGCAGCGCAGAATGAGGCACAGTGATGTAGCATCGTTGCGCTGGAGTGAGAGCATCTCGGCGTCCAGTCCCGTCCATCGTCGAGGTAAAAAACACGTTAGTTCGATGGTTCGAACACCGCGCCACAAACGCGCCCAGCGTTGCTCGTTTCCGCTGTGTCAATGCGCGTCTGCTGCCAATCAAGCGCGCTGCACGCGCACGCTGGCGGCGCTGTGCGGCAACGACGCTGCGTGAGGCGCTGCGCTGTCTCCCCCGCCGCCAGCCATCCGCCGAGCGCCTCCGAGTGGCTGCACACCTCTCCTTGCTGGCAGGCGCGTGGCCCTCTCAGCGCAGCGCTGGCTGTCAAGGAGCGCTGACACCCGTCCACATGTGCTCGCTCTCCAGGCGTCTGCGGATGACGCTGCCGCGCTCGCACAGCGACTCAGCGCGCCCGGGGCGTGCTCGCCCGCCTGGCGCTTGCTGCTGCTGTCCGACGGGTCGCTGACTCGGCACCTGGAGATCCTGACAGGCGCGCCGGCTCCTTCCTTGCCTCCTGGCCGCCCGGCTCACGCGCCCCCTCCTCCTTGCGCCTCCAGACGCGCCCACGGAGGTGCAGGTCCTGGCGCAGAGCCTGGTGGCTGAGGGTGGCGGCAGTCTCCCGCCCGAGTGCGCGCTCCTCGCGCCTCCCCTCCTCCAGCGCCAGGCGCTGCTCTACGCGGCCGCGCCCTCGGACCAGCCGCAGCCGCCGCTGGTGTACGCCTGTTCGTGGTGGAACGAGGCTGCGTTCGGCGCAGCCATGCCCTCGCCGGGAGCGCCAATCTGGAAGAACCTGGCCACGCAGCGCGCCGAGGCGTATCGCGACCTGCGTCTGCTCACGCTGGGTGAGGCACCCCAGGCGCTGTGCGCGGCGCTGCAGCTGGCGCCGGGAACTGTGTGTTGGGCGCGGAGCTACGTGCTATACCAACGAGGCGTGCCGCTCACAGTCATCTACGAGGTCTTCAGCCCGCGACTGGGCGACTGGCTGGGAGGTAAGGACGGGAGGTGATGCGCACAGAAGGAGGGTGACGTGGGCAGTGGTTTCGCATCTCCCGAGGCACGAGAACGAGCCTTGGGCTCCAAAGCAAAGGCGCGCCACGCTGCACCAGCTCGCAGCTCCACACCCTCCCGTCCGGTGGCGCCTTCCAGGAGCGCTGCTGCGCGCCTGGCGGGCTGCAGTCGGCCACGCTGCGAGAGCGCATCGCATCGCACCTGTGACACGCCATGCACCGCCCGCGCCCCTCCGCGCCGAGCCTTCCCGGGCGCTCCCCCTCGGAGTCGTCGCTGCCGTTGCTGAGCAGCCGGGAGAGCGAGCGGCGCGAGCACGGTGGCCTTCTGGGCCACCCGTCGTCGCGACTGCGCAGAGCCGGCCCCTGTGCGTTCGCGCTGGGCACGCTGCTTGGCGTGGTGTGCGCGTGCCTGGTGCTGGCAATGCTGGCGCTGCACCGCGGCGGCGCCTCTGGCGCGGTTGCGTCGCCCCAGCTGGGCGACTCCTCGCCCGCCGCAGCCGCGGCCGCGGCGGTGCTGCAGCTGGGCGCGCGAGCAGCCTCCTTCGCGGAGGAGCGGCGGGGCGGCCCCGCGGCGGGCGGGGGCGGGGGTGCGGCGGCGCTGGACGCGCTGTCTGGGGAGGAGCCTGCTGGTGCAGACTCCGGGGAGGACCTGGTGGAGTTGTGGACGCGCCAGCAGGCGGAGAGCTGGGCCACGCTGCGCGCGGCGGCGCTGGGGGCGGATGCGGACGCCCCAGCCTCAGGAGGCGCTGCCCCGCACCCATCCCCTTCCAGCCGCGCGCCTCCCGGGCGCATCGCCTTCCTCTTCCTCACGCGCGGCCCGCTGCCGCACGCGCGCCTGTGGCACCGCTTCTTCGCGGGCGCGCCGCTGCACGCGTACGCCATCCACGTGCACGCGGCGCCGGGCTTCCAGCTCAACGCAAGCACCGTGGCCAGCCCGCTGTTCTACGACTGCCAGATCGCAGGATCCGTGGAGGTGGCATGGGGGCAGATGAGCGTGGTGGACGCGGAGGTGCGAGTGCTGCATCTTTGTTTTTGCGCAGCTTCCACGCCAGAGCAGTCGCCTCACACCTCCCCCACCCCCCTCCGCAGCGGCGCCTCTTCGCGGCGGCGCTGGCGGACGCGAGCACGCAGCGCCTGGTGCTGCTGTCCGAGTCGTGCGTGCCGCTGCGCAGCTTCGCCTTTGTTCAGCGCTACCTGTTTGGCACCAACACCTCCTTCCTGGACTCGTTCCACGACGTGCAGGGGCGCTACAACCCCGCCCTGGCGCCCACCGTGCCAGCGTCCGCCTGGCGCAAGGGCACGCAGTGGGGGGCAGTGACGCGTGCCCACGCGCGCCTCTTTGTGCAGGATGAGCGCGTCTTTGCCGCCATGCAGCAGCACTGCCGCACGTGGAGCAGCGCGGACGGGCAGTACGCCCAGTTCTGTGCGGGCGATGAGCACTACAAGCAGACGCTCATGGTGCTCGCCGGCCGCGACGCGGAGATTGAGCACCGACCGGTGACCTTTGCAAACTGGTGGCCAACCAGTCGCAGTCACCCCAAGCTCTACGTGGTGCAGGAGGCTGACGCCACGCTGGTGCGCGACCTGCAGACGCGCAGCGAGATCTGGCGCCCAATGGAGGGCGATCACTTGCGATGCGGCTCCTGGCGCAACGAGAGCACCGGCTTCGAGGAGCCCCGCCCATGCTGGCTGTTTGCGCGTAAGTTCACGGAGCGCGCGGCGGAGCGCTTGCTGGAGGAGCACGCCGCGCTGCTGGGTCTGCCCACCAACGCAGACGTGTGAAATAGGGGTGGAAATGGACGGGACGTTCCGCGGCGTCTCCCCCGACCGGGCTCAACAGGAATAGGACGGCGAGGGCAGAATCTCGACTCCGGTGTATTTTACTTGCTTTTGCGCTTATACTCGATGGCTGCGCGCACCGCGGCCACGTAATACCACTGCATTAGAGGCAGCAGAGCCAGCGAGGCCTCCAGCGCGTTGTCGAAGGCTACGCACGCTGCCTCTGCGGCGTCACCGCTCAGGGCCGACTTTTTCGCCAGCCAGCGTGCGAAGGCGAGCGTGGCGGGGTTGCCTGGCACCTTGGCGTAGCGGGGCAGCACGAACGCGAGACCAGCCTGGGCGCACCGGAGAGGAGTAACGCACGGCGTGAGCAAGGGGCGTCGGGACCACGTGCTGAGTGCTCCACGCACCACATAGAGCGCTGAGCGCGCCACCTTTGCGAACTTCTCCAGCGCCGCGACGCTCGTGGCCTCCGCCGCGCCCGCGCCCGCGAACGCTGCGAACAGCGAGGTGGCCGCGGTAGCGCACGGCAGTGGCACGGCCGTCTTGCGCAGCGCCCAGGGCACCGCCAGCGCCCACAGCAGCGACACACAGGCCAGGCGCAGCTGCACCACAGACACAGCCTTCAGGCGTGCACGGGCAGAGGCGCTGCGCTGATATCGCTCGTCAATCGTCTGTCGGAACGCATGGTCGCTCCCGTCCGTGCCAGCAGGTCGCGGCCCCGTGGCAGCAGCCTGTGCGCCGCGCTGCTTGACGCCGCCGGCAGACGCCCGAGCAGACATGTGGTGCCGCACACCGGCTGCGCAAACTCAAGAGACGACAAGATAGGTGGCCGAGGCAGACCGAGCGAGCAGTGGGGCCAGTTGCCAGGATATGTGGGTTGCCGAAGGGGGCGCTGCGACTGCGCTGCGTGGTGCGTGGTGCCGTACGATGTACGGGAGTAACAATGTCTACAACTTCCCACGTCCCGTCCCGTCCCCGTTGCTGTCGGGATGCACATCCGTCTGGCCAGCGCGGCCGACCTGGCGACGCTGCAGGAGCGGCTGAACGTGGCGGTGGCTGAGACTCTGAAGGTGAGAGAGAGCCAGCTCAACGGGCGACTGCTGCCGGCACGCTGACGCGCCTCCACCCGTAGGCGCGCGCCGCGGAGGGCCTGTCTGCAGAGACACTGAGCGGGTTGCGAGGCGCAATGGCGTGCATGTCGGTGCGCGTGCGCCAGAAGCGGGAGCGCGAGGGCTTGAATCACGGCGTCGTGTGTGGCGAGGCTCACACGCGCTCGCGCGCGCAGGAGAGCGTCATGGCGCAGCTGCGCTTCAACGTGAGCTGCGGAGACGCTGCGGAAGGGTGCGCGTGCTGTGGTTGGCGCCCCGTGCGTGGCTCATGCCCCCTCCGCGCAGTGCTGAGAACGAAGAGCCACGCGCGCTGCCCGCGCTGCTCACCGCCCGTCCGGTGCCCGAGATGCCCTGCCCGGCTGCGGTGCTGCTGGACGAGAGGAGCGCGGCGCTGGAAGCTGAGGTTGGTGCGCTGAGCGCGCGAGTCACGGCGCTGCGCGAGGCCGTGCCCGCTGCGCTCAAGGCGCAGCAGAGCGCGCTGTGTGCGTCACTGAGCGCGCAGGCGAGCGCCACGGGCGCGCAGCTGGCAGCTGCTGGCGTCGAGGGCGAGGCGGCCTGGGCGCTGGTGCCTGCCCACACCGGCGAGCAGCTGGCGCTGAGCCTGACCGCGCTTCCGGACGCGTCCGCGCGGCTGGAGGGCGCGCTGGGCAAGCTGCAGCGCGTGGTGACGGCGGTGCAGGCGTTTGCGCCGCAACCTTGTGACCCGGTGCAGGCCGCCCTGGCCGCTGTGGCGCAGGGCCACACGCTCGCGCAGGCCGCGCAGCAGGCCGGCCCGGATGTGCTGCTGCTGGAGGGCACCACGGAGGAGATTGAGGATGCAGAGCAGGCGATGCAGGGGAAGCCACTTATGAGGCAGCTGGCGCACTCGATGCGCTATGCGCCCTACTGATGCTATGCCACCAACAACCAAGCACTCGCGGGCGGACTGGCAGTCCACCACCAGTCCACCACCACCACCACATTTCGATGTGCGTTTCCCCTAAACCTCGCGCCCTCCGCCATCTGGTGCACCTTGCACGAATGCAGTCCTTGTCTGCTCCGCGCTGCGTGCCGCCTGCTGCGGCGCGGCCTGTGGCGCTGCGACAACGCGCGCCGGCCGCGCGCATCCTCCAGCGTGCCCGCGCGGCGGGCGACGCCGCCTTGGCGGCCTCGCCGGAGCTGTCTGTACTGTCTTCGCTGCGCGTCGTTTCAGTTTCCAGCGGCGAGGCGGTACCTGCCAGCTCCCTGGTCTCCTCCACTTCGATCACGCTGCTCCCGTTCCTGACCAACTGCGCCGACTTTGACTCCTTCGAGCTCGCCTCACAGCTGGTGGACTACCTGCCGGCGCTGGACGCGGCGGGCGTGCGCCTCTCCTGCGTCTGCATCGGCTCGTGCGAAGCTGCCCTCGCCTTCTCGCGCTTCACCAACTTCCCGGCGGAGCGCCTCTGGGCGGACGAGCGCGCGCTCTGCTACGACGCCCTCGGCTTCGCCCCCGGCGCCGGCAGGCCCGGAGGCGAGGCGCCCTTCCTGGCAAACGCATCCGGGTTGACTAAGCTAATGGCCATGTGCGCCGGACTGGGCAGCCCTGGAACGCTGCCGGAGGTGTTCCGTGGCTATCTGGGCGACAAGTCCGCCGCGCCTGTGTTTCGGGAAGGCAGCAACATAGACGTGCCCTGGCGCGAAGCGTTCAACCTCGTGGGTACCGACTGCCAGCGGCCCTTCGAGCTCGCCACGCTGCGCGGCAAGAACATGGTGACCATTCTGCAGAACTGGAGCACGCTGGCGCCGCGCGACGAGGACCTGCTGGTGCAGAGAGGAGGAACGCTCATCTTCGGGGACGGCCGAGTAACGTGGCGCCACGATGACAAGGGCATCCTAGGATTCGCGCCTGCCAAGGTGGCGGTGGCGGCTGCGGGTGTGACGGACTGCTGAGTGAAATCTCCTCCTGCTGCAAATGAGAGAGATGACTGCTTACAGCTGCCTCACCGTTGCCGCGTCTGCTCAGGGTCACGGGGCGAGAGTTAGCCCCGCGCCGTCATTCGCGCGGCTTCGGCAGGCTTGCTCTGTACTCAGGCCCCGTCGCGGAGCTTCCGCTTCCAGCCCTGCTTCTCCATGTACTTCTGGTGGTGCTCTTCCGCGTCCCACCAGGCCTGTGCAGGCGCCAGCGTGGTAGCCACTGAACCGTGCAGCGCCTCCAGCTCCGCCACAGCCGCGCGCAGCGTCTCCTCCTGCGCGTCGCTGTGCCACCACACAGCGCTCTTGTACTGCGCCTTGTGGCTCTTGCGCTGCGGATTGTGCTCCTCGAAGAAGTGGCGCAGGAGCGCCGCGTAGCTGATGATGCTTGGGTCGAAAGAGACGCGGAGCGCCTCCGTGTGGCCGTCGTTGCCGCACACGCTGCCGTAGGTGGGCCGCTCCGTCGAGCCGCCCGTGTAGCCCACCCGGGTGTGCACCACGCCCGCCAGCTGGCTGAAGCGCAGCTCGGGCCTGGAGCGGCGCGTGAGTGCGCAGCCCAAGTACAGCGCAACGTTCAGGCCGGGCCGGCGTCACGCACCCCCAGAATCATCCAAGTGCAAACGTAGCAACCTCCAGCGGAGCAACGGCGCTCGCGTGCGATGCCATGGCCCCAACGCGACGCACGGACCGCGAAGGGCAAGTGCGCAGCAGCGTCCGTGCAGCACACGGCGCCGCCCTCATAGCGCAGGCGGGGGCGTGTCTTCGGTTTCGAGCTCGGCGGTCGGCGCGTCGGCGGCCGGCGGGACGTCGGCGGGACGCCTGCGCAGCGCTGCAGGCGGGGCCCTGAAGAGGCGGGCTGGCGGCGGCGGCGGGCCTACCTGCAGCGGCGGCACACACGAGCCGCCTCCGCTGGCTCACGGCGATGAGCTGCGTCTCGGAGGCCGCATCTCGCGTGTGCAGCGGCTCAGCCGCGAGCTGTGTGCGCACTCACGGCGGGAGTGTGCGCAGTACACGGGTGCGTGCTGCGCTCACCGCTGCTCCGGCTTCACCTCTGCATCGGCGCGCGGAGCCGCACGTGGCTGGCCGCACGGTGCTTGGTTGTGCTGACGCGCGTCCACCCTGCCAGCTCCGCCCGCCACCTCGCCGCCTTCCTCGCCCGCGCGCCTCCGCCACCACACCCGCGCCCGACGACGCCAGCGCGGCAGCTGCGCGCGCAGGCGCAGTTCCCCTGTTCGTCGGGAACGACGCAGCCGCCGCCCCGGCCCCCCTTGCAGCTGGCGGCCTGCGCTCCTGGCAAGAGCTGGTGAGCAACCCGGAGCTGCACCTGCAGCGCGCGTGGTCTGCGGAGGACGCGCACGTGCTGCGTCGCAAGGGGCACCTGAAGGAGCAGGATGCGCTGATCGAGTTTGTCATCGCGCTCTGCCGAACTCACACAGCCCCCGAAGCCTTCGCCAAGGTTGAGGGCTGGGTGGCGGAGCACCGGCAGCGCAGCCGCGGCAGCACGCTGTCCCGGTTGGTGCCCAGCATGGGCGAGTTTTTCACGCCGCTGCCTCTGGCAGCAGCGCTTGCCGACTACGACCTCTTCAGCGGCCTGTCCCGCCGGCGCTACGTGGCGCCCAACTTCGCGGAGGTGCGCCACGTGCTGAACATGGCGCAGGTGCGCGCCAGCGCGGGCAGTCTGAGGCTCATCACCTTCGACGCCGACGGCACGTTGTACGACGACGGGGCCCACTTTGAGCAGGACAACGCCATGATCCGCAAGATCATCGCGCTGCTCACGCAGGGGCTGCACGTGGGCGTGGTCACCGCGGCCGGCTACCCGGGCGAGGCGTGGCGCTTTGAGGGGCGCCTCAAGGGACTGCTGTCAGCCTTTCGCAGCCTGCCGCTGAGCGACGAGGCTGCGGCTCGCTTCCATGTCATGGGCGGCGAGTGCAACTACCTGCTGCGCCTGGACGCGGACTGCCGCCTGCAGTTCATCCAGCCCGACCAGTGGCAGCTGCCCGAGATGCGCGGCTGGTCCGACCAGGAAGTTGCGGCGCTGCTGGACGGCGCCGAGCGCGCGCTGCTGGAGGAGACGCAGCGCCTGCGCATGCCTGTGCAGCTGGTGCGCAAGCCGCGAGCTTGCGGGGTTGTGCCCACTGGGCGGGTCATCTACGAGCAGCTGGAGGAGGTTGCGCTGGCGGTGCAGGTCAGCCTCGCAGGCGCCGCGCTCCCCTTCTGCGCGTTCAACGGCGGCAACGACGTCTTTGTCGACGTCGGAAACAAGTCACTCGGACTCCAGGCGCTGCAGCAGTACGTGGGCGCGCAGCCGGCGCAGGTGCTGCACGTGGGTGACCGGTTCACGATCACAGGCAACGACAACCAAGTGCGCGGCTGCTGCTCCATCCTGTGGGTTGCAAACCCGGATGAGACGGCATTCTTCATGGGATTGCTGCTGGACGCCATCGGGCTGGCGCGCAAGGACAGGGGCGCAGACGAGGGATGGCTGTACGAGTAGGACCGTGAGGAGACGTCGGCGGTCGTCGGTACATACATCTTTGGTTTTAATTATGCGCCGCGCCTTCCCTTAGTCTGAACTGTGACGGCTTGCGGGCCGTCCCTGCAGTGAGCGTGTGCGCGTCTGGCAGGAGGGGCGGGATGGGGAGACCTTGACCAGTGAGAGCTCTCTGTTAACCTCGTGCGCTCTTGATGGACCAGCTCTGGCCGCACCGAGGGCGCTTGGTGTGGAGCAACCCGGTGCACCAGGCGCGTGCGGCAGTACTTCGGGTTCTCTCTCTCTGGCAAGCGGCCACCACGGCAGTTGTCAACGGGGCCCCGGCTCCACCCTACTCAACAACTCACAGCGTGCCGAGCCACAGGCTAGCGAGAATGTGGTGTTTTCACTTCAGGGGCCGAGAGGAGGGGCTGAGCGCGGGGCTGAGGGTGGCTCCTTTGGTCCCCTGGCACCTCCCCGCGCGCGCACCCGACGCTCCGTGGCGCTCGCAGAACTGCTCGCCTGGTACAAGAACCAGGCTGACGCGCCTGGCGAGGGCCCCCAGGCTGAGGCGCTCAGTTTTCTGGCGGGAGCAGAGGGCGGGGAGGACTCCGGGTGTGCAGCTGGGCAGACTGGCGACCAGGACGAGTGTTCCATCTGCCTGGAGCTGCTGAGCAGCAGTCCGGTGCGCGTGGCACGCTGTTGTGCGTGACACACACTGAGTGACTGATCTTGGCAGACGGTCAGAGCTGGCGGCGGGTGCTCACACACTCTGCACGCCTCCTGCTGCGCCAACCTGATCACCCACGGCTCCCGCACCTGCCCTGTGTGTCGCACCACGCTCATACCGCCAGAGCTGGCGCACCTTCAGGCGGACTTGGCGTCCTCCTTGCGTGCCCGCCTGGTTGGTTCCCCCGGGCTCATTCCGGGCGTGGAGCCGCGCGCCGGCGGCGTCATCACCGCGGACGACTGGGACTTCAGCGAGGACGAGGACGTGGAGCAGGCCGAGCGTGGCCTGCGTAGACTCAGCCTGCAAGCAAGAGAGGAGCTGCTGGCGCAGTTGCGTACGGACACGCGCCAGATGGCCCACGTGCGCTCCGTGTGCGCGCGAGGTACGCACAGCAGCACATTGCTTGACATGCGTGCGCGTTCGCTCGCTGACGCAACTCGCTGTTCCCCCCTCAGTTTCGATCGGGGTCTTTGGGTCGCTGATTGCTTTGGTGCTGTTCCTCTTGATCGGCTCATTCAGCAGAGACCCGTGAATTAAAGCAGGTGCATAAACATTACATACTTGAAAGCTGGGGTGGCTTATAACGGGTGAACGCGGCATTCTAACGTTATAATAACTGGGATGGCAAATATGGGATCCGTGACAATTATAAGCTTATTATAAGCGTTTTTGCGGCTTGGCGGCTATAAGTTGCCTTATATTTAGAGGTCTA
>Ga0208951_1001347_pt1 | contig 10792 bp, 6 predicted proteins | sample GreLakmeMI27MSRF_FD_187702 | JGI IMG/M metagenome (GOLD analysis project Ga0208951, IMG submission 187702) | Freshwater lentic microbial communities from great Laurentian Lakes, MI, USA - Great Lakes metaG MI27MSRF (SPAdes) | ecosystem: Environmental > Aquatic > Freshwater > Lake | place: Great... | reverse complement strand
TTCGCATTTCCCCCGGTTTGCTTTCACCCCCCGTGTTCCCTTTAGTCCTCGCGCGTCAGCAGCGCGTGCAGCCGGCTCAGCACCTCCACCCCGCCCTGCGCCGCCTCGAAGGCTCGCACGGCCGCGATGGCTCGCGCGTTGGAAAGGGCGCGCGACGCCAGCGCGTGAGCCGCCGCAGCCTGAGCGCGGCCCTGGGAATCCGTGGCACCCTCCAGCGCTGCCCGCGTGGCATCTGCTGCGGCCGCCGCGGCATCCGTCTCCTCATCACGCAGGGGCGCAGCGGGCGCGGGCGGCTGAGCCGCCTCGTCTTCCTCCGCCACCGCTGCAGCCGCAGCGGCGGCTGCAGCGGCGGCCGCGCCGCCTCGGCTGCGGTCGGTGGAGCGTCGGGCCAGCTCGCGCACCGCCTCCACGTAGTGGCTGGGCGCGCGCACGGTGCGGTGGGAGCGGGTGTGGCACACGACGACGGTTTCCTCGTCGGGCGTTGCGTCAAACATGCTGCTGGTGCGCCCCCCGCCCCCGGTGTGCGCCTCCGCGGCGGCCATCAGCTGCGCGTGCTCCTCCAGCAAGCTGGCCAGCTCGGCGGCGGCGGGGTCCAACGCCGGCGGGGCTGCACAGGCACCCTCGTCGCCCTCCACGGCGGGATGCAGCTCCGGCTCCGACCGCCACACGGCCTTGAGGCGCGGCATCGCGCGAGCGGCGCCCGCGGCGCGAGTCAGGATGTGCGGTGGCGGCGCAGGTCCCACGGGCACGCGGGTGAACGTCTCGGGCGACAGCTCCTTCAGCAACAGCGTGGTGCCCGGAAACATCAAGATGCCGTGTCCAGACAGGCTGCGCCGCTGCTCTATGCTGCAGTGGCTGAAACCGAAGCTCTTCACCCATGTCGCCTCGATGTCTGGCACCGCCGGCAGCACCAGTCGCCTCACGTTCATGCCGTACAGCGCCTCCTCCACCAGGCGCACCAGGCGTCGGCACAGGCCCTGCTGGCGGTACTTGAAGCTGGTTCCGACGAGCGGCATCTCCGCCACGTCAGCACCCAGCAGCCGCACGGTGGCCACGCACAGCGTCGTCTCCCCGAAGCGCAGCGTGTGGGTGGTGAATCCCGTGAAGTCCGCGTTGGCTGTGCGCTGGCTGGTGACGATGAGGGGCACCAGGTCTGCGCGAGTGCGGTAGTCCACGATCGGGTGGAAGCACTCCTGGACAACCGCCAGCGCGGCGCGCATCGTCTTTGGCGGCGCAATGCCTCCGCGCAGCACGGCGACGGAGTAGCCAGCGCCGAGCGGCACGGGTCCAGCCTCCAGGCTGGCTTGCAGCGCGGCAGCAACCCGGGTGCACTCGTCGCAGCAGTACCAGGTGCCCACGGGCAGCGCCTGCAGAGGCTGCGTGCCGCTGCGCTGGGCGATGCATTGCACGTGGTACTCGCGTTCGCAGCGGTCGCAGAGGAGCATGGTGCGCTCTGAGAAGCCCTCGCGCGTGTAGTCGCTCTGCCCGCACTCGGCGCACCGGCAGGCTGGGCAGAACCAGTCGCCCACGGGCAGCTGCGCCATGCCCAGGCAGTCCAGGTGGAAGGTTGCGGGGCAGGCGTCGCAGCAAAGCAGGTCGCCTCCGTCGCCGCACACTCGACACAGGTCGTCTGACACGTCCGCGCCCTCGCCGCCGCCGTGCACGCCGTCGGCGCAGCAGGCGCCGCGCGGCGATGCGGTGACGTCGCCAGGCTCCTCCGCCGCGTCTGGGTCCCCCGCGTGCGCGGTCGCCTGGCCGCGGGCGCCGGGCTGCGGCGGCGGCAGCGCCAGCAGCAGCTCCTCCAGCGAGCGCCCACTCTGGGTCTGGATGTGGCGCAGGTGCGACCGGGAGGCTGGGCGGCCAGTGAGTGCGGGCAAGCCCGCAGCCACCAGCGCGCAGCTGGCAAAGCCCGCTGGAGACAGGTGCTTGCCGCAGCAGGTGCACTCGATGCCCTTGGCGTGCACGGTGCCCTGAAGGCGCAGCTGGGCGGCGCCCCCCTGGGGCTGCTGCTGCGGGGGCAGGAGGTAGAAAACGGGCTCGCCTAGCGCCACGCTGCACCCCTCCACCAGCCTCGACAGGTGGCTGGTGCGCTTGCCCTCCCGCCGCCGACGGCCCGAGAAGCCCCGGTCGCGGCGGCTGCGACTGTCCTGGCGACTGCGGGTGGGCTGTGGCGCAAACAGGCGCGCGCGGCCCGTGCCTTCCTCCGCAGTCTCCTCACCCGCTGGCTGCTGCTGCTGCTGCTGTGCGCCACCCTCCCCAGCCTCTTCAGACGGAAGGGTATCCTCCGCCATCTCACAGCAGCCGCCCTGGTGCGGCCCCGTGCCTGGCTCTCCGCCTTGGTGTTCCTCGTCGGACGGCTCAGCCTCTCGCGCGCCCGCAGGCGCCTCCACCGCCCCCCCCGTGCGCGGCTGCGTGGCCCCCGAGGAGTGCTCGGAGGGCTCGGCGCCGTCTGCGCTGGGAAGCTGGGAGGAGTGGGCAGCGGGCTGGAGCGCCCCGCACTCGCCCGGGGACCCCACCGCCCCCTCGCCCGCCCCGCCGGAGCAGCCCGCGCCGCTGGCCACCACCTCCACGCGGCTCTGCTTGTGTGCTAGGGCGGGCAGCGGGGCCAGCAGGCGCTTGCGACCGGACTTGAGCTCCTCACCTGTGAACGCCAAGGCGACGCGCGTCAGCACACTTCCGCGACACAAGAGCCGCCGCTCCACAGAGACGCTGGCAGGCTCGCGCAGGGGCGAGCGGCCGTGCGGCGAGCGGCCCGGAGGCGCGCGGCGAGCGACTCTACGAGCATTGGATGCCATGCCGCTCGCTCGCCGGCTTGTGCGCAAGTGGCCACCGCGAGCGACGGACGACGGCGCCCAGCCCTCGATGCACAGCGTCCGGACCCGCGGGCCAGGCGATTGCGGGTACCCGATGAGAGAGACTCTCTCAGTCACCGTTGGTTTGCCCGGCCAAGCGGTTCCGAAGGAGACGGCAACGCACCGTTCTGGAGCGCGTCCTCCACGGAGTCGCCTTCAAAGCACGCCACGTGGCTCTCGTGCAGCAGCGGTGCCATCCAAATGCCGGCAATGCCCGGTTGCCCACCACCCTTGCCGCTCCGCGCGCGGTCCCTGGCGGCTCTAGAGGGACAGCGCGAGGGCGGCACGCAGGCGGACTATGGGGAAGCGAAGGCGCGCGCAAGTGAGCGCAGGCGGGACTGCGGTGCGTCCCGCCTCTCGGGGCGGGGCTGACGTCACTCCATGCCGGATGAGAAATGCCGCCTCAGACGAGTATCTCTTTCAGTTGGCGCTCAGCATTTTGTTCAGCGCCTGCTGCTCCTCCGCGCTCAGCGGTGGCTGGTAGGCCTTGCTGGCGCGAACAACCTCTTGCGTGAACTGTGCGGCGAGCCCCGCGCGACGCATGCCCGACGCCGCGCACAGCCGCAGCAGCGCGGAGGCAAAGGCGCGCGAGTAGGGCGGCGCGGCAACCTCCAGCGCGGAGGTGATGAAGGTGCGCACCAGCGAGGGGTCCGCCTGTGGTGCCCAGCGCTCAATGGCAGCCAGCAGGGGCTGCACACAGCCAGCCCGCAGCAGAATGGGTGCCAGCTTGAGCACTTGCTCTGAGCGTTCCGGCGCGCCGCGTCCCACCGCACGCAGCGCGGCTGCGAGCGCGTCCGTGACGGCTTCACACTGTGTGGGGGCGCAGTCTGCGACGGCTGCCAGGAGGGCCACGTAGGCGGTGTGTGAGGGCTGCGCCTCCACGCGGCGGTAGTAGTCCGGGTGGCCCAGCTCGCGGCGTGCCCAGGCGACAGCGCCGGCGGCGGCCACAGGGGCGGCAGCAAAGGCTGCACGCGCCTCCTCGTCGGGAGGGGCACCTTGCGACGCGCGCTCGCACGCGGCGACGGACGTCAGCATGGCGGCGCGCGTGGCGTCCAGCTCTGTGCGCGCGGAGCAGCTCAGCGCGAGCAGCTCAAATGCAGGCGGCAGCGCCCCGCCGCTGCCTACCACAGGCACCGCCCGCCCAGGCCAGAACGCCTCCCGCAGCAGCGCATGCACCACGCTGGGCAGACGCAGCGGCTCCAAGCTAGGCATGGCCGCCACCTCGGTTTCAGTCTCCATGGGAGTGTATGCACCGGCCTCCTCAGTCGCGCCGTGGGCGCTGTAGAGCTTCCAGAGCTGCGCAACCTCCGCGGAGGCGGATGCGTTGGCGCCCCGCTCGGATGCGGCCAGCAGCGCGCTGGTGCAGGAGAGCGCCGCCGTGTCCGCGTCGCTGCGCGCAAGCAGCGGCGCCATGCCGCGCAGCAGCGACGCGCCCCGAGCAGCCACCGCCGCCGTCTCCAGCTCGTGCGAAATGCGGCGCAGCGGCGCGCCTCCAGGCTCGCCGCTGAGGCGGCAAAGAAGCATCTGCGTGAACAGGTACGTGGCAGGGCTTCCGATGCACAGCCGTCGAAGCTCCTCCACCGCCGCGTCTCTGTCCTGTTCTGTGGACGCGGTCAAGATCTCGTCCAGGCGGCGCCGCAGCACGCCGTGGAAGATGTCGAACGAGGCGGCTGCGGTGGCGCCCAAGATCGCAACCTCGTCTTCGTGTCCACGCTGCCAGGCGAGCGAGATGACAATGCCCAGCGTGGTACAACTGCGGTGTTGCTCTGCTAGCGAATAGAGCAGACTTCGCCCCGTGCGGCAGTCCATCAGGTCCAGAAACCACTGCGGCTGCTTGCCGATGGCGCGCAGGCGTCCCATCTCCTCGTCCACGCGCTGCCCGTCGAAGCGGGCGCGCACCAGCGCTTCGGCGAAGCGATACTCGTAAGAAAGGCGGTCGCTGGAGGGCGCGTCTCCACGTGGATGACGCACGGCGTCGCTGCCGCTCGCGTCCGTGCCCTCCAGCCACTTGCACACCAGGCTGGTCATCTGCGCATAGCCTGCAGGGGCAAGGCGAGGAGACGCGACGTGAGAGAGAGCGTAAGGGTTGGCGGTCTGTCTACACACACACGCGCGCGCGCGCGCACCGCGGTAGTTGTCGGACAGGAGGTCGATGGCCGTCTCGGGCTTGCCCCCGGCGGCCACGTACTCGCGCAGCGTGTGGATGGTGTTGCGCTCCAACACCGAGTCCTTTGCGGAGAGAAGACGCTCCAGCTCCAGCAGGCAGGCCATGGCCGCGGCAGGCTGCACGCGTGCGCGTGCGCGTGCAGGCTGCAAAGCTGAGCAGGAGACCCGAGAGGTCTGCGACGGCCGAGCGTCTGTCTGCGCACACAAGCTTGCGAGCTTCGTCCCTCGCTGGCCTAGCGCATCCACAGGCTTTGCGACACAGAGGAGGCGGAGGCGACGCAGTTTAGACGTTTCGTTGGACTCCTACACTCCTTCGACACACTGTGGTGCTGCGTCAGACCAAAGAGAGAAGCCAAAGCGTATTGGTATCGTAACCAGCCAGTCCCGATCACCACGGCTTGCGGGCCACAAACACGCCCCAGGTGAAGACGGCGTGCTCCTTTTGCGTGTCCGCGCGCTCCCGCAAGCTGGCACGCCACTTGTCTAGGTACGCTACGCTCACGCCATTTTCAGTGAGCACCTGCACGTGCCTGTCGATCTGGCTCAACATGCCCCTGAAGTACGGCTCCAAATGATGGCTGTTATCCCACCACGCCATATTTTTCAGCCCGGAGGCTTTAATCAAAGCCTGGTACTCGGCAGGCCGGCCCAACTGCGTGGTGGCGTTCCTGGCGGTAAACGCGCGCAACAGCTCCTCCTCCACGTCATCGGAGCCCATGATGTCCGAGAAGACCAGCACACCGCCGGGGCGCAGGCAGCGCGCCAGCTCCGCGAAGAGCTCCCGCTTGTCAGCCGCGTGACACAGCGCCTCTGCGCTCCAAACATAGTCGAACGCGCCCGTCCACTCAGGCGGCCACGGCTGGTTGAAGTCGCCTATGGGAAGGCGTGAGCGCAGGGAAACCAGGTGAACAGCAGAGCACAGCAGCTCTTCTCACCCAGTGTCATCGTCACGCGCTCTGCGATGCCTAGCTCAGCGCAACGCTCCGCGTTCACTTCATTCTGCTGCGGGCAGAGGTTGAAGCAGCTGGCGGGAGCGCGTGAGAAGGCGCAGGGCGTGGCATTGCTGATCTTGTGCCTGACTGAGCAGTTGAATCGCTTCACCAACGCGTGTGCTGAGCCGCCGTGGCCGGAACCAAGGTCCAGCACCACGCTGTCAGCCGTGACCTGCCGCAGGAGGAGGCGTCAGCTGTGCGCCTTCTCCTTCTAGAAGAGGCGGGAGAGCGGATCGTGGCTGCCTGGACGCGCGCATTCCCACGCACCGGGCGCGCCCAGTCCATGCAAGAGAGCATGAAGTCGGTTGAGTTGTTGGAGGCTTCACGAACACCGTCAGTCTCGCTCCTGAAGATGCCGTAGTGGATGTCGTGACTGCCCCCGCCTGGCTTGGAGTGAGTAGGGGAGGGAGGAGGGCGCTGTGCAGCCACGCACCCATGGTGACCTTGTAGAAGAGGCGCTGTGTGTGGTCGTCATACTGCTCGATCACAGCAGCAGAGACCTCCGCCGGGGCAAGTCTACCAAACTCAGGGACCGAGTCTGACATTGCGCCGTCTCCTGGCAGCAACAACAGCAAGAGCTACGATACGCGGGGTGCGGAGGGGAGCACTGCGGTGGCCACCAAAGAGTCTCCAACCAAAGACCGACGTCTATGTCGTCACCGCGCCACCACGCTCTTTGTCGTTCGACGCGGGTGACGCCTGCCGGCGATCTCGCGCTCCCCTCGCGCATCCATGTGGGCGAGCTTGGCGGGGCGAGCCAAGCTGAAGCTCAGTGGCGCTAGTGGCTTGACTCTCCGCCGCGCTCGTCGCACCGTGAGCTGCACTATGCCCACCCAGTCCGCTGCTGCTGCGCCGCTCTCGCCCGCCACGTCAGCGCGGCGAGCGGCTGTTCGCGCCGTGCGTCTGGCGCACGTGCAGGCTTCCGCCGGCGAGGGCGACCTGTACCGCCGACCGCCGCAGGAGATTGCCAGCTTCGTTGAGCGTCCCGAGACGCCCGGCATCAGCCTGTCTCCCAACCGGGACTACCTGCTGTACCTCCACCGCCCGTCGGCATACCCCCCGGTGTCAGAGCTTGCGCGCGTGGAGCTCAAGCTTGCTGGGCTGCGACTGGATGCAGAGCAGAACACGCGCAGCCGGATGGGCTACAACCTGGCACTCGAGATTGCGCCGCTGCCTCCGGGCGGGCCGCCCGGCGTGCCTCGCCGCGTGAGCGGGGTGCCCGACGGCGCGTGGCTGAACTTTGTGAGCTGGAGCCCCTCTGGCACGCGCCTCGCCTTCACTGTTCGCGGCAGCGGGCAGGCTGGGTGTGCTCCTCGCGGGGGGCTGTCGCTGTGGGTGGCGGACGTGGAGACGTGTCGCGCCCGCCCGGTGTTGCCTGGCTGGCAGCTCAACACAACCTTCGAGGAGTTCAGCTGGCTGGACGAGGACACCCTGGTGGCGGCTGTGGTGCCGCGGGAGCGGGGAGGCATGCCCGTGCGGCCCGCCACGCCCCAGGGGCCGCGCGTGAGCAGCTCGTCTGCGGGCGTGGTGGCGCAGGCGCGCACATACCCAGACTTGCTCAAGGACAGCCACGACGCGGAGCTCTTCGTGCACCTCTGCTCATCGCAGCTGGTGCGAGTACCGCTGGGAGGCGCTCAAGAGCCCTCTCTGTTTGGACGGGGCGCATCTCCGCGCCTCTATTCGCGCGTGGACTGCTCGCCGGATGGCCGCTACCTCATCGTGGAGTACCTGGAGGCGCCCTTCTCATACTCGGTGCCAGCGGGGCGGTTCCCGAAGCGCGTGGAGCTGTGGCGCAGCGCAGACGGGCAGATGGTGCGCGAGATCGCCGCGCTGCCGCTCGCAGAAAGCATCCCCATCGTCAACGACTCATGCCGCTGCGGGCCGCGCGCCGTGAGCTGGCGCGCGGACGCACCCGCCACGCTGGTGTGGGCGGAGGCGCAGGACGGCGGGGATCCTCGCGTGGGGGCCACCCCCCGCGACATCGTGTTCTACCAGCACGCAGATGCTGCCGATGCGCCTCCCATGGAGCTGCTCCGCACCGAATGGCGCTTCGGAGGCATTGCGTGGGGCGACGAGGCTCTCGCGTTTGCGTACGAGTCTCAGTACAAGAGCCGCACGTCGCGCATGTGGGCCTTTGCGCCTCGCAGCCGCGTGGACTGTGGCGCCCCGCCGCCGCCCCCGAGGCTGTTCAGCCAGCGCAACTACGAGGACGCCTACAGCGACCCGGGAACGCCGCTCACACGACGCACGCGCTGCGGCTCCTACGTCCTTGCCATCCTGCAGCCCGAAGACGGCCACGAAAGCGCAACCCCGTCCGGCGAGCGCCCCGGCCGGCGCTTGCTTTTCCAGGGCGCTGGAGCGGGTCCGGAGGGCAACCGGCCCTTCATGGACCTGATGGATGTGGACACGTCCAAGCCGCAGCGGCGCATCTTCCAGTGCAGCGGCGACAAGCTGGAGTACCCCTCCTCCATCGTCTCCGATGGTCATGGCGCAGACGTCAAGCTCCAGGGTCTGCGGGTGCTGTTGACCCGCGAGACGCCCACTGACGTGGCACAGTACTACATCTTGTCGTACGGAGCGCTGGGGGATGCGCCGGCGGAGGTTCAGCTCTCAGCCTTTCCACACCCGCACCCTCAGCTGGTGGCTCCTCCAAAGGAGATCATCCGCTACAAGCGCGCCGACGGGCTAGACCTCTCCGCGACCCTGTACACGCCGCCAGGATGGCGCCAAGGCGTTGACCCGCCCCTCCCATGCCTTGTGTGGGCCTACCCCCGCGAATTCAAAACCAAGGAGGCGGCGGGTCAGATGCGCGACTCGCCACACCGCTTCACATCCATCGCCGCGCTGTCGCCGCTGGTGTGGCTGGCGCGCGGCTACGCGGTCTTAGACGGCCCAACGCTGCCCATCGTGGCCAACGGGGATGAGGAGAGCAACGACACGTACGTGCAGCAGCTCACGGCCGGCGCAGAGGCGGCGGTGGCGGCCGTGGTGCAGAGAGGGGTGGTTGACGGCAAACGCGTGGCGGTTGGGGGGTCTTCATATGGCGCATTCATGACGGCTAACCTCCTCGCACACGCCCCGCACCTCTTTGCCGCCGGCGTGGCGCAAGCGGGCGCATACAACCGCACGTTGACACCATTTGGCTTCCAGGCGGAGGAGCGCACGCTTTGGCAAGCAGCGGATACGTATACCAAGATGTCGCCCTTCATGCACGCGGACCGCATCAAGACGCCCTTGCTGCTCATTCACGGGGAGGAAGACACCAACACGGGCACGTTTCCAATGCAGTCGGAGCGCTTCTTCGCCGCGCTGAAAGGGCATGGCGCGGAGTGCCGGCTGGTGCTGCTGCCGCACGAGAGCCATAGCTACCGAGGCTATGAGAGCGTGCTGCACGTGCTGGCGGAGATGAGCGACTGGCTGGACACGCACTGCGCGGAGCGTGTATAGACACTCTCGGAGCCGTTGAACCGCACGGCCGTGGCAGCGGCAGCATTTGATGCAGGTCGCTCCTCGCTCGTCCTCCGTATTTGTTTTTGCGGACCTTCGTCGCCTCCGTACTTTGCGTGTGAAACACAGCTGCGCAGATGCTATGAGTTCACGGCCGCGGCTTTCGCCGCGAAGCAGTGCAGCGTCCCTTGCGCTCCTGTCCAGCCTGCTTTGCTGCTGCGCCTCCTCGTCGGCGCCTGCGCGCCCTCGGATCCACGTCTACAACCTGCCTGCGCAGTGGACTGAGCCACGTCACGTGCGTGCGCTGGGCTTTGCTGCAGCGTTCACGCCGTTCACTCTGACTCCCTCGCCACAGCACTTCGGCGCGTCGGTACTGTTCGAGCGCCTGAGACAGTCCCAGTACTATGAGCCGGACCACAGCAAGGCGGACCTCTTCTGGATACACCACCAGGTAAGGCGAGCAGCCACGCTACCCGCACACACCTGCACCGGTCACACTTGGTCGCACTGCTCACTTCTCCCGCACGCCTCACGCCGCCACCCGCACGTACGCTGCAGATGCCCTTTCGCAACACTAGCTGGGCGCCTGCAGTGTATGACTACATCCGCACACTCTGGCCGTACCTGAACCGCAGCATCGCGGCTGGACAGACGCGCCACTTCATCACGCTCACCTGCGACCAGGGCCCCGGCTCATGCGAGTATGTTCGCCGCGAGGACATGCGCGTCGGCGTCCTGCCCTCCTTCTACAACCCTGCAGACAAGCAACGCGTTGTGGGTGCGCTCCTCTTGCTCCCGCTTTATGCGCAGTAGCAATGACCCTGCTCTCAGGCCATTTGCAGTGGAACGGGCGTCGCGACGGCTCGGACGCCGGGCTGGACAGCTGCCTGATTTGCTTCCAATCGGGCAAGGACGTGCAGATGGTGACCGGGCAAAACACTTGCGGCCCGCTGTGCGGCTACTCGAAAGAGGTGCTGGCAGCCTGGTCCCCCTGGTCGCCCACAGCCACGCACGCATCGCTTCACCGTCGGCGCAACAACACGCTCTTCTACGGCGGTCGCATCCATCTGCGACGAGGGGCTGAGGATCTTAGCGGCCGTGCGCAGATCGCAGCTCACGCACATTTGGCCGGCTGGAAAATTGTGAACACCATGGGTGATGATCCGGATAAGCCGGTGCCGGTGGAGATCACCAGCAATTACAAATCGTTTGCGGAAGAGATGAGCAACGCTGAGTTTTGCTTCAGTCCGTTGGGACAGAGCGAGGGGGACACGGACCGCTATGTGCCCGCAATCATGTTTGGCTGCATTCCGGTCATGCTACGCACAGTGCTGC
>Ga0208951_1001346_pt1 | contig 10798 bp, 6 predicted proteins | sample GreLakmeMI27MSRF_FD_187702 | JGI IMG/M metagenome (GOLD analysis project Ga0208951, IMG submission 187702) | Freshwater lentic microbial communities from great Laurentian Lakes, MI, USA - Great Lakes metaG MI27MSRF (SPAdes) | ecosystem: Environmental > Aquatic > Freshwater > Lake | place: Great... | reverse complement strand
CGTTGCGCATAAGCAGAGCGCGCTCTCCCCCCTGCAGGCGCTCAAGCAGTGCACAGCTGTCGCCCAGCATAGACTCGCCATCCGCCAGCAGCCGCTGCAACCTTGCGACCTCATGCACCGCCGTCAGCCGCGCCGCCTCGCTGGTGGCAACAAGGGAGAATTGGTCGGCCAGCGCGGAGTTCAGGCGCTGCACGTCGGCGACGAGGGAGGCCACAATGCCATCAAGGGCGCCGCCCCTGGTGCCCGCGACAGCCAGCTCGCCTTCTCGGCCACGAAGCGAGGTGCGCAGCTGCAGCAGCTCAGCCTGCAGGCGGAGCACTTCGATCTCCGCGCTGCCGAGACTTGCCTGCTGTGCGAGGCCCAGGGCAGGCATCAGCTGCGGCCGCCTCGCCCTGGACTGTGAGCCGTCTGCGCCAGCCCTTCTGGCTGAGGACCGGGGGCGGAAAGGGAGGGCAAGAAGCACAGCGCAGAGCGCGGTGCTTCGGCTCAAGAGGACCGCAGCAGTGCGGCTCTCCCACGCCACGGCGGACCACACGAAGAAGGCCTGCAGCAGGCGCCGTTCGGCTCTCCAGCTGATCGTCCGTTGGAGCACGACGGTGTGCCGACGGCGAGTGACTGCACGCTTACGCCAGGCCTGAAAGGCTCGCACTTGCACTGTGAACTCGGACACGGCTGACCGCACTGCGTTCGCGCAGCCAGCCAACGCCTCGCCAGCATGGCCGCCGCCGCCGCCGCCGCCAGAGTCGTCAGCGTGGCCGCCGCCCGTGGCTGCGGCGCCGTTCGCCATGGACTAGGCGCGGGTAACGGCGCGGGCCCTGGAGGAGCACAAGTCAAACAAGACGCAGGACCTCCAATTCCGGAGGGCGCAGCGCGTGCGCGTGCAGTCCACGCGCCTGCTGTAGCTCGGCGCCTGACGCCTGTGCTCAGGCAACTTCTCAGGCATTGAGGTGCCTCGGCGCTCGTGCGCGTTGTATCCCAGAGCAGGCCTTCGACAACCCCGGGAGCACGCGCGCAGGCCACGCGAACTGCAAGAGTTGCAAGCACCCGCGCAGTAACTGCACGCGCGGGTGGCGCGCGCGACACAAAAACTGCGTGCGCCCGCGCGGTGCGTTTTTTGTTTTTCCTCTGGAAGACTGGAACATCGAGCGCTCCTCCGCCAACCGTGCGCCCACACACCCCTCCACACCACCTCGAGCGGGCTGAGGGCATGGCGCAGCCGCGGATGCCGACGGACAAGCTGTCGCAGGCATTCGGCGCCGCATCAAGTGCGCTGGTGGCCCACACTGGCGCCGTGGGCGCCATGGGCATGGGCGGCCGCCCTGGCGCTGCGCAAGAGGTTGACTTGGAGGACTTATTCAGTCTGAAGCGGCCCAAGAACGTGCTCTCCGGCGCTTCCTCTGGCCTGCAGTCCATCGCCAAGGGTGCGGACCTAGCACCGTTCGCACGGTGCCCGAAGCGCAGCCCGTGCGAATATCAGCCCTGAGCTACGCAACGTGTGACGCATTGCGGCGGCGGCGTGCGAGCTGCTGAGCAGAGCGCTCTTCAGCAAAGAAGAGTTGGTTAGGCACGCCGGGCTGGGCGTGCCGCATGCTGACGCCCACTCTCTCTTCTCAGGCGTTATCGGCGGCGCCACTGCGCTGATCGCAGCGCCTGCGCTGGGTGCCCGCGAGGAGGGCGCTGTGGGCTTCCTGAAGGGCCTCGGCGCAGGTGAGCCGCGGTTGCCAAGCTTGCGCCTCCGCCCTTACGCGAGTCTGCCTGCGCTGCAGGGCTGGCAAGCGCAATCATGTTGCCCGTCGCTGGTGCCGCAATCGGCGTGGTGCAGGTTGGCAGGCGCGTGGCTTGCAACAGCCCAAGGCTTGTTGCGTTGCACCTCTGATGCCCTCGCCTTGCGCAGAGGCATCGCCAACACGCCTGAGGCTGTGATGAGTGCGCGTGACGGGAAGCGGTGGAACAACGAGCGCCGTGTGTGGGTGGTTGAGAACCTGGAGGACGAGGCTGCGACTCTGCCTGTTGACGATGAGGACATTCTATCTGCCGCGCGTGAGCGGGCACGCTGCAACGAAGGTGCAGGCAACAACACAGCGGGGGGAGCGGGACGCCCTGCGGACATGGGCTTCTACGAGGCACTGGGAGTGTCCCACACGGCCACGCAGGCTGAGATCAAGCGCGCCTACTACCTGCTCGCGCGCCAGCTGGTGCGCACCCTGCCAATCATCCCCATTCATATCCGCTGCGCTCAAACAGACTCGTCTTGCAACAGCACCCCGACAAGAACCCCGACGACCCGCAAGCCAAGGCCAAGTTCCAGGCCATCGGCGAGGCCTACCAGGTGCTGAGCAACGATGAGCTGCGCGCGCGCTACGACGCCAACGGCAAGGACGGGCTGGGCGAGCAGGAGTTTGTGGACACCAGCGCCTTCTTCGCAGCCCTGTTTGGCAGCGACAAGTTCGAGCCTCTGGTGGGGCGCCTGGGGCTGGCCACCATGGCCATGGCGGGCGTGGAGCTGTCGAGAGCGGACTCGAACGCGCTGCAGGCTCGCCGAGAGGGCCGTATTGCGGTGCGCTTGGCGGATCTACTCACCCCCTTCGTCGTCGGGGACCTAGCCGCCTTCGACAACGCAGCGGTCGCCCTGGCCGCAGACCTCTCCAAGGCGTCCTTTGGCTCAACCATGCTGCATTCTATCGGCTTCATGTACATCAACGCCGCGGAGCAGTGGCTGGGCGACATCATGAACGTGGGCGGCGGAGGCTCCGCGGGTGAGGTGTTTTCCAACGCGCTGGAGGGAGTGGGCGCCAAGTTCCGCCAGAAGCGCCAGCAGATGGCGGCGCAGGCCAGCGCTTTGGGCGCCGCCTGGAAGGTGTACCAGGAGTTCCGCAAGGCTGGCGACGACATCGGTGACGGCCCGGAGGGGGCGGGGCGCTCGCCCGAGGAGGCGCAGGCCGCTGTGCGCGCGCGCATGGCGGCTGCCCAGGAGGCCATCCTGCCCCACGTCATCGAGGCGCTGTGGAACGCCAGTATCCTGGACATCCAGATGACCATCCGCCATGCAGTCTCCAAGCTGCTGCACGACGCGGCAGTGACCAAGGAGGCGCGCTTTGCGCGCGCCGTGGGCCTCAAGCGCCTGGGCGCAATCTTTCAAGCAGCGGTGGAGGTGGAAGGCACCAACGACGCGCGGTCAGCCATTGAGGCGGCAATGCGCGCCGCCGTGTCCAAGGCGGATAAGCACGAGGACGCGGAGCAGCACTGACGGAACGACTCCTTGCTTGCTTGTAAACGAAGTCGTGTAGTGCTAGAAGAGATCTACCCCTTCGCTCACCCCTTGTGCGGCAGGATGCTCCTGGTGGCCGCCACAGCTAACGATGGCGGCGGCGGCGGCGGCGGCGGCGGTGCATGCCTCCGTGCAGAGGGCACGCGCGAGGGCGGCAGCGGAGTCGGCGGCGGCGGTGGAGGAGGAGGCGCAACTGTCACCACAGCCAGCTCCTGCGAGGCCGCCCAGCGGTTCTTGCCGCGTGCAGGCGCCACAGGCCGCGGCTGCGTTGCAATGTTCCTAGCCATGTAGGCGGGGCACTTTGATGAGAGCTCCACGCCCCCTTCGGGCGGCTGGTAGACGCCCGGCGCAAACTTCTTCCGCCCCTCTATCGTGTTGGAACTCTTTGGCTCCGCCTCGAAGAGCGAGAGGGCAAAGTCCGAGTCCATGCTGCGCTTGGCCAGCGTTCTGTAGCTCATCACCTTGGCCAGGCAGAGGAAGGTGTTTGAGAGCAACCCGATGATGGAGGCACGGCCCGAGAAGTGGTCGCCCAGGATGAGGACGGCTGAGAGGACAAAGTTTACCAGCAGCGCCACGAAGAGCAGCTCTGAGGTGACGTACACGTGGCGGTTGTGCCGCCGCAGCCGGTCCAGGTAGGACGGGTAGCCCTGAATCTCCTGGGGCAGGTTGTCGCCGGGCAGGTCCTCGTCCTCTTCAAAGTGCTCGATCAGAAATTTCTCGCGCAGCCAGAAGAGCACCTGGGCATACACGAAGATGGCGAGGCTGATGCAGTTGACAGCAACGACGGCAACCTCATAGGGGCTCTTGAAGTCCTCCGCAATGGTACACGCGTGCCACGCGGGGTTAAGCGTGGTCGGTTTGCATGTTTGCTCCACGAAGAAGAGCAGCAAGCATGCCATGAGTATGCTGTACAGGCCCACCAGCTGTGACAGGGAGTCCATGAGCAGCTCCTTGCGGTCGTTGCTCCTCTCCCTCTGAGTTTCCTTCTGAGCCTCCTCCATCAAGACTGCAGCAGGAACAGCAGAGGTGGGCGCGTCCGAGGGTGCCGCGGCGGTCGCCGTCTCGGGAGGATCGGTGAAGGCTGGGGCGCCGACACGAGCCTTGATCTCGGCCAAAAGCTGCGCCAGCGGCTCCCGCTCGCCGGCGACTATCAGTGCCTTCTTGTCGCTCGTCAGCTCGACGCCGGCCAGCTGAGTCAGAACGGGAGCCAGCAGGTTCCAGTTGTAGAGAAGGAGCGGCGCTGCTCTGCCAGGCCTCAACAGCTCCGGCGCAAAGGGAAGCGAACGCCCGGAGCGAGCCAACAGATTGGCCAGGACGTGTCCCACCTCCTGCGGGGCGTTCAGTCAGCTGAGAAGGTGTAACCGCCGCAAACGCAGGCTGAGCGCACCAGCCCGGACTGCAGGCCGTCAGAGGCGGCGTCGCTGAGCCATACGCGCGTCGAGTCCTTCTCCGTGTACGGCTGCGTGTCCGCATCGGTGATGCGGCCAGAGCTGAACAGCTCCAGCCAGGACACGACTGCATGACTGACCAGCAGCCGCGGACGGACAGCAACCGGCGCGCGCCCACAAACGGGGCATTCTTGCGGCAGGGTGAGAGCGCTGGTTGCCACTGCAGCCATACTGGAGAACGCGCCGCCAACCACCGCAGCGGAGGACAGAACAGCTGCGGTAGCACCTGTTCTGTCCTCAACACCGAAGAAGGTGGGTGCAGCAGCCTCCTCCGCAGCCTCACGCTCGCAAGCACTCTCATCCATCGTCCTGGCCAGCACGTGCGGCGCGAAGGGCGGCGGACACCTGCGCTGCGCCTTGCGCTTACAGAGGCCAATCGGGTCTGCCGCCTCAGGCAGATAGAGGTCACAGCACAGCTCGTGCGAGCCGGGCGGCGGTGGCGGCGGCCACGCAGACATAGGGCGCGCACAGAAGGCTGGGGGCGGCACTTGCTTGGACCCGCACAAGAACGCAAAGTGACCGACGACAAACGCATTGAGTCAACGCACCACATACGAGCGACTCGTGTTGCAAGCTTCGAATCAGTGTGGCGCCACAACGGGGAGGAACGCGACCGGGGGCGCGGTGGGTGCGGCGCCCACGGTGTGCAGCGCCACGCCCGCGCCAAAGCCTGCAACCCAATCCAGCCGGTACACGGCGCGCCGTGCAGAGGGCGGCGGAGGCGGAACCGCGCAGGCACGCGCGGGCGGCAGGCCGCGAGCGTGCCGCCAGGAGGCTGCGGCTGGGGCAAGCACCCAGAAGCGTAGCGAGCCGCTGGCGTGGTAGGCGGACACACGCCCTCCGTCTGCGTCGAAGCTGAGGGCCGTGCATTCCGAGAGGTCCGCTGGCTCCTCGTGGTTGCCGTCGAGCGTGCGCAGCAGGCCGGTGCCTGAAGAGCCGGAGGCGCCGGAGGTGTCGTATACGCGCAGCAGCGAGGGCGGCACACCATGCGCTGAGGCGACGGCGACACGCCCGCTGCCGCGGTGGTGCGCCACGTGCGCAGGCAGGCGCGCCACCAGCTCCGCCAGGAAACCCGCCGCCCCGGTGGCGCAGGTGCGGCGGGCTCCGCTCGCCGTGGGCACAAAAGCAGCGCACACAGCCTCCACCGAGCGGTCCAGGTGCCCCAGCAGCAGCGCCGGCTGCGTCTGCGCCGCGCGGATGAGCGATACGAATGCGGTCATGTGCGCGGGGCTGTCAGGCGCGGTGGGGGCGAGGCGGGCGGCCAGGACAGCCAGAAAGTTGTGCGACGTAGCAACCACCAGCGCAGCCAGCAGCTCCGCGCCCGCCTCGCGCGCCACCATGAGCTCCGTGGCGCCGCCGCCAGCTGCGGCGGGAGCGGCAAGGCGCTCGCAGAGGGCAAGTGCATCGTCGACCAGAGCGACACGCTCAGGCTCTTTGCGCAAAACGCCCCACCAGAGGCCTCCCACACCGTCCGCAAGCAGCGCCAGCGCAGCGGCGCCGTGCGGCGCGGGCGCGTCGCGGGCAAGCGAGCGCAGCGCGGCAAGAATGCGGCTGTGCGCAGCTGCGGGCAGCAGACCGTCGCCACCCTCGCGGCGCTGCGACGCCACGGCCGCGGCGGCCGCCACCAGCACGCCTAGCCGGCCAGTGCAGGCTGGCGAGTCCTCGGGCTCGCCGCCGGCGGCCGCCTCCAGGGCGCGCCAGGAGGTGGCGTCTCCTTGGCCCACGTCGCCGCGGAGTAGCAGCGGCGGCACGGAGGCGAGGGGCGCAGAGGCGAGCAGCGCGCGTGCCGCCTCGCGAACGTACTCGCTGGAGTGCTGCCAGGCGGCGACGAAGACGGCCAGCGCGGGTGGCGCGGCGTGTGGAGAGGGCAGGGACTGCAGTTGGACGGCGTAGAAGGCCACCAGCGAGGCGGCGCACGCGTGGCCGCCCTCGCCCACGCCCGCGCGCTGCAGTCGCCGCGAAAGCGCGGCGACGGCGAGCGAGCGAGCCGCCACAAAGCGTGCACAGGTAAGCAGGAGCTCGTGCCGCGCGGCGCCCGTGGGCGTGAGCGCCGTCACCGCGCCCTCGGCGCTTGCAATGGCCGGCATCGCGCGTGTGGCGAGGGGATGCTGCGAGATGCGGCATTCCGCAGCCAGTTGGGCGTCCAGCTGCGAGTCCAGGCCCCAGACGTGCAGCAGCGCGAGTGCGCAGCGAAGTGCGCGCCCCTCCTCGCCGCCCTCCACGGCGCTGGAGGAGGCGCGCGCGGCGGGCAGCCAGACGGCCGCATCGGCGGACTCTGCGGGGCGGCGCTCTAACAGCGCCGCCGCATCACAACGCAGCACGGGCGCCCATGCCACACGGCAGTCGCCATTCAGCGGGGAAGCTCTGTGCGGCTCGGCGGGCGTCGCAAGCCGACCAATCAGGGCCTCCGCTCCGGCGACTGTCCTGTCCAAAGCGCCCGTCAGCGCGTCCCACACCTCCACGGCGCCGCCTCGCGACAGCGCAATGCAGCCCGCCGAGGGCACCCATGACACCGCATTCACTCGGGGCGCGGCGCCAGCGCGCACGTGGAGGATGGGCAAGAGCATGTTGCAGGTGGGCGGGGCTGCAGGGTCAGCGCATGGCCTCAACACTCCCAGCACGCCGTCCGCAGCCTCCGACAGCACCATGCCGTCGCAGCCCACCGGGTGCAGGCCGCACACTGGGGCGGTGTGGTGGCGCAGCACCGCCAGGAGGTGCCCGGAGGCGGGCGCCCAGGCGCGCACAGTTGCGTCGTCGCCGCCGGACAGCAGCGCGGTGCGCGTGGCGGCAAGACAGCGCACCGCACCCGCGTGCCCCCGCAGCCAGGCGTGCGCCTCAAGCGTGCCGCCCGGAGGCAGCTGGCGCAGGCTGATGCCCCCTGAGGCGTGGCCCTGTGCCAGCAGCAGCGGCGCTGCTGCGCCGCCGGTAACAAACAGGCTGACGCACACGCAGCCCTCGGCGTCGTCGTGGCCAGCCGGCCACCCGTCGCTGACGGCTGCGCGCAGCAGAGGCGGCTGCGCATGCGGCGGCCTCTGCGGCGCTGTGGCTGGCACGGGCCACAGCGAGAGCCCTCCTCTAGCATCCGCGACCGCGAGCAGCAGGCTACCATCCTCGGCAGCAACGCTTGTGGCGAGAGCGCAGTCGTTGCAGGCGGCGAAGAGCAGCTCCCTGGGGGTGGCGGTTGGCCAGCGCCCTCCCGATGCTGGCACCTCCAGCACGTGCACCCCGGCAGCGTCCCAGAGCGCTAGGCGGCGCGCGTCTATGAATGCGCCGCCGACAAAGGCGCCGTCGCCCGAGGCGCGGGGAGGCGCGGGCAACGCGCCGGCGGCTGCTCGGGCGGTGGCGACGATGGCCCAGCCCGCTGCGGAGACTATCAGCGCATCGGCGCCGTCCGCGGAGACGCATGCCGCGGCAGCACCGCGAGGAGGCTGTGGGGGGGCGGGAGGAGCAGTGTCACCCTCTTCCTCAACCTCCGCACCGCGCATCCAGCCCAGCAGCGCGGGCGCCTCCGCCTCTGCGCCCAGGCTGCCAACAAGCGCGTGTCCCGCATGTGTGTCGCCCACAGGGGCGCCGCGCCAGCGCCAGGCGGCACCTGACGCCTCCACACCCACCAAAACCAACTCCTCCTCCTCTGCGCGCACGCTGGCGAGCGCGGAGAGCGATGCGCTGCTGCCCCCACGGGCGCGCTCCTCGCCGCCGTCGAGCGGGGGGGCTGGGGTGCAGCGCAGCGACAGCAACGAGCTGCGCGGCAGCTCTGAGGTGCTGCGCAGCACGCGCGTCACCTCTAACCCGCCGCCCAGCAGGAAGAGCGCGCCAGTGCAGTGAGCGGCGAGGCGCCAGCCTCCCGTGGCGCAGGCTGCGAGGGCAAGGAGGGGCGTAGCGGGCAGTGCAACGTGCGCCAGGCACTCGCCTGTGTCGCCGCGCCATGCGCGCACGATTGCTGTGGAACAGGCGGTAGCCTGCGGGGCGCGTCAGCGGCAGCCCGGGAGGTGCAGGAGCCTCGTCAGCAGTCCTTACCACGCAGTCGCAGTCATCCTCGCAGCTGCTAAGGCGACTAGGCAGCGGCACGAGCGCCACCACGGGCGCCGTGTGACCCAGCAGACAGGCCAGGGGCGCCAGCGGCTCCAACGCCCAGCGCAGCACGACGCCGTCCTCGCCGCCAGTAAAAATGGACTGGCCGCAGACGCAAAGGCTGCGCACCGCGTGTGCCGGCGGCGAGGACACTGCCACCAAATCGGGCGCCATGTCGTGCTGAGGGGCTGGTCACAGCATTCCGGAGGCCGTCAGCTCTGACGTTCTCTTCGTCTTCGTTCACGTTCGGCCGAATGACCTTCACAGTTTGAACTAGCGTGCTCTCACAATACACCCGAGTGTCCCAGCCAGTCACAGCGCAGCGCCGAGCAGGCTGAGCAGCATACAGGTGCATTATTTGTTTGGCAAGTTTTGTTTGCTAAGCGAAATTACGCGCGCTGCTGCCCCGAACGTGTTGTGCGAATTCACTGCATGGGAGTTTGGTCTAGTGGTATGATCCTCGCTTAGGGTGCGAGGGGTCGTGAGCGCTATTGCCGCCGATCTGGTTCGATTCCCGCAACTCCCCCTTTTTTAGCCCGGGCCAAGGAGGACCATCCCACCCGTGCCGTCTCAGGTGCTGACACTCCGGAATCAATCACTTCACAGAGACTGCAGCATGCACCGAAGCATAGCGAGGGCGGCGGTGGGCGTCCGTTAACTTAACTGGTTAACAAACATCGGTTGCTCTGCTCCAGCATCACTCCGCCTCCAGCGCTCCGCCGCCGGTTGCCGCGCCCAGCACGCGCACGCGGTCGCCGTCAATCTCCAGCACCTGCGGCCCCGCGCCGAAGACGCCCCTGGAGAGGCCAACGTCGATGCGCCACACCGTGCCGTCGCACTCGCAGTTGCAGCCGTCCTTCTGGGGTGTGTGTCCCACGACCAGGCGCTTGGCGCCCGGGATGAGGGCTAGCGCCTGGCGCAGCACGTTGCACTGGGTGTAGCGCTCCGCGGGCGTGCGCCACCCTTCCTTGGCGAACTGGCGGTTCCACACCACGCTGCTGGAAGTGCCCGCCGCCAAACGCAGCGCCTCCTCAAGCTCCACCGAGTCATCGCCCAGCATCCAGCGGGAGACGCCCGCGTTGAGACGCTCCAGACCGTACTGCACGTGCGCGGGCAGCAGGCCACCGTGGGCGAAGACAGTGTCGTTCACCACCAGCACGGTGCTATTGCGCGCAAACTGTTGCGCCAGCGGGCCGCCGGGCGCAAAGAGGCCCACCCGGGTGCGCAGCGCAGCCTCCCAGGCGTCATCCTCGTTGGCCGGGTCGCTCACGCGCGGACCGCCCGCCGCGTCCACGTCCCCAAACAGCTCCTCCAGGCGCCGCCCGAAGCGGGCACTCTCCTGGAAGGCGCCGGCGGTGACGTATCGAAAGTCGCCGCTAACGTTCAGGATCTCGTGGTTCCCGTTCAGCACATACACTGCGCCGCCAGCCTCCTCCGCCCCCTCGGCCAACCGCTGCAGCAGGAAGAGCAGGCCTGCGGGGAGGGTGAGGGAGGCAGGACGGTGCTTTGGAAGCGCGTGCCTCGCACCAATTTCCTCGTCGCCTCTATCTAGAATGTCGCCCATCTGCACCAGCGTCGTGTTGCCGCCCGTCCAAACCGCCCGGTTGCCGTCAAGCCCGATGACGCCCGCCAACTGCAAGGCGCGAGTCGTCTGCATGCGTACAGGGTTTCTGCCTGAGCGCGAGAAGAGGCACGCACGCCACACCACGCGCCTGCGCCAGGTCACCGTGCAGGTCGCCGAGCGCCACGACGCGGCCGGGTGCGGTGACGCGTGTGGGCGGCGTGAAGAAGCCGGCGGCAGAGAGAGCATCGCCAGCTGCCTCGTTGCCCTCCTCCTCCAGCGAGGCTGTCGCCGCGCGCACAGACGCGCGGCCGGCGCCAAGGCCAGAGGCGCAGAAGACGAGCGCGCGCAGCGTCGAACGGCGGCTCTGAGGAGCGGCGGAGCACGTGCGCAGCCGTGGCGCCCTCGCCCACCGCGAGACGCGCGCGCCCGTGGCACGTGCGCACTCAC
>Ga0208951_1001345_pt1 | contig 10801 bp, 12 predicted proteins | sample GreLakmeMI27MSRF_FD_187702 | JGI IMG/M metagenome (GOLD analysis project Ga0208951, IMG submission 187702) | Freshwater lentic microbial communities from great Laurentian Lakes, MI, USA - Great Lakes metaG MI27MSRF (SPAdes) | ecosystem: Environmental > Aquatic > Freshwater > Lake | place: Great... | reverse complement strand
CTTGCCAGCCATGCTGACAGGCCTTATAGGGGCTGGGCGGGCGCATTATAAGCTTATTATAAGGCGTTATCAGCTCCTGGAATTATAAGGCACCTGCCTTATTTGCCAACCCAGCTACAAAGCACACCACCGCTCTGTTGGCGCGTTTTTTTGGCGTGTCATGAAACGGAGCCTCACGTGTGCACCCCTGGTCACGGCACGCACTCGTCCAGCAGCGCGCACTGCTGCCAGAAGGGCACCAGCGAGTGCGCAGCCGCCATGCCGCTGGCCGCCACCGCCGGTACTCCCGGCCCTGGAAAGCGAGAGTCGCCCACGCAGAGCAGTCCCGGGAGGGGTGTCTCAGGGGTGGGCACCGCAGGAGTCCCTCCTGCGCCCCCCGCCTCCGGGTTTAACCACCCTGTGCCACCATAGCTCCCCTGAGATCGACGCAGGAAGCGCGCGTGGGTCTTGGGCGTGCCCACCATCTGCACCCGCACCCGCGCCCTGACACCAGGCACAGCCTTCTCCACCGCGCGCCACAGCACCTCGCTGCGCTCCCGCTTCAGCGCCTCGTACGCGTCACTGCCCGGCTGCAGATGCTCCCACAGCGCCCAGGGTTCCGTGGCCGGGGTGTAGGCGTGGATGACGTGGCAGCCCTGGGGCGCCAGGGCGGGGTCCAAAACAGACGGAACGCTCACCAACACTAGGTTCTGTGGTGACGTCACGCCCTGATGCCAGCTCTCCACGCTGATGTGGTGAACCTCCGGAAGGTCCAGCCCTTGCGCGTCGATGCCCAAATGAAGGTGCATGAAGGAAGGACAGTGCTCCGTGTTGGCTTCGGCGTCGCGCCAAGCTGGGGGGAGGGCATCTGAAGGCAACATAGGCAACGTGTCCCAGATGCTCGCGTTGCTGATGACCGTCTGCGCGCGAACGGTGGTACCGTCTCGAAGCCGAACGCCACAGGCGCGGCCCTCTTCCACCAGGATGTTGCTCACGTGCGCGTTGAGACGGAGCTGCCCTCCGAATTTGGCGAAGCCGCGCAGCAGCGCAGCAACGATTGCGCCGCTCCCGCCTACCGGATACTCCAAGCTGGCTCCGGGTCGGTACCAATCCGCAAACATGTAGCCAATCTCGGCGGCGACGGTGCCAGAAGCGGGCGCGCCGCTGAGAAGGAAGCAAAGCAGGTCCATCCAGCGCAATAGGAACGGATGGGTCACCTTTCCGTCCACATACTCGCTGTACGGCCGAAGCAGGGCCTTGACGGCGTCAACGCTGCCACCGTTATGAAGCAGGCGCGGCAGGAAGCGAGCCAGCGTGATGAGCGCAGCGCCGTCCGTGCGCACGGCTGCGGCGGGCACCGCCGTCGAGGAGGCTGAGAGCGGCACCATGTGCGCGACAAGCTCTCGCCACTGGCGCGCAGCCTCTGCGTCCACGTGGCGCTCCAGCACCTCCGCGAACTGGTCTGTTCCAACTTGGGTGGTCTCAGTGAACTCAGGCACGTGCACTCGCCAGGTGTTGTAGCGCAGCACTGGAAGGGGCTCCTGCAGCGCGTGCAAGACCTGCGCCAGCGGGTTGTTGCTGCGCGGCGACAGCGAGCTGTACAGGCTGGGACCGCTCTCGAAGTGGAAGCCCTGGCGCGTGAAGGTGTGCGCCGCGCCGCCAGCGACGCTGTGGCTCTCACACACAACCACACGCTTGCCGTAGCGGGCCAGCAGTGCGGCAGCGCACAGGCCGCCCAGGCCGGCACCAATGACAACCATGTCTGTCTCCACGACGGTGCCTGCGTCTGCTGACGCTGTTGCTCCTGGCCGGGCTCGTGTGCTGTGGCGTCTCCTCGTAGGCCTGCACCCAGCGGCCTGCAGCGCGCCTCCGCACGCCAGCATGCTCCCTTACGATAGGAACAGAGAACACACGGCGAGAGAGGGAGGCCTTGCAGCGCCAAAAAAAACTGACGACGCCCGCCCGCCGTAGCAACGACGAGAACAAAAACCGCACCAACGTCCTACCCTCGCATATGCTGTGCTTCTCTCCAGCCTCCGCATGCGTGCGACTTGCTTTCCGCTGAGAAGCGCTGGCTTTGTGTCTACGCATCACCGACGCTCTGCCAGAGCCGCGCGTGTGCGCTGTATTGCGGCTGTGAGAGCAGCCTCTTCTCAGTCGCACACGGAGGCTGACACAGAGCTGTTGGTGGAGCTGCTCTCCGCCGGCACCTGGGCGCAGGTGCAAGCCAAGGCGTGTGCGGCTCTCTCTGCCTCCGAGAGCTCGCTCACGCCGCCCAGGTCAGCGCTGTGGCGCAGGAGGGCCGTCTCACGCCCGCCGTGGCGGCCGCGGGCTTTGCGCTGCTGGACGCTGTGCGCGCGCAGAACACAGAGGCACAGGCGGTGCTTGCTCTGCAGTCCGTTCTAGAATTGATTGGCGACGCGCTGGCTGCTCAGGGCGCTCCGCCCACGCTGCGTCTGGTGGAGAGGCTGTGCAGAGCCTCGCAAGAAGACTGCGCCGCGATGCTGCGCGAGGCGTTCGACGTTGGAACCTGCACGCGCGAAGCCTTCCTTGCTGACGTGGACTCCTTCCTGGAGAGCCTGGACGAAGGACAGGCGGCCTTCACAGCCTCGATGCAGAGCGTGCTGCAGTCGGGCACGCGGGAGCAGTTCCAGGAGGCCAAAGCAGCCTCGGAGGCTCGTGAGGAGGCCAGGGGCAAGATGAGCTCGCTGAGGGACCTGGCGCGCACGCTCTGAGCTGAGAACGGCTGCAGAGCAGTGCACTGCTCTCGTGGTGCGACTCTGATAAAAAAGAGATAGATGATTGAGATCCATGATGGATCGTGCCACGTCATTCGCGCCTCGCTCTTTCCGCCAAGCCTGTCATCGCAGCAGCTTCGTCCTCAGCGCGGGAATGATAGGCTGGATCAACCTGAGTGTTGAGGCGTTCATTAGAGACTCGTTTGGCGACGACGCTTGGACCGCAACCGTCGCAAAGGTGCGACCACACGCCCAGCTGTGTGGGCTCGTAACTTCTACGCTCCACGCGCCCTGACCTGCATCGTTGCGTTGTGTTGCGTGTTGCGAGTGTCCTGCTGGGGTCTGCCGTTGCCCGGTGGCAGACCACACCGCAGAGCCTGCGCCACGCTGCTTCGCATGCCCTGCCGCCTGAGCAACTGGGGCCCGACCGACGCGGCCCGTGCCGTGAGCCTGGCGCGGGTAAACTGGGCGCATTGCATTGCTAACCCTCCTCGTGCAGGCGCACGTCGACACTGGGTGGCTTTCTGCGTGTCCCTACCTGGACTCGGTCACGTACGAGTGCGTGCCCCGGCGGCGGCGCAGCTCCGGTCGCTGGCAGCCACAGTCAACGCCCCAGCAGCGGTCCCTATTGACACCTGCGGCCCGCTCCCGCCACGCAGCCTGGTCATAAACGGCGCAGAGCTGCTGGGCGTGACGCCTGCGCAAGCGCTCGAAGCCTACGGGAAGTACTTTGTCAAGGTGCTGCATTGAGTGTGGGCCGCTTCCCCTGCCTGCGCTCACGCGGCCCGCCCTCAGTACGTCTACGCGCAAGGCTACGAGAAGCTTCTTCTCTGTCTGGGTGACTCGATGCCCGAGTTCCTGGCGAACCTGAACAACCTGCACCTGCACTTGAGCATGGCAATGCCGGCCATGAACGCTCCAGCCTTCCGGGTCACGGACATCACGCCCACCAGTTGCTCGCTGCATTACTATAGCACCCGCCCTGCGCTGTGGCCTATCGTCAAAGGCGTGGTTGAGACCTGTGCGGAGACCATGTTTCACCACAGCGCCACAATGACGCTCACAGCCAGTCGGGACGACGGCAGCGACCACGAGGTTTTTATGTGCACCTTTCCGGAGCAAGTGAGAGCGCACGATGTGGCGGCAGATGAGCGCGCCGCTGCGGCGAGCATCCTGGGCCTGGACAACGCAACATTCTTCAAGCTGCACCCCTTCCACGTGCTGTTTGACCGCAGCTGCCGCGTGCTGCAGTGCGGCGTGGCTTTGTCTCGACTTTTCGGGGAGACGTTGACCGTTGGGGCGCCAGTGGACGCAACCTTCAGTCTGAAACACCCACATGTGCTGTTCGACTTCAAGGCGATGGCGGCTGAGGCTGCGGACTCGTCGTTCCTGTTTACTGCTCGCAAGGGCGGGCTGCAGCTGAAGGGCTCGCTTGTGCGTGTGCCAACGCCGCCGGGTGCTGCGCCCGGCGGCGCGCTGCTGCTGCTCGCCTCGCCGCGTCTATCCTCTCTGGACGACCTGCAGAGGCACGGGCTGTTCCTTTCGGACATGCCGCTGCACGACATGGGGCGAGATTACGTGCTCCTAGCTGAGCAGCGCTCTGCTGACATCGACTTGAAGGACCGCTATGAGCTCAGCCTGCGCGAGCTGAGCATCGCGCAGCAGAAGTTGGTGGCTGAGCAGGCGCGCAGTCAGGCGTTGCTGTACCAGATGTTGCCTCGCGCGGTGGCCAACCGCCTGTTGGAGGGCGAAAAAAAGGTTGAAGCCATCGAGTACCCCGAGCTGAGCATTCTGTTCAGCGACATTGTGGGCTTCAGCACGCTCTGCCAGCGCTGCACGGCGCGCGAGGTGAGCCACTTCCTCAACGAGCTGTACTCGCGCTTCGACGCGCTGTGCGAGTCGCCCGTCTTTGCAGCAGCCCAGGTCTACAAGGTTGAAACCATCGGCGATGCTGTGCGTTCACGAGCGCACGCTGCCACGCGCGTGCAGCCCTGACTGACGCGCCCCTGTCACTCAGTACATGCTGGTTTGCAACCTGGAGGCGCCCTGCGACAACCATGCGGACGTGGTGCTGCAATTCGCAAAGGCGATGCACTCGGCAGCCAAAGAGGTCGTGGTGATGGGCATGCCGCTGCGCATCCGGGTGGGCATTCATACCGCCTCGGCCGTTGGCGGAGTGGTAAGTGTTTGCGCCTCCCCACTCGCCGTCCCGCTTTCTCACTCCCCGCTCCGTGATGTGCACAGGTTGGCCACAAGCGCCCACAATTCTGCTTATTTGGCGACGCGGTGTGTGGCCTCCATTGTCCCATCCCATCCTCACAGCAGTCTCACGCGCGGACGCGCTCGCAGGTGAACACCGCCGCGCGCATGGAAAGCCATGGTCTGCCCGGCTTTGTGCACCTCTCCTCCGCCGCCTACGGCCGGCTACGCTGCCCCGAGGAGTCGGGCGCGCACTTACGCGGCAGCATCTCGGTCAAGGGGCTGGGTACGATGCAGACCTATCTGGTGTTGGGCGACGACAGCGAGGCCAATAGAGCCACACTGCGTGAGGCGCTGAGCGCAGCAGAGCTGCAGTCGCAGCCGTCGGAGGGCGCCAGGGCGGGTGCACCGCGGGAGACGGGCACCGAGCTGGACGCAGCGCCAGCAGCGCCCGGCGGCGACTGAAAGATGCGCACAAAGCTCTTTACTTAGCCGATGCCGAACCAACAAATTGACTTGAGGAGTAAGTCTTCTTTGTCACCTGTCGCCGTTGACCATTCGAGCTCCCTCCGTCGCTCAGCTTTTGCTCGATGCCTCCGCGCCGTGCTGTGCAGGCTGAGCCGCGCAAAGCGGGCGCTGAGGGCAGCACCACTGCGGACCTGGGCCCCACTGCAGACTTTGGTGCACGCGTATCGTCGTCCACGGGTTTTGACGAGCAACACCCACCGTTGACGCAGCACTTCGCTGACGGCCACGAGCGCCACGAGCGTCGAACGCTGCGGTCAAGGCGGCGACACGCTGTGCTGGTGGGCGTTGCCTTTGCGAGCGCTCTCATCTGGGCCGCCACGCACTTGCACGCAGCCTTGGGCTTCCTCTTTCTGTCGATGCTTGGCGATGCGCTGGTGCAGGTGCGTGCCGCAAGCCTGCGGGAGAAGCTTGGCACTGACAGTTCCTGCACTCGCAGCGCTTGGTGAACACCGTCACGCCCTGTCTCACCCCGGAGGCTTCGCAGAACACCGAGCTGGACAGCCTGCAGAGCTGGCCCAACCGCGTGAGCTCGGGCAGCCTCAATGCTGAAAACTGAGAGACTCACCACACGCAACCTTGAGACTCCGCCTTTCTGTAGCGTATCAAGCGGTCCTTGACGCTTTTCTGCCACACCTCGCGTGCAATTGACGTCATTTAAGGATTAAACGCTGTTGGGAACGTCTCGTCACTCTTCACCTGTTCACTCTGTTGTCGTACGTATCGAAGAACCGTGCGTGTTAGAACAGAACTGTCAGAACTGTCTTTCATCCAGCGCGCCCGCCGCTTGCCGTCACGGCCCAACTCGTGACTGGCGCCGCCGGCGCGCTGCGCAGTGCTGCCCGCCGCCTTGCAAGCTCCGGGCGTGCGCGCACAGCTGTCACCGCCACCGCGCTGCTGCGGACTAGCACGCCGGACAGGTGCGCCTGCCGACTCGCAGCACCCTAAGCTCACGGCGTGCTCGGCCACGCGACACCGCCGCCGCCGCGTCTCGCGCCGTGCGTGCTTGCTGCAGCAGCGCAATGCCGCGCCACCTGCGTTGCTCCTCCTCGCACACGCTGCGCCTGGCGCGCGTTGCTGGCGGCGCGGGTGCTGTGCGGAGCGGGCATTGACTGTCAGCAGTTGCCAGCCTCGTGCGCTCACATGCTTTGCTCACATCCCAGTGCCCTGCCCACCACCGCCACTGCCGCGCCTGCGCCGGGTGCGTGCCATGCTGGTCACCCTCTCTCCGCGTCACCACTGGCACCCGTGTGTGTGCTCTCCGCCTCCCGCTGCTAACCCTAGTGTTGTCCTGCACCTCCAGCGCCCCCCGCAGTCAAGCTGGCGCAGAGAAGCATCGGCAAGGCTGTGCGCGGCGCTGGGCCGCCCAGCGTGGCGCGCGTGTATGCGGACGTGAACGTGCGAAACCCGGTTGAGTACAGCGACTACGAGGCGCTCAGCATCGCTTGGGGGGAGCAGGACGACTACGAGGTTGTGCGCAAGGTTGGCCGCGGCAAGTACAGCGAAGTGTTTGAGGGGCGCACGGTCAGCCAAGGCGCAAAGTGCATCATCAAGGTGCGGCGACACCTCACCGAGAGTATCACCAACTCACCACTCATCACTCATCCTGCATCCGCGCCCCGCAGATCCTCAAGCCGGTGAAGAAAAAGAAGATCAAGCGCGAGATTAAGATCCTGCAGACGCTCGCTGGCGGTCCGAACATCATCAACCTGCTGGATGTGGTGCGGGAGCCCAGCTCCAAGACACCCTCATTGGTGTTCGAGTACGTCAACGCCACCGACTTCAAGATTCTGTACCCGACTCTGAGCGACGCTGACGTTCGCTACTACATGTTTGAGTTGCTCAAAGCTCTGGATTTTTGTCACAGCCGTGGGGTGATGCATCGCGACGTGAAGCCGCACAACGTGATGATCGACCACGCGAAGCGCCAGCTGCGCCTCATCGACTGGGGCTTGGCCGAGTTTTACCACCCCGAGAAGGAGTACAACGTGCGCGTCGCCAGCCGCTACTTCAAGGGCCCGGAGCTGCTGGTTGATCTGAACGACTATGACTACGCTTTGGACATGTGGAGCCTGGGATGCATGTTTGCGGGTCTGATTTTCAAGAAGGAGCCCTTCTTCAACGGCAGCGACAACTACGACCAGCTGGTGCGCATCAGCAAGGTGCTGGGCACGGACGAGCTGTACGCGTACCTGAACAAGTACGCGCTGGAGCTGGACCCCGGGCTGGTGCACAAGGTTGGCAGCCACGGCCGCAAGGGCTGGTCTCGCTACGTGACGGAGGAGAACAAGGCGCTGTGCAGCCCGGAGGCTCTGGATTTCCTCAACGGATGCCTGCGCTACGACCACGCGGAGCGGTGGACGGCGCGGGAGGCAATGCAGCACGCCTACTTCCTCCCGGTGAGAGCCGCGGAGGCGCAGGCGGCGGCGGCGGCCAAGTGAGGCGCCATGCGCGCGTGTGGTTGTGTATGAGCACTGTAGCAGGAGACTGGCTGAGTCAGTCTGGCGGGCAAAGCCAGGAGCAGGAGGGAAGCTCAACTGGCTGAGGCCGCCGCAGCCTCCATCAGCACCCGTGTGCGCCTCGCCTTGCGCGCCGCGTCCACCGCCCATGCGAGTCCGTCCCTGAGGCCCTCACCGTTGAGGGCGCAGCAGGGCTGGATGCGCGCGGCTCGCTCCGCCCTCGCCTCGCACAGCTTTCCGAACGCCTTCTCCACAGCCAGCAGCGCATCGCTGCCGTAGCAGTCCTTCTTGTTGGCCAGCAGCAGCAGCGGCGCGCCGTCGAGCTCCCTGCAAGCCAGCGCCTGAGGGCGCGCGGGGCGGCACACGTGAGCCGCGAGGCCAACAAGGAGCAACACAAAAGCGCGCACCCGCTCCAGCGCTGTGCGGGACTCCTCCAAGCGCTCCGGAGTCGAGGCGTCAACCACATATCTGCAGAGAGAGCGAGATGTGCTGCGTCAATGCCCAACTCTACGCAACGTGCTGTGCTTGCACGGGCAGAGTGCGGGACACACGCACACGAGCGCGTGCGTGTCCGCGTAATACTTCTCCCAGATGCTGCGCAGGCCAGCCTGCGTGCGTATGTGCGCGTGCGGGCATCAGCGCAGTGCATCTCCTCGCCTCGCTGCACGCACGCGCCTGACCGCCTAAGTCCCACAGCGTCAGCTTTGTTCCGGACAGCTCGAAGCGCGCGATGTTAAGGCCGACGGTTGGAGCCACTGGCAACTGCACTGCCGCTGCGGCAGTGGCGGAAGCGCCGCTGTGCGGCTCAGCGAGCGTCAGCGCGCGCAGCTTCTCCAGACAGCTGGTCTTGCCAGCCTTGTCGAGGCCCACCAGCAGCAGTCGCAGCTCCGCCTGAGACGAGTGAGCGAGCAATGCGGGCAGACTGCGCTGCCCGCACGAATGGACGCGCCTTTCTGAACAGGTGCTCGTACAGGCCATAGAGCAGCGAGAACATGGCTTCCAGGCGGCGCGGAACGCAGGCCGCGGTGAGGCCGCACGCACAGCGCACGCGCTCGTCTGCCAAGCTCAAGGTTTGCGCACGTCTCTCTTCTGCTAACACGGTTGGTCGCTTGCTCGCTCACAGGTCAGAGGTCAGCGTGGTGGCTGCGAGGGCGCGATGGTGGCAAACGGGCGGACCGCCCGCCCGCGACGTACACGTGTAGTACGACGGCCGCCACGCGCACGACCCCCCGCTCGGAGCATCATCACACAACTCCCTTCGGCCTCTCTCGTCCGCAGCCACTCCTGAGTGGTTGCTCACAACACCAGGCCAATGTAGCACAGCGCACACGAGCACACCCTCGCTTGGCGCTGGCCGCTTCCTGGATTGGACTGGTAAGGAGCTTCCAAGGCGTTGCGTGAGCATGGGAGACCGGCTGGATGCGCTGGCGGGCGGCTCAGACGTGTTGGACACCGAGCGAGCGTTTGCGGCCGTGCTGCGTTCTCCAGGTGCCTTCCAGGAGCCTCGCATGCTGCTGGACGCCGCCTGCGAAGCCTACGCCGCCACTGCAGCGTCGGTGGTGGCCTCGCCCGCTGGCGCGGAGAGGTGCAGCGTGCTGGAGCGGTGCGGCGTGAGCATTGAAGGCTTGGCGCTGAGAGCCTTTGCGGCACTGGAGAAACAGCGCAGCAGAGCTCACCTGGCGGCGACTGGCGAGCTGGCCTCGCTGTGCACGCTCTTGCAGGAGGCTGACGTGGCGTACAGCGGCATGTGTTCTGCCCTCGCACGCGTGCACGCCGGCTGCGACGCGCCGGCTGCTGCCGAGGCCAGCGCTGCCGGGCGCGCGTACGCAACAGCTTTGCGCAGGCGTGGCGACCTGGCGCGATACGCGGCGGAGCGCGGCGCAGGCCGCACAGACGCGGGCGAGCTTTACGCTGCTGCGCTGAACGTCTGGCCTTCAGACGGACACACGCGCAACCTGTCTGCGGTAGCGTTTCTGAGCCGCGGCGAGGAGCTCTGCGCCGCCCACTCGTTCCTGCGCGCCCTCGCCTCTCGGCGGCCCTTCCCTGCGGCGCGCGGCAACGCGCTGCCGCTGCTCGTCGCGGCGAGCTCGCGCACGCTGTCGCGACGTGGCGAAGACGCAGCGGGAGACGCAGACGCAGTAGCGCGAGTAGCGGAGACGGCCGTGCTGGCTGCCCTGGCGCCACTGCTCGCCTCTCCCGCGCGGCGCGCACAGGCGCTGGCTTCCTCAGCCGCAGCGCTGGCAGCCTTCCGCGCGCTCGGCCCGTGCCCCGCCGCCGCCGCGCGCTGCCTGGCCTCGGCTGTGGCAGTGGCGCACTCGCTGTCGGAGCACCAGGCGGCGGCGCTGGCGCTGACGCTGTGCGCGGGCCTTGCCAGCGCTGCGTTCCAGGCCGCCGCCACGCCTGGCGCGCAGCTGGGAGCAGCCACCTCTCTGGCGTGCGACTGGCTTGCCAGCTGTCACGCGCAGCTGAGCGCCAGCCTGCCGCGCGCCTCCATGCTCATATTGCAGGCGTCTCTGGCGGACCTTCTGAACTGCCCGGCCGTGCGCGCTCTCGCGGAGGCTGGCCGCGGGCGCCCGCAGCTGACACAGGAGGCGCTGCCTGAAGACTGGGAGATGCGGGGCTTTGCGCCGCTGCGGCACGCACATGCGCTGCGACTCTTCCACGGCGAGCCATGCGAGGAGGCGCATGTGGCGCGCGCGCAGCGGCTGGTGTGGCTGGGCGCATGGGCAGCCACCCCAAGGGTGGGTGTGCTTTCTTACAGCCACGTCACAGGCCGCTACAGCCCCTTTGGAGACGACAACGCCGCATCGCGCCAGATGGCATCGCTAGGCCTGACGCCCACCGACGGTGATGCGGGCGAGACGAGGGAGGAGGAGGAAGAGGAGCTGGGCGAGGCTGTAA
>Ga0208951_1001343_pt1 | contig 10807 bp, 7 predicted proteins | sample GreLakmeMI27MSRF_FD_187702 | JGI IMG/M metagenome (GOLD analysis project Ga0208951, IMG submission 187702) | Freshwater lentic microbial communities from great Laurentian Lakes, MI, USA - Great Lakes metaG MI27MSRF (SPAdes) | ecosystem: Environmental > Aquatic > Freshwater > Lake | place: Great... | reverse complement strand
ATTCAACTTGGTCTTTGCGCTTCTTGGATTTATTTTTATCTTTCTTTTTATCTTGCTTTACCCTTTTGTAATTCGTTTCATAATTATTGTCAAAACGCCAAGCCATTCCAACGTTTGCTAAAAGTAAAGCAGGTGTATCTTTTACATTTTTAGTGAATGAACAATCCAATTGTATATTCTCTCGAACTAAATAAGCTGTTCCAAGCCTAAATACTGTATCGGCATACCAATCACTTTTATAACCCTGAAACTCCATAAAACCTGACCAACGCATATTAAACCCTCGAGTTAAAGTTGAAACAAGACCCAATGTTGGATATTGTGTAAAATACTTATCGGCAATAATATTATTTACCCAAACCCATTTACTTCCAAAATGATGTTGCGTAACAAGCATAACTTTTGGACTCAAACTTTTATCTTCAGGAAAAGTATATGGATTTTTTCCAAAATTTAAGTTAAACCCTGCATAAACTGCAACTGCAGGAATAAATTGTTTCCAACTAAATTGGTGATTGGCTTTCCAACTTAAAAAGTTTGGTTTATCTTGTTTAATAAAAGGGTCATATACAAGATATTTAGCCCCTAAAGTTACATTTTTAAATCCACCTCGCGTATCATTTATCAGAGGAGCTGAATACCAATCATATTGATATTGAGTATTTAAAATAAATTCAAACTGATCAAAAAAAGCGCCATATCGAGCGTCAAGCTCAGTACCAAAACCTTTTGCCTCATAGCGAAGCAAATTGTGATCTTCTTTTACACCATACAAACCAACCTCTGCCTGCATTACCGATTTACCAACAGAAAATGCCGACATAGATTTACCAGGTCTATTAGAATTAATAATATCAGTATATTGTGCATAATGAATTGAAGTAATTAACAAACAACAATAACTAAGGAATATTTTAAATTTAATCATAAATCAAATAACTACTATTTCAATATTATTCATTCAAAAGTAGTATAATTATTATTTATTTAGAAGTTAAAGCGAAATTTAAATTACGAAATTTAGTATTTTTGCCAAAAAAAAATACGCATGGAAACCGCTTCATTTTCGGGGCTAATTAATACACTCCTTTTCATTATCATATTTTACTATGTTGTGAAATTTTTAGCTCGTTTGTTTTTACCTTTTTTAGTAAAGAAAATCGCCGAAAAAGCGGCGCAACAATATGAAAAACAACACAAAAACTATCAAAACCAAAATACCTCTCATAACCAAACATCCGAAAACCAAACTAATGGTGGAAAAAACACAACAAAAACGAAAGAAAAGAAAATTGTTGGAGAGTATATTGATTTTGAAGAAATCAAATAGGAGACCAATAATAAAATTAATTACAAAATCTATTTAATGAAGCATCTTCAGAAATTATTTCCGCACGCTCTGGCTATTCTTGGTTTTATCGTTATTTCGATCGTTTACTTCTACCCTGTCGTACAAGGTAAAAAAATATACCAATCTGATATTGTGAAATATACCGGAATGGCTAAAGAACAAATTGATTTTAGAGAAGAAAATAATGCCGAACCCTATTGGACCAATTCGTCATTTTGTGGGATGCCAACCTATCAAGCGGGCGCAAATTATCCAAATGACTTTATCGGGATGTTGGATAACGCTATTCGATTTCTTCCTCGCCCTGCAGATTATCTTTTTCTATACTTTTTGGGTTTTTATGCTTTGATGTTGGTTCTTCGTATAGATCCTCTAAAGGCATTCTTTGGTGCCCTAGCGTTCGGATTATCTACATATCTCATTGTTATAATTGGTGTCGGACATAACGCGAAAGCACATGCAATTGGTTATATGCCATTTGTGGTGGCAGGATTCATTTTAGTTTTCCAAAAAAAATATTTAGTGGGTGGTATCGTCACAATGTTGGCAGTAGCTCTAGAAATTACAGCAAACCACTTTCAAATGACCTACTATCTATTGTGGTTACTAATAGTACTGAGTGGCTACTTTTTGTATCAACTTTATTTGGAAAAAGAGTTAAAATCAATTCCCAAAATACTAATAACTTTTAGTATTTCTCTAATCCTAGCTGTTGGGGTAAATGCCACAAGTTTGATGGCAACTAAAGAATATGCCGATTTTAGTACGCGTGGCAAAAGCGAACTAAAATTCAATCCTGATGGCAGCAAAAAAGATGGTTCTATTTCAATGGACAGAGATTATATTACCGAATATAGTTACGGAATTGCAGAAAGTTTAAATTTATTTGTTCCAAGATTATTTGGTGGTGGAAACAATGAAAAACTAACAGATGAATCCCACGTTTATAATTTTATGCTGAACATTGGTGCATCACCAGAAGAAGCACGAGGATTCACTGATAATTATGCCATAACCTATTGGGGCGATCAACCCCAAGTGGCTGCTCCAGCCTATTTGGGAGCTGTCGTTTTTTTCCTTTTTGTATTGGCTTTGTATCACGATAAACGCAAAATAAAATATGCGTTCTTGGTTGGCGCCATTTTTTCATTACTCCTTTCCTGGGGAAAAAATTTATCAATCCTGACTGATTTGTTTATTGATTATGTTCCCTTATATGATAAGTTTCGAGCCGTATCTTCTATTCAAGTTTTATTGGAATTATGTGTTCCAGTTCTAGCCATTATGGGATTGCAATCTTTCTTTTCTGAAGATAAAGTCAAACAATGGAATAGCTTATGGAAAGCAGGTGCAACAACATTTGGTGTGCTTTTAGTTTTAGTTTTTTGTAGCAGTATGTTCAACTTTGTTGGTGAAATTGACGGCCAATTAATTGACGCGCTAAAACAACATCCCGACAAATCATTTGGAGCACAATTTATTGAAGCGCTTAAAGAAGACCGAAAAGATTTGTATTCAGCAGATTTATTACGATCTGGGTTTTTAATTGCTATTACGTTTGGCGTACTTTATTTGTATACCAAAAATAAACTAGCAGCTAATACTGCTGTGATTTTGGTTGGAGTATTTATGGTCGGCGATTTATTCTTTGTGGATAAAAAATATTTAAGTAATGATGGCCAACAATTTAGAACTGCTCAAGAGGTTGACATGCCCTATGAAGCTACGCAAGCCGACACGCTAATTCTTCAGGACACAACGAACTTCAGAGTATATGAAATAGACGGAAGTATAAACAGTCCACGCGCCTCCTATTTTCATAAATCAATTGGTGGTTACAGCGCTGTAAAGCCAAGAAGATTTGAAGAAGTGTATGAATACCACTTTGAGAAGAGTATGAGAAATTTGGGGAGTATAATTGATCCCAAAACACTAGCTATGAGCAAAAGTTTGCCTGTAATTAATGCTTTTAACATAAAATATTTAATAGTGGATACTGAAAAAGGATCCCTTCCAATTGTAAATCCGTTTCACAATGGTAATGCGTGGTTTGTAAAGGAATTAAAAACGGTAAATAACGCCGATGAAGAAATTGATGCTTTAGGTAAAATTGAAACTAAGGATGTAGCGATTAGAAACAAACAGAATTTTAAAAAATCCGGAATTGTTCCTTTTTTCAAAACAGATAGTCTGGCTTCCATCAAACTCGACTTATACAGACCAAATCATCTGATTTATACTTCCAATAATGCTAATGATGGATTTGCAGTATTCTCTGAAATCTATTATGAACATGGCTGGAAAGCTACGATTGACGGCAATGATAGTGATATTTTAAGAGTTGATTACACTTTACGTGGTATGCAAATCCCAAAAGGGAAACACACTATAGAATTCAAATTTGAACCAGAAGTAGTAAAAACAGGAAGCACCATTGCCTTGATTAGTTTTATTGTAATGGTATTAACAATCATAGCCGGAATCTATTTTGACAAGAAAAGAGACTCGAGCTCAAAAGGCGAACTGTATGCAGCGGAGCAGAATAAAAAGAATACAGAGAATAGAAAATAGAACAAAAATCATTCGTGCATTCGTGGCTAAATATCAAACTTAAATTGGAACAAAAAAAACTTTTAATTATTACCTATTACTGGCCGCCCGCGGGTGGACCTGGAGTGCAGCGTTGGTTAAAGTTTGTAAAATATTTGCCCGAGTTCAACATTCAGCCGATTGTTTACATTCCCGAAAATCCAACCTATCCAATTATAGATAATGGTTTGCAAAGTGAAGTTTCAGACAAGGCGATTATCCTGAAAAACAAAATCTTCGAACCCTATGGTTTAGCATCCTTTTTTGGCAAATCCAAAACAAAAAAAATTAGTTCGGGAATTATACCAAGCAGAAAAAAACAATCTCTGACTGAACGCATCTTACTTTGGATTCGAGGAAATATATTTATACCCGATGCGCGTGTTTTTTGGGTAAAACCATCTGTAAACTATTTAAAAAAATACATTCAAGAAAACAATATTGATACAATAGTGACTTCAGGTCCTCCGCATAGCCTGCATTTAATTGGCTTACAATTAAAAAAAGAGTTGAACATAAAATGGTTTGCCGATTTCCGTGATCCATGGACTACGATTGGGTATCAAAAAGCACTGAAATTATCAGCGTATGCCAATAAGAAACACAAAGCTTTAGAGAAATTAGTATTGACCTCAGCCGACACTATTATCGTCACTAGTAAAACCACTAAAAACGAATTTCAGGCAATAACTTCAAAACCTATTGAAGTAATTACAAATGGATACGATATAGAAAAAAAAGTAAGTTTTGTGTTAGATGAAAAATTCACCTTGGCACATATTGGTTCGTTTCTTTCGGAAAGAAATCCGAGAATACTTTGGCAAGCACTAAAGGAATTAGTTTCTGATAATACTGATTTTAAAAACGATTTTCGTTTAAAATTAATTGGCGCAACAAGTCAAGAAGTATTAGATACAATTTCCGAATTCAAGCTTAATGATTACGTTCAAAATTTAGGTTATGTTTCGCATCAGGAAGCAGTAGCACACCAAAGAAAATCACAAGTTTTATTACTAATTGAAATTGATTCTAAGGACACCCAAAGTATAATTCCAGGGAAACTATTTGAATATATGGTTTCCGAAAGACCTATTTTGGCAATTGGCCCCAAGGACTCTGATTTTGCTGAAATAATAAGAGAAACCAATACGGGCATTTTCTTTAGGTATGATGAAAAAGAAAAACTTAAAAATCAACTATTAGACTATTATCTCGAATTCAAAACAAAAAAATTAAATATAACTCCAGTGGGTTTACAAAAATATTCCCGACTTAAATTAACCGAACATCTAGCCCGTCTCATCACTAGCTAAAAGAAACTAAAAACAATGTCTATGGGCGATATTAAAATTATATATTCGTATTTCATAATTCATATATAAATATGGGCATTGTTATAAATCAATCTATAAAAAACACCATAATAACATATATTGGTTTTGCCATTGGAGCCGCAAATGCACTATTTATGTATCCTAAATTTTTAGGGGAACAATATTACGGTTTAACTGGTTATATTCTCTCGTCTGCAAATGTTATATTTCCGCTTATGGCATTTGGAGTTCACAATACCTTAATCAAGTTTTTTTCCCATTATAAATCCCAAAAAGAGAAACGCGAATTTTTAAGCTTTGTATTATTTATCCCTTTAATAGCCATTATCCCCTTTTTCCTAATTGGGTTTCTAGCATATGATTTTATTGCGGCTTTTTTATCACATAAAAATAAAATTGTGGTTGACTATGTTTGGCAAATACCAATTATAGGTATATGCATGGGCTATTTTGAAATTTTTTATGCTTGGGTAAAAGTTCACTTGCAATCGGTTTTTGGAAATTTTATTAAAGAAATTGGATTGCGCATACTGATATCTATTTTTCTTTTTGGTGTGTATTTTAATGTTATTTCAGTTACCCAATTCATTACCGCAACAATGTTTGTTTATTTAACTAGCACCCTAATAATGTTTTATTACGCAAACAAAGTACAAGCTATTACTTTCCATTTTAAAGTGCCAAAAAATGCTAAAGCAATACTAGTTTATTCTAGCTTTATCATACTTTCTGGTAGTGTAGCAAACATGCTTTTAGACATTGACAAAACAATGCTAAATCAATATGTGAAAATTGAAAATATTGCCTACTATTCTGTTGCTATTTTTATAGCTACGGTTATTGCAGTACCCAGTAGGGCAATGCATCAAATTACGTATCCCATTACAGCAAAATTAATGTCTGAGAATAACTATGTTGAATTAAATGAATTATATAAAAAAACCTCTATAACACTACAAATTGTTGGTGGATTAGTTTTCGTTGGGATTTTAGTAAATTTAAATCAGCTTTATACTTTACTTCCTAAAAATTATAGCGGCGGAATACTTGTTGTTTTTTTAATTGGACTTTCTAAATATTTCGATTTAATTTTAGGGAATAATAATGCCCTAATTTTTAATTCTAAATATTATAAAGCAGTCTTATTTCTTGGTTTATTTTTAGCATTTTTTGCTATCACATTGAATATACTATTCATACCAAAATTTGGAATAAATGGAGCTGCTATTGCCACATTACTTTCCATAACACTGTATAGTTTGGCTAAACTTCTTTTTGTAGTATTAAAAATGAAATTATATCCGTTTACAATAAAAACGATTTATGCACTGGGCATTGGCTTGCTTTGCTTTTTTGGCTTTTACTTTTGGGAGTTTTCATTTCATCCGATACTTAATATAGGATTAAAATCGATTTTAGTTTCATTAGTATATATTGGTTTATCCTACTCAACTAAGCTTTCATCAGAATTCAACAATGTTATTGATGTTGGAATAAAGAAAATTAACTCACGCTTTTAAAAGAGTAAATCTCAAAAATTGAAAGCAAGGTAAACTTATAATCCAGCGATAATTTTAATTTCAGCAATAATTTTATTCGCCAGTTCATCAGCCAAAAGTTGTGTTGTTGCTTCAGTATAGATTCTTATTATAGGTTCCGTATTGGATTTTCTCAAGTGAGCCCATTTCGTTTCAAAGTCAATTTTCACACCGTCAATTGTAGATAGTGAGCTTGTCGAACTATCATTTTTATATTTCTCTGTCATGGCAAGCAAAATTGCATCTACATCTATTTGAGGTGTTAACTCAATTTTATTTTTGCTCATAAAATATTGAGGATAAGAAGCTTTCAATTCGGCAACAGAAAGGTCTATATTCGCCAAATGTGATAAAAACAAGGCTACTCCAACCAAACTATCTCTTCCATAATGTGATTCAGGGTAAATAATTCCTCCATTGCCTTCCCCGCCAATTATGGCATTGGTCTTTTTCATCAGTTCAACCACATTTACTTCACCAACAGCACTGGCTTCATAATTTCCATTGTACTTAGTTGTAATATCTCTTAAAGCACGTGATGAACTCATATTCGAAACGGTATTACCCGGCGTTTTACTCAAAACGTAGTCGGCACAGGCCACCAAAGTATATTCTTCACCAAACATTTCCCCATCATTAGAAATGAATGCTAAACGGTCAACGTCAGGATCAACCACGATACCAAAATCGGCTTGTTCCAACACAACCATTTTACAGATATCACTTAAATGCTCCTTCAAAGGCTCAGGATTATGGGGAAAATGACCATTAGGCTCACAATATAATTCTACACATTCTACACCCATTCGGGCGAGCAACTTAGGAATAATAATGCCACCTGACGAATTTACGCCATCAACCACAACTTTAAATTTCCGCTTTGCAACAGCTTCTGAATTAACGAGTGGTAATCTCAAAACTGCCTCAATATGAATATCCATATATGTGTCATGGGTTGTGATTTTACCCAATGAATCAACATCTGAAAAATGAAACGATTCTGATTCCGCTATTTCTAAAATCAATTCTCCTGCTGCACCACTTAAAAATTCTCCTTTAGAATTAAGTAATTTGAGTGCATTCCATTGTTTAGGATTGTGAGAGGCCGTTAAAATAATACCACCGTCAGCAGATTCCATTGGCACAGAAATTTCAACCGTTGGTGTAGTTGAGAGTCCTAAATCTATTACATCAATTCCTAATCCAATTAATGTATTCATAACCAAATTGTGGATCATGGGTCCCGAAATTCGGGCATCTCTACCAATTACTACTTTCAATTTCGAACTCCGATTTGGGGGTTGTGAATTTTTTAAAAAAGTACCATATGCTGAAGCAAATTTTACAGCATCAACGGGCGTTAAATTATCGCCTACACGGCCACCAATTGTACCTCGAATCCCAGAAATTGATTTTATTAATGTCATAATAGTTATAGTATTTATAGTGCAAATATAAAAAGATACAAAGTAGCAAGTTATCAGAAAGACAAAGTTTTTTTATATTTACAAAAAAGGAATACTTTTCCATGAACTACCTAGCACATATTTATTTATCGGGAGATAACAAGATGATTAAAATTGGTAATTTCATGGCAGATTCTATTCGTGGAAAAAGTTATGAAGTTTATGAAAGAGATATAAAGCGCGGAATACTTTTACACCGCGCCATTGACAGCTTTACTGACATGCATCCCATTTATCGTCAAAGCAAACATCGACTTCACTCCAAATACGGACACTATTCTGGAGTAATAATGGATATATTTTATGATCATTTTCTTGCCAAAAACTGGAGTTTATATTCGAAAATACCCCTTGAAGAATTTACAACTGATTTCTATATCCTTTTGGAAACTAATTATGAAATTTTAACGGATAAAGTAAAAAGTATAATTCCACATATGCGTAACAAAAATTGGTTACTGAGCTATTCTACAATTGATGGCATGCAAACCATTATGAATCAGATGAATCATAGAATAAAAAATCGGGTGCCAATAGATGAATCCATACTAGAGCTACAAGAATATTATACTGAATTTGAATCTGAATTCAAATTGTTTTTTACTGAAATACAAGCGTTTTCTATATTAAAACGAGCTTCGCTTTAATTAAGCCCAAATTTTGAATTTGAAAGTGTATTTTTGTGTAATCTTTTTTTTGAATAATGCCTGTCAAAAAAGCTTCTGTCCTTAAAATAATTTTTAGAGCTGTTTTTAGAAAAGCGGAAAACGGAATATTCGCTTTGAAAGAAAAACTAAGCGAGCGTAACTTTATATACGTGGCAAGTGTGCTTGTAGCGATAAGTTGTTCATTGGCAGTAATTATCCTTAAAAGTTTTGCTCATAAAATTTTTCTATTAGCAAATGAAGTTAATGGCTTTCTAAAACTGCCATTCATTAATAGTTTATTGCCAATAGTTGGAATCCTACTCACTGTTTTTGTAGTTCGTAATTTTTTGGGAAACCAATTAGAAAAAGGAAGTTCCAAAATATTGTTTGCTGTTGCCAAAAAAGGGGGGATTGTACCCAAAAAACAAATGTATGCTCAAATTTTGACAAGTTCACTAACTGTTGGACTGGGCGGTTCGGCTGGATTAGAAAGTCCGATAGTGATTACAGGTGCTGCATTTGGTTCAAACTTTGCACAAAAATATCATTTATCACAAAAAGATAGAATCTTATTGTTGGCTTGCGGGGTTTCTGCAGGAATTGGTGCTGCTTTCAATGCACCAATAGCAGGCGTGTTATTTGCTATTGAAGTGGTACTAACCGATGCGTCAATTTCGGCATTCATACCCATTATAATTTCGGCTGCAACGGGTTCTTTAATTTCAAATATTTCACTAAGTAATGATACGATACTAAAATTTGACCAAACACTCCAATTTAATTATAACAACACACCCTTTTATATCTTATTAGGCATCTTAGCCGGACTAATTTCAATTTATCATAGTCGAAATTTCCATAAAATTGAAAAGTTTTTTGGTTCAATTAAAAATAAAGGATATCGAAAGGCTTTTTTTGGAGCGGTTATTTTGGCTGTGCTCATTTTCTTTTTTCCAACACTTTTTGGTGAAGGTTATGAAAGTATTAAAACACTAACATCTGAAGCGCCAAATCGTATTTTAGACAATACTATTCTTGATCCATATAAAACTAATGAATGGATTTTACTCGCATTTATTGGCACAACAATGCTATTAAAAAGTATTGCAACAGGATTAACTCTTGGCGCGGGCGGTAACGGTGGTAACTTTGCTCCTGCCCTATTTGTTGGCTCATACCTCGGCTATTTTGTAGCCAAATGCATTAATCTTCTAAACTTTACACACCAACTTCCCATAGCAAACTTCACAATTGTTGGAATGGCAGGAATCCTCAGCGGGCTGTTTCATGCACCTTTGACTGCTATTTTTCTTATTGTTGAAATTACAGGGGGCTACGAACTGATGGTTCCTTTAATGATAGTTTCCTCTGTAAGCTATGCTGTTTCTAAACAATTTGAAAAACACTCGTTAGATGTAAAGACACTGGCAGAAAAGGGGGAAGTATATACTAGTGACAAAGACAAAAATATCCTACAAAGCATTAATATTCATAATTTAGTCTCCAAGAATTTTAAAACACTAACACTTGAGAACCCCGTAGAGGAGATCGTAGTCATTTTCTCTAAAACAGATCAAAAAATCATTCCAATATTAGACAAGGAAAATAACCTAATTGGAATCGTTGATTTTAAAAATGTAAAATCAATGATATTTAATCCCTATAACGTAAAGTTTTCATCTATGTCTGAGGTGATAACTAAACCGGAAGCAACAATAATTTTAGAGGATAAAGTAGAGAAAATTATGGACTTATTTGAAGAGCTGCAAGTATGCTATTTGCCTGTTATACAAAAAGGAAAATACTACGGAATCCTTTCAAAAATAGATTTACTTGAAAGATACAGAGTTCGTTTAAAAGAAATGATTATTGACTAATTTGA
>Ga0208951_1001342_pt1 | contig 10809 bp, 7 predicted proteins | sample GreLakmeMI27MSRF_FD_187702 | JGI IMG/M metagenome (GOLD analysis project Ga0208951, IMG submission 187702) | Freshwater lentic microbial communities from great Laurentian Lakes, MI, USA - Great Lakes metaG MI27MSRF (SPAdes) | ecosystem: Environmental > Aquatic > Freshwater > Lake | place: Great... | reverse complement strand
ATTTTAGAGTTCAAGATGTTAAATTAGGGGGGCAAGGCGCACCATTAGTTCCAATTGGTGACAGATTGCTTTTTTCTGATTTTGATTATTGTTTAAATCTCGGCGGATTTTCAAATATTTCGTTTGAACAAAACGGCAGTCGAATAGCATTTGATATCACCCCTGTTAATACGGTTTTGAATTTTTATGCCAATCAACTTGGTCTAGAATACGATGATAAAGGCAGTGTATCAAAATCGGGAATGCTAAACAAGGATTTGTTACACAAATTAAATGCCTTAGATTATTACAAAAAACCATTTCCAAAATCACTTGGGATAGAATATGTAAATGAAATTGTTTTACCTACAATTACACAATTTGATATTCCTATTAAAGATAAAATGCGAACATTTATTGAACATATTGCTATTCAAACGGCTTTAGCTTTGCCTGATAAGAGAAAAAAGTTATTTGTAACTGGTGGAGGCGCCTATAATATTTACTTAATTGAGCGACTTGAATTTCATTCACCGCAACTCAAAATTATTATTCCTAATAAAAAAACAATCGAATATAAAGAGGCTTTGATTTTTGCTTTTTTAGGAGTTTTAAAACTAAGAAATGAAATTAACGTTTTATCGAGTGTTACTGGGGCAAAGAAAGATCATTCTTCAGGTGTAATTTTAAATTAGTTGCCTGGCTTAAAAAAAATCGCTTCGAAAAATAATAAAAAGTAATGCAAGTAAATTAAGAATAAAACAAATTGAATATAAAGATTTTAAATTCCATTTGCCTTTTTTCAAATAAACTATACTTATTATGGGCAAAACAATCAATAAACCCAACATAGGCAACCAAAGGACTTCAAAAAAAGCGCCAATAACTTTGTATTCATAAACATTATAAGTGATTGCAAAAAACCAAAATAAAAGTACGAGAAATGAATAAATCGTTATCAATACTTCTCTACTCCTTTTAAAATCAAATCCAATTCCTCGCATACTATTGTTTTAAACAAAAAATTAAATATACAAAAAAGAGTAGTTTATTGGTTTATTTGTCAAAATATCAATGAATCATTTTATTAGACAAATGCTAATTCAAAAGATATAATTCAAAATTCTGATTTACTATATTTATTTCACATACACCCATTTGTGGCCAAATTGCCTCTAATAACATTAAGAATACAATGAAAGAACTATTAAAGAAATTTAAAAATAAAACACCTGAAATTGTATTGAAAACAATTAGTTTAAAAAAAAATTAATAGCGAGGTTTACACAATATTTACTACTTTTAAACGTTATTATTTAAATTAACAAAAGAATAGTTATGAGTATTGAATTATCCAAAGACGATAAAAAATCCTTAGCCATCACGACTGTAGTTTATGCTTTGCTGCTTCTTTTACTTTTTTTATTGCGTTTTTGGCCTCCGTCTGATATGAAAATGATGGGTGGCGGTGGCGGTGGAGTCGAAATGAACTTTGGCGATAGTGATTTTGGTTTGGGCGATAATTACCAAAGCGAAGTCTTAAATGTAAAAGACCAAGCTCAAGTGGAACCCAACACAACTTCTCCTGAAGACAATATCATTTCAGATGACAATAACGATGACGATACTAATGTAACCATTCCCAAAAAAGACATTAAAAAAACACCAACCCCAGTAGTTCCAAAAAAAGACCCTCCAATACCAGCACCTGAAAAACCAAAAGTTTCTAAAAATGCCAATGACGCGTTATCGAGTATTTTAGGCAATAAAGGTGGCGATGGGAATGATGGAAAAAGCGGTAATAAAGGAAGCGCTAACGGAAACCTGAACTCAAGTGGTTATTACGGAAACGGAAGTGGTTCGGGAGACGGAAGTGGTTCGGGGGACGGAAACGGAAGTGGTTCGGGCAACGGCTCAGGAAATGGCAACGGTAACGGTGGTGGCAACGGAAGTGGTTCAGGTTATTCTTTAGGAAATCGGAAAGCTATAAGTAAACCGAAACCTGAAAATCCTTGTGGTAATGAATCAGGCAAAGTTACGGTACGTGTAAATGTTGATCGAAACGGAAATACTATTAGTGTAACTACAGGAGTTCAGGGGACAACTAATACTAATAGTTGTTTGGCGTCTCAAGCAAAAAAAGCTGCTATGAATACTAAATGGGAACCTGACCCTAATGCTTCAGAAAAACAAAGTGGAACAATTACTTACGTTTTTGGTTTGAACTAAACATAAAAAAATCCCATTCGGTTGAGTGGGATTTTTCTTTTATACTATTAGCGATCACCAACAATCTGCTTTCATTTTCTTATCCAAAAGGCTTCAAACTTAAATTTGCTTTCTTTAGAAAAATTAGAATTCGGTGACTTGGGCAAATATTGAGGATGAAATAAAGGTCGCCAATAGCAACGTTTTTATTTACATTATCATTATTTTAGTTCGTACTCGTGGCGATAACGAACTTGAGTTTGTTTTTCACACCTATTTGCAAAACATCTACTAAGTTCTGGACTTGCATCGTGGCCGGAATTCTAATCACAACCGTTTGTTGTTTTTCGGGAGCCATTTTGGACAATAATTTGTCTTCTAACTGACCAAAATCTACTTCTTCTTTGTCTATAAAAAATCGCTTATCTTCCGTTACCGAAAGCGTGATTAATTGTTTATTGGTCTTCTCATTCGTTTTCGATTTGGGCAATGTCATTCGGATAACATTGGGATTTGCTAGGGTCGAAATGATTAAAAAAAACAACAATAAGAAGAACATAATGTCGCTTAACGAAGAGGTAGCGACTTCTGCATGAAATCGTTTATTTCGCTTTATGGCCATTTGGTCTTTGAATTATATTTACAAATTCTAATACTTGTTTTTGAATAGACAAGGAGAAACCATCAATTTTCCCGTTGAATAAGTGATAAGCACTATAAGCTATAATACCAACAATCAATCCGGCGCCACTACTGATCATCTTTTCGTATAAACCACCGGAAATATTTCCGATACTAATATCTTCAGTAACTGAAATACTGTAAAAAATTTTAATTACCCCCGAAATCGTACCGATAAATCCTAACGTGGGAGCAATACCGGCAATCAAACCCAATTGACCTAATCTTTTTTCCATATTACCAATTTCGATATTGGCTGCGCGCTCCATATTGGATTCAATTTCGTTAATGTGCCTTCCAATAGTAAGTACCCCTTCTTTTAAGATGTTACCTTGAGCCGAACTACTTTTTTCGGTAACCATAACCGCCATATCTATATTGGCATTATTTAAATGATTTCGTACATCCAACATCAAATGATTATCAATTTTCGCCGCTTTGTTAATATAGATGTAACGTTCAAAGATGATATATAGCGTATAAAAAAGCAAGAGCGCAATCGGAATCAGGAAAAGTCCTCCTTTTGTAATAAACTCTAAAACAGATACTTCATTGGTTAGAGCTGCATTCGCAGTGTCAGCAGCTGTATTAGCTTGCGCTAAAGTATCAACTTGCAACTGTAAAAATGTACTAATCATATTTATTAAATTTTAGGCTATTAATTCTGAAAATAATTTCAAATTTGTATTGAAATTACGAGCACCACAATATAGAACGAAAAAAAAATTAAAATAGTATATCAGAAGTTATTTTTTGCTAAAATTATGAACTACCTAGAAACCCTAGATTGGATGACTACCCAATTGCCGATGTATCAAACACAAGGTGCTACGGCCTATCGAAAAGACATTACCAATACGGTTTTATTGGCCAATCATTTAGGCAATCCTGAAAAGGATTTGAAGTGCATACATGTAGCTGGAACCAACGGAAAAGGTTCCACTTCACACCTATTGGCTTCGGTTTTGCAAGAAGCCGGTTATAAAGTTGGACTATATACTTCTCCTCATTTAAAAGATTACCGGGAACGAATTACCATCAACGGCCAACCCATTTCGGAAGCGTATGTTTGTAACTTTATCAACACGAATAAGTCGTTTTTTGAAGCCAATGCCTTGAGTTTTTTTGAAATGAGTGTGGGATTGGCTTTTGAATATTTTGTTAAAGAAAAAACAGATATCAACATAATAGAGGTTGGCATGGGTGGTAGATTGGATTCTACGAATATCGTTACGCCATTAGTTTCGGTTATTACTAATATCGGATTGGACCATACACAATTTTTGGGTGACACTTTAGAATTAATTGCATTTGAAAAAGCTGGAATTATTAAACCAAATATTCCTGTCGTTATTGGCGAATATATAGCAGAAACCAAACCTATTTTTGAAAGTAAAGCCAAAGAAAACAACTCCGAGATTTACTTTGCCTCTGATTTGGTTCAAGAGGATTATCCTTCAGCACTGTTAGGAGATTATCAGTTACACAATAAAAAAACGGCGGTGCAGACACTGAAAGTCCTACAGGATAAACAACTGCTTTCGGTTTCTGAAGAAAATATCAAAAGTGGTTTTTTGAATGTGGTAAAAAATACTAATCTTCAAGGTCGATGGCAACAATTGGGCGAAAAACCAAAAATAGTTTGTGACGCAGCACATAATGCACATGGCTTATCTGTGGTTTTAAACCAATTGAAAAACGAAAAATTTGACCAATTACATATTGTTTTAGGAGTGGTAAACGACAAAAATTTGGCTGATATTCTTCCTTTGTTTCCAAAAAATGCAAAATATTACTTCTGCAAACCCAACATTAGTAGAGGATTAGAGGCTACTATTCTAAAAGAAAAAGCGGCAGGTTTTGAGCTTAAAGGTGAAATATATAATTCTGTTTCAAATGCTTATGCCAACGCTACAAAAAAAGCAATGCCAAATGACTTTATATATATTGGTGGAAGTACATTTGTTGTAGCAGAAATTATATAATTTCTTTAGAATATGTTTGTATTATAAAAAAACTAATCTATATTTGCAATCCTATTTAGGGCGATTAGCTCAGTTGGTTCAGAGCATCTCGTTTACACCGAGAGGGTCGGGGGTTCGAATCCCTCATCGCCCACAAGAAAAACCGAAACTTTGTTTCGGTTTTTTTTATTTTAAGACTGCGTCAAAAGCTCGCTTTTGTTAGTGGTTTAAAAATAAAAAAAACAAGGATGAGAAGCAGCCATGGGTTTTCTTGTTTCAGGACAACCTAAATGGGAAAAACGAAGTTAATCCCTCATCGCCCACAAGAAAAACCGAAACTTTTGTTTCGGTTTTTTTTATTTTAAGACTGCGTCAAAAGCTCGCTTTTGTTAGTGGTATAAAAATAAAAAAAACAAGGCTGAGAAGCAGCCATGGGTTTTCTTGTTTCAGGACAACCTAAATGGAAAAAACGAAGTTAATCCCTCATCGCCCAAAAGAAAAACCGAAACTTTCGTTTCGGTTTTTTTATTCCCAAAAATGGGATCACCGAAGGTAATCCTCATATACTGTACAAAAAACTGAGTAATTAAAAAATTGTTTTTTTAATTACTCAGTCTAGGAATATCAACAACATTTAGAGGAAGTTTATAATTAAAAACTATTCATTTATTGTTTAATAAATTTCTTGGTTACTGAATTTTTTTCAGATTGGAATGTAATAAAATATACCCCAGAAGAAAGGGAGGAGATATCAATTGAATTGGATACAGAATTATTCGATTTTATGAGTTGCTTCCCTGCAATATCAACAATAGAAATTCCAGAAATCAAAATATCACTTTTAAAATCAAAATTAAGTAAGCTTTTTGCAGGATTAGGATATATAAACACGCTAGCATCAAGATCATAGTTACTAGTGTTTAGATTTAACGAATTAGATCCGTTTGCTATTAATGAAAAAATTTGGGAGCCTCCTAAAAGACTTCCTTTATTTTTAACTTGAATAGTATAAAGACCAGGCAATGCATTTAAAATTTCAACTTTCTCTACATTGTCCACATCATTTTCCTCTGTATTAATTGCAGGTGCAGCAGGATCTTCTACGCTCAACTTCCAAGGGTAATAGATAACCCCGTCTTTCAAAATCTTTAAATCTAAATTATTCCTTAACCTTGGTGTACGATTATCAACATCACCTGTTATGTTAGGACTACCTTGAGGATCTGTCCAACATATCGTGGCTGATAAATTTTGTGTGCTAGATATTTCTATTTGTTTGGTAAATGTTTCGCCTGTATTTATAGTATTTTCTTCTATGAGAGTTGATATATTATTATTTTTAATAATAGTTGCTGCTAGCTCGGCATTTGCTAACCCCCAACCAAACTCATAATCCGGACCTGGATTCAATCCTGCTTCTCTTGCTGAATGACATATTAGTCCGCGAACAGTTGAGGCTCTCATAAAATTTGATGGATTTAAATCATTATAATATTTTTGTAGCATCAAAACCATTCCAGTTATTGCCGGAGTTGCCATAGAAGTTCCTTGATAGGTATCGTATGAGGCATTTCCAGAACTAGTACAAGAACTCACTCCTATTCCTTTTGCAGAAATATCCGGTTTAATTCTTCCGTCGTCTGTAGGACCATAATTACTAAATGAACTCATCTCAACACTACCCTCATCAGAATAATTTAGTACTTCTTTTACAGCTGCAACAACAATACTGTTTTTTGAAGTTTTAAATCCGGACAGCAAATCGTAACCTGCCTTATTACCTACCTGAGTAATTGAAAAATCATCGCGATCATTACCTGCTGCAATAACTATTTGATAATAAGGACTCGCATTTGACGCGTTGTCGATTTGAATGGAAGAGGTATCATATTGACCAAATTTTGCCTCAGAGAGACTAGAAGCTATATAGCCGTATGAATGATTTGAAACCAAATAGCCTTCTGCTCCAAAGGATAACATTTCATTATAATCAGTAGTCCAATCAAATGTTTTCGCAAGTGCACCATATGCAATACCTTTACGAAGCGGACTAAATCCTGAGGCCATTACTGTTCCCGTAACATGAGTAGCATGGGAACTCAATGTAGAAGCTGCGTCTCCCAATATAACTTTCCCCCCATTGAATTCTTGGTGCGTCTCCCTAACCTTTCCACCATCCCAAACACCTGCAAACATTCCATCACCAGTAACATTTAAACCAAGTGACCCGCCTGGATACATTTTATTTGTTCCAATCGTTTTTGATGAATTAAGATTCAAAATTGAATAAAATATAGGAGTTCCATCATCCTCTATCCTTTGCAAAGACATAAGTTCGCTTTCTATAAAGGGGTTAGTTTTCTTAAATTCGATGATTTTTTGTTGTTGAAACAAATGAAAATCTTCATAAAAACTTTTCAAAGCTAATATCTCTGACTGATTATATGAACTAGCTATTTTTTGGCGCTCAGTAACTGTTTGGCTAGTAGCTAAAAAAGGAAATAATAAAAATATAAAGAATTGTTTCATATTAAAAGTTTTAAAAAAACCTTTTTCTTACGAAAAAGGTTTTTTTTATTAATCAGTATATCCTGGATTCTGCTGAATGTTTGAATTAGCAATAATCTCATCCAGTGGGATAGGAAGTGTATACCTGTAATCATTATTAGGAATAGATAATTCTGCACCTGAAATTTGATCATCGGTAGCGTCTCTATCCATTGTTTGTCCAGCTAGATTTGCCATTCTTTTAAGATCAATATATCTATGGCCTTCAAAGCATAACTCTAATCTTCTTTCATTTAAAATACCAGCCCAAGCAGCTGTAGCATCAGCATATGATGGTAATGTCTGTGCGCCTAGGAAACTTCTTGCATCTTTAATTTGCTTAATAACAGAAGCTACTGAATTTGTACCTCCATTGAAATTACCTTCGTTTGCATAACATTCAGCTAAAATTAAATACATTTCTGAAAGTCTGAATACTTTTATATCATTTCTAGTCACAAACCCTGGTTTTCCTGGATACTTATCAATTACAAGTACGTCGGTTGCAATATAGTTAGGATCTGTAGCATAATTTTGATTGATAAGAGATGTTGGATCTACATTAACATATCTTCTTACATCTCCTGGTGTAGCTTTTAACTTATTAAATAGTGATCTCCCTACTTCAAATAATGGAGAACCTGCAAGATTAGAACTATTTGTAGTAAACTGAGTAGCAATATTCTCCCAAGTTTGAGCTGCAGGTCTATCAAGAGACCAAATGATTTCTCCTTGTGCTAAATCAGCCCACATTCTTCTGTATGGATTAGTAGAAGCTGCACCATAAAAAGCCGTATTCCACGCTGCAGTAGGAGAACCAGCACTTGCAGGATTAGCAGCAACAAAAACGCTGTAATTAGGGTTTGTTGGTGCAGTTGCAACAATAGGCGTAGCTGCAGTTAGCGTAACCCCTGAAGTTGCAATAGCTTCCTCTGCATACTGTTTTGCTAATGTATAATTTCCTCTGTATAAATACATTCTAGCTCTGAAAGCAGAAATCATAGGCTTACGAATGTATTTATAGGGTGTTACTGCAGAAGCAACAACATTATTAAATGCAAATTCTAAATCCTCTTCAATTTGATCAAATATAATACCGTTAGCTACTCTTGGTAACTGGTCACTTGCTTGAGGAACGTTTGTAAAAAACATAACACCCAATGCATTATCATCTTTTAAATCTGTTGAAAAATAGGTTAAAAGCTGAAAATAACTAAATGCTCTTAGGGCACGCGCTTCAGCAAGAATAGAATTATATTCAGCTAAATCAGTAGGATCTGTAGGAACAGTTACTTGCTCATTAGCCATTCTAATTGTTCTATTACATCTATTGATAACTTGGTAGTTGCCATACCAAATGCTACTCGCGTAACCTTCACCAGTAGTTAAGAAGAATCTATGTAGATTTAGACTTTGACCGCCATTACCTCTACCAACTCCGCACTCATCAGTAAAAATACCTGTGAAACCTATCTGATCAGATATAGTAACACCTGCATAAGCACCATTTAAATAGCTACGAAGACTTGTTAAATCGGTTATAGCCGATTCGTTGAGTTCTCCGTCTTGAACTATATTATAAGAATCTTCACATGATGTAAACAAGAACAGCGTGAAAAAACTAGATATAAAAATTAATTTTATTCTTTTCATGATATATATTTATTAAAATTCAACATTAAGACCAAACGATACTGTTCTTGGTGTAGGGAAGGAACCAACATTTGCAGTTGTACCAAAATCAGGGTCAAAACCTCTCCATTTAGTCCAAGTATATAAATTTTCAGCTTGCATGAAAACTTTAACTGTACTTAGGAAAGAATTCTCTAACATTTTTTTGCTAAAATTATACCCTACACTGAAATTCTTTAATCTAACATAAGAGGCATCTTTTAGCCATTTGTCTGAAAAATCAGTAGCAAGATCAAAGTTAGCTGCATTAACTGAGGCAACATCTGTATTTGTATTTGTAGGAGTCCATGCATTCAATATGTCGGTTGACATATTATTGTCTGGTGCAAATGAAGGTGAGTTTAACCATAATTGTGCATAATCAAACCTCCACTGATCTAGTGAATAAGCAAACTGAGTGTCTACAAAAAAACCACTGAAATCCATGTTAAAACCAAATCCTCCTTGATAGATAGGAATATTACTTTTTCCAGTTCTTATTCTATCATCGTCATTAGGAGTTTCCGTTAAATTTCCATCTTTATCAATAAACAAATACTCCCCATTTGCAGGATTAACCCCCGCATAAGGAACTAACCAATATTCGTTGATTATACTTCCATTTTCATCAATCACATTTCCATCTGGATCTGGAGTACTTACGATGTTGGTATAAAAATTTTGGTTGTATGCACCATTGGCAAATACCTCAAAATTAAAGTCTTTACCTCTAAAGAGTTTCAATCTAAGCGCAAGCTCTACACCTCTGTTTTCTAGAGAACCATTATTGCCAGACAATCCTGTACCAGCACCTGCCGCAGCAGATAAGTTAATACTAGAAAACAACTTATCAGTCTGTCTTCTATAAACATCTACATTACCAGAAAATCTGTCATTCCACAAACCAAAATCAATACCAACATTAGCCATAGTTTGTTCTTCCCATTGCAATGTATTATTTCCAAACTGAGAAAGCAAATAAGCCCCTGAGTTACCGTAACCAGTTCCAGTTGCAATCAAATCTCTTGTCAAGTTAGGCAATGTATATAATGGGTTTCCTCCAAAAGCAGGAACTCCAAGATTTTGATTTCCTTGAATTCCATAAGAAGCTCTCAATTTTAACATATTAAAAATAGAGTTTTTCATAAATCTATCTAAATTCAATCTAGAACCAACAGACCAAAAAGTACCCCATTTATTATCGTCAACAAAACGGTAACTAGCATCTCTCCTAACTGTTGCATCTAAACCAAACTTACTATCATAATCATAAGTAGCAGACACAAAGTTAGAATAGGTACCCGCAACATTTTTAGCAGCACTGTTTGTTGGTCTTAGAGCTGCAAAGTTTGCTCCAACATTTGTCCAACCTGTCCCTGCACCAAAAGCATAGGTTAACAAATCAAGGCCATTTTGCGTAGATGTGTTAGCAGTTCTGTATGCTTTAATATATTCCATATAAATACCAGCGTCAACACTGTGCTTACCGCTAACTTTAGAATACTTTAAACTATTAACTACATTAAATCCAAAATCTCTATCAGAGGTTCTTGTTTCAAAACCACCAAAAGGTAATGCACTATTTTCTCTCACTGCAATGGCTAGATAAGACCAAGGAGCTCTTGCAAATGTTCTGTCAGAATGGGTATAATCGATACCGAACCTTGTGCCAATTGTAAAATCTTTACTGATTTTATAACTTGCATTAGCATTAGCTAAAATTTTAATTTCATTAAATCGGTTCGGTTGGTTACCTTCT
>Ga0208951_1001341_pt1 | contig 10822 bp, 18 predicted proteins | sample GreLakmeMI27MSRF_FD_187702 | JGI IMG/M metagenome (GOLD analysis project Ga0208951, IMG submission 187702) | Freshwater lentic microbial communities from great Laurentian Lakes, MI, USA - Great Lakes metaG MI27MSRF (SPAdes) | ecosystem: Environmental > Aquatic > Freshwater > Lake | place: Great... | reverse complement strand
GAGCTCTTGCGAGTAACAGCAGTCTGGGGCGACAACTGTGACGCACATTGAACTTATTGCCGTCCGACATGCGCATGGCAATAAGCAACGGCTGTTCCTCGAGGTTTGCAGCTGACAGGATCTGGAGGAGAGAGCGGTGAGGTCGGCGCGCTGCACGCATAGAGCTCCCGCACACGCCTTGCCAACGTCCGTCCAGCCGCCTGCCGCGTTCCTGAAGTAAAGGTGCAGCGCAGTGCCGCTCGTGCCGCCACTGTCGCGCACGTGCCATGCCCCCGGGAACCAGTTACGGACGGAAAGCGTCTTCTCGCCGGAGATCACCCCCTGGCGATGCAGCAGCAGCAGCGCGTGAGAGCTGTGGGCGCAGCCGCCAGGAGCGCTCACGCGCCTGCTCGATGTTTCGCACAAAAGCACACATGAATGCAAGGCAGTCCTTGCTGCCCGAGCCCATGAAGGCCTTCACATCATCGTGACTCCAGTCCAGGCCCAGGTAGGATACGAGCGTCGCAAGCTCCTGCTTGTCCAGCGTGCCGTTGCGCTGCGAGCAAAGGCGGAAGAGCGACTTGACCTCCTGCAGCAGCTCCAGCGGCACCAGCGTGATCAGTTCCTCCGTCTTTGCGATGGTGGACATGAACAAGACGAACTCCTAAAGCGCAGAGACTTTAGAGGCTGTTCCATGCAACCGCTTGCGGGCACGCGCCTCCACCAGCAAGGCACCCTCGCAACTGCCAAAGCGGCGAAAGATGTCCTTGGGCCGGAGCTGTAGGCTGACAATTCTGAGCGCCAGCTGTGGGTCGAACCGAAGTGGTGAGAATGCGAGAGGTGGCTTCTTGCGTTCATAGCCTGACCTGAAGCTTCTTGGAATCCAGGCTTCCCTGGCCGTCAATGTCCACGACATCAAACAGCTCTGTCGCGTAGTCCAGACGGTGGTCCGCAGGCACCACGGTCCCGACCTGCAGCGAGCACTGGGTGTTGGTGCGAGCGAATTACGGGCCTCGCACGCAGGCGCGCACGATGATGGTGGACAGCGGGTTGTTGAGCTCGTGCTGCTGCCCGTAGACGTGAATCACCGTGTGCCCGGGGCCAGAGCCCGCGACTGTGGCGCGTGTGTGAGAGAGTGCTGGCTTTTGCGAAACAGTATCACGCGCCCGTGGACAGGCTGAACACGGGCTCGTCTCCGAAGGCAACCAGCGGGCCGTGCAACGCATTCGTCGCGTGAGCCTCCGGCTGCAGGCCCAGCCATGACGCAAACATGTTGCTGCGATTTACGGCGCCTGTGTCGCGCGCTATGGCGAGTGCATGATGCCTCGCATTCGACTAGCACACGGACCACTAGCGTAGGAGAGCGCCGCGATTTCGAACACACGAACAGAAGGATAATTGTTGAACGCACGTGCACGTGGTGCCGTGGTGCGAGGCGTCAATATGAGTGCGTGTGTGCAGAAGAGTTGAGCGAGAGGTGACAAGCGAGATTGTTCTGACGTGTAGAATTTATATCTGTTCATCTGCGAGTCCGTGGGGTGCTCAGAAGGTGAAGGTGCCGGTAGCACTGTTGAACACATACTCGGTGCCGTTCAACGTCAGAACCCCGTTGCGCAGCAGACACTTCCACTTGTTCTTGACATGCGAGACCTGGGCGGGCGCAGTGAGCCACAGGTGGCGGAGCAGGGAGGCTGGCATGGCGAACCTTCTCGAATTGGGTCAGTACCAGATTCGCAGTCACTGGGTCCTTCTCGTCATCATCTGGCGCAGAGGGCGTGAGAGAGGGCCTCGCCCGCCGGGGGCAGTGCGTGGCACGGCGCACCGCTGTCGAGCGGCGGCTCCTCGGCAGGAGTTGCGGCAGCACAGGACCCAGCAGCTGCTGCTGGCCCGCCGGCGGCCTCCTCGCCCCGAGGATGCGTCGCGGACGGGGGCGCTGCCGGAACAGGGGATGCCGCAACGGTGACTGCAACCTCTGGCTCCTTGCGCTTGCGGCTTGCCTCCACCGCCTGCGCGCGCCGTCAGGGGCCAATTTCGCACACGGCACGCGCTCACGCGCGCGCCTGTGGCGGCGCGGCGGGCTCAGGCTCGGTCTGGGGTGCGTCCACTATCCATCCTGACAGCGGCAGCTGTGGCAGCGGCCGCCCGAGCAGTGCCAGGGGTTCCATCGCAGCTCTGCCGTGTGTGAATGGTGAGCGAGGACTCGGAAGCACAGCGATGGAGGGCAGGCGCACCCTGCAGCTGGCAATGGTGGCGCTGGAGCCTGCTTCAACACGGGAGCCTGCTTCGCCCGCGCCTGCGCCTGTGGGCAGCTCAGACACGCGTCGCAACACTCGCAGGTTCCGCAGCCTCACCTTGGCGACCGGCACGGCAGCGGGCGCCACTACGCGTGCTGCCTGCGTTGCCCCAGAGGCGGGCTCTTTGTCCACCTGGTTCACCATCGCAGAGAGCTTGCTTTTCCAGCGCTGCCGGCCACGCGCGCTCGTAAGGCGATGCCAGCCACGCGCGGAGCGGGCGCGCACCGTCTCTAGCTCTCGCAGCACACTCGCGTCCAGTCCGTCGCCCAGGAACTCAACCTGCGAGTTCGCAATGACGTCTGCGACCACCTTAGCGGTGAAGGCTTGCACGATGCTCTGCTCGACAGCTGCGACACCCGCCATCTTCTTTTCTTGCTCGCGACGTCAGCCCTGCTCCACACTCAGCCACCGCGTCCGTCTCGTCGATAAAACGAAACACCAGGGAAGCACACTGACTGCCTAGCACGTCACCACGTCAGCAGCGGGCGGGGAGCGGGCGGGCGGCCCGGCCGCTCCCTGTTGCCACGCACAGGTAGCCCCGCCCGCGGCCCTCGTGCGCACCCCCGCCCGCGCGCGCCGGGGCGCCGCCACTCGCCAGTTGCGTCTCCCTGCCTGCGCTGTGCTCTTCTCCAGTCGTTCCACTGCGTTGCTATCTCCAGGCGGTTATAGCGCGGTGGCAGTGCAAGGAGAGGTTCTGCGCACTCTGGCTCGGCAGCCCAACTCTCTGGCTGTGTCTGCTGCTGGCAGTGCTCAACTGCGTGCTGGTTTTCACAGCGGCTGGTGCTCTTTCGCGCGTGGACCAGGGTCCAGGTGGAGTTGCTTGTCGCTCTATCTAGCATGGCGGCAAAGCAAGCGCAGTCCGGAGGAGTCACCCAGGCGCGCAGCAGCGCAGGCTGTGCACACGTCTTTTTCTTGTCTCGTTCCTGCTCTGCGTGCACTTACCTGGTGCCTTCGCGCCCGTTGCAGCCTATTGACGAGGTCGCAGAGTACCGGGTGCGCCGTGCTCTCGTCCACACTCTGTTTGCCGTGCCTACTAACTTACCTCTTGTTTCACAGGCGGAGCGCGCACGCAACTGGCCGTCTCAGTCGAATGTGGAGCGCAAGGCGCGCCGTCCCAGAGAAGCTACTTCTGCAGAGGAGGAACGCAAAGACTGACTAGCGTTTGCACTGCTGCTCATCACTTACAGGAACTGGCTGCTACCCAACGAGTTGCGCGCGGGGAGCTGGACCTCGATATTCATCAGGTGCGGACTGGCGCCAGGGCATGGCTGGCTCTTTCATCTGATGCCATTTCACAATTTTGCGTGCATCGCAATGCACAGGCGGAAGCGAAGCGGCGGCGGCAGCGCCTGCAGCAGGTCCTGGCTCAGCAGCGGGGAATGGGACATTTCGAGGCCTCGCGGGAACTTAGCATCGTCGTGCAAGCCGCAGAACCTGGGCGACGCGCACCTCCTGCAGGTGTGCATAGTGGCCCTTTCCCCGACCCGCCAGCATGCGTGCTTATTACGGTTGCCGAATGTCAGCGCCCCCGAAGCCACGCGATACTGCTGATGACCAGGAGCGCCGCCTGCGCGAGCGAGAGGCCGCAATGGTGCGTCGAGCAATGCGAGGCAGTGGTTCGAGCCCCAATGGCCGTGGCCGCAGCATGAGCTGACCGCGGCGAATTGCACTGTCAGGCTCGCATCCGCGCCTCGCGCGCAGTCACTGCACAGCCCGCGGAAACGGCCGAAGACAGCGACGAGGCGCCAGATGTGATTCTGCATGCTTCCCGCCCGCCGCCTCCGGAACCGTCTGCTGCTCCCGCGCCATCGCCGCATGTGAGCACGGCGGCAGCGACGGCGGCGGTGCGTCATGAGCGCGAATGCCCCGCCCGAAGTACCCTCGCTTACATGCCCCATGCAATGCAGAAGCGCAAACGCGCACCTGAGGAGGTGCGGAGCTGCTACTTCCGTCGCAGGAACACGCGCCGCTAGACTAGGCGCGGTATCTAACTTAGCATCGCTGCACAGCCCAAGTCCGTTGCGCCCGTGATGTTGGGTCAGAGCTCGCTGCTGCGCAAGCTTCTCGACAAGGACATCCGCCGCGAGCGCAGCCACCTACTGCAGGCATTCCGCTTCTTCGAGAACGCCGGGTGCGCATTGCACACATTCTGCGAGCGCGCATGCCCATCTCACCCCAACTCAGGCTCTTGCAAGACGCGGCGGCGAAGACGAGCTAGCTGTTACGTTTCGCGCACAACCACTCCTCAGACTCGGAGCAGGGAAACATCCACCACGCGCTGTCCGCAGCCTCCTGGATGCACGTGGTGTAAAGGGGCGGCCGCTGCAGAACGACACCTCCAGGCGAGAAGCTGAAGCGGACCTGTGTGCGCAACGAACGGATGCTCAGACATTGCGTGGCCATGTGCGCTCTGCGCGGCGATGTGCGCTCAGCCCGTCCTGCGTGCCTGGTGGCGCTCCTTCCACTTGTAGAAGAGGCGGGGAGCGGGGAGCATCTGGAAGACGTGGTCGCGCAGCTCATCGTTCGTGATGAGAATCCCAGACGCGCCCGCATTCACGGCCGCATACAACCAATACCAGTCGTCGTTTGAGCCAGCGGGCGTCGTGAAGAGCTCGTCTGCGCAAGAGGGCGATGTGAGCCGCAGGGCCAGAAGCTGTGAGTGCGAAGGGTGCGCACGATTGTTGCGCCACTGGCGGATGAGGTTCCCCGCTGAAGGTGCATTCGCTGCTCCGCCCTTCACGCGGCGTTGGTGGAGCACCAGCAGCGCCGGCTTGGCTTCCGCCCCGCGCTCCTCACGCAGGTGCGCCATCAGCCGCTCCAACTGGTGAAAGTTGAAGCGCGCATCCTCAAAGTTCTGGTTGAACATGCCTACATTCGCCCCGTCCACAATGGTGTCAAAGGGCCCATGGCGCTCAGACCACTCCACGAACCTGGCACCGCGGTCGCGTCAGGAAAGTCGGCGGGCGCGTGCATGCCATGCTCACCCGTCAAAATCCTGTGCCCGCTCGCGAGCGCGGGACAGGGTAGCAATTGCGCCGGCGAGCTCCTCGCGCTCCGCGTCGGTAAGGTCAACCTGAAGGGAGGAGCAACATCAGAACACAAAGCTCGCTGGCGGTGCATGTCGACATGCTACTCACCGCCTGCAGCCGAATGCCGGCATCCGTCTTGTGCTGCCCATCCTCGTCCACCGCTGCGTCTGAAACCGCCCAGGCAGTGCCGTGTGACTCGAACCAACCCCGGATGGCAGCGAGCAGCTCCTGGCTGGCGAGGCGGATGTCGTCTCTCATACGGCGCAGCAGGCTCCATGCCTCGTCCGCGTGGGACCTGCGGGCGCGAATGGTTTACTTAGCTCAAGCTTGGTCGCCGCATCGCCGCTGCTAACGCACTTGATGACGGAAAAGCAACGCAACAGTGCGATGTACTCCACCTCAGACAGAGCAATGCCAGAGGCTCGAATGTCCGCCTCGACGATGAGCGCCTGAGACAAAGGAATGCCGCGTCTGAGAGCCCGGAGGAGAGCTGGGGCCTTGCGTACGTTCGCTATGTCGTGAGCATCGCAGAAACCCGTCACTGCAGGTGTAAATGTCCGCAACCGGGCGACGAGCCCCTTGTCGCGCATGCATTTCGCCTGTGAGAGGTGGTTGCCGCGTCATCTCTCTGGTGCAGCGCCTAGCGAAGCGACTCAACCAGGCACGCGCAACGCGCCAGGTCATACGCCTTCTGCGGCTCCCCGCTCGCGGCAGCAATGCGCGCAAGGGCCGTGAACGTCATCTCGACCGGCGCAACGCCCTTCTCAGCCATGTGCTCAAATACCTGGCATGGCGGAGATGTGTGTGAGGCCGAGGTGTACTGCTGATGGGCGGAGGCAGAAGGGCGGAGGCGGGAAGGGAAGGTAATACCTCAGCTGACTGCGGCGAGAAGACGCGCTTCGTGGAATCCTCAGCCTGGTTTCCGCCAGCGCAGAGGTGCAGCAACACGTTGTAGGAGTGGATTTGGAGGGCGAAATCCTGAAAGCACAGGCAGTAACGGCACGCGAAGCGAGCGGTGGCGGGTGTCAGCAGACACCTTCGATGAACGCACAGGAGTCACGTGGGAGTACCTGTGACTTGGCTCGCTGGAACACCGCCAGCGCTCCCTCCACGTCCGCTCGCTGCAAAGGAGAAGCGCAGTTGCCGTCAAACGTGTTAGCAGAGCGACGGCTCTGCTAGCTTTAGAAAACAAGCTTGGCGGCTCACCTGCGCGCACGCGTCGATGTCTCGACGGTACAGGGCAGCGCCGTCGCGGTCGTTGGACTGCGAGCAACACAAGAGAAGGCACGCGCGCTGTCAGCCGCCACTGCCCAGAGTAGCAACAGCGAGCACCACGCACCTTGCGCTGCCGCTCCCCTCGGTCTTCGCGCAGGTGCAGGGGCGTGTCCGCTCGCCCCAGCTTCGCAGCTTTGGCGGGTGGCGCGCCCGACATGGACTCAGTGCAGTCTCCCTCTTCTCGAGAACCTCTAGACCGCACTCCTTCCCGGGGGGAGCCCTTTCCTTTCCTCTCCCGCGGCGACACCAGACCCGCTGCCTGGTAGGACGCTGCGAGGACACGGCAGGTAACGGCGCGAGACTGAGGCAAAGGGAGCGCAAAGTGTGAAGGGCCCTGCTGTCGTTGCTCGTCGCCCAGCTGGTCGGTCGAACATGATAATACTCGAACAGCAGACTTCGTGCGACATTTCGCGCGCGCTGCCTTCGGCTAGACTGTCTGGAGAAGAATGGAGGAACTCGGCGTGGGCGTGGCTGGGCTGCAGGACGTGGAGGTTGCGGCTGCGGCGGCTGCACCTGGGCCAGCCGCACTGGAGGCCCCGGGCGACGCTGTCGTGCCTGCCGAAGCTGCGGAGGAGCAGGGCGAAGGCGACGATGCAGACGGGTTTGAGTTTGGCTCAGAGGCGTCGGACTCTAGCAGCTGGGAATCCAGCGACGAGGAGGAGACCCACCAGCCCATCGACCGCACCGCGCTTCCAGCCTGGATAACGGGAAGGCGTGGCGCGGCTAGGTATGTGCGTCTGTCGTGGCGGCGTAGACTGTTGGGCTCACAGGACGCGGCCGCCGCTGCGTTTTCCTGCAGCGACGGCGAGGATGACGAGGACGACGGCAAGCCCACACCGGTGGCTGCCTCGGAGCAGGTGCGCCGCACTAGTGGCGAGCTCGTGTGATGGCTCCTGAAGCTGCAACAGGTCACTGCCCCACGCGTTGCCAGTGTGAGCGCCAGCGAGGACATCCGTCTGGCAGGCACCATCTGCTCCGTCGTAGGCCCCGTTGTCGTTGTTCAGGTGAGCAGACACTGGCCGTGCGCCTCGCTTCTTCGCTTGACTCAGGTTGCGACAAATAGGCGGCTGCTGGCGAGAAGCCGCTCAACGACGGCTCGGTTCTCTGCACGGAGGACCGGGTGCCACTGGGAGAGGTAAGTCCACGCGCTCGTGCGCCACCTGTCAGCCTGTCACGCAGTGCACCAGGTTGAGGAAACGTTTGGGCCAGTTCAGGCTCCGCTGTATGCTGTGCGGCGGTGCCAGTCTCTGACGGAGGCTAATGCACTGCAGAAGGCGCGTCTAGCGCAAAAGGGCTCGCCGCGTTGGGCTGCAGCTGAGCCGCAGGCACAGGTGGAGGTTGGTGCCAAGGTTTTTTTCGTCGTGGGGCGCAGCAACTTCATTGACGATGTGCAGAAGCTGCATGTGAAGGGGTACGACGCATCGGGGCTGGATGACCAGGAGCTGGAGGAGGAGGAGGAGTTCTCGGACGACGAGAAGGCACGGCGCGCTTTTATCCTGTATCATTCGCATGCACTCATGCAGGTGGAGTCGCGCAGGAGGCGGAGGCTCGGCTCGCACGGCGACAGCAGAAGCGCCAGCAGGCTGACGGGGAGCATGTGTTGCCAGGTGGCGCGGCGCCAAAGCCGCAGCGCCGCAGCGAGCCGCAGCGCCGCAGCGAGCCGCGCCCGCGCCCTCCTCAGCCTGCGTACCATCAGGCTCCGCCGCAGGGCTACCCGCCGCAGTTCCAGCCGCAGCACCCGGGAATGATGTGGCCTGCGCCACCGCAGGGAATGTGGGGCCAGCCCATGGCTGGCGGATGGGGGATGCCCGCCCCCAACGCGCCCTGGCCGGGCATGCCCATGGCGTGGGGACCGTACGGCCCTATGCCGGGCCCTGCGCCGGGCCAGTATCCGCTGCCCTGGCCGGCCGGGCCACCACCCTACGGTGCCTGGCCGCAGCAGCCTCAGCAGCAGCCGCCGCCGCAATGAGGACACTAGATGGCATGCAGTCTCCGGCTCAACTTCAACGAAACAGAGTAGCGTGCACGCTACGCCCCTCCCCTCGCCATCACATCAGTCGGCCGGCATGCTCCTGGGAGCGGGAGCCCCTTTCTTCCCAAATTACCGCCGGCCGCCGCCGGCGGCGGCGGGCTTTGGAAATTGGAACCATTGAATCGAGCACCTCCGGCGAGCTCGTGTCTCAGCGCGCCTGTCTTTGATACACGCATGCAGTGCAGCAGCCTGCGCCCGTGCAGTCTGGGCTCACGCTCCCGCGTCGCGCCGCGCGTGACGGCGCGTGTTCGCGGCGTGGGTCACAGGGAACAGGGAAGAATGAGCGTCGTTGTGGTGCGTGTGTGTGGCGTCGTGCTTGCGCGCTTGGTCACCAAAGCTCCCCGCTCCACAGCGGGCCGGGACCGGCGAAATCTTCGGCTGGCAGCCCAACGAGATTGCGGGCCTTCTGTTTGCGGTGCGAGCTCGCTTTCAGGCTATTCCGTGGGGCCTGCTGACGTGCAACGCGTGGGCAACAGTGCACGCTCGTTGGCTCCTTCCTGGGGGCCTCCAAGGCGGACGAGTTCATCGCGAACGGACAAGCACGGTGCGAGTGGCGCGTGGCACGCGCAACGCAAGCGCTGACACACTGAGCGGCTCAAAGGGCAGAGCGAGGCGTGCGCAAAGAGGAGCGAAGCAAGCGTGGCAAGGGCAAGGTGTTCTTCGTCGACTGAGTCTTGAGTATATTAGAGCGAGCTTTTGGTGCTCTTGGTCGCGAAGGAGAAGGGCAGCACGGAGCTGCGCCGCTGGCTGCTAACGACCGCTGCACCCACACATGGGATGGCTGCTGCCAGTATCAGCACGCAGTACCAGGGGGCCCGGGCGTCGCCCTCCTTCTCCGTCATCTCCTGGACGCCGACGAGGCAGTTGAAGGCGCCGGCGGCGATGGTGAACCACCCAAGCGCTGCGTGCAGGCGCTTCCAGGCGGCGCGTGGCTTGCCGGCCGTCTTGCCAGGCCTGAAGATTGCGTTTAATGGCTGGAGGCACGAGAGCACAACCACCGCGACGCCCAGCGTGCCGTGCACACCCAGGTTGAGCAACGACGGGTGCAGGATGCCCAGCGCAATGGCAGCTCCAAAGAAAGTGGCCACTACCGCCGCGCCCTGCAGCATGCGGTGCGCGTCGAACCACAGCGCCCCGAGGTGTTTGAGGTAGCGCGCCGCCAGGGCGCCGGCGGGCGCAGCGACCAGCCAAGCGACAATCATAAGCCCCGCGTGCGCTAATCGCAGCCTGCGTTGCCGCGTGCGAAAGGCGTCCATGTCCATCTGCTGCGTCGCCGCAGCCTCCGAGGCGAGCTGCACCTCAGCGTCGCCTTCAGAGTCCTCCCTGTCCGTCTGAGCACTCTCCTCCGCAACCAGCACCGGCGCTCCGCCCGCGCCGTCCTCCGACCCCACCACATACGTTCGCTCGAACGCGAACCTGGGCGAGGCGCCGCGTGAGAGGGCGTCAAGTCTACCGCGCGTGCGACAGACGCGCCATGTTGCGTAGTCACGCACAACGGTTGCCTTGAACACGACCTCCGCCCCCGGCGCCAGGCCCTCCGGCACCATCCAAGGCACGTCGTCGCGTAGCTTGCCGCCCACGTGGTAGGTGTCGTGCGTGAGGCCGTGCTTGCAATGCGGGTGCCTCTGCACGCCCTCCGGAAGCTCCCCACCCCACGCAGCCACCGCCGCGCCGTCCATCTCCGCCAGAAGCAACAGGCCCTTGTACTCGGAGGCGCCGCTGAGCGTGAGGGTGACGGCGGCGCCGGGGACGTTCACGCCCGGGTGTGACAGCGAGAGCACATGACCCCCCGCGCCCTCCTGCGCCGCAAACTTGTCCAGCCCGTGGTTCACGCCCGCGTGCTTGCACGACCCCGCAAAGGTGCTGAAGGCCGCGGCGCCGCGCAGAGCCAGCAAGCTCAACAGCCCCACCTGCCTCCGCTTGCACATGGCTGGGCCGCAGAGGCTGGGCAGTGTAGGAACGCTGAGGAGCCTAAAATCCAGGCGGCGTGGCGGCCGCAGTAGTGAGTCCGCGGGGGCGGCTTTTCAAACCAGGAATCTGTACGAAAGACTTTGGGAAAGACTTTCTAAGACTTTCAAAGTCTTCCGCGCCCTCCCCGAGTCTTTCCGCGCAGCCGGCTGCGCAGTCCCAGCGCGCGCGCGTGAGGCTGGGCAAGCGGGCAGGATGCCACGCACAGCTTGGGCTGGCTGGAGCTACTTCCAGGACAACTCCGG
>Ga0208951_1001334_pt1 | contig 10842 bp, 8 predicted proteins | sample GreLakmeMI27MSRF_FD_187702 | JGI IMG/M metagenome (GOLD analysis project Ga0208951, IMG submission 187702) | Freshwater lentic microbial communities from great Laurentian Lakes, MI, USA - Great Lakes metaG MI27MSRF (SPAdes) | ecosystem: Environmental > Aquatic > Freshwater > Lake | place: Great... | reverse complement strand
CTCATCAAAACCGTCAAAACGAGCTACCTGCCTGCGCCGCTCTAGACACTGCGTGCAACCAACAGCTGCCGCCGGGCCTGCTCCATCCCTTCCTTCCTCTTTCCTCTGCCCATCTGCCCAGCGACGGTCCTCTAGATCTGGTCCGTCACCTAGCCTGTGTCTCACCTAGCCTGTGTCTCACCTGGCCTGTGTGAGCGAGAGGGGCACCTAGGTGGGCCCTCATTTTTTCTCACCTTGCCCCCCTGTGTTTCACCTGGCCTGTGTTTCACCTGGCCCGGGGAAAAACACAGGCTAGGTGAAACACAGGCGCGGTCAAGACAGGCTAGGTGACGGACCAGATCTAGAGGAAGCGACGGAGCTTGGGGTGGGGTGGTGGTCGTACGTTTCGGTGCCCAGTCATTTGCGACTGGCTCCCTCCGCAAGCCTGTCTCGCAGCATCTGCGGGCTTTGTGCACCTGTGCCTGTGCGCGCCCTGCATCGTTCAAGGCCGTGCGAGCTCACTATCGCTTCTAGGCCTCTCTATGTCGACGTTGCTCCTTTCGCCGCGACTGCTCTGCTGTTCCAAACGGCGGGCGTTCCGCCCGCAGCGCCCGCCCTTCTACCGCGCAGTGAGCTGCGGCGCAGTTCCTACGGACAACGCAGCGTTCGTGCTCCTCGCCACCTGCGCTGCCGCAGCGGCTTACGCGGAGCAGCACACGGCACTGGGTAAGCGCTTCTCCTCGCCTGTGCTGGCTCTGGCGGGCGCTGCCAGCTGTTCCGCGCTGGGCCTGCTGCCCGGCAGCGCTCACGCCGTCTCCATCGTCTGGACCAGCCTACTGCCGGTGGCTGTGGCCTTGTCGCTGTTGTCCACGGACCTGACCGAGCTGAGCACGCTGGGCGACGGACTGCTCGCCTTTGGCTGCGCAACGCTGGGCACCGTGATTGGAACGGCTGTGGCGTATCAGGCCGTAGGGAGGCTGCTGGGGCCGCACTGTTGGCGCCTTGCAGCTTGCCTGTGCGCCTCATACGTGGGCGGGAGCGCCAACTTTGCGTCAGTAGCGTCCGCGGTGGGACTCAGCTCTAGCGGCAGTTCGCTGCTTGTGGGCGCAATGGCGATGGACAATCTGGCCATGGCGCTCTTCTTGGCGCTGCTGCTGTATCTGGCGCGTCGCGAGAGCGGCGGCGGGGCAGCCCAGGTTGTGGCCTCACCTTCGTCGTCAACAACCACCGCTAGCTTTGCGGCTGCGCTCAGCGCGTCGTTGTGCTGCACGTGGCTGGGCCAGTCGCTGGCTTGGCGGGCGGGCATGCCTTCGCTGGGGCTGGCGTTCGTCGCAGTCAGCGCCAGTGGCCTCGCAGCGCTGTCCTCGCGCCTGCTCCGCACCCACCCTGAGCAACTCTTCGCCGGCGCCGAACAAGCCGCTGGCGCGCTGATGCTGCTCTTCTTCGCGTCGCTCGGAGCGGGTGCCAACATTCAGGCAGCTGCAGGGCTCGGTGGCGCCACTTTGGCATTCATCGTGATCCTGCTGTCCGTTCACCTGCTGGTGACGCTGGGTCTCGGGCGACTTCTGCGCCTGCCGATGTCAATGTTGCTTTTGGCGTCCAATGCGGCGGTTGGAGGGCCTGCGACGGCCGCCGCCATGGCCGCCGCATGCGGCTGGAGCTTATTGCGACCAGGACTGCTGCTAGGGTGCCTGGGCTATGCCATTGGAACGCCAATCGGACTGGCCGTGGGTCACGCTCTGTCGCGCTGGTGAAGAGGAACATAGGACACGGAGGTCGGTCACGGAGGACAAGGAACACGCAAGGAAAAGAAACACCGACCACGAGGAGTGAACGCATGTCGTACATAACCACTGTTGCCCTGTCTCGCGCCATATGGCCGCCTTGTCTGCGTCGTTGGGCGGCTGCGCGCCGCGCGCGCAGCCGCGGCGCGGCTGCAGCAGAGCCAGGAGCAGCCGCCGGCCCTGCGTTGCGTTGCACGCAGCCAGCGCGCCGCCGCCTGCCGAGGAGGCCTTGGAGCTGCGCACCGGGCGAGCCTCCAGCTCCGGGCGAGCGGAGGAGGGCGCAGAGGACACCCCCAGGTTTCGAGACAACCCGGTGGCCGCGATGCGCTCGTGGCTGCGCCTGCCCGACAACAGCCAGAGAACCGTGCGGCGCCTTCGCCGAGAGGTGGTGGGTCCCACCAACGCGCTGGAGGAGCGCATGCGTTCCCTTTCTGACGTCGAGCTGGCCGGCACGACAGCCTCGTTGCGCGAGCGCCTGGCAGCGGGCGCTACCTTGGACTCCCTCCTTCCTTACGCCTTTGCCGCCACGCGCGAGGCTGCCCGGCGCGCGCTGGGCCTGAGACACTACGACGTGCAGCTGATGGGCGGAGCTGTGCTGCACGAGGGCGCGGTTGCTGAGATGCGCACCGGTGAGGGCAAGACGCTGGTGGCCACGCTAGCGGCGTACCTGAACGCTCTGCCTGGCGGCGGGGTTCACGTGGTCACTGTGAACGACTACCTGGCGGGGCGGGACTCAACCTGGATGGGCCGAGTGTACCGTGCGCTTGGCATGACCTGTGGCTGCGTGTCCAGCGCCACGCCCCAGGAGCTGCGCGCCGGCGTGACAGGCTATGGCGCAGACGTGACGTACGTGACCAACAGCGAACTGGGCTTTGACTACTTGCGAGACAACATGGCGCAGAGCGCCTCCGAGCTGCGCCACACGCGCCCTTTTGCCTTCGCGCTGGTGGACGAGGTGGACAGCGTGCTGATCGACGAGGGGCGAAACCCGCTGCTCATCAGCACCGTGCAGGAGGAGCAGAACGAGCGCTACCCCACAGCTCGCGACGTGGCTGCGCAGCTGCGGGAGGGCCTGCACTACACGCTGGACCGCAAGCAGCGAGGCGCCGCGCTCACTGAGGCTGGCATGGCTGAGGCTGAGCGTCTGCTGGGCATTGAGGATGTATGGGACGGCGCCGAGCCGTGGGCCAAGTTTGTGCTCAACGCGCTGCGTGCCAAGGAGCTCTACCTGCGCGACGTGCACTATATAGTGCGCGACGACGAGGTTGCCATCGTGGACGAGTTCACCGGCCGCGTGTTCAGCAAGCGACGTTGGACAGACAACATCCATCAGGCTGTGGAGGCCAAGGAAGGGTGCCAGGTGCAGGGGGAGCAGGTGACCGCGGCCACCATTACCTACCAGAGCTTCTTCAAGCTCTACCCGAAGCTGGCTGGCATGACGGGCACCGCCCGCACCGAGGATGAAGAGTTTTGGCGCATGTACCGCCTGGATGTGGTGACGGTGCCCACGCACGCGCCCTGCGTGCGCGTGGACATGCAGACGGCCATCTTCCGCTGCGCGTCCGCAAAGTGGGCCGCAATCGCGGATTTCGTGGCGGATGCGCACTACTCGGGCATCCCGGTGCTGGTGGGCACCACCAGCGTGGAGCATTCGGAGCTGCTCAGCGGGCTGCTCAAGCAGTACCAGTGGCAGGATGCGTCGGGGCGGGAGCGCTACGGCGTGCCTCACAACCTGCTCAACGCGCGTGCGCAGTACGCGGCGGAGGAGGCGTCAGTGGTCGCGCAGGCTGGCCGCAGCGGGGCTGTGACCATCGCAACCAACATGGCGGGCAGGGGAACGGACATCCTGCTGGGTGGTAGCCCGGCAGGGCTGGCGCGCCAAGCGCTCACAACAGCGCTGTGGCCTGCGCTGGGTCTGGGCGCTCCTCCGATGCTGGACGCAGGAGGTGACGCGGTGCCTTTGCGCGCTCCAACCAAGGCTGCGATTCAGGCGGCTTCAGCAGCTGCCGGCGCGCTGTGGAGCGGCAACAACGCTCTGGACCAGAAAAACGCCTCCTTGCTCCTGGACCTGGTCATGACGGCTGCGGAGGCGCTGGCGCGCCCAGCCAGCCACGCGGACACGTCACCGGAAGAGGCTATGCCGCTCATCACGCGGCCCACCGTGCGCGTGCTCACAGCAGCGGCTGGCGCCGCGCTGTCTGACTGCACCGCCGCGTGCGCTGCAGACGCGCAGCGTGTGCGCGCCGCCGGCGGCCTCCAGGTTGTGGGCACCCAGATCCACGAGTCCCGCCGCATCGACAACCAGCTCCGCGGCCGCGCCGGCCGCCAAGGCGACCCGGGGCGCACGCTGTTCGTGCTGTCCCTGGAGGATGAGCTCATTTCCGTGCACTGCCCGGAGTGGGCGCTGCGACCCATATGGGAGATAGCGGGCATTCCTGACGACGCCCCCGTGAGCAGCGCCATGGTGGACAGCCAGGTGGCTCAGATCCAGACGCGCATCGAGCGTCACTACGCGGGCGCCCGCCGCCAGGTTGCAGACTACGACGAGGTGCTGAGCCTGCACCGCAACAACGCGTACACGCTGCGTAGGGCGCTGCTGTTGGACGGCAGCGAGGCGCTGCGTGCTCGCGTGTTCAGATACCTGGGCGACCTGCTGGCCGAGGCCGCAGTCAAAGCCAGGGTGTCGCCCCACACGCCGCCTTCCGCCTGGGACGTCCACGCGCTGCTGCAGGCGGCGCGCGACCTGACCGCCGGGCGCGCTGACCGGCTGCGCCTGGACGCGGGCTTGCCCGCGCAGGGACCGCCGCAGCTGCTGCCCGGCGTGACGGCTGCGGAGCTGCAGGAGGCGCTCCTGAAGGGCTCGCCGCTGCCGCGCCCGCCACCCCTGCCGCCTGCGGATGCCCACCCAGCCATCCTGGCGGCTGCGCTGGCGGGCGTGCCCTGGTGGCAGGAGGGCGAGGACTTGTCCGACGCGGAAGCCCTCAATGCAGCTTCCGCAATGCTGGTGGGCGCGCGCATCGCCTCCCGCGTGGAGGCGCAGCAGCCGCTGCGAGGCCGTTGGGGCCTGCAGGCCGCCTTGTTGAATGCTTACTTGCTGGAGCAGTGCGAGGAGCTGTTTGCAGACCGCAGCGCCCGGCTGCAAGCCCGCGGGGTGCAGGCTGACGAGCTGGAGGAGGCTGAGCGCCTGTGGGTGCTGCGTGCGTTGGACGAGTTCTGGCAGCGTCACATCGCCGCGATGGCGGTGCTGCGCAACAGCGTCAACCTGCGCGCCTTCGGGCTGCTGGAGCCGCTGGAGGAGTACAACGTGGACGGCGCGCGCGCGTTTGGAGAGTTCGTGGCTGACGTGAGACGCAGGGCGGTGCAGTACCTGTTCTTCTTCGTGGACGCCACCGGTGGCGGCGCGGAGGAGAACGCGAGCGACGCGCGGTAAGCTCAAGCGGTGCTATCATTCACACGGTTTCGTCGGACTCGTTTTGTCTCTACTTTGGTGCCTCGGCATCTCGCGCCATTCTGCGCGCCACAGCCTCCTCCGTGAGCGGCAGCCAGTAGAGCGCCGGCGGCGCCAGCGTCTTGCGAAAGAGAGTGTCCAGCGTCTTGGCCGGCGCTGCGGCTGCGGGCGCAGGCGCGGCGCGCACCGCCCTCGGCGCGGCGGCTGACGCTGCCGCCTGCGCCGCCGCCGCCGCCACGCCGCCCGGGCGGGCCTGCGCGGCGGCCACGCTGCCCGCCGCGATGACCCGCCGCGCGTCAGCCACGGGAAGGTGTTGCACCGCCAGCCTCCTGCCGGCGCCCGGCGGCCACTCCAGGCCGTGCAGCGCCTGGCGGCTGGCCGCCGCCTGCTCCTCCGAGGCCAGCACGACGACGCAGAGGTTCTTGATGGGGGGCAGCCAGAAGTCGCTGTCGCAGAAGACGGCGCCTGACGAGGTGAGCAGCTGGCGCAGCGCGTTGTTGGTGAAGGGCCGCACCAGGCCCTCCACCCGCAGGGCGCACGTGGCGCGCGGCTCCGCAGCCTCCGCGGCAGGCTCCGCGGCAGGCTGTGCGGCAGCCACTGCAGCAGCCACTGCGGCAGCCACTGCGGGCTGTGCGTCGGGGGGCGCCTGGCGCGGCTTCTTGGCGGCGGGCAGAGGTTCCGGCGCAAGCTCCGGCTCCTCAGACGCCTTGCGCTTCGGCGCAGCGACAGCTGGCGCCTCGCAAACCACAGGCGCAGCCTCGACTGCAGACGACGGCAACTCCGCCATGGCGGCCTCTGCAGGCGCGACAGCAACGGGCGCGGCAGCAACACACGCTGGCGCTGGTGCTTCTTTCGAAGGCGGCGAGGTGGCAGGCTCGCCCGGCGCCTGCGCCTCCGCAGGCTCTAGCGCGGGCTCGGAGTTGGCCTAGGGTTGAATGCGAGGAGCGTTTGGTTAAGTCTCCGCCCCAGTTTCAAAGGCGCAGGTTGTGTGTTGCGCACCTGCTCGGCCTGAAGGGCGTCCTGGAGACGCTGCACCAGCGCAGCTTTGAGGCCCTTGGTGTCAAGGCCGCGTGAGGTGAGCGCTTCTTTCAGGAGCGCCACCGTCAACTTGGCCACAGAGTCCACAGTGAGCGACATGAGACAGAGCTGGCGGAGGGGACGATGCTTGAGTGACGTGGCAGACCTGGCAGAGACCGGAGTTGGGCACCGCGGCCCACGCTGGCAAGGCTATGCGGCCGCTGTTGGTTGCACGCAGTGTCTAAGGCGGCACAGGCATGTCTGATGGCTAGTGAATGGTAATGAGGCTGCGAGCCTTCTCCTCGTTTTCTGCCTGGATGCGCTGGCACTCCGCCTTGTGCGTGCCCGTGGTCCACGCCTGAACAATACAGGCATCGCTGCAGAAGGATGCGGACCCACATGCCGAGCAGGCGCGGAGGCGCTTGTCGGAGGCGCCGCAGCCGGCGCAGAGGAGCGGCGCAGGGCCACCGCCGCGGCACTCCAGCAACTCGATCAGCTCCTGGTTGCCAGGGTGGAAGTGTTTCGCAATATCCAGCGCCGTGCGCCCATCCGGTACGGCGGCAGCCGGGTCTGCGCCGGCAGCGAGGAGCGCGGCACAGCAGTAGCGGTGACCAACGAGCGCAGCCATGAAAAGCGGAGTGCGCCCCAGTGAGTCGCGCGCGTCAATCTCCGCGACGCTCATCTTCTGATTGTCAGGGCGCCCGATGAGCATCGTCACACAGGTCAGGTGACCATCGCAAGCGGCAGCGTGGAGGCAGGAGATCTGCTCACTGTTGTGCGCCGTCCGTGAGGCCCCTGCAGCCAGCAAAGCCTTCACCATAGCGTGATATCCACACTGACACGCGGCATATAATGGCGTGGCGTTGTACGCCTTGTCAATGTCAGCAGGCGGACGTGACTTGATGGTGCACACGTCGACGTTGTCCGCAAAGTGGGGCAGCAGCAGCTTGAAGCTCTCGGGCTGGCTGCAGATGATGCTGGCATGCAGCACGTTATTCCCAGAGGCGTTGAAGATGCGCAGGTCCGTGCAGAATGAGTTCGCGTGCACAAGCGAGTTGGCCCCGGCCGACAGCCTCAACCAGCGCCGTGTTTCCCCAGCTGTCGCAGCTGTTGGCGTCAGCACCAGCCTCCAGCAAGAGGCGCACCACATCGATTGATCCATGACAAGCGGCTGTAAACAGCAGCGACTGACCACGGTGGATGGTGTTGGGAGAGAGGCCGTCGGCGAGCTGGAGTCGCGCCAGCGCGGCGTTATCGAAGATCGCGCTGTTGATGAGCCGCGTCACTTTCTGTGCGTGTGGAGTGCGGCGCAGCGTGGCTGCGAACAGGGCAGCCTCGCGGGGAGAGGCGGCGCAGCGAGCGTTGAGCGCGGCGTCCTCGGCACGCTGAGCAGCCAGGGCAGCCTTGGACATTCTTGTTGAGCAGAGGGTGGCTCCCAAAGGCGTCGTGAGGCAGCGCAGCAGGGCGCGAGGGCGTGCGCAAGGCGGACAAGGGTTGGCGCTCAGTTCAGCCTCGGTGAAGCCTGCGCGCACAGCGAAGAGCAGCGAGCACCCACGCGAGCGTACAGCGCACAAGGGCGGCCGCGAGAGAGAGCGGGCGGTAGAAGTCCAAAGCGGGAGTGTCGGCTTGCGCGGCCTCGCTCTGCGAACACGAGGGTGCTTAAAGGCACAGGCTGCGCAGAGCCAATGAATACCGTGAGATAGGCTAGCGGAGGGTTCTCGTTCGGTCGTACTAAAAGTCGTCCTGTCGTCGTCGATGACGTGGCAATTTAGGCTAGACGCTAGAGACGCCCTATTCTTGAGTGTGGTGGTGGAATGGCCGCCGCGCGCGTGCTGCTGCCACTGCCAGGCGAGCACCACCTGCTTGAAGTGGACGCGGTGCTGCTGGTACAGCTGGAGGACGAGTTCAAGGCTTTGAAGAGTGCGTGTTTGCTCGTTTGAAACGTGGGCGACAGCTCTGACCACCCCGCGGGAACGGAACCGCAGGCCGGGGCGGCGTGGACGCAGAGCGCTGGATGCGCGCCAGGCTGAGGGAAGGTCAGGCGCGGGGACTGGTTCGCGCGGTGCAGCGGGCTGCCGCAGTGCGTGGACCCTCAGCGAGAGCCGTCCCTTCAGCACCTTTCCCGCGCAGCGCGCCCGGCGCTGCTAACCCCGGCGCTGCTGCGCCGAGGCGCGACGCTGAGGAGGAGGAGCCTCGCCGGAACGCGCCCTCTCCGCACCCGCCCCGAGTGGTGCGCCCCGCGCCGCCCCCAGCGTGTCCGCCCTCGGCCGCGCCGCCGCGCCCGTGGTGCCTGCCGCGTGTGGACGGCGGCGGCGGCGGCGGCGGCGGCGGCGGCGGGTGTGCTGCGCCTGTGGAGGCTGCGGACAGCCACCTGGCGCTGGCGCGAGCGCTGGCCAGGCGAGACCTGGCCCTCGCGCTGGAGCGGGGCGCGCCGCTGAGGGCGCTGGCCAGACGTGGCGAGGAGAAGGAAAGGCCGGCTGCAGCTCCCGCGGCTCCTCCTCCTCCTCCTCCTCCTCCTCCGCCGCCGCCTGTACCGCCCACGCCGCCGTGCGCGCTGCGACACTGGCAGGCGCGCGACGAGGAGCTGGCGGAGGTTGAACGCGCCCTGGAAACCGCTCGCCTTCGCCAGCGCCTTCGCCCTCCTCCTCCTCCTCCGCCTCTGCCGCCGCCGCCGCCGCCTCTGCCGCCGCCGTCTCGCGTCCACGCAGCCGCGGATCTGCAGATGCGCATGGACCTGCAGGCTGCTCAGGAGCTTTGGCGCATGGGCGAGGCGCAGGACGAGCCGGAAGAGATCGACGAGGTGATCCGCAGACTGGCGCGCCAGCACGTGCAACTGGAGCTGGGCATGCGCTCGGAGGAGACGCACGACAACATGGTGCACGAGCATCAGCATGAGCCTGAACACGCGCCGCCGGGGCGTCATCATTCAGACCGACGTACAGTGACAGCCCCGGTTGTGGTTCCCCGCCGCGGAGGGCCTCGCGGGTGGAACGACTCTCCAGTGGCGGCGCCCGCGCTGCCTGTGATGCGCACGCGCGCCGCGCTGCTGGCATGGCCGCAGACCAAGGTGAACGGCTTGCCCAAGCCAGACGGACCGCTGCCGTGGCTGCACCCAGCCATACCCGCGCCCAAGGCTGCGCCCAGGCGCCGGCCGCCCACTGCGCCCGCCAAGCGCAAGGCGCCCGCGGCTCCTGCGCCGTCGCGACACGCCGCGGCTGAGCAGCACGCGATGGCACAACAGGAGGCGCAGCTGTTCCAGCTGTCTGAGCGCACCATCGCGCTGCTGCACGAGCTGGACGGCGGCGCTGCGCCCGCGGCTGCCGCGTCGAAGCACACGCGACGCGGCGCAGCAGCGCGCACGGCTGGCGGCAGGGGCGGCAGCGGCGGCGGCGGCGGCGTTCCCCCCTCGCTGCCCCTCTCGCGAGACGCGGCGTCGCAGCTGCTAGAGGCGCTGCGTGCGGCGCAGGCGCAGGCGAGGGAGGTGCGCGCCCGATGGCTGACCGCGGACGAGAAGCCGAGCGCGTCCGCCGCCGCCGCCGCCGCCGGCGCGCGCCCGCTGCAGCGCTGGCTGAGCCGCGTGGAGCCTGCGGCGCCGCCCGGGGATTCGCCGTCGAGGGTGAGCGGGCAGCTGGTGGAGCGGGTGCTGGAGGGGCGGCGCGCGTTTGCGGAGCACAAGCGCGGCGCGCAGCGCCCGGGGGTGCAGGTCACGCGGCGGGCGGGACTCCCCGCGCAGCAGGAGCCTCGCCTGGTGGAGGCGCTGGCGGAGAGACTGCTGGGCGAGGAGCTGCGCGCGCTGGCCAAGCGGTTTTCCGAGGACGGTGAGGGTGAGGCTGAGGGGGCAGAGGCCTCCGCACAGCTCTAGGCGAGTTGCGCCCTCCATTAGTGCGCAGTGGAGGATTAAGGGATGAAGCGGGCCAGGCGGCCGCTGTTGTTCATTGCACGCATTTGTCTAGGGCGGCGCAGGCACGTCTCGATCAGTCGTGGATGCGGATGCAGCTGCGAGCCTTCTCTTCGTTCTCCGCCTGGATGCGCTGGCACTCCGCCTTGTGCGTGCCCGTGGTCCACGCCTCAGCCAGGCACGCTGCGCTGCAGAATGACGCGGACCCGCATGCGGAGCAGGCGCGAAGGCGCTTGTCGGAGGCGCCGCAGCCGGCGCACAGGAGCGGCGCAGGGCCACCGCCGCGGCACTCCAGCAACTCGATCAGCTCCTGGTTGCCAGGGTGGAAGTGCTTGGCAGCATCCAGCGCCGTGCGCCCGTTATTTGTGACGATAGCAGGATCTGCGCCGGCAGCGAGGAGCGCGGCGCAGCAGTAGCGGTGACCACACCGTGCTGCCATGAAGAGCGGAGTGCACCCCTTTGAGTCGCGCGCGTCAATCTCCGCGACGCTCATCTTCTGATTGTCAGGGCGCCCGATGAGCATCGTCACACAGGCAAGGTGACCGTTCTGAGCGGCGTAGTGGAGGCAGGGGTACGAGTTGTTGTCGTACGCTGTCCGCGAGGCCCCTGCGGCCAAGAGGGCCTTCACCATGGCGTGATGCCCACCCTGGCATGCGAGCAGTAATGGCGTGCCGTTGTACGGACCGTCAGGGTCAGCCGGGGGGCGTTTCTTGACG
>Ga0208951_1001331_pt1 | contig 10858 bp, 9 predicted proteins | sample GreLakmeMI27MSRF_FD_187702 | JGI IMG/M metagenome (GOLD analysis project Ga0208951, IMG submission 187702) | Freshwater lentic microbial communities from great Laurentian Lakes, MI, USA - Great Lakes metaG MI27MSRF (SPAdes) | ecosystem: Environmental > Aquatic > Freshwater > Lake | place: Great... | reverse complement strand
CATGCTGACAGGCCTTATAGGGGCTGGGCGGGCGCATTATAAGCTTATTATAAGGCGTTATCAGCTCCTGGAATTATAAGGCACCTGCCTTATTTGCCAACCCAGCTTCGACCCCCCTCTCTCAACGTGCGAAGACCAGCCCTGCCGCTGCTCAGCTACCTTCGGGACCTTCCGAGCCAGCAGGCAAAGTTCAAACGGCTTCCCCGACACAGCTCAGCCCGGACACTCCCAACTGCGCGGCTACGGCGCGCTCGGCCTCTTCGACCCCCCTCTCTCAACGTGCGAAGACCAGCCCTGCCGCTGCTCAGCTGCCTTTCGGGCACCCGGCTGGCAAACAGGGCCGTAACGCGCGCCGGCGCTGTGCTATTGCACGCGCTCGGTCCGCAACATCTGCCGAGCATTCGCGCTGTGTCACCGCAGACACCGGCACGCAATGCTATCTGTTTCCGGGCCAGACGATCGAGCAAATCTACGACAGCATGCTTGACAGCCTCAGTGAGAACATCGAGTTCTTCAAAGTACCAGTGCGTTTCGACCGCCTGACGCCAGACGCAAAGTTCGCGCTGAAGGAATACGAGGACTGGGCAAAAAAGTTGCCAGGCTTGTGCCGCGTCAGTCGAAGCTCGCGCCCGTCGCAGGCCCGTCGCCCCCGGACCTCCGGGTGTGCCACACCCGGTAGCGCACAACGCTGGGGCGTCATGGACGGGGTGCCAGTGGCTGCAGCGTGTCTTCCGAAGCGTGCCCTGAGCGGCTCCGGCAAAGGCGCGGCTGCCCAAGCGGCGGGCGATGTGCACGTGTGCGAACGGCCGGTGCGCAAGAGCGCCGGCCGAGAGAGGCGGCGCCTGCGAGCGAGACTTGTTTTTTTGAAGACCCCTGTCTCTGACCGTGCAGCGCCGCAGAAGCCAGCCACGGGCGTGCGCATCTGCGCCGCCCACGCAGGCGCAGGCGCCGTGGTGGACGTGCGGTATTGCGTGCGCTTGCTCGAGCAGCTTGGGTGCGGCGTGCTCAAATACAACGCAGTGTACCAGGCCCTCGAGGCGAGCCAGCTCTTCAAGAAGCTGAGGGACGCGCACGGCGGGGCGGGGGGGACGCTATCTCGTCGTAGGTGCGCGTGTGCGCGTGCTCGCCCGCACTGAGAGCCAGGCGCGCTTGCACGCCTGCCGGCGCTCATCCGCTCACCCGCCCGCACGCACGCACGCCCTCTAGGCGTCCCGTTGCCGGGAGCAGTTCCTGTCGTCAACCTAGGGCACGCGCGCGCGCAGCGGCAGGCCGCCATGGACGCTGCGGCTGCCGCGCGGGTGTGCAAGGCTCAGGCGTTGGCACGCACCACGGTGGCGCCGGACGACTCGGCGCAGCCGCTGAGCGCGCACGAGCTGCTGCAGCTGGGCGTCAAGCGCTGCGGGCCTGGCCAGCCAGGCAGCCTGCCCGATCCTGGCCAGTACCAGCCGCTCCTCCGCTTCGTGCGTGGCAGCGACATGATCGACGGCGGGCGCATCGTGCTGGCCGGAGACCAGGTCCCGGCCAGGCTGCGGCGGCGGCATAACGAGGTGGAACTCCTCCGCCTGTACGACAAGCTGCTCAGCGCCGCGAGCGAGGCGTACCTGCGCGCCTTGCTGGCGCTGGCGGACGACCTGGAGCGCGAGCCGGCCAACCCGCGCTGGGCGGCGCTGGCGCGCAAGATTCGCGCGCGCACAGACGCGGCGGGGTGCGCCCTGGGCAGGCTGGCGCTCACCGTCATCGCCGGCGCGGGCGACGAGCAGATCATGCACGTGGACGACGACTTCGTAGCGCTGCTGCTGGCCCTGACGGACGGCCCTGCGCTGCTCGTGGACACGGGCGCGGACAGGAGCCCCCAGGCGGTCCGCGCGCTCATTCGGGAGTACGACCCAGGCTGGAAAGCTGCCCACGTCACGGAGCCTGGGGCGCAGCAGGCGCTGCTCGAAGCCGGCAGCATCCTGGTGACCCGCACGGAGGCGCATCACCGCCTGCGTCCAGCCGGCGAAGCGGTGCTCCTCGCCGGCAGCCTGCTCCTGCTGCTGCCCTGGGCGCGCCACGCGGGCGCCGCCGTCGGCAGCAACCGCGTCGTCCTGTTTGCGGCGCTGTCGCTCGCGGACGACGGCGCCGTTGACTACGGCGACCACTCTCACATCTTGCCGTACGACCTGGCTCGGCGCGTCCACGCGTACCGCCTCGCAGCCGCGCTCATGCTCGAGTACGCCGACCACGCGCCGGCTAAGCACTACCCGCCCCCGGTCGGTGCCGCATTTGCGCGCGTGCGCGACGCGGCGGCCAGGCTGACTGCAACCGCCAACGCGGTGGGCGCTAGCCACACGGTGCACGGCGTGCTCAAGGCGAGCTACGGCGACGCCGCCGCCGCCGCCGCCGCCGCCGCCGCCGCGTATGATGAGAGTGTCAGGGTGCTGGGCACGAAGTTGGCCGCCCTCGCGCCTGCCGACGGGGCGTGACGCGGGACAGCCACCGCATCACACAAGACGTTAGTTCTTCTGACCGAACAAAACGCACCACTCATAGCGAGCCTCACTCCGTGGACTGCTGCATGCGTGTCGATCGTCTCATCGCTTCTCCTTGCACGCCCGTCTGGCTCCCGGCTTCGCAGCTGGAGCAGCCCCGAAAGCGTGCTGCGACGCGCCCATGGCCGCCTTGCCGCCCGCCCCCGCCGCCGCCGAACTGCACCAACGGACGCATATGTGTGAAGTGCGCCGCCTGGCACGCGGGCCCATGGCGCCAGAGGGCGTGGGTGGCATGCTCATCACCGGCAAGCGTGGCGGCCTCATGCCGGCTAGCGTACAGGTTGAGCGCACCCCGGAATTCCTGCCGGCCCTCCTGCGCCACGGGGCTGGCGTGGCGGCGGGAGGCGCGCGCGCGCCCACCACCAGCGCCCGACCAGAGAGCCGCATGTCTGCGCACTAAGAACGCTAGCATGCTGGTCTCAATAACATAGGCGCTCGCTCGAGCCGCAACCGTGCTCACAGCGCCAGCGCCGCGCCGAACTGCGTCATGCCGCCCTCCGCTCGGTGCAGCATGTCCACCTGGATGCGCGCGCTGCAGGAGCAGGCGGCGACGGTGTTGCCGTCGCTTGTGGACGCCGAGATGGAGCAGGAGCGGCCGCATCCTGCGGGACAGCAGAACGTCTGCCCGTTGTTGTGCACGCTGGATCGCCCCGCGCATGCGGCGCCGGTTTCGCATCCGTGATTGACCACGTCGGTGAGGGCGGCAGAGGGGCGCAGCACTGCATCGAGCAGCGCCGCCGCTGCTCCTCGCTGCGTCAGCGCCTGCGTGCCAGGCTGGGCAAGCAGGGTCACCGCGTTGCGCTGGGTGACTCCCTCCGTCAGGGGCGCCACGCGGGCAGAGGGCACGTTCAGCTGCATGCGCAGCCGAAAGCCGGAGACCACCTGGGAGTGCGCAGAGGCGACGGTGACGCCGTGCGCCGCCAAAACCTCCTCGGGCTTGGCTCCCGCCGGAAGCTCCTCGCCCTGCTGCGCCGCCAGGTAGTCGGCCGCCGCGCGCAGCACCAGCAGCGAGTCTGGACGCTGCACGCTCCAGTAGCCGCCACCACGCATCGCGCCGCCCGCAAGCAGGCGCGCGCGAGCAGCCTCCCACGGCATTTCCATCACGCTTGTGTCCACGCCGTCGGTGAGCGTGCAGTGCGCCGCGCCAGCAGGGCAGGCGGCCCATACGTCACTCTCGATGCCGAGGTAGTCCACGCCTCGCTTGAAGCGCACTATGCCCGCGCTGCCCCATGCCGGCCCCCAGCTGTTCTTCACCAGCCAGTATTTCATGCCGCTGCTGGCGTCTACGCCCCAGCCGATGATGTTCATGCAGTGCCCGCCAAACGCCTCGCTGCCCTCCGTGCTGTTGTATACGCCCAGCGGGTACTTGTTGTAGAAGTCCACGAAGTTGGCGTAGTCGAAGATGCAAGCCAGCACGGGGCCGTTTGCGTGGATCTCGTGCATCACGTTCAGCTCGCGCTGGCGCATCTCCTCGCTTTCGGGGCGGTCCACCGCGGGGTTGTTGCGGGGAGGCAGCTCCGGCGTGTTGATGATGCCGTATGTGTCAACCTTGTAGAGCGGGGGCGGGAGGCCGGTGTCTTGGCACTGGTCCAGCAAACCCGCACACTTTTTGCAGCCATCGTTGTTGGGATCACCACCGGGAGTGGTGCAGGTGCCGGCGGTGTAAGGCACACAGCCGGTGGTTTGCGCCAAGTCCATGGGTGGAGACCCGGTGAGCCGGAAGAAGCGCCACGCCTCGTAGGCGTTGCCGCCGTTGCACCCCGCATCCTGAGGGTACAGGGTGCTGTTCTCCGTCAAGGTGCCGCAACTCACCAGCGCCTGGGGGCTCAGAAAAGTGCTTCGCGGCTTGCACCCGTGGTCGCGCACAGCGTCCGACTGCCGCGCGCAGTTTCCCGCATACTGGAACAGACGGTTCGTCACACCGCTGCCGCCCGCGCCGTCGCCGGGGTAGCCGATGGGGCGGTCGAACTCAGCCTGGCAGAAACGGCTCAGGCCATGGCCAGCGTGTGCAGAAGGCAACGCTCGCGCCTTGTGCACGCAAAAGCGGTCGCCCATCACGCCCGTTGCAGCCACCGCCCAACAGCTGCCGCACTGGCCCTGCGTGTCAACGCGGGCGGCGTGAGCAAGCGCGGGCAATTGTCGGTGTGACCCTTAGCCGTCACGAGAGGACACAAGGCACGCGCCTGGTCCAGCACGCTCAGCCCGCATCCGAACCAGTTGAGACGCGAGTCGAAGAGCTCCGGCAGGCCTTCGTTGGTCGGGAGGCCACGCAACACGCCCAGAGACTGCACGGCTCCTAGCACAGCCGCTGGCAGGCGCAGCGCACACGCACGACCCGCCAAGCACAGGAGCAGCGCCAGGGCGCCGCCGCGCGACATGGTGCCACCGATGGCGGCTGTGCTTGTGCACCCATTTCGCGATCGGGCGGTGACGTGGCATCAGTGGAAATCTCTGGCCCTCGTCTCCGGGATGACGTATCAGCTCATGCGTCATCGGCTGCTGCTGCTGGCGTGCGCGGTGTGCGGCGCAAGTGCTCTGACGACCGAGCGGGCACTTGCCCCTTTCACGCAGGTACACGTGGGTTCGTGCTTCCCGCTCTCTGTGCGCGTGGCGGCCAGCAGCGGGGGCTACAGCGTGTCCGTGACGGCGCCTGAGTCGGTGCAAAGCCTGTTGGTGTCGACCGTTTCACTTCACACATATGTGTGAAGTGAAACCATCTTTCACATATGAGATGCACAGCCAAGCGCATATGCGCTTGGCTGTGCATCTTTCACAGCCTTAAGGCCAAGGCGCGCCTGATGAAGCCGGCGCATGCCGGCGCAACCCGCCAATGGGCTACATGCTGACGGAGGGGGAGCGAGGGGGGAGAGTGCGTGCCAGCGTGTGCGGGCGCTCTGAAACCCACGCGTCACTGCTGCCACAGTGCTGCACCCGCTGAAGCACAGCTTGCGGCGCGCCGCGCCGAGGCGTCGCGCCCCACGGTGTGGCGGCGTGCGAGGGCACTGCGCATATTTGTTTGTCGAGTCGTCATCGCCAGACCATCCTCGGCCCAGGCAGCTACACGCTGCCACCCTCCGCTGTTTCTCTGGTGATCGTGTACAACGGCACCGACCACTTCAATGCGGCAGTTCCACTTACCGCCGCTCCAGCGCCAGTCGCGGTCCGCACGGCGGCGGCGGCCTCGCCTGCAGCCGCCAGCCCTGCGCCCGCCAGACAAGCCCACGCACACCCGGGCGCATCTCCCGTCCCGGGCGCACAAGCTGGCCGCAGTACGGCTCCCAGAGCGCACACCCAGAGGGACCCTTCTGGCCCTCCGCCGCACCCAATGTTCACGACACCACCCACGGTGTTCCCCGCGCCATGCCCGTTGGGCGCCGCCTGCAAGGTGGGCCAGTCTGCGCGCAGGACCGGCTTCATGTTTCTGGACTCTACAAAATGGTCAAATCACGCTCTCGCCCACGCCCACAACTTGGAACGGGACCTGAGCGCCATCACCGTCGCCAGCCAGCCTTCGCCTTCACCCGTGGATGAGAACGACGAGGAGTGGCTTACCCGCACGCCCCCGTCCGTCCACGACAGCGCCTTCGACGCCTACGCGGACACTGACGTCGCCGGCGAACTGGATAGCTCCCGCCTGAAGCCTGTCACGTGGACTCCGCGTTTTGATACGTGTTTGAGTCGCCAACTCTCGAGACGAGTATTCGCGGGCTTATGCTGCAGCGCTTATGATTCAGCAGCTGGAGAACGCAAATGCCTTCACGCTGTCTGCCGGCCAGTACAATTCGGATCATGAGCTGGGCTCGTTTTCCAAAGTCTTGGGCGTTGCACGTCGGATGCGCAAGGTGGAGTGACAGACAACTACGCCTCCTGCGCAACTTTCGCAACCGCTTCTTATGAAAAGACTTTAAATATGTGCGCTCGCTCATGTAGTGTCACACGTTTCGCCGCTCCCCGACGCGTAACCTATTAGGGTCTACAAACCCAAAGGCCAAGGAACCCTTCACTCGCCGCGCGCTCTTCTGGTCGATGCGTTTAGCTGCTTACACCTCTCGGTCAACCTGTGTCCATGAGCTTCGTGCTCACCTTGTACTGGCCTGAGGACGCCGCCTTCTCTCCGGGCTCCACGCTGGTGGGCTGGGCTTGGCGCACCTCGCCCGACAGCTGCTCCGTGGTGGTCGCGCCGCCCAGCGCCACTTCGTGCGCGCAGCCGCAGCCTGTGGGCGTGTTGCCCGCCACACTGTCCTTGCCCGTTTGGCTGTGCGCGGTCCTCCATGGCCTCCCCAACAAACCCACATCCCGTGTCACCGTGCTCTACACGCCGCCGCGCAGGGGCTGCTGCGCCTGTCAAGCGCACTCGCAGCTGCAGCGAGCGCTGAGCTACATCGACGCTGCCGCTCCGCACACTTGCCAGCAGCCTCCCCCACCTCTTCCTTGCTCCCCTGCGCCTCCGCGCTTCACTTCCGCCTTGCTGTCGGAGCTGGCTCGGCTGACGCACCCCTCGCTCATCGACGTCGCTGTGGGCCTGTGCTTCGGCGCGCTGCTTCTGCGGAATCTGGACGCAGCAGAGCGAACTGTGCGAGTCTACACTGCCCAGGTCCTCCACGTCGCCCCCGCTGCAGTCGCGCACTGGCTGCTCGCCGCAAAGCCGCTGGGCGTCAAGCTCCACGCGCCACTGTGCGAAGCGCTCAGCGTCGCGGTGCTGCACTTCGCCGCCGCCGTCGCAGAAGCGGGTGTCCTCGCGGCACCGCTCACTCGCCCCGCGCTGCGCGCGCTCGCCTGGTCGGGCGCCCTTGGCGCCTCTCTGCAGCTCGCAATGCTGGCAGACGCCCTGGCGCTGCTGGCATTGCCGCTCGCTGCACTTCGCCTGGTTGCCTCAGCCTGGCTATCCTTGCACGTGGCGGGCATCCGCAACCTGTGGCGCAAGCTGTACCGCCCCACGGCGGCAACGCAAGCGCAGACGGAGGCGTACCGCGTGGAGCGGCTCACAGTCGGTGCCCTCCTCCTCACGCCGCTCCTTCTCCTCGCGCCCACCCTGCTCGTCTACGGGGGGCTCATCGCGGTGCTCGCGGCTCTGCCTGCGGGTGCGCGTGCCGCGCTGCGCACCGCGCCTGCCCTGCTGCGCTCGCTGCCCTGGCTACGTCTGGCAATTGCTCTGCTGCCCCAGCGCAGCAGCCGACAGTCTTGGCTCCAGCCCCTCGCATGCCACGCCTGCAGAGACCCCGTGATGCGGCTGCATCGCTGAAACTGAAACAACCCAGGCTCGATCCCATCTCTTTTCTCCCCTCCACCGCTCCTCCCATCCCTCGTATGATCTCGTATGTCTGACGGCAAGGGGCTCGCGCACGTCCCGCTCTCAGTTATTGTGCGACCGTGAACGAGATAGTTGCAAGATAGTTGCAGACGCTGCGAGATGAACCGAGCGCAGTGCCGACCGTCATGCTGCTCTGGCTCACAGGCGAGCAGGGTTGGCAGTACTACCTCTCATTCGGTGGCTGCCACCGCTACGAGGCGCACAAGCGGCTGGGCTCCGCCACTCTGCCCGCCGTTTTGCAGCGCACGACGCTTGCGGAGCCACGCACGTTTCTGGGCTCCTCCACGCCCACCAGGCTGCTCTGAGCGCAGCCGAGGCGGTCTCGACGCCGCTGCTGCAGACCACGTCGCAGCCGCCGTGGCTGCAGCCTCGGAGCTCCCTATTGCTGCTCTCCTGCCTTCTCTGCTTCTCTCTCTAGAGGGACAGTCCAACCTGGTACTGCAGGCGCCGCCGGGCGCTGGCAAGACGACTCTCGTGCCGCTGGCGCTCCTGGCGCACGCCTCGTGGCTGTCGGGACAACGGCTTGTTATGTTGGAGCCGCGCAGGCTGGCAGCACGCGCTGCTGCGCGCCGCATGGCTTCTGCGCTGGGCGAGCGCGTGGGCGAAACGGTGGGATACACCGTGCGTGGTGACTCTGTGGTGAGTGGGCGCACACGCATCGAGGTGGTGACGTCTGGCGTCCTCCTGCGGCGCCTGCAGCGTGACGCCTCGCTGCCGGGCACGGCTGCGCTGCTGCTGGACGAATTTCACGAGCGCAGCGTGGATGTGGACCTGGCGCTCACGCTGGCCGCGCAGGCGCAGGCGTTGCTGCGGCCAGAGCTGCGGTTAGTCGTCATGTCCGCCACACTAGGGGGCGCGTTGGCGGAGGGCGCTGCGGCGGTGCTGGGCGGCGCGCCCATTTTGCGCTCCGAGGGGCGCTCATTTGCCGTGGAGCTGACCCACCTGGGCGAGCCTGGCCGCAACCGGGGCGACCTGGAGGAAGCCGTCGCAGCCGCAGTGAAACGCGCGCTGGGCGAGGCGCCGGGCGACGCGCTGGTCTTCCTCCCTGGTGCACCCGAGATTCGTCGCACGCTGCCCCTGCTGGAGGGCCGCCTGGGGGGCGGCGTCGCGGTGCTGCCGCTCTACGGCGACCTGCTGCAGGAGCAGCAGGACGCGGCACTGGCGCCCTCGCCCCCAGGCTCTCGGCGCGTGGTTCTGGCCACGAGCATTGCGGAGTCGAGCCTCACCATCCCGGGCGTGCGCATCGTGGTGGACGCAGGCCTCTCGCGCCGCTCCGCTTTCTCGCCCAGCACCGGCCTGTCGCGCCTCGTCACGGTCAAGACGAGCGCCGCGTCGGCGGAGCAGCGCGCTGGGCGGGCGGGGCGCACAGCCCCGGGTGCCTGCTTCCGCCTGTACAGCGCAGCTTCGCAGGCTCAGCGTGAGCCGCAGACGGCACCCGAAATCCTGTCTGCAGACCTCGCCCCGCTTGCGCTGGAGCTTGCCGTTTGGGGCGCGGCGGAAACGGACCTGCGCTGGCTGGACGCACCGCCTGCTGCTGGCATGGCGGCTGCACGCGCGCTGCTGCGCGGCGTGGGCGCGCTGCAGGAGGGCGGCGAGGCGCCGAGCGTGCACGGCCGGCGCATGGCGTCGCTGGCGGTGCACCCGCGCCTGGCGCACATGCTCTTGCGCGCACAGCAGGCAGGCCCGGGCGCAGAGATGCTCGCGTGCACCCTGGCCGCGATGCTGGAGGAGCGCGACCTTTTGCGTAAGGGCCAGACTGCCATCGTGGGCGGGCCAGGCGCAGACATTCGGCTGCGTGTGGACGCGCTTGAGGGGCGTCTGCGCGACGGCGCGCCGGAGCTGGGCGGCTGGGACGTTGACAGGGGCGTGGCGGCGCGCGTGCGCACCGCCGCCGCGCTACTGAGCGCGCAGCTGCGCGCCTACGCTGATGAGTTGAAGGAGGATGTGCCCTCGCAGCCTCTGGCAGCGGATGATGCCTGCGCTGTCGGGCTGCTGCTCTCGCTCGCCTACCCGGACCGCATTGCGCGCGCGCGCTCGGGCAAGGCGGGCGGCTACCAGTTGGCAAGCGGCAAGCAGGCGCAGTTCCCGCGGCCTCAGGAGGAGCCGCTGGTGGCGGCTGGAGCCTGGCTTGTGGCGGCTGACGTGGACGGCGACCCCACCTGCCCCCGCATCTTCAGCGCCGCGCCGCTGCCCGCGCAGGCGCAGGCGCACCCCTGGCTGGCGCCGCTAGTCTCTACTGAGGAGCGGGTTTTCTGGAACCCCAGTGCGGGTTCGGCTGGCGCGAGGCGTTTGCGCACGCTGGGCGCCATCCTGCTGGCGGAGGAAGTGCTGCCCACACCCACGGGCGAGGCACTGGTGGCGGCGCTGACGAGTGGCATACGCGAGCACCTGGGCCTGGCTGGGCTGAAGGAGAGCCGCAGCACGCGCGCCTGGCGGGCGCGGGTCCAGTTTCTGGCCACCTACGCCCCTGCCGCGGCTGCCGCCGCTGGCGTGTCCCCCCTGCCTGACGTGTGCGACGAGGCGCTTTTGGCCTCGTTGGAAGCTTGGCTGGCACCCTTCCTGCACGGCGTGGCCAGCAAGGCGCAGCTGGCGCAGGTGGATGTGGACGCGGCCATGCGCTCACTGCTCTCGCCCGCGCAGCTACGCGTGGTGGAGGACGTGGCACCTACACACTTCACTGCGCCCTCCGGCTCCCGGCTGCCCATCGACTACGAGCAGTGCGCCCTCAACGGCGGCGTTCCTGTGCTGGAGGTTCGCCTGCAAGAGATGTTCGGCTTCACGCGCAGCCCTGACGTGGCGGGCGTCCCCCTCTGCCTCTCCCTGCTCTCTCCCGCCGGCCGCGAGGTTGCGCGCACCAGCGACCTCTCGTCCTTCTGGCGCAGCCCGAGTGGCTACGCGGCAGTGCGCAAGGACCTGCGGGCGCGCTACGCCAAGCACTCGTGGCCGGAGGACCCGCTCACCGCGGCACCGACGTCGAGGCGCAAGACGAAAGGTGCAGAGTAGCTCTATTTAACAA
>Ga0208951_1001327_pt1 | contig 10859 bp, 5 predicted proteins | sample GreLakmeMI27MSRF_FD_187702 | JGI IMG/M metagenome (GOLD analysis project Ga0208951, IMG submission 187702) | Freshwater lentic microbial communities from great Laurentian Lakes, MI, USA - Great Lakes metaG MI27MSRF (SPAdes) | ecosystem: Environmental > Aquatic > Freshwater > Lake | place: Great... | reverse complement strand
CGGCGCAGGCGTGCGGGTGGGCGCGGGAGGCGTCCAACCTGTTCGCTTGCCCCCCGCCAGACTTGGAAAGCTTGCACTCCGTCTCGGTCAAAGCTGCGCTCGCGCCGCCGCAGAGACCACCGCTTGCCCTCTTGCCGCCGCTGAGTCGACCCGTCAAGGCCGTGCCCTACCCTCCCTGGCCTCCCCACCCTCAGGGGGGTCAGGGCCCACAAGGCCCCGCCCCAGCCAGGTCCTGCGCGGGCGCCTGCGGGCGCTGCCTGCAGGAACAGGGCGCCTCCGGCGCATTCCTCTGCTGCTGCGACGCGCCATGCGGCGCCTGGGCGCCTGCGACGGGCCAGCCACCGGGATACCTGGGCTGTTGCCCTGACTACCGCCAAGCCTGCCCGGCTCCCAGCTGAGCCGTATGTTAATCATATTGACGGATGTGAATTCACTTTGCCTCACAGTTGCACGTGCTCTACGCCGCCGCAGCAAGGGCAGAAGGCCCCGTTCGCCCAGGGCGCGCTCAGCGCGCTCCCTCGCGTCCGCTGTGCACTCGGCGCCGCAGCTGACTGCGCCAACACATCGGCCGGCACGCCGTTTGGGTGGATGAGCACCTTGATGGCATCGCCGCCCGAGAGCGCAGTGCGAAACGCATCAGCCACGCCCTCCAACGAAAAGTGGTGGGAGATGAGCGGACGCACGTCCACCTGGCCGCTGGCAACCAGCGCGATTGCAGCTGGGTACAGGTTGGCGTATCTGAAAACGCCCAAAAGGTCAACCTCGCGACCCGTCGCCTCGGCCAGCGGCAGCGTGCAGTCCATCTTGGCGCCGATGCCCACCAGAACAACCTTGCCGCCGCTGCGTGTGGCGCGGATGCAGGTTGCGATGCATGCGTCGGCTCCGGAACACTCGATGGCGAGGTCGAAAGGCGGCAGCGCGCCTGAGCGCACCGAGGCAGCCACGTCATCAGCGCGCGCGTCCAGCGCGGCTGCAGCGCCCAGAGAGCGCGCCAGGGCCAGGCGGCCCGCCTGCACGTCTGTGATTGTGACTGCAGCGCCCGCGGCAGTGCAAGCGAGCAGCGTCACCAGTCCCACAGCGCCGCAGCCGGTGACCAGCACGCGCTGTCCCGGCGCCACGGCTCCTCGACGCAGCGCCGCGAGGGCGACGTTGAGGGGCTCCAGCAGCGCCGCTTCGGGCAGCGACACGCTGTCTGGCAGGCGGTGGCAGAACGCTGCCGGGTGGGCCACGCGCGAGCACAGCGCACCAGGCTGCTTTGACAAAAAGCTGCCCAGGAAGCGCATGCTCGGGCACAGGTTGTACCGGCCCTCGCGGCAGGCGCGGCACGCAGAGCACGGCACGCCAGCTTCCAGAGCAACTCGGTCGCCAACTGAGAGTGACACCACTCCTTCACCCAAAGCCTCCACGGTGCCACTCGCCTCGTGGCCCATGACGCCCTGGAAGCCTTCCGTGGTAGGCAGCGCCATCTTCTGGCCCTTGATCTGTGCGTGGCTGCGCCAAGCGACACGTCACAGCAAGCTGAGAGAGCAGTCGCACCAACGCACCTCCAATAGTGCATGTCACTCCCGCAGATGCCTACGCTGTGCACCTTCACCAGCACCTGCGCGACCGCAGGTCAGTGCAGGCACACAACACAGCGCTGATGACAGGCACGAACCATTCCCGGCCCGGGCGCGGCGACGGGGCGGCTCTCCAGCCGGATGTCCTCTATGCCGTGCAGCACAGCGGCAGTGCTGTCAGACATGGCACTGTCGGGCATTGGTTTCAACGGAGAAGCGGAGGTGAAGAGTCTGAAGATTTTTGCTCGGTGCTGCGTGCTCACTGCGTGCGACTGGACGGAGCAGTGTGGAGGAGATGCTACACAGAGAGGCACAGTGCCGTGCAGAGCAGTAGCAGAGCCTGGAGTGGTCAGTCACTCAGTCATCGTCGCTGTTGTCCTCTGTCGCTCCGCCCGGCTTTGGCTTGGAAGTGCCTCGACATCGCTTGCTGCAGTACTTGACTTCGTCCCAGCACTTCTCCCTGGCGTGTAGCGCGTCAGACTAGAGAGGCATGTGGCGTGAGGACCTCCCAGTCTGCAGACTCTACGGAGCGGAGCGCACCACTTTTTGCGCCACGTGAATGGTCGAGCACACACGACGCAGGTCTTGGAAGGCAGGTTCTCTTTCTTCACGCCGCGCGGCATGGCCGAAGCGTGCGAGCGGCTCGCAGCACAGAGAACGCGCAGCGGTGTTCGCAGCGACGCCTGCATGCGCTGCACTCTCACATGCCCATGCACGATGCTGCACCTACCGTGTGAACTTGCTCGCGGAGGGAAAGGATTGTCTATGGTGCCACGTCATCAGCCAAGTCGGAAGAAGCCGAGCTAGTATCCAGAAGAGTGCGCCCGCCTTCCGTGTTGTCTTCTCTGTGGACGCTAGCGGAGAGCCAAAGCGGGGGAGTGCATAGGAAGGATGAAAGGCGTTGACATCGTGCACAGACTGACTGCTGGCTCGCTAGGCATTGCCACCGTCGCCTGTACCGGGTGCGTGCATCCTGCGTACGCGCTTGCCGCCAGGCTGGCGCGGCGCGGCGCGGCGACGTCTGTGTGGAGGCGTTTGTTTGCGAGCCCCAATTGTTGACCGCGCTGACCGTTCACGCTGCTGTCGCGTGCCGCTGCCTCGCAGCTGGCTGCTGGCCAACTTCTACAAGGGCTTTTCCTTCCACAGCGAGCAGAAGAAGAAGGCCTGAGGGGTGCGCCATGAGCAGCGGTAGCGCAGAGGCCGTGCTGGAGGCGTTCACAGCTGCGGCGCGCGACGACGGCGGCCGGCTGGACAACCTGTTCTACTACGGACGGGTGAGCTCGGAGGTTGCGGACGAGGAGGGCAACACACTGCTGCACGAAGCAGCAGCGCGTGGCGCGCTGTGCGCTGCCAAGGCGGTGGTGAAGCGCGCCGTGTTCTGGCACACGCCTGCGCGTCGAGGCTACCTGAACTGTCGCAACCGAGCGGGCTTCACCGCCCTGGAGCTGGCGCGCGCAGCCAACGCTGACGCGCTCGCCGCCTGGCTTCTCGCTCTAGGCGCCTCCGACACGCTGCAACCGCCCCAGCCGAAGCGGACACCGTCGCCGCCGTCCATGCTGACCCGCGTGCCCTCGCCCGAGCAGCGCTTTCGGCCCTCCTCAGCCTCGGTCCCCTTCACCTCCACCCCCTCACCCCGACGCCCTTCCCCGCCGCGGCCCACCACCTCCCCCTCCGCGGTGTCGCTGCCGCGGCGCGCGTCCGCTGCGCTGGCGCTGCTCGAGAGCACGGTGCTGCAGAGCCTGCTTTCCTCCAAGACGGATGCCGCTACCGCAGCCTGCGTGCGCGCTGCGCTCGCCGACGTCGCGCAGCAGCTGGAGGATGGCGCGGCGCTGGCACGGGAGCGCTCCCTGATGCTGGAGCAGCTCCAGGCTGCGCGCGAGCTCGCCACTCGGGCGGCAGCCTCGGCGCGCTCAGCGGTGGCTCAGGACTCAGCAGCCCAGATCTCATCCCTGCGGGCCCACATGGCCGCCTTGTCGCACAAGGCGCAGGCTGACGCGTCGAGCAGCCGCGACAAGGCCCGCGCGACGCACGCGGCGCTACAGTCTGACCACGAGGGGCAGCTGGCCGGGCTGGAGCGTGCACATTCGGAGGCTCTTGCCGCGCTCGAGTCGGCGGCTGCGGCGCAGGCTGCGGATCTGGAGGCTGCCGCGCTGGCCAAGGGATACGACGTGGGCTATGAGGACGGCGCTGCGGCTGAGAGGGAAAGCTCCAGCCGACGAGCGGCGCAGGCTGAGATGGCTGCCATGCTGCGTGAGGCACTACCCGCCCCGCCCGACGCGTCGGAGCCTGAGCGAGCGGGCGCGAGCGAGCGGCAGTGCGAGGTGGAAGAGGTTGAGGGCGCGCTGCAGGCTGTGCTTGCTGATGTGGCAGCCGAGGGCGGGGCCACGCCGCGAAACAGCACCTGGGCTGAGCCGCCGCCGCCGCCGAGGGAGCAGGTGCGGCTGCGCGCCCCCGGGCATTTCGGTGGGGTTGACTGTGAGGGGGAGGGGGAGGAGGAGTCGGAGACGCTCGCCTCGCTGCGACTGAAGCTGCGCCTGGCTGAAGCGCCTGCGCCGTGCGACGTCGGGAGGGAGGAGGAGGCGCGAGAGGAGGCGCTCCGCACGGCGCGAGAGGGACTGCGCCCAGTGTCCCCGACCCCCTTGCCCGCCCTGCACCGCCTGCCTGTGGACCTGTAGAAGAGACGGAAACAAAGCACCCCAAGCATTCAGCCGCGTCAAGTCACAAACCACGCTGCGACTGTTTCACCATGGCCACTTCCAGCCGCCGCCGGCGCCGCCTTCTGGGGGCTGCGCGTCTGACGCCGTCTGGAACATCGCAAACGCTTCGTTGTCCGTCTCGTCGCTGAAGTCGTAGCCCACGCTGCTGAGCGCGGCGTCGAACGCGCCGCGCTCCGCAGGCTGCACCTGCAGGCCCACGAGCACCTTGGCCACGTTGCCGCCCGCGTTACGGTAGTGGAAGAGCGTGATGTTCCACCGCGGAGACAGCACATCCAGGAAGCGCACCAGCGCGCCGGGCTTCTCCGGGAACTCGACCTTGAGCAGGCGCTCGTTGGACACCGCCGCCGCGCCGCCAACCAGGTGGCGGAGGTGCACCTTGGCCAGCTCGTTTGAAGAGAGGTCTACCGTGGGAAGCGCCGCGGTGCGCATGCGCAGCAGCAGCTCCTCCAGCTGGGCCGGGCTGCGCAGCGCGACGCTGTAGAGCACGTGCGCGCTGCGCACGCCGCTGCCTGCGTAGCGGTACTTGAACTCCGTGATGTCCAAGCTGGCGCCAGCAACCGTCGCCGCAAACTGCTTGAACGCGCCCGCGCGCTCAGGAATTGTGGTTGCCAGCACAGCCTCGGTGCGTAGTCCCACGTCGGCCAGCTCGGACACCAGCCGCAGGCGGTCAAAGTTCATGTTGGCGCCAGACGAGATTGCAACCACGTGCAAACCCTGGCAGCCATGGTGCGCTAGGTACGCCTTGGCACCTGCAAGCGCCAAAGCACCCGCGGGCTCCAAGATGGAGCGCGTGTCTTCAAAGACATCTTTGATGGCTGCGCAGATTGCGTCCGTGTCAACCAGCACGGTGCCATCCACGGTGTCAATCGCGATGCGGAAGCACTCTTCGCCCACCGTCTTGACGGCCACGCCGTCAGCGAAGCCATCCACCTTTGATAGCGTCACGCGCTGCCCAGCCGCCAGCGACTGCGCCATCGCATTGGCGCCAGCGGGCTCCACGCCGATGACCAGCACTTCGGGGCGCACGGACTTGACATAGGCTGCGATGCCTGCGATGAGGCCGCCGCCGCCCACCGGCACGAAGATTGCGTGCAGTGGCTTGGCGCCCACCTGGCGCAGTATTTCCATGCCCACGGTGCCCTGGCCAGCAATTACGTCCGGGCTGTCAAAAGGGGGAATGAAGGCGCGGCCCTCGGAAGCTGCCAGGTCTCGCGCAAACGCGTTTGTCTCGTCGAACGTGTCTCCGACCAGGCGCACCTCCGCCCCCATGCGCTGCACCGCGTTCACCTTGATGGCGGGCGTGGTTAGGGGCATGCATACCACAGCAGACAGGCCCAGGCGCTGCGCAGACAGCGCAACCCCTTGGGCGTGATTCCCTGCGCTCGCCGTCACCACGCCCGCTGCCAGCTCCGCGGCAGACAGCTGGGCGATGCGGTTGTACGCGCCGCGCAGCTGGGACAAGCGTCAGGGTGGGAGGAGCGCAGCGGCGGTGCGGAGCGAGGTGGCGCACCTTGAAGGAAAACACGGGCTGCATGTCTTCTCGCTTCAGGTGCACAGTGTTGCCCACCCGCTCGCTGAGCCGCTGGGCCACGTCCAGCGGTGTTTCCACCTGGCGGGCGGGCGGCGTGAGCTCAATGGAGGAAAGGGGAAGGGTTGCGCCTCGCGGCGGCCCTCTCGGCTGGGTGGGCCTCTGCTGCGCACCGCGAGCTCGTAGACCCGCGCGGTCAGGATCTTGCGCAGGTAGGCGCTGAGGTCTGCGCGGGGCCTTGCCGCGTCGCGGCGCACGGGCACGACGGCGCCTGACGGTGCAACTAAGTCTTCTGGCAACACCACGAGCAGGGGCTGCGGGGGCGCCAGCGGCTGGGCGGAGGTGGCCAAAGGCACGGCCACAGCGGAGGTTGGCGGCGCGTGGCGCCTGCAGCGACTGCGCCTGGCGGCAAAGGCGGGCGCACGGCAGCAGGGCTGCGAAGCACCGCGAGGCGCCTGCGCGCTTGCCTGCAGCATGGTGTGAGCGGGAGCGCAGGACGGGCGCGTGTTCTGCAGGCGGGGCTACCTCAGTCGTATTACGTCGTTCGTTGTTCCGTATAATCCATCCGCCGCTGTGCAAAGCGCTCTGCTCGCTTGCAGGACAACGAGACGCGCACGACGTCTGTGACGTGGATGGATTCGCTCCATCCATTACAAATGTTCTCCTACTTCTTTCGGATGCTGCTTGCAGCCTTTGCACCACGCGCAGCTGAGCTCTCTATCTCAGCCACGTTCCTGCGCAGGCGCTCCTGCGACTTGGGGTCCACCGTGGCCAGCGCAGCGGTGATGTCCTTGCTCGCCTTGTTGATGCGCGTCTCGTCCTTGGCCTTCATGGCCGCCTCCAGGTCGGCCAACTTTGGGCGGAACACCTCCTGAGTCTGCTTCTCCAGCGTGTTGAGCGTCGTGGTGGCATCTCGCACGTCCGCCGCAACCAGCTTGCCCTCCACCAGGCACACCGCGGCGGCCTGGACAGCCTCCGTCACCTCCGACACGCCAGCCTCGTCGCCGCGCACGTTGCTGTACATTGCCGTCTTGTGGTGCAGCACGTCGAACTTCTCCAGCACAATGTAGGAGACGTACTTGATCACATCCTGCACAACCCACCAGATAAAGACGTACAGCCACGTCACGCCCAGCACGGGTTTACAATCTTCACCCACCTGGCAAACGCCGTTCATGCGCGAGCCGCTGTACTGGTAGATCTCTTCGTGCGCTTTGTGGTCAGCCATATAGGCCGCATCGAAGAAATGCTCCTCCATCTTCTTCTCGTTCAGCACCACCGGCCAGCGAGCCGTGAGCGCCGTGCTGGCACCCAGCGCGATGAAGGCTGCGCCGATGAGCGCACGGGCGGGCGCGGCACCACTGAAGCACCACCGGGTGGTGCGCGCGCTGAAGAGCGTGAGGAAGTCGGAGAGGGAGACCTTGAGGTACATTGCGGCAGTGACCTCGCCGTAGGTGAGCGGCCCCAAGCCCCAGTTCTGCCAGGTCCCCTCCGGGTTGTGGCTGTCCAACAGGAGGTGCAGGTACAGGATGGAGCCCGCGAAGGCCACGCCGCCCAGGATGCTGGACAGGAGGTAGGTGACTGGCAGGTTCCACTTTTCGGGGTACCTGCTGGGCTCCACGTGGTCGTACGCAATGCTAATGATGGCGCCGTCGTTCAGAAGCGTGATGAAGATGAGCGCAATCACCGGGATGGCGAAGGTGCGCGGCCACTGCTCGATGCACAGATTGCCAGTGATAGTGTTTGCTGCCAGGTTGGTGGTCACGCCCGTCTGATGAAGCAGGTAGTGCGCGCCGGAGCGGGGCATGGTGTCATGCATAGTGATGAGAGTGCTGACGTTGAGCTTTGTGGCGTACTTGTTGGCGCCCTTAGCGATGTCCGTCAGGTTCCAGGTTTCGAGCGTGCACCCGCTGTCCTGCCACATCACCAGCGCGCCGCCCGGCTTGCCGTCCGGGCCGAAGATTGCCAGGTTCACGTTCTGAGTGAGGTACTTGTCGGGGTGGCTGCGCTCGCCCAGCGCGTACTGGGAGGGCTGGAAGGCGATGACTGCGATGAAGAAGAAGACGAGGAGCTGCAGCGTGCACGCGATGCGGTACAGCACGAAGTTCTGGATGCGCTGGAAGATGCAGCGCGAGATTGTGATGGCGTCGATGACCACAGAGAGACCGGGGCTGGTGAGCACAATGTCAGCGGCAGCGCGCGCCGCATCCGTGCTGCCCTGCACAGCGACGCCGATGTCAGCCTTCTTCAGCGCAGGCGCGTCGTTGACGCCGTCGCCAGTCATGCCCACGGCGAAGCCGGCGCGGCGCAGCGCCTCGACGATGAGGAACTTGTGCTCCGGGAAGACCTGCGCAAAGCCGTCCGCCTCGATGATCATGGGCGCGTACTTGTCCAGATCCTTGGGAATGCTGCCGTCCGCGCCCAGGCTGGGCAGGCCCACGGCGTTGAGGATGTTGGTGCCAATGCCCAGCTGGCGCGCAGTCTCCTTGGCAATTGCGGTGTGGTCGCCTGTGATCATCTTCACGTCGATGCCGAACTCCATCGCCTTGTGCAGCGTAGCCTTGGTGTCCGGGCGCGGCGGGTCCAGGAAGGTGAGGATGCCGCACATGCGCCACGTCTCCACGCCCTTGCCATCCTTCACCGTGCGCGCAACCGCCAGCGAGCGGATGCCGCGCTCCGCGAAGTTGTCAACCTTGGCGTTGACGCTCGCCTGGATGGCCTCGCTGCCGGGGCCGGTGACCAGCTTGGCGATGATGTGGGGCGCCCCCTTGGTGGTCTTGAACACCTCACCTGTGATGGTGTCCTTCAAAGTGCCCTCCGTGCGCTTGAAGATGGGGTCGAATGGCATGTAGTCCACCATCTCGAACTTGTCCAGAAGGGCCATGTTGACTGCGCCCAGCACCAGCGTGTCCAGCGCATCCTTGGGCGGCTCGTGCCACTTAGCCGCCAGCGCGGCGAACTTGAGGACGTCCATCTGCACCAGGCCGTCCTCGAAGATTGGCGTGTCGTCCTGGATGACCATCTTGTTGAGCGTCAGCGTGCCTGTCTTGTCCGAGCAGAGCATGTTCATGCCAGCCAGCTCCTCGATGCTGCTCAGACGCGCCACGATGGCGCCAGCCTGGCTCAGCGTGTGCGAGCCGATGGCCATGGTGGTGGTGGTCACAACCTCCATCGCCATCGGGATGGACGCAACCAGCAGCACGACCGTGAAGCTGATCGCCTCCGGGAACGGCTGCTCCTCGTTGTCCATGAGGAAGCCGAGGACGGTGAAGCAGAGTGTCAGGGAGATGGTAATGAGGAAGATCATGATCTTAATGAGCACTTTTTGGAAGTGCGACATCTCCTCCACCGACTGGATCATGGCCGCAGTTTTGCCGAAGAAGGTGTGACCGCCCGTGAACTCCACCGTCGCCTCAACCTCACCGCGGGTCACAGTGCTGCCCATCTTGGGCTGCGAGCCGCCCGTCATGGTCACCGGCAGCGACTCGCCAGTCAGCGCAGCCTGGTCCACCTCGATGCGCCCGTGGTTCACCCGGCAGTCGGCGGGCACGGCGGCGCCGGCGCCCAGCGTGACCAGGTCGCCAGGCACCAGGGTGGCCGCGTCCATGTTCTGCCACTTGCCGTCGCGCTTGCACACCGCGTTGGGCTTCAGGCTAGCCTTGAGAGCCGCCACGGCGTTGCCAGCCTTGTTGGCCTCGTAGAAGGAGAGCGTGCCGTTGATGATCTGCAGGCCCATGAGCACGGCAAAGTCGGGCCAGTTGGCATCAAACTTGCCCGGCGTTGCAAACTTGATGCTCAGCGCCAGCTCCACGATGATGGCGCACCAGATCATGCACGGCATAGGCTGGTAGAACTGCGGACGGTGCGGGTGCGGTTGAGAAGTGCTGCATGCGAGGTCTCAGAACAACGCGCCTGCTCGGCCAGCAGCTTCCACTTGGGCTTGGACTTCTCCTCCAGCTCGTTGCGCCCCCACTGCAGCAGCAGCGCCTCCGCCTCTGCGAGGGCGAGCGCGCAGCGGGCGCGGAATGAGACCAGAGTGGGGCCGCGTAACGGCTGGGGCACATTCTCAACACTGCTCTATCGCACGACGCCAAGCTGTCCCCACGCACAACCACGCATGCGGGTCTGCGGCGCGAGCGCGCCGAGGTGCGGCGTGCCCGGGGCGGGCGGGGAGAGGCAGGAGAAACTGAGCCCTGACTCCTTTGGTTGCAGCCCGCTCCCACGCCGTGCGACGCCGCCGCACGCACCGACGGTGGTCAGGCCGGTGCTCGGCACGAACGGCTTGGCGTTCGGGTCTGCCGGGCCGAACTCGCTCGATCCGCCGGCCGCCGGCTGCAAAAAGGTGCAGGGCATGTGTGAGGGCCAAGCGACAATCCCGCACCCGGGCCACCGCGTGCGGCGAGCGGCGGCGCGTGCAGCGCGGCGCACCTTGTCGACTGTGACGCTCACAGCCTCCTCGTGCCCCATTCTTGCTGGCTTTCTGCTCACTTGCTGGGCAGAGCCCGCTGCCCCGGGAGCCTCGCGCCGGCTCAGCCGCGCGCTGCTGCGACGGCCGTCACAGGCCTCACAGGCTCAAAGAGCACGCGAGGGCGACGAGCTCACGATCAGCACAGGATTGTACGACAATTCGGCAGTCGGGACCCCTCACGCAGTCAAGCACAGCTGGCGGCCGCGTGCCAGCGAGGGCGACAAGCGCACGCTGCAGGTACCGGCGCGCAGGGAGTGGCAGCGGACGAGGAGGAACCGTGCGGACGTTCGTCTTGTCAACCTCGTGCTCACGCTCGGGTCCCATTTGTCGTACCGGTACCTCACCTCGTAGCTGCGTGCGGTACCCATGTCTTCACGCTCCCCTGCCCTTCCCACCCGCGCCAGTTCTTCTGGCGCCACACCCGTCATCAGCGCCCCAGCTCCAGCCCAGCCCCCAAAAGTGCGCTCTGCTCGCAGTCACCCCCCAAAAGAGCACAAGCCGCCAAACCAACCTCCCTTCAGCCCCCTTCCCCCCCCTTCCGCCCTGACCCGCGCCGCTCGCACGCCGTCTCCTCGCCCACGGCCCCC